>SMUZ01005443.1_pt1 | contig 13389 bp, 9 predicted proteins | sample 2456421 | NCBI WGS metagenome assembly SMUZ01 (sample SAMN11095932, study PRJNA526329) | marine sediment metagenome | biome: Marine sediment; feature: Surficial sediment; material: Deep marine sediment; isolation source: Hadal surficial sediment | place: Pacific Ocean | collected 2014-11 | depth 0-1... | reverse complement strand
TCCACTTGGGCAACCAGTAATAGGTGCCTGCCATCAGTGCGAATATCGACCCTGGCACCAGAACGTAGTGGAAATGCGCCACCACGAAATAGCTGTCGTGATATTGCAGGTCCACAGAAGCAAGGGCCAGCATCAGGCCGGTCAGACCGCCAATGGTGAACAGCACGACAAATCCGATGGCGAACAGCATCGGTGTTTCAAACGTCATGGAGCCCTTCCACATCGTGCTGACCCAGTTGAAAATTTTCACGCCGGTTGGAATAGCGATCAACATGGTGGCATACATGAAGAACAACTCACCGGTCAATGGCATGCCGACTGTAAACATATGGTGAGCCCAGACAATGAACGAAAGGAACGCGATGCTGGCCGTTGCGTAGACCATGGCGGAGTAACCAAACAGTGGCTTGCGGGCAAAAGTCGAGATGATTTCGGAAACCACACCGAATGCCGGCAGGACCAGGATGTAGACCTCGGGGTGGCCGAAGAACCAGAATATATGCTGGAACATCACCGGGTCACCGCCGCCGGCGGCGTTAAAGAAACTGGTGGCGAAGAAATGATCGGTCAGCAGCATGGTGACGGCGCCTGCCAGTACCGGCATCACTGCGATCAGCAAGAAGGCGGTGATCAGCCAGGTCCAGACAAACAGAGGCATGCGTAACAGGGTCATTCCCGGCGCCCGCATGTTCATGATGGTTGCGATTATGTTGATGGACCCCATGATGGAAGAAATTCCCATCATGTGGATGGAAAAGACGACAAATGCAAAGCTCTGTCCGCCCTGCAGACTCAGCGGTGGATACATCGTCCAGCCTGCCGCGGGACCGCCGGAATCCATGAAAAGTGTACTCACGAGCATGGCGAATGCGAACGGCAGGATCCAGAAACTCCAGTTGTTCAGTCTGGGCAACGCCATGTCGGGTGCTCCGATCATCATCGGGATCATCCAGTTGGCCAAGCCTACCCAGGCAGGCATCACCGCCCCGAATATCATGATCAGGGCGTGCATGGTGGTCATCTGGTTGAAGAAATCCGGTTCAACCAACTGCAATCCAGGCATGAACAATTCGGCTCGTATTATCATCGCCATGGCGCCACCGAAAAAAAACATCACCAGGGCTAGTATCAGGTAAAGCGTGCCAATGTCCTTGTGGTTGGTCGTGAACAGCCAACGGTTCACAAAGCCGGTGGGCTTGTGGTCCTGATGGTCATGAGCGTTCGCGTGGCTATGAGTGTTTTGCTTGCTCATGAATTCATTTCCTGTGTATTTTCCCATTCTTGATTCGGGATATGGTCTGTGGTTGAACCACGTCACCCGACTCATTGCCAAAGGAATTTCGTGTATAAGTCAATGCGGCGGCAATGTCTGCTGCGGAAAGCATGCTCCCCCAGGCCTGCATTGCGGTGCCTTCCCTTCCATGCAAAACAACATCGATGTGCGCGCTGACCGGACCGTTGGTTACGGCGCTTCCTGCAAGGGGCGGGAAGGCGGGTGCTAGCCCCATACCGTCTGCTTGATGACAGGCGGCACATTGCGCAGCATATACATCCTCACCCAGTTCCATCAGTTCCTCGCGGCTCCACAGGCGCTCAACTTCAGAGCGCTCATCATCCATGCGGTTTTTCTGCCCTTGCACCCATTTTCGGTATTGGGCCTTGGGCAGCACCTTAAGAACGATGGGCATGAATCCGTGATCCTTGCCGCACAGTTCCGCACATTGGCCGCGGTAGGTTCCCGGTTCCATGATTTCAGTCCATGCCTCGTTGATAAAGCCGGGTACCGCGTCACGTTTCCATCCCAGTGCCGGTACCCACCATGAATGGATCACGTCATCGGCGGTAATCAGGAATTTGATCTTGGTGTCAGCGGGCAGAACCAGGGGGTGGTCCACTTCCAACAGGTAATTATCGACAGAACGGGGGTCTATACCCGAGGAAAGGCGGCGCGCGGCATTTGAAATCGAATCGAGCGAAGAAATGAACTGGATGTCGTCTTCCACGTAATGGTATTTCCAGCGCCATTGGAAACCCGTGATCTTCACCGTCATTTCGGTTTCAGGCGCCACTTCCATCTTAACCAGGGCTTTGGTGGCGGGTACGGCTATCACGACAAGAATCAGTATGGGGATGACGGTCCAGATGATTTCCGCCTTGGTGCTGTGCGTGAACTGCGCCGCTTCGTGATTCCTGGATTTACGATGCAGTACAATCGAGAAAAACATGGCGCTGAATACAATCACACCGATCACAACACAGATCCACAGGACAATCATGTGAAGTTGATAGTTGATGGCAGACATGGTTGTCACACCCCGTGTCATGTTGATTTCATTTCCGCTGTAACCGGGCGCTACGAGCAATAACCAAAAGGCGGCAATCACTGCTGCTGTTACAGCCGCGGCAACAATGAAAGTATTGTGCTTCTTCATCGGGATTTTATGCCTCGAGAAATATATGCGCCCTAATAGCTCCGTGTTTTTCGATCTCGTTATATAAGTATTCAGCCAACCGCACCAGTGCGATCAACAGCATTGGCCAGCACCTTAGCCAGGCGAGCAGGCCGGTAAAGCCTACTTTAGGCCGTCAATTGTATCCGCCAGGTCAAGCTTTGGGCAAGAAAATTTGCTGCCGTATTTTCATGGCACGATCCTGGGAGTAAACTGGCAGCGGTTTCTTACTGGTCCTGGGAGAATAGCCGTGAACGACCGCCAGGTCTGTGATTTTCTTAATGCAGAACTTGCAACACCTGAACCGTTGCGGGCCGAAATTGATCGTCACTATCATGCTGATGAGGCCAGCCTGGTCAAAAGACTGCTGGCGTCGGTCCGGCTCGAGCCTGCCGCTACGGATCGTGTTAATCAGCGAGCCCGTTCATTGATCAGCGCCGTTCGGGCGAAAAAAGCCAAGCAGGGCTTACTCGATGCATTTATGCAGGAATATGACCTGTCTTCGGAGGAAGGCGTTGTGCTGATGTGTCTCGCAGAGGCTTTGCTGCGGATTCCCGATGATGAAACCGCGGAGAAGTTGATTGCCGACAAGCTGGGTGGTGCCGATTGGGAATCTCATCTGGGTAAGAGTTCTTCCATCCTGGTCAATGCGGGTACCTGGGGCCTGATGCTGACCGGCAAACTGGTGGCCTTGTCTGAAAACACCCGCAACAATCTCGGGACTATATTGGGGCGGCTGATCAACCGCAGCGGAGAACCGGTGGTGCGTACAGCGATTCGCCAGGCCATGCGCATCATGGGGCATCAGTATGTGATGGGCAGAAATATTGAGGACGCATTGGAGCGTGCTCGGCAGAAAAAAAACCGGATCTACCGGCATTCCTTCGACATGTTGGGTGAAGCAGCTCTGACTGCTGAAGATGCACAGGGGTATCAGGAAGCCTATCGCACAGCAATTGCGGCGATCGGCTCAGGTGACCAACCTGCAGACATATTTGCTGCGCCTAGTATTTCGGTAAAACTCTCTGCGCTCCATCCCAGGTTTGAATTCAGCCAACACCAACGGGTTCTGCGTGAAGTCGTTCCGAGGGTGCTGGAACTGGCACAGCTGGCGATGGCCAACCAGATTGGGCTGACCATAGACTCCGAGGAGGCTGATCGCCTGATGCTGAACGTTGACGTGTTCAGTCAGGTATTACTCGATCCCAGCCTCAAGGGCTGGAACGGCCTGGGCCTGGCCCTGCAAACCTACCTGAAGCGGGCAGACGCGTTGATCGACTGGTTGGGGGAACTGTCTTCACGTACCGGCCAGAGAATTCCCATTCGTTTGGTGAAGGGTGCATATTGGGATACGGAAATTAAGCATGCGCAGGTAGAGGGTTTCCAGGGCTACCCGGTTTTCACTCGTAAGGCGAATACGGATGTTTCCTATATCGCCTGCGCCAAGAAGGTGCTTGCCAAGCGGCAGGCTTTTTACCCTCAGTTCGCGACCCACAACGCGCATACCATTGCAATGGTTACGGAACTGGCGGGAGAGCGTCTCGACTACGAGTTCCAGCGCCTTCACGGCATGGGCGAAAACCTGTACAGCATTATCCTGTCCCGGGAGGGTTTCCGGCACGCATGCCGGGTCTATGCGCCGGTGGGCAACCATGAAGACCTGTTGCCTTATCTCGTGCGTCGCTTGCTGGAAAACGGAGCCAACCAGTCCTTTGTCAATCGCTTGGTGGACGAGAACCTGCCGGTGGAAGAGGTTGCCGAAGATCCGATCGAAAAAGTATCCCGTACCGATCCCATACCTCATCCTTCTATTCCTTTGCCCCGGTACCTGTATGGTGCGGAGCGATTGAATTCATCCGGACTGAACCTGGCCAGCGAACTTGAGCAAAAAGTGCTGGCGCTTTCCATGCAGCCATTCGCCCGCACCCGTTGGCAGGTAGCTCCATTGCTCGCTAGTGAGTCCCGGGAAAAAGGTCCGGTACTGCCAATCGTCAATCCAGCCAGGCTGGCTGATTCGGTGGGACAGGTCCACCAAACCAGCAAATCGGAAGTGGACCAGGCTATTGCCGATGCGCGGGCGTTCGCCGTGGAGTGGGACCGCACAGCAGCGAGTGTAAGGGCGTCCATGCTGGAAAAAACAGCGGACTTAATGGAGGAAAACCAGCCTGAACTGATGGCCATATGCGCCAGGGAGGCTGGAAAAACCGTCCATGATTCGGTGTCAGAAATTCGCGAAGCGATTGATTTTTTGAGATATTATGCCTTACAGGCTCGAAAAAACTTTGCTTCACCAATGGTCCTGCCCGGTCCCACGGGCGAGGCCAATGAACTGAGTTTGCACGGCAGGGGTGTCTTTGCCTGTATCAGTCCCTGGAATTTTCCGTTGGCCATCTTTACCGGCCAGGTCAGCGCCGCCCTTGCCGCCGGTAACACGGTCCTGGCCAAGCCGGCGGAGCAGACACCGGCCATTGCTTTCTTGGCCGTTTCACTGATGCACCGTGCCGGGGTGCCGCAGCAAGCTCTCCAGTTGCTGCCAGGTGATGGAGCGTCAGTTGGCGCCATGCTGACAGCCGATCCCCGTATTGACGGCGTAGCATTTACCGGCTCAACTGAAACCGCGAGGCTGATCAATCGTACACTGGCGGCAAGAGACGCACCCATAGCGACGTTGATTGCTGAAACGGGTGGTCAAAATACGATGCTGGTCGACAGTTCAGCGCTCCCGGAGCAGGTGGTCATTGATGTCATCAGCAGTGCATTCTACAGCGCCGGTCAGCGCTGCTCTGCGCTGAGGGTCCTGTACCTGCAAGATGATGTTGCGGACCGTATAATGGACTTGTTGGCCGGTGCGATGAATGAGCTTGTGATGGGTGATCCGCGCTTGCTGGTGACGGATGTTGGACCGGTTATAGATCAAAAAGCGCTGGCCGGTTTGCAAGCGCACGCAGATCGTATGGAAAAAGAAGGCAGGCTGATTGCCAAGACACCCGTGCCGCCGAACCTGGATGGTTATTTTTTTGCACCCTGTGCTTTCGAAATAGATACCATCAAGCGACTCGAAGGCGAGGTGTTTGGCCCGATCCTGCATGTTATCCGGTATCGCGCACGTGATCTTGACCGGGTGATTGAGGATGTCAACGCCACCCGGTACGGCCTGACCCTGGGTGTGCACAGCAGAATAGACCGCACCCAGAAGTACATAGCCGAACAGATCCGGGCCGGAAATCGTTACGTCAACCGTAATATGGTCGGCGCGGTCGTGGGTGTACAGCCTTTCGGTGGTGATCGATTGTCCGGAACCGGACCGAAAGCTGGTGGTCCACATTACATGTTCCGTTTCGCAACGGAGCGAACGCTGACCGTAAATACCGCCGCGGTCGGTGGGAACGCCGGTCTCCTGGATCTGGATTAATCAACGAGGACCTGTATTGTACCTGCAGTTTTTTGACCTGAATGAAGCGCCGTTTTCGCTGACGCCTGATCCGGCTTTCCTCTACCTGAGCGTTGCCCACCGGGACGCGTTGGCTCACCTGTTATACGGCGTCGGCCAGGGTGGTGCAGGTGGTTTCGTTCAACTCACCGGTGAGGTGGGAACCGGCAAGACTACCCTGTGCCGCTGTCTGATGGAGCAGGTGCCTGAAAATACGCAGGTAGCATTGATCCTGAACCCCCTGGTGACAGCACAGGAATTGCTGGCCACCATCTGTGAAGAACTGGGCCTGGAAATGTCGGGGATTGCGCACAGCAACAAGGCCATGGTTGATGCACTCAACCAGTACCTGCTGGAGCAGCACAGCCAAGGCCGGCGGGTCGTAGTGGTGATCGACGAGGCTCAGAATCTCAGCCCGGAAGCACTGGAGCAGGTGCGTTTGCTGACTAACCTGGAAACCAACAAGGACAAGCTGCTGCAGATGGTTTTACTGGGCCAGCCGGAATTGCGGCAATTACTGCAACGGCAGAATCTCCGTCAGTTGTCCCAACGAATCACGGCGCGTTATCACCTGGCGCCACTGGGGCAGGACGAATCGTTTGCTTATGTCCGGCATCGAATGAAAGTGGCAGGCGCCAGTCGAAACCCATTTGGCCAATCGGCGCTGCGCGCCCTGTACCAACACTCGGCAGGTGTTCCGCGGCTGATCAACATCATAGCGGACCGTGCCCTGGTCGGCGCCTATGCGAAAGAATCTCATACGGTGAGTGCAGGGCTCGTGCATGAAGCGGCCCATGAAGTTCAACCCAGTGAACCCCAGGTCCGGAACAATCGTTGGCCCTGGGTCGTGGCGAGCGCAGCTGCGGCGGCGCTTGTTGTCATCACACTTGGGATGACCGGAGTAGCCCCGTTTGGAACTAAAAGCCTGCCTCCGGTAGCGGATCCTGAACTGATCTCAACGGAATCACTGCTTGAGTTGCAGAGCGAATATTCCGTCACGCTTGAGACAACTGCGCCTGAATCGTCCGGCATCGATTCCTATAAAACGGATGCCGTTGGAGGTGTAAGTGAATCTGGCAGCGGGCTGGATAACTCGCGGACGCTGCCCACTATCCTGGATGAGTCCTGGCTGGATAGTCAACACGAGACAGCCTGGCAAGCGTTGGCAGACCTTTGGCATGATAGCGGGCGGGCCAATGCCCTGCGCTCAGCCTGTGATGGAGTCGTCGCTACAGGCTACGCCTGCTTGCGGGAACGCGGCAGCTGGGCACGGGTGCAGCAACTGGGACTGCCGGTCCTGCTTGTGTTGAGCGGAGAAGAATCAAGACACTTGCTGTTGCGCGGAATGACGCGGCTTGGTTTACTGGTAGGAGATGAGCATTCCTCGATGGAAGTTTTCCGTACGGCGGTCGAGAATCGCTGGCTGGGCGAGTTTATCGTTGCCTGGCCACAGGCACCGGACTGGCCCAGCCAGATCCGGCGGGGAGAATCCGGCATGGCAGTGGATATCATTATGGAAATGGCAAGCTTCGCCGAACCCGCCTGGCAGGGCGGTGGTATTTTCGATGAAAATTTTGAGTCATGGTTGATGGCGTTTCAGCGGCGCAAAGGGCTGAAGGCCGACGGTATTGTCGGCCCGAATACCTTGTTATACCTCATGGCGCCCACCATAACGGAACCCCGGTTAATCATTGCGGAAGATCAGAAGTACTAAGCATGTCGATATTACTCGATGCATTGAAAAAATCCGAAGCGCAGCGTCTGTTGGGAATAACGCCCACTATTCACACCGCGGTCGAGGCTCCTGATGCGAAACGAGAGACGGGACTACAATGGATTGCCTTGTCCATGCTGGCTCTGAGCGCGGTTGCTATTGCTTGGTTTAGCTGGCAGCAGTATCGCCAACCGGTGGCTAAGCCGGATCAGGCCAGCGTTGATGTTGTGGCAATGCCCCAGGGGGCAGAAACCCCGGAGGTAGAAACTCAGATACCCGCTGAAATAGCGGAACAAGGTGGCATGAATCGCCCACCGACTGCATCGTTGCCGAAAGCAAAAAAAGATCTGGCTGGATTGACCATCCTCCCCCCCAGCAGTACCGCAGAAGCCCAGCAGCGCCGGGAAAAATTGAGCCAGTCATTCAATTCCTACGAGGCAGAAAAAGATAATGAAACTGACCAAAAAGTAGATTTATCCTCCCCGGCCATTGCACAGGATTCGTCTGACCCTGTTGCGTCTCAGCCGGCCCCGAATCAGTCGCGAGTCACACGAGAAACAAAAGCCGTGACATCGTCCAAGCGCTCGTTCGGCCTGCCACCACACCAAAGCGAACCGATCAGTTTTTGGCAAATACCCCAGGCATTGCGGGATGGATTGCCAGAGTTCAGGATCAACGTGCTGGTCTACGCGGAGAAACCGGAAGACCGCTTCTTGTTGATCAATGGCCAGAGGCTGGTGGAAAAGGAAGAGCTCACGGCCGGAGTTGTTCTGGATGAGATCCGGCGCGATGGCGCTGTGTTCCGTTACAGAAATTACAGATTTCTCGTCAAGGGCTGAAACCGTTGATAAGCCCGCATATTGCACCAGCCGGCCCGAGGCCTATCCCGGCCCTGGCTAGTCCAGCTACGTCTGGACTTGATCTTCCCTCTATCCATAGCTATGGCTATGGCTATGGCTTTCGGTCCAGCCCGGCGTCCAGCCGCAGCTGGTCGGCGCCATCATCCGGGATTCTGGTGCAATATGCGGGCTAATGGCATTGTCTCGAATTGGTCGGAAATCCCACCACACCCGCCGTTGGTGACCGTCAGCATTGGCCTGGTCTGCCTGGCGGTTTTGCTGATCTATTACGGCGTCAGTCCGGTTCTTCAGCAGGCCATGATCGAAGTGGGCGGAATGCACCCTTCCAGGCTGGCACAGATCCTGGAGCAAACGGCTGCTTCGTGGTGGGATTTGTCCATGCTGACAGTGGTCACCTCCATTTTTATTCATGCAAACTGGTTGCACTTGGTGGGTAACCTGGCGTACTTGTGGGTATTTGGTATGCCGCTGGAACAACGTCTTGGTCCCTTCGGCCTGTTGGCGGTGTTCCTGCTTGGCGGGGCACTGGCTAACGTGATCGTGGCCTTGCGTGTGCCGCTGCTTGATACGCCCATCATTGGGGCCAGTGGGGCGGTTTCAGCGGTTGTGGGCGCTTATCTCGGGCTGTTCCCCAGGCGCAGGATCGGGCTGTTCCTACCGCTCGGGCTCTACCTGCAATTTGCGCGGGTACCGGCACTGTTGGTGATCGGGTCGTGGTTTACGCTGCAGTTGCTTTATACCGTATTTGGCCCCATTAACGCTGCTGTGGCCTGGTGGACACATGTGACCGGCTTTGCACTGGGTCTGAGCATTACCCTGATGGGCAAAGCTTTGGTGCAAATACGGCTATAATTCTGTAGCCTATAATTCTGGGGCCGGCAGATAGCGACAAGCGAAATGGCAGACAAACCACTCTACAAGATAATTTTTCTTAATCAGGGCAAAGTGTACGAATTGTTCAGTGAAGGTGTGACTTCGAGCGGGCTGTGGGGTTTTATCGAAGTTTCCGACCTGGTGTTCGAAACGGGTGAAGGCCTGGTTGTGGATCCCACCGAGGAAAAAATGCGCCAGGAATTTGCCGGCGCCAAGGTGTTGCACCTGCCCATCCAAAGCGTGCTGCGCGTGGAAGAAGTGGAAAAGCGCGGACAGTGCCTGATTCGCGACCGTGAATCCGGTGAGAATGTCACCCCATTCCCAATCTCACCCTCGAAACGTTCCCGTTAATTTCGAGCCAGGCTCGCCTCCACACTGTCGCGGGATTCCCGTCCCTGCAGGGCTTCGATGATTGCCAGTGCGAAATCCATTACGGTCCCGGCGGAGCGTGACGTGATCACACGCCCGTCACGGATCACGGCGTCGCCGCTGATATTTGCATGTTCTTCCGCCTGCAACACCCCGGGGAAAGCGGTTGCCTGCTTGCCGTCCAGTATTCCGGTACGTGCGAGAACTTTGGGTGCGGCACATACAGCACCGACAAAGCGGCCGGATTCGTTCATTTTTTTCAACAGGGACGTCACCCGTTCGTCCGCGGCGAGATGATCACTGCCGGGCAATCCCCCGGGCAGGACGACCATGTCGTAATCCAGTTCCAATGCTTTATCGAGCGGCATGTCAGGCAGTAGCTTGACCCCCCGGCTGGCTATTACGGGCCCATCATCCAGCCCGGCAGCGACCACTTCAATATCTGCCCGTCGGAGCAAGTCAATGATGGTTACTGCCTCGAGTTCTTCACAACCCTGGGCTAAAGGTACCAGCACACGCGTCATCGTCATTTCTCCTGTTTTATTTGTTCTGGATTTGCAGACCGGATGCTGGCGGAAAGTATGCCGGCGCCTTTGAGAATGCTGAGAGCTTCGTGCAGTGGAAAATCATCTTCGGCACGGATTGAAACATCGGGAATGATGGCTTTCGTGTCCATGTCGTTGCTCAGGTGCCCCTCGAGATCTGCTTCCCGGAGGCGTTGATCATTTGCATCCAAGATCTCAACTCGTTCGATCACTAGGTCCGGTCGGATACCCTCGGCCTGGATTGAGCGACCGGATGGTGTGTAATACCTTGCTGTTGTCAGTTTGATCCCCGAACCGTTCCTCAGCGGCAGGATCGATTGCACAGATCCCTTGCCGAAGGTGCGTTCACCCACGATCAATGCGCGGCCATGATCTTGCAGCGCACCGGCCAGCACTTCAGATGCTGAGGCTGAACCACGGTCTACCAGCACAATCAGGGGGACTCCTGGCAGCCATTCTCCTGCGCGGGCTCTGAATTCCATTTGCATGGTGGCGTTCCGTCCCTTGGTGGTAACGATCAGACCTTCTTCCAGAAAACCGTCAGCCATTTCCACGGCCGTTTGCAGCACACCGCCCGGGTTGTTCCTCAGATCGATAATCAGGCCACGCAATTCGATGCCGTCCTGCTCGATCGATTCCAGGGATTCGGCCAGGTTTATTGCACTGTTCTTGTGGAAAAATGAAATTCGGAAATAACCAAAATGTTGATCCAGCAACTTGAAACTCATGGCCGGGATGTTGACATACTCCCGGACTAACTCCACTTTGCGCTCTTTGCCGCCAGGACCTGATGGCAGAATGGTAAGTGTGACAGTGCTGCCCGGTTCGCCCCTAATTTCGTCGAGCGCATCGCGCAATAGGCGGCCTCTCACCGGGTTTCCGTCGATTGCCGTGATGATGTCTCCCGGATTGATACCACCTCGGTCGGCCGGGCTGGGAGAAATGACCCTACGGACTACAATTTTCCGCCCCTGTATTCCGACATCAACCCCGATACCGCTGAAGCGACCATGGGCGGAGTCGTCCAACTGTTTGTAATCATCAGCTGGCAGATAGGACGAGTGTGGATCCAGTTCTGACAGCATGCCTTTGATGGCGGCATTCAACAGCGTCTTGTCATCCACTTCCTCCACGTAGTTTATGCGAATCTGGCTGAATACATCAGTGAAAGTTCGCAGGTCCTCCAACGTGAGTTGAGTGTCGGTCGATCCAGGCCCTGACTGCACCGCTTCATCCGGGTTTTCCTGGCAAACGGCCACGGAAACGAAGGCCAGTAACATCAAGGTAATAATAAGTGATTTGCACATTTAAACAGTTATTCCCTATCCAGTTGTTCCCTATCCAGTTATTCCCTATTCATTGGTTCGTTATCTTGCGAGCCAGGCAGCAGGATCAACGGATTTACCGTTTTTTCTCAGCTCGAAATACAGGCCCTGGTCATTACCTGTGCGTACACCAACGACGCTGATGATCTCACCGGGTTCCACCCAGTCTCCGGCCTCATACAACAGGCTTTCATTATGCCCGTAGAGACTCATGAAACCCTCGCCATGGTCGATAATAATCAACAGGTCATAACCGCGAAGCCAGTCAGCGAAGGCTACGCGGCCGTACGCGACGGCGCTGACTTCACTGCCTGCCACGGCCGCTATGAGCCAGCCCTGCCAGTGTAAACCACCACCCCGGCTCTGACCAAATGCGTGACGTACGGGGCCTTTGACAGGCATGGGTATTCGCCCCTTTTGTCGTGCGACACCCAGGTGTTTCCCCAGATCCGCTGGAATATCCGCCAGCACGTCGGTGAGACGTTCCAGCAGCGTTTCAAGGTCCTGCTGGTTGCGTTCCAGTTCCCTGAGCTGTGACTCTTTATCGTCGATTCGCTGATCCAGTGCCACCAGCAGAGTCCTGCGCTGTTTGCGCTGCTGATCCAGCTGATTCATGACTGCACGCTGCTCTGTTTGAACCATTGCGAGCTGCGATAGTTCCAGATCGATAGATTGTTGCATGGTCTCGAGGGTAGTTAAAGCCTCTCTCAAGCCGGATATTTTAACCAGCTGGGCACGGTTGATGTAGTCATAATAGGCCAGCATGCGGCCCAGTTGTGCAGGGCTGTCCTGGTTGAGAATCAACTTTAACCTGGATTGACTGTCCAGCCGGTAAGAAGCCCTGATTTGTTCCGCCAACTGGTCGTGGCGCTGCTGCAGCTTGATCAAGTAGTCATTCCTCCGGCGTTCCAGCCCGGCCAGTTCGCCCAGGTGTGACCGGCGTTGCTTTTCCAGCGTTCGAATTTCCAGGTTAGCTGCCTGGATCTGAAGGTCAACTTCACGCAACCGGGCATATTCACTGGCGTGCTCCGCCCGTGATCTTTCCAGGCTTTTCTGCAGTAGCCCGATTTCTTTCATGACGTCTTCCAGGGCGGATTCTGCTGTTGCTCTTTCCCGGTCAGTTTGTGCGGCCACCGACTCGGGGTAGCACAACGCGCTGCAATAAATGACCGCGATCACTGACTGCACCAAGCACCAGTAGGCCTTTATGTTACCCCGGGTCACCGGCCAAGTTCGTTAGCCCGCATAGTGCGCTATGCGGGTTAGTGGGCTGCCGGTCATTTCATCGGGCTGACTCAAACCCAGCAGATAGAGCATGGTCGGTGCAATGTCCCGCAGTGAACCGGTATCGGCGATCGTTGCCGGCCGGCCGTGGAACAGGAAAGGTACGGGGTTGGTCGTATGGGCAGTGTGGCTTTGCCCCGAGGATTCATCCAACATTTGTTCCACATTGCCATGGTCTGCTGTGATCAGCATTTCCCCGCCAACTTCGTCAATTGCAGCCCTTACCCTGGCCAGGCAGACATCTACTGATTCTACGGCTTTTATCGCGGCGGTGAGGCTGCCGGTATGTCCTACCATGTCCGGGTTGGCTACATTACAAATGATGACAGCGTACTTATCTGAGTGAATGGCATCAACCAGCCGCCGGGTCAATTCCGGTGTGGACATTTCGGGCTGCAGGTCATAAGTGGCAACATCGGGGGAGGGGACCAGGATCCTGTCTTCCAGATCGAAAGGAGTTTCTTCTCCCCCGTTGAAGAAAAATGTCACATGAGCATATTTCTCGGTTTCTGCAATGCGTAACTCATGCAAGCCGTTCC
>SMUZ01013721.1_pt1 | contig 13391 bp, 8 predicted proteins | sample 2456421 | NCBI WGS metagenome assembly SMUZ01 (sample SAMN11095932, study PRJNA526329) | marine sediment metagenome | biome: Marine sediment; feature: Surficial sediment; material: Deep marine sediment; isolation source: Hadal surficial sediment | place: Pacific Ocean | collected 2014-11 | depth 0-1... | reverse complement strand
GGCAACATCGGCGGCTACAACCAGTTCTGGTTCGACCCGGGCCGGCGCGTACTCTCGACGCGGCAGACCTCGATGGTCGTCGACCCGCCGGACGGCCGCGTGCCGGTCAAGGCATGGGCCGTGGCGGCGCGCGCACACAACCTCGAGCACGTCGGCGACTCCTACGTGCATATGAGCGTGTGGGACCGGTGCCTGTCGCGTGGGGTCCCCGGCTCGATGTTTCCGGCCGGCTATAACAACGCGTATCGCATCCTGCAGACACCCGACCACGTGACGATCGTCTATGAGATGATCCACGACGTCCGGATCATCCCGCTCGACGACCGCGCGCACGTCGACAGCGGCATCAGGCTGTGGATGGGTAATTCCCGCGCCCACTGGGACGGGGACACGTTGGTGGTCGAGACCCGCAACTTTCACAATCGTGGCTGGATCGCCTCGAGCGCGGCGGGCGGACGTATCAAGGGCATCCCGACGAGCAAGGCGCTCCACGTGGTCGAGCGGTTCACCCGCGTCTCGGACGACACGATCATGTGGGACATGACCGTGGAGGACCCGAACGTCTATACCCGTCCGTGGACCGTGTCGATGCCGCTCACGCACCGCCCGGACTATCAGATGTTCGAGTATGCCTGTCACGAGGGCAACTGGGCCGTCCGGAACGCGCTCAGCGGCAGCCGCGCCGTGGAGCGCGCCGCCAGGTAAAGGGGCGCTGGACATCCTGGCGTGGGAAGCGCGCGCTCCAAAGGAGGAGTCAGATGAGCCATCGAGTGATCGCGTCACTGAGGGCTGTGGCCGTGGTGGTCGCGGTCGTGTCGTTGGGGGCGATACCGGCCGTGGCCCAGACCGAGGCGCCCCGGACGGCGTGGGGGCAACCGGATCTCCAGGGCGTGTGGGACTTTCGCACCATCACGCCGATGCAGCGGCCGGAGCGTCTGGCCGACCAGGAGTTTCTGACGGAGGAAGAAGCGGCGAACCTCGACCAAGCAGCCGTGGACCGCAATTCTCGCCTCTACAACCAGGATGCCGAGCGCACCGAAGCCGGTGACAACGTGGACAGCAGGGGGAGGGGGCAAGCACCAGGCTCCTACAACCAATTCTGGATTGATTCGGGCACGAGGACCATCGGGACCAGGCGTACGTCGCTGATCATCGATCCGCTCAACGGACGGATGCCCTCGTCGACGCCGGCGGGACGAGAACGGGCGCAGGCGCGCCGGGAGTACGCGCGCGAGCACGTGTCCGAGACCTGGGTGGACTTCAGTGCGGGCGTTCGGTGCATCCTGGGTTTCAACGCCGGCCCCCCCTTCACGCCGAGCGCCTACAACAACAACATGCAGCTGTTCCAGACGCCCGACCACGTCGTGCTGATGACCGAGATGGTCAACACCGCTCGTGTCGTCCCGATCGACGGAGGGCCCCATCTCCCAGAAGACGTCCGCCAATGGTCGGGAGATTCGCGTGGTCACTGGGAGGGTGACACGCTCGTCATCGAGACGAGGAACTTCGACGTCAAACGGCGGTGGCGAGGCACGACCGAGAGCATGCGTCTGGTCGAGCGCCTGACCCGCGTTGACGCCGAGACGCTCCTCTACGAGTTCACGGTGACCGACCCGGAGACCTGGACGAGCCCGTGGACGGCATCGGTGCCGCTGCGGTTGAACCCGGAGCCGATGTTCGAGTACGCCTGTCACGAAGGGAACTACGCGATGCCGATCATGCTCGCTGGCGCGCGTATGGATGAGGCCGCCGCCGGGCAGCCGTAATTGGCGAATCCCACAACGCCTGTCGGGAGTTCTGCTCCGGATGACACCCGAGCTCCACCCGAGCGCGGGCAACAACCTCATCCTGTTCCTGCCTGGCGGCGCGTTCCTGACCGTCCTCGGCGGCAGCCTCACCCAGCTGCTGGTACCGATAACGTGCCTCGTCGTGCTGGTTCGCCAGACCAGGGAGGCCTTCGGTGGCTCGCTGGCCCTGTGGTGGACGGGGGAGAACCTGTTGGACCTGGCGCCGTACATCGCGGATGCGGTGGCGCTCGAGCTCGTGTTGCTCGGCGGTCTCACCGGCCGCGAGGTCGAGGGGCACGACTGGGAGGCGATCCTCGGAGCGTTGGGCTGGCTCACCCACGCCCCCGTGCTGGGGCAGACGGTGCACGGTCTGGGGGTGGTCGTCATGGTCGGTGCGTCGATCTGGGGCGCCTTCGCGCTCGCCGCCGAATGGCGACGCGGCGCGCCTCGTGCGGAGGCGTGACGTTCGTGCTCCGGCTCGCGTCGACCACGGGCTGCGGTCTCTCGAAGCCGCGTGACCGTTCACCCGCTTCGGACGCTCCGGGACGGTGCGTGCCTGGATCGCCACGCCAGGACCTCGTATGATGGCCGACCAGCGAAGCGGCGTCTCCACATCACCCCGACGACGGGCTGCTCGCTGGACGGGTTCGGATGGGTACAGGCTTGCGGGTTCGACGTCTCGTGGCGGGTGCACTGGCACTCGTCTGGGTGGCCTGCGTCTCCTGGCCATCCGCTCAGGCGCAATCGTCCAATCCGGTCGGCGAGTGGCGCGTTTTCGGGGCCGACACGACCAACACCAAATACTCGCCGCTCGACCAGATCACGGCTGAGAACTTCACCGACTTGGAGATTGCCTGGCGGTGGACGTCGATCTCGACCGAGGTCACCAGCCGCAGACCGGACATCCGCCCGGCCCAGTTCAAGACGACCCCGCTGATGGTGGGCGGTCGCGTCTATGCCAGCACGGCCCTCGGGCAAGTGGCGTCGGTCGATGCCGGCACCGGCGAGTTGGTCTGGTCGTACGACCCGCAGACCTACGACCGGCTCGACCGGCCGGCGAACATGGGCTGGCAGCATCGTGGAGTGTCCTACTGGGAAGATGACGAGGGCGACGACGCCCGCATTTTCATCGCGACGCACGACCTCCTCCTGGTCGCGCTGAACGCTCGGACCGGCGCCCTCTACCCCGATTTCGGCGCTGACGGCATCGTCGATCTGAGCGGCAGTCTCGGACGCGAGATCGATCGGTCGCGCTTGACCCACTCGCAGCCGGTCGCGGTCGTGGGCGACACCCTGGTCGTCGGGAGCATCGTGCAGGACACGTACCTGACGCGTCGGGAGGCGGATCCGGGCCATGTTCGTGGGTTCGACGCGCGCACCGGCGAGATGAAATGGATCTTCCATACCATCCCCCAGGGCGACGAGTTCGGCGCCGACTCCTGGCAGAACGAGTCGTGGCGCTATAGCGGTCACACGAACGTGTGGGGAACCATGGCGGTCGACGAAGAGCTGGGCTACGTCTATCTCCCGACCGGCACCCCGACGAACGACTGGTATGGCGGCATGCGTCCCGGTAACAACCTGTTCGCCGAGAGCATCATCTGCCTCGACGCCGAGACCGGAGCGCGGGTCTGGCATTTCCAGGCGGTCCACCACGGGCTCTGGGACTACGACTTTCCGACGGCGGCCAACCTGCTCGACATCACCGTCGACGGGCGTCAGATCAAGGCGCTGGCCCAGACGAGCAAGCAGGCCTTCACCTACGTGCTCGACCGGGTGACCGGGGAACCGGTCTGGCCGATCGAGGAGCGACCAGTCCCCTCGGGCGACGTACCGGGTGAGTGGTATTCCCCGACGCAGCCGTTTCCGACCAAACCACCGCCCTTCGATCTGCAAGGGATTACCGTCGACGACCTGATCGACTTCACGCCGGAGCTTCGAGCCGAGGCGCTCCAGCTGGTCGAGCGGGCGCAACTGGGACCGATCTTCACGCCGCCATCCCTCCGCGGTGACAAACCCCAGATTCAGGCGCCGGGGCCGGGCGGCGGCGTGAACTGGCCCGGTGCCGCGGTCGACCCGGAGACCGGACGGCTGTTCGTCCCGTCGCAGACCAGACTGAGGGCGGTCGAGCTGATCGCATACCCGCCGCCCGCAACGGTCGGATACTTCACCGACCCCTGGGCGACCCCCGTGCCTGGGCCGCAAGGGCTCCCGCTGGTCAAGCCGCCGTACAAACGGATTACCGCGTTCGATCTGAACACCGGCGAGCGACATTGGATGACCCCGCACGGAGATGGTCCGAGAAACCACCCGGCGCTGCGGCAGCTGAACTTGCCGGCGCTCGGCGGCGGGAGTGGGATGCATGGGGGCGGACCACTCGTCACCAAGACGCTGTTGATCGTCAACTCCGGCGGGCGGGATCTGGAGGACGGGGCGGAGGTGGCGCGCACCCTCACCGCCTACGACAAGGACACCGGCGCGTATCTCGGGTCGGTGACGCTTCCGGCGGTCCCCTTCGGGAACCCGATCACTTATTTGCACGAGGGCAGGCAATACATCGTGGTCGCCGTCGGGGGCGGAGGCGGAGCCGCCGTGCCGGAGCTGATTGCCTTGGCGCTGCCGTAAGCAGAACGCTCCAGCCACCGGTAGAAGCGGTTGATGTCGAGGCGCCAGACCTCTGTCACGCGGTACGAGCCTCGGCCCGCATGGTCGGTGTCGCCGACAGGGGCGAAGGCAGTCTGGCCGAGGCGTCTTGTGCCCGGGACACCAACCTCGGGTGGCCTCCTGACGGTCGGTGCGGCGGCGCACGCGCGATCGATACGCCCTGACACCACGAGGAGCGCATGATGCACACCGAAGAAGACGCAGGCTCCGGTCAGTCCCCATCATCGAACCAGCTCGATCGCCGAACCGTGATCGAGCGTTCGTTGGGTCTCGTGCTCGCCGGCTCGGTCCTCGGTGGCTCGACCGATCTGGCGGCCGCCATGAGCGGGACGGGGCAACCGTCGGCCATTCTGCCAGCCGGTATCGCGCTGCCGCAGGGGATGCGACGCATCGTCACGGGTCACGACGCGGAGGGTCAGTCCTACGTCGTCAGTGATGAGCGCATCACTGGTGGAGCGTTCCCCAATCTGTTCAAGACGAGCGGCGACGATCCGTTTGGTCCCGGTCCCGCGGGGGAATCGCGTGCGCTGCGGCCGACCGACTCACCGCGGCTCGAACCGGCAGTGGGGGGAGCCAGCTTCGTGTTCGTCACGCTGCCGCCGACCCGCCCTGATGCCGAGCTGGGTTGGCACCGGACCGAGACGGTCGATATCAACGTGTTGCTCGGCGGCGAGCTCATCCTCGTGCTCGACACCGACGAGGTCACGTTGCACCCGGGCGACACGGTGATTCAACGCAACACGAGGCACGCCTGGAAGAACCCGACGAACGCGCCGGTATACTGGGTGGCGGTGCTGGTGCCGATCCGCCAGCGCGGGTGAGCGGAGACACGAACTTCGGATCCGTCAACGCGGATGGGATCATCTGGCGTCCCCAACGGGCAGAAGAGCGCGTCGCGACCGCGAAACTTTGATCATTGCAGAACGGCGATGCGGGACATCGCCGTTCTGCGCCTCGTGATGCTCGGTATGCGTCCACTGCTTTGGCGTCTGGACGGCTTCGCCTCGAGGAGGTACCCATGACAGGTCGCGTGGCGCTCGTGTCGGCGGCGGTCGCACTCGTTCTCGCACGTCCAGTCGGCATAGCGCAGGTTGATGACTTCACGCCTGTGACCGACGCCATGCTCCAGCATCCGGAGCCAGCCGACTGGCTGAGCTGGCGGCGCACGCTCGACGGCCAGGCCCACAGCCCGCTCGATCAGATCACGACCGAGAACGTCGGCCGCTTGCAACTCGTCTGGAGCTGGAGCCTCGGGGACGGATCCCAGCAAACGACGCCGTTGGTCTACGACGGGGTTCTGTACATCGCCAACCCCGGCGAGATCGTGCAGGCGCTGGACGCCGCGACCGGTGACCTCCTCTGGGAGTACCGACGTGGCGCCCAGGAGCCCGACAGCAGCTTCGGCGGACCGCCGCCCGGTCGCGCACACCGAAACATCGCCATCTACCAGGACAAGATCTATCTGAATACCGCCGATGCCCATGTCATCGCCATTGATGCCCGCACCGGCGAGCCGGTCTGGGACGCCGATGTGGGCAAGGGAGCTGGCTACCAGTATTCGAGTGGGTCGATCATCGCCGACGGCACGGTGGTGTCGGGCCTGACGGGGTGCGGCCGGTATCGCGACGATACCTGCTACATCGTGGGGCTTGACGCACGCACCGGCGACGAGCGTTGGCGCACGTCGACCATCGCGCTGCCAGGTGACCGAGGCGGCGACACGTGGGGCGATCTGCCGGTCATGTTCCGGGCTGGCAGCGACTCGTGGATCCCCGGCAGTTATGACCCGGTCACCAGAACGCTCTTCCACGGCACATCCCAGGCGAAGCCATGGGCGCGGGCGGCGCGCGGAACCGACGGCGACGCGCTCTATACCAACTCAACGCTCGCGCTCGATCCGGATACCGGCGAGATGAAGTGGTACTTCCAGCACCTGCCCGGCGAGACGCTCGACATGGACGAAGTGTTCGAGCGGATCCTGGTCGACTACGACGGCAAGCGGTCGGTCTTCAGTATGGGCAAGATCGCGGTCCTGTGGGAGCTTGCCCTCGAGACCGGCCAGTTCCGGAGTGCACACGACCTCGGGTACCAGACCGTTGTCGACATTGACGCGGCGAGTGGTCGGGTGACCTATCGCGACGGGACGATTCCCGTGCTTGGTGAGGAGGTCTTCTGGTGCCCGAGCACCTCCGGCTTCAAGAGCTGGCGTGCGATGTCGTATCACCCGGACATCGAGGCCTTCTACATCCCGATCATCCTCAACTGCGAGACCGCCATCTTCGGGCCGGTGGAACATATCGAAGGCGGCGGTGGCACCGGGCCTGTCCGTCGCACGAACCACTTCCATCCTGACAGCCCGGATCAGCTGGGCGAATTCCTGGCCATGAGCATGCGGACCGGGGAGGTCCTCTGGCGGCATCGGTTCCGGACGCCGATCAACAGCGCGGCGTTGACCACCGCCGGCGGTCTCGCGATAGCGGGGGACTGGGACCGGCACCTGTACATCTTCGATGCCAGGGACGGCGACATCTTGTGGCAGACCCGACTACCGACATCGGTGCAAGGTTTCCCGATCACGTATGCCGTCGATGGCACACAGTACCTGGCGGTGCCGGTTGGCAGCGGGGGCGCAAGCTGGGGCGGACTGATCCCGGCCGACCTCACCCCGGAGAAGACACGTCCGGTCGGTGGGAATGGACTCTACGTCTTTGCGCTACCCGACTGATGGTGCGCCGCCCTCACCGGGTCACCTACTGGACGCGCACGTCCGGCGGCCGGCGCCGCCAGGCGGGATGGATCGGCGGTCGAACATGGGAAGTTGTTCTTGCGTGGGCCCTGAGAGGTCACTCCTTCATGAGGCCTGCCATCGGCTCCCTCCGGGCGGCCCGGAGCGCTGGCACCAGAAAGGCCAGCAGCGTCATGGCGAGCACCGCCGCGGCGGCAATGGCGAGGATGACCGGGTCCGAGGCCCGGACCTCGTAAAGCCAGCTCTCCGCCAGTCGACCTCCGGCGTAGGCGATGCCAAGCCCGAGCGTCATGCCGGTAATCGCCAGAACCCATCCCTGCTTCATGACCAGCGTACGCACGTTCGACGGAGTGGCTCCGAACGCCATTCTCGTGGCCAGCTCACCGGATCGCTGTTCGGTCACGTCGGCAATGACTCCGTAGATGCCCACAGCCGCCAGTGCCAAGGAGATCACCCCGAACAAGGACATGAGGATCAGTCCGAGGCGATGACGAGTCAGCTCGGCGGAGACGATGCCCTCCATCGGCTCGATGGTGACCGGAATCGACGGATCCACCGCGTGCACCGCCGCCCGGATGGTGGGGATGAGGGTCGTGGCGTCGTCGAGCGACGTTTCCACGACAACGGTCTGGCGCGGCAGATGGGCCTGGACGTAGAAGATCGGGTCGGCCGGGCCCCGGAGCGAGCGGTATTTCACGTCTGCGACGACGCCCACGATGGTGACCGTCTGGTCGAAGTCGACCACCGGAAAGCCCCAGGCGAAGGTCGCGTTCACGGGGTCCCTCTCGGCCATGTAGCGGCGGATGAAAGCTTCGTTCACCATGGCCTCGGCAGCATCTTCCGCGGCGCTGAATCCACGTCCTGCGACGAGCCGGATCCCGATCGCCTCGAAGAAGGTCGGACTCACCAACCGCCGGCGCGCCGTGTCCTGGTGGTCCGGGTCGTAGGGCGCCCCCGGGACCGCGATGTAAAACGCCGAGTCCCAATCGATGCGGAGGGGCAGCGTGCTCGCTGACCCCACGGCGCCGATCTGAGTCGACGCCTGAAGCCGGTCGGTCAGCGTCTCGAGCCACATCTGCGGCGACCTGGAGGGTGCTTGGTTGGGATCGAGCATGGGACCGTCCGGCCCCTGAACGATCACCGGCGGTGGCGCCCATCGGGATCCCGCGAGCAGCGCGGTAAAGACAAGTCGCCCCTCCGCAGCGAAGCCTGGGTCCGTCTCGGCAAGGTTGGCGTAGCTGCGCACCAACCAACCGGCGCCGGCGACGAGCGTGATCGCCAGGGCGACCTCCGCGACCACCAGTCCGGAAAGGAGGTGCCGGGTGCCCCGGGCTCGGGTGATGGAGCGTCCGGCCTCGTTCAGGAGACCCCGGATGTCTGAGGTTGCGAGACGGCCGGCCGGAAGGAGGCCTACCAGGACTGTGGTCGCGACGAGGGTTCCTGCGGCGAACAGGAGCACGCGCGCGTCGAAAGGGACCTGGTCGAGGCGAGGCAGCTGCGCCGCACCGAAGACGAGGAGGAGCCGCACACCCACGTAGGCCAGCACAAGACCCGCCAGCGTGCCAGCCGTGGCCAGGACGAACGACTCGGTCAAGAAACGCCGCAGGATGCTCCACCGGTCCGCGCCGAGCGCCATCCGCACCGCCACCTCCCTCGTCTGGGCAGCGCCCCGAGCAAGAACGAGCGTCGCCACGTTCACCGAACCCAGGAGGAGCAGGACCACGGCGCCGGCCAGGACCACCACCAGGATGGGTCCCAGGTCTCCGACAATCGCGTTGACGAGGGGACTCACGACGAAGGCTCGTCCGCTGGCGGCCTGTGGGTATTCCGCTGCCAGACCAGCCATCACCGTGGCTAGCTCGTTCCGCAGGCGTTCCGGGTCCGTGCCTGCGCGCGCCCGAAGGTAGCCCTGGTAGTTGTGCGCCACCGCCACCGGGCTCACCGAGAAGCTGAACCAGACATCGGTGCGCTGGGGAACATCGAACTCCGGCGGCGCGACTCCCACGATAGTGACCGGCCCGGTCGCCATTTGGAGCGTCCGGCCGACCGCGGTCGGATCACGGCCGAACACGTCGTTCCAGATGTGATGGGCGATCACCGCAACCCGGGTCCTGTGATCCTCCGGCGTGAACGCCCGACCCTCCGCCATGGGCAGGCCGAAGAGGTCGAAGAAGCCCTCGGTCACCCCGTGGACCAGTACCTGCCGGTTCTCACCCGCGTCGGTGATGATCACGTCCTCACGGTGGAGCACGGCAACCGCCCGGAGGACGGAGGGTGCGGACTCGTTGATGGTCGAGACATACGCGCCGGTCACCCGACCGCTGCTCCAGCGGCCGTCCACGAGATGCGTGTTCAGGGTGTAGATGTCCTTGGACTGGGGGTACGCCAGGGGACGCAGCAGGGTGGCGTTGACGGTGCTGAAGATGGCCGTGGTCGCCCCGACGCCGACAGCAAGGGTTCCGATCGCGGTCATCGTGAAGGTCGGCTGCCTCGCGAGACGGCGGATCGTGATTTTCAGCTCTCTGAACATCGTCGTGCCCATCTCGGGCGAGACATGGAATCCGGCGACAGACCCGAGTGTCCGCGGGTCGAGGAACTCGTGCACCACTCCTCGGATGTACGCAGATCCGGACGTGTTGCCCGAAGGCTCCGGCTGACCCTCGAAGCGTGCGATTAGAACCGACCGAGCGGGCGGATATCTTCCTATCCTGTCCGGGGGTGCATCACCGGACCGGGTGATGGCCTGTATCGGAACCCAAATTTAGACCTGGCACGACGAAGGTGTCAAGCCACGGCGTTGGTGCATACAGCGGAACCGGCCCGCAACGATCCCAAGCTGCTGAGGAGCGCCTGCACGCCGTGCCGGCGAGCCCTCGACCGGTACACGCTTTGACACCGCCCCTGCCTCGGCGATAATCGGCACTGTAGCTCTGGCCGTGCCAGAGCTGCGAGGCACCGACGGGACCCCCGCCACGACTGTGTCCGAGGCGGGGCGGCCCCTCCAATGCAACCGATCGTCCTTCACACCGGCCGAAACAAGCACGTGCGGAGCCCGCGTCTCGCCACGGCGATCCGCACGCCATTCCTCTGGAACCATGATGAGCACTCTGATCAAAGCCGTTCGCTGCCACCGCTACGCAGGTCTCGACGAAGAGGGTAAGCCGGTTCCGACTCCCGATCCGCTGAAAGATGTTCTGGCGCTGGACGAGATACCCCTGCCCGAATGCGAGCCGGGACACGTCTTGGTCCTCACACACTATGCGGGTGTTCAATACCCAGACGCGCTTCAGGCGCAGGGCCTCTACCAGCACAAGCCGAGCCTCCCCTATGTGCCGGGGATGGACGTGACCGGCACCGTGCTGGAAACGGGCGCGGGAGTCGAGCGTGTGGCAGTGGGCGACCGCGTCATCGCGCAAATGAGTCTTGGAGGCCTGGCAGAGGTCGTCAAGGTCCCTGCGGAGTCCATCTGGAAGACCCCCGACGGAGTGCATTTATCGAAGTGCGCGAACCTGGGGCGCAACTTCTTCGCAGCCTACCATTCGCTCAAGATCATCGGGGACGTCGGTGCGGGCGACCTCGTGCTGGTCGACGGCGCGTCTGGCGGCGTCGGCATGGCCGCGATCGAGTTGGCCAAGGCGATGGGCGCGCTGGTGATCGCTGGCGTCAGCATCCCCGAGAAGCAGGAATTCCCGGTCGCGGCCGGCGCGGACCGAGTGCTCTGCTACGGCAGAGATCGGGCCAGCCACAGACAGTTCAAGAACGACGTCAAGCATGCGGCGGCCGAATTGGGTCATCCAGAGGGTGTGGATGTGGTGATCGATATGGTCCAGGGGGAGCTCTTCGAGGCGGCGCTGGTGTCTTCGATTCGGCCGCTCGGCAAGATCTGCCTGGTAGGCTTCACTGCCGGGCAGAAGCCGATTCGCCCCGGACTGTTGCTCATCAAGCAGGCCGCAGTCATCGGAAGCATTTGGGCAGGTTGGGCACAAGCCAATCCGACAGGGCACCAGCAAAACGTGGCCGAAATCATCAACTTCCTGGCGACCGGTGTGATCCAGCCGCGCGTCGATCGCATCATCCCCTTCGAAGACTTCATCACGGCATTCGAGCTCTTCGAGCACAACCAGGGCCGCGGCAATACGGTCGTGTGCATGAAGGAAGAGTAGCGGCCGACACGACATCGACGCGCGACGGGCAGAACCGTGACACCACGCTGAACGCGGCGAGTGCCTACCGAGAGACGGCGCCAACGGTGGCGGCGGAACTGCTCGGGGGCGTGCGGGTGGCCCCGCTCGCCCGGCCGCCGCTGCCATGCCGACGGGCGCCGGGTATGGTGAGACCGGGGGCGATGTGGGGGAACGATCGCCTCGACTGTTCGTACCCGTTCCCGGCTGCGGGCCGCCTGGTAGACGGGGCGACCCGTCTGCCAGACGTCGGTCGGCGCCGTGCTGTCTGGACGCGAGATCGCCGGTCCCGCGCACGGGACCCACGCCGGTGCCGGCGCGGCGATGCCGAGACCGTTGTGGAATGTCGTGGTCGCGGGCTGCGCGGCGACGACACGAACACGGGATAGCCCAAGTAGAGGGGATACAAGGGGATGCCGAAGGTCGGCGGCGTTGGCGCCGGGTCCTGCGGCACCGTTTGCACCGGGACCGGGACCGGGACCGGCCGCGTCAGCGGTCGATCGCGACGCAACGCCAGGAGGGCACGTTCGCGTTCGAGTGCCGCCTCCAGCAGGGAACGATAGCGGGAGACCCACGCCAGGGTGGGTTCGGTGATACGTCTGGCGGCCGGCAGGTCTTGATTCGTGTATACCTTCGTCGGAGGGCCGAGCGCCTCGCGTATCTCGCGCGCCAGTCGCGCCGCGTCGACGAGGGACTGCGCGTGCGCCGGGCGACCCGTGTGGCTGAACGCCACGACGAGTACCACGCAACCGAGCCAGGGGAGTCGACGAAGCGCCACGGGTACCCTCCCGGTGCGGACGGACACATATGTACCGGATCGCACAACTCAGGCAGGCATCAAGTGTACCCGATTCTCGCGGGCGGGTCGCCAACACGCGCTGCGGCGCGGGTCAGCCCCAGCCTGGGCCAGCGTCACGACGGACGTCGTCGTGGCAGTCGTGACGAGCAATATCGGGCGATGGCCCGTTGGCGACCACACGGACCGTGGTCGGATCGGCCGCGGCGCCGCTCTCACCTTGTCTGGCACGCTCCCCCGAAAGGTATAATCGGCTGATTCTCAGCGAGGAGGTCATGACCATGGTGGTGATCCGCGACATCTGTGCGACCGTGCTCGCGTGCAGTATGGCCGCATGCGGGGCGTCTTCGTTCACACAGCCAGAGACGCGTGAGCCAACCACGGTCGCCCAGTTCGACCAGTGGATGGCAGAGCTCTCGAACTGGGGACGGTGGGGGCCGGATGACGAGCTGGGCGCCGCCAACCTGATGACCGCGGCCAAACGACGCGAGGCCGCGGCCCTGGTACGCACCGGAACGACGGTGTCCCTGGCGCACGACATGATCACCGAAGAGGCCGCGGACGCACGCGAGCCCTACGTCCTGCAGATGACGGTGAATCCCGAAGGACAGAACTCCGGCGACCGGATTGACCTGTATTTTCACGGCGTGACGTTTTCGCATCTGGACGGGTTGTGCCATGTCTTCTACAAGGACAAGATCTTCAACGGCTTCGACTTTCAGGAGATCGTCACCGAGGACGGCTGTTCCCGGATGGACACGACCGCCATGAAAGACGGCCTCGTGACACGAGGCATCCTGATCGACATGCCTCGGCTGAAGGGGGTGCCGTATCTCGAGCCCGGCACGAAACTGTACCGCGAGGACATCGAGGCGTGGGAGGAGCAGGCCGGCGTCACCGTGGGGTCCGGCGATGCGCTCCTCCTCCGTACCGGTCGGTGGGCCTACCGCGCCGAGCACGGCCCTGCCCGCGAGATGGCCGGGTGGGACGCCTCGGTGATCCCGTTCCTGGCCGAAAGGGACATCGCCCTGCTCGGCGCCGACTCGGTGCACGAAGCCCCCGACAGCGTGCCGGGTCTTGGCGTCAACCCGATTCACCGGTTCGCCATTGTCGCGCGCGGGATGAATCTGCTCGACAACCTGGACCTCGAGGCAGTCGCCGAGACCGCTGCGCGTCTCAACCGCTGGGAATTCATGCTGGTGGTGGCCCCGTTGCGG
>SMUZ01011062.1_pt1 | contig 13428 bp, 14 predicted proteins | sample 2456421 | NCBI WGS metagenome assembly SMUZ01 (sample SAMN11095932, study PRJNA526329) | marine sediment metagenome | biome: Marine sediment; feature: Surficial sediment; material: Deep marine sediment; isolation source: Hadal surficial sediment | place: Pacific Ocean | collected 2014-11 | depth... | reverse complement strand
CGAGTAAATTCACGTCAGACTCTCTGATAACGCCGTTGGTGTCGATCGAATAGACGATCGAGACAGACGCAGAAACAGGTACCGCATCGTCATTTCTCCGATATTCGGCTTTCTCCGCAATCAACTTGGCTCGGCGTTGCAGCACATCCGCAAAATCTGACGCACTCTCAAGAGAATCGACACAATTTTTGACTCTTTCGAGAATTTCGTCGCAAGTATCTTTGCCACCGTAATTGATAGCGCCGGCGCTTTTCTCGCCGGCTTCCTTGGTGATGTCGCCAAGGGCATCCTCATTGAGGTGCAGATATAGCTGCTGGGAAAAAGACAGTATCATGTAATTGATTAGGCGCTTGGTCGCAACGTCCAGACCTTGCGTGTCGGGTGGCTGACGATTCTCGATCTCTTCTACTTTAAGCAAAAGAGACTCTTCATTCTCCTGAGCCGACTCAATATTTTCGGCAAGACTATCGAGACCTGCCGTAACGGATCTGCGTTGGAAGATCCTTAGAAAACCGCTCATGGTTGCCAACTTGTGACGCTCAGCCTGCAAGTGATCCTCCAACATCTGAATCTGCATGCGCTGTTCGCCGACTTGCTGCTCGATGTCGGCAACCTCTTCGCGTCGCAGCGTGTTCCAATCGTCAACTATTCGACTTCGCAGGCGTTGCTCGCGTTGTTGCTTCAACTGCTCGGCAAATTTTGCGAGCTTGGCCTGACAGCGCAAATTGAGGCCGCGCAACTGGAAGTAGGTAACGATGTTATGGACCCACTCTGGATCGAGAAGCAGGTTCTCGAGGTGATCCAATTGTTGCTGCACGCGCGCGGCTGCGCCTTCGTGCTCTTTGATACGGTCTTGCAAACGGAATTTCTCGCTGCGTAATTCAGCGAATTCTTTCTTGAGTTCGGCCCGATTCCAGTAGAGATTGAGGAGCTTCTCGCTCTCTGCCTCGTTCTCTTCCGGCTTATCGCCCGAACTTCCAAATATGGCGGTCAAACTCGTCAATGACGTCCCTCTTAACATAATACCGCTGCATCAAGCACAGCTACAATGTTGTAGAACCGCCGGATAATGGCAATAGATGAGGGGGGAATCGCTGACAGAATCGACAGTTCTGCGAACTGCTGCCGGTCACAAGCGAGTGATCGGCGACCCTAACGCTCGAGTACCAGGTGTCCCTGGTCTCTCAAATACTCGAGCCACTTGTTCAGAATCATGTTTCGTTTCCAACGAGCACCAAGTTCGCGGCTCCGCGCTGCATTGAGCCGCGGCAGACCGGCGTGTCGATGACGCTCGCCGAGGCTCATCGATTCAGCCAGTTCGCCATCCAGGTAAGCGCGCACGACCATGTCCGGGCTGGCGACTTTGCCGTCCTCGCTATCAAACTGGTATGTGAGTGACAGCGTGACCGTATAACGGCATCGCTCGAGGATCTCAACATAAAGATCACAAGCGCCCGCAACACGTGAATGAAAACAGCCGTCCAGGCGTTCGAGTTCCGGAACCAAGAGCAACAATCGAAGATAGTTACTTTCGTACAAAGACATCAACCCAACAAAGCTTTTCGGCGTGATGATTGTTTGCGGTACGAGTTGGTAATCGAGCAACATGCAGCCAATATAGCACAGCATATTGCGTCGACCAGACGTGCAATTTTCGTTCCAAAATCAGGGTCGAACTCGTCGCTCAACACCGGTAGTATCGAGAATTCTGCTTGCGATTTCTTCGATCGAAAATTCAGTCGTATCGACGTTCGGAATTCCATAGCGCTTGAAGATCTTATCGGTCTCACGTAATTCATAGCGAACTTGTTGTGCCGATGAATATTTGCCAAGCGGTCGTCGTTCCTTGCGAATCTGACGCAGGCGATCTGGTGCAATTGTCAGTCCGAATAATTTGTGTTTTTGCTGGGTCAGAAAATCCGGAAGGCCACCGGATTCCAGCTCTTCGTCGGTCAAAGGATAGTTCGCCGCGTAAACACCGTACTGAAGTGCTAGGTATAAGCAAGTCGGCGTCTTGCCCGATCGCGAAACGCCAACGAGGATCACATCGGCCATGTCATAATTTCGGCTAACTCCTCCGTCATCGTTCGCCAATGCGAAATTAGTCGCCTCGATGCGCTTCATGTACGCATCAATATCGCTCATGCCATGGGCACGACCGGGCTCGTGCGTCGGTTTCGCCTGTAACTCGTCTCCAAGCGGTTCCAGAAAAGCGTCGAAAATATCGAGGTGCAAACCATTCGCCTCGCGCACGATGGCGCGAAATTCGTCCTGCACAAGCGTCGAAAAAATGATCGGACGACACGTTGCAGCATCGCCGGCCTCGTTGATTTTCTGCACGGCATCCTTCGCCTTGTCTTCACTATCTATAAATGGCAAAGTCACTTGCCGAAATTGCTGGCTGTCGAACTGCGTGAGCAAGCTGTGTCCCAACGTTTCGGCGGTTACACCCGTCTGATCCGAAATAAAGTAAACAGTGCGTTCATTCATAGGTAGTATTCCTGAATTCCAGCAAAACCGGCGCCATCAATATGCTTGGGCCACATCGATTGTCCATTTCCAGAGAGGGAACACAAGGGAGCTGACTTGGAACCATATGTAATCAAGCTCGCCGAGCTTGGTATGCAGGACGTAGAGGTCGTTGGCGGCAAGAACGCCTCACTCGGGGAAATGATCAACAATTTGAGCAGCCTGGGCGTTAGCGTGCCAGGCGGCTTTGCGACCACGGCGGCGGCCTATCGCGATTTTTTGCACGCGAACGACCTGAACCGGCAAATTGCAGACCTTCTCGACAATCTCGACGTCGATGACATCGATGCGCTAACCGGTGCTGGCAAGACGATTCGCGAAGCAATACTGGCCGGCCGTCTTCCCGACAAGCTGATGCAGCAAATCAAGAGCGCCTGGTCAGAGATGTCCGATGGCCAGGAAATCGCGGTCGCTGTCCGCTCTTCCGCAACCGCGGAAGACCTTCCGGATGCGTCATTTGCGGGACAACAGGAAACTTTCCTCAATGTCCGTGGGATCGGTAATCTCGTCGCGGCGCTGCATCAGGTGTATGCGTCCCTGTTTAACGATCGCGCGATTGCCTACCGAGTACACCAGGGATTCGATCACAACCTGGTTGCGCTGTCAGTCGGCGTTCAGACGATGGTTCGCAGCGATCTGGGTGCAGCCGGAGTAATGTTTACGCTCGATACGGAATCCGGGTTTCGAGATGTCGTGTTCATTACCAGTTCGTACGGCCTTGGCGAAACGGTTGTGCAAGGCGCCGTCAATCCTGACGAATTCTATGTCTACAAACCGGCCCTGGCCAAGGGCAAACACCCGATATTGAGAAAAAACCTGGGCAGCAAGGCCATCAAGATGGTGTACAGCGACGATTCGACCCCGGGCAAGAGTGTGGACACTGTTGATGTCGACGAGGCCGACAGCCTGTCGTTCTCATTGTCGGATGCCGAGATCGTCGAGCTTGCGAAAATGGCAGTGACGATCGAGAAGCATTACCAGTGTCCGATGGATATCGAGTGGGGTAAGGATGGCACGGACGGAAAACTGTACATCCTGCAGGCGAGGCCGGAGACGGTGCAAAGCCGAAGCGGCCGAACCATTCAGCGGTTTACGCTCAAAGATCGTTCCAATGTGATCATCACCGGCCGCAGTATCGGCCAGAAAATTGGCGTTGGCACTGCAAAGATCATCCGCAGTATCAGCGAGATGAGCCGAATTCAAAACGGTGATGTACTTGTCTCAGACATGACCGACCCGGACTGGGAACCGGTCATGAAACGCGCGGCGGCGATTGTCACAAATCGGGGCGGCCGCACCTGCCACGCTGCCATTATTGCCCGTGAACTCGGTATTCCAGCGGTAGTCGGCTGTATAAATGCCACCGAAGTGATCAAGGACGGTCAGGAAGTCACGGTCAGTTGCGCCGAAGGCGACGAGGGTTTCGTTTACGAGGGCAAACTCGACTTCGAGCAAAAGCAGATCGACATCGACGCACTGCCTGAAATTCCAGTCAAGATAATGATGAATGTGGGTAATCCGGATCGGGCATTCGATTTCGCGAATATTCCCAACCATGGTGTCGGTCTTGCGCGTTTGGAATTCATAATAAACCGCATGATTGGTGTGCACCCCCAGGCATTGCTTGACTACGACAACCTCGATGCAGCCACTCGCAAAGCAGTCGACGAGCAGATGGCTGGCTACAGCGACCCGGTCGGCTTTTTTGTCGAACGACTGGCCGAGGGAATCAGTGTTATTGCCGCTGCATTCGCGCCAGAGCCCGTAATCGTGCGCATGTCGGATTTCAAGTCCAATGAATACGCAAACCTGGTCGGTGGCGAACGATATGAACCCGACGAGGAAAATCCGATGCTCGGATTTCGCGGCGCTGCGCGCTATGTTTCGGACAGCTTTCGACCGTGCTTCGAACTCGAGTGCGCGGCGATCAGGAAGGTTCGCAACGACATGGGACTCGTGAACGTACAACTGATGATTCCGTTTGTCCGAACTGTTAGACAAGCGGAGCAAGTCATCGCGGCATTAGCGGACAACGGACTGGAACGAGGCAAGGACGGCTTGAAAATAATAATGATGTCAGAGTTGCCAACCAATGCCCTGCTCGCTGATCAGTATCTGGAGCACTTCGATGGCATGTCGATTGGGTCAAATGATATGACTCAATTAACGCTGGGCGTCGATCGGGATTCTGCGCTGGTTGCCGATGTTTTCGATGAACGCGATGACGCGGTCAAGGCCCTGTTGGCAATGACGATCTCAGCTTGCAAGAAACAGGGGAAATACATTGGAATCTGTGGTCAGGGCCCTTCCGATCACCCGGATCTGGCTCGCTGGCTTCTCGAGCAAGGCATCGAAAGCATGTCTCTGAACCCTGATACTGTCGTGGAGACCTGGCTGTTCCTGGCTGGAGAAACCGTCGCCGACTAGGCGCAACCGTCGCCTGCTAAAAGCGATCGTATCGTGAAGACCGCTGCCAGCGAATTCGCGGCACCCAGAGCCCTAAACCAATTCCGATCGTAAGCACGAACGCACCCGTCATGAACCAGTAGCGCGTAGTCTGGCCGGTCAATTCGCGGTTTTGCTGCTTGAGTGATGCCGCTTCGATTTCAGTCGTTGCCAATTGGTCGCGAAGTGCCTTGTTCTGCCCATCAATCGATAACACGTTTGCCGCTGTTCGTTTGATTTCCGCCAACTCCTGCTCGAGCTGCCGCTTTTCCCGCCCCAGCGTGGCGACCCGGGCATTCGCCGACTCTTGTTCTGCCCTGACAGCATCAAGCTGCGAGGAAAGCGAGCTACCCTCCGCGTTGGCATTGGTCAGCTGACCGGTGAGGCGCTCCAGCTGCTGACGGGCGCTAGCCTCGGGCATGAGATAGCGGCTCAATACCCAACCCTCCGTCCCAGTGGCCGTGCGTACACGCGTATACCCTGTCTCGTCGTCTCGCTCAACGATCTCCAGGGCGGTGCCGCTGGGTAACATACGTTCGATCGCATTGGTTGTGCTGGGCCCGGTACGCAGCATTACTTCGAACTGATCGCTGATCCAGGCGTCCTCGGCATTGACGGGAAAGCCAAGCAACAAGCATGCGAATCCCACTATCAAATATTTCGTCTTGGCAGTCATTCTGATCTTTGTGCCTCCGGCCTTCCCGGTACTATAAGACATGGAGGCGGCGCATTCCAGCCAAAAGTCAGGTAAATCAGTCGTTTATCGGCGACAGTTTGTGAATATTCTCTTCCCAGTTTTCGCCGTCAAATGGCACGACAGTCAGCGAATCTATTGTATCTCTGACCAAGCAGTTGGCGTTAACGCTGATTCCATTGGGATGCGACCGCGGCACGTAAAAAGACTTGATGCCGCAGTGCCGACAAAAATAATGCTCGGCGACGCCACTATTGAACCGGTAAGTCTCGAGCGCGTCTTCCCCGCTCACCAGGTGGAAATCCTTTTTCGGAACAATTATGTGCAGGTAACCGCTCATGCGACAGATACTGCAATTGCATTGATCAGCCTTTATGTTCGCGGCCGCTTGCACTTCAAACGTTACGCGACCACAGTGACATCCACCCCTATGCGTTGTCATGGCAGCTCTCTCCCGATTTTTGCCAAACAGCGATTATATTGTTGGCCGGCATGGCGTAAACACGTTCCCTTCTCATCCGGCCAGTCGCGGCAAATTCGTCAAGTTCCTCGAGATGGCGAATGCCCATCGCAGAATCCTGACTGCGAAGCGATTTATGAAATTCAGCATTGCTGCTCGTATTGAATTCACCGTCTTGACGAAATGGGCCGTAAAGACAGAACACGCAACCGCTTCGTAACACACCTGCAACCAGTACGAACATCTTCTCCACTGCGGCAATGCTCATGATATGAGCCGTGTTTGCAGAGAAAGCCGCATCGAAAGTCTTGTCACCCAGTACCGCAGTACGCACGTCAAGCGACAGCGGTTCACGCAGGTTTGGCAATGCGGCATCTGTAAGGCGCGCCCGTATTCCCTCATGATTTTGGTCGAGATCACTGGTCTGCCAGACGAGGTGGCCAAGATCAGCGGCGAATGCGACCGCGTGTTGCCCGGTACCAGAACCAATTTCGAGCACCGAGCGAGCATGTCGAAATTCGTTTCGCAGAACTTCGAGTATCGGTGCTCTGTTGCGTCCCGTGTGCGGTGCAATCGGCACTTCTGTCATGCAGGATCTGTGGGTGTGATGACGGACTGGTCAAGCAGATTATCGCGATACCAGCTAAGCTCTGCGATCGAGTCACGAATGTCCGACAGTGCACGATGGTTCGATTCTTTGGTGAATCCCGCTGCGACTTCCGGTGCCCACTGCTGCGCCAGAATTTTCAACGTGCTGACGTCGAGATTTCGATAGTGAAAATGGCGCTCGAGATCAGGCATTTCCCGTGCGAGGAAGCGGCGATCCTGGCAGATGCTGTTGCCACACATCGGCGAAGCGCCTGATTCGACCCAGCCAGACAGAAATTCCAGAGTGCGCCGTTCCGCCTCTGCTGCGGTAATGTCGCTCGCCAGTACGCGTTCAGTCAAACCAGATTCGCCGTGCTGACGAGTATTCCATTCGTCCATGGAGTCGACGGTCGATTGCGATTGTCGTATAGCGAGTACCGGACCTTCGGCCAACTCATTGAGCTGCTTGTCGGTAACAATGGTCGCGATCTCAATGATCCGATCATTGACGGTATCCAAACCTGTCATTTCAAGGTCAATCCAGATCAGGTTGCCTGATGGAGTCGACTCTTTTTCTTTATCATTCATTTGCATAGTTTACATCGCTCGCGAGTGCAAGGCTCTAAACATCCCGGCATACTCAGCAGCAGACGATTCGAGGCAGACCACTTGCAGGATACCGAAGCACTCGTGACGGCCACGTACAGCCGCCGCATGCGCCTTCAACTGGCGAACGGCGACCCGGTGGACGCCCGCATTAAGGGCAAGACGCTGAAACCGGTCTGTGGCGACCGGGTGCTTGCGGTACCAATCGCGAACGAGAGCGACTGGCTGATTACAGATATTCTTGACCGCGAAAACGAACTCAATCGACCCAATCTTCGTGGCAACGTCGAAATTCTCGCGGCCAATATCGAATTGTTGATTGTCGTCGCTGCAGCATCACCCGTGCCTGACTGGTTCGTCGTCGATCGCTATCTGTGTGCCGCAGAAGACATGGATATTCGATCTGCAGTGTTGTTCAACAAGACCGACATTGGCTGTGCCGATTCCAGTCTTGGCGATTATCAGGCAATCGGTTATGACACTGTCCAATGCAGCGCAAAATCCGGCGAAAATATCGACCAGGTAGCGTCTCTGCTTGGTGATCAAATCGCAATCATTGTTGGCCAGTCTGGAGTCGGCAAGTCGAGCATCATCAATAAGCTGCTTGGCGAAAATTCGTTACGTACCGCTGAGATATCCAGCAAAACTCACGAAGGGCGACATACCACCGTCAACTCGGAAATGATCACCCTGCCAGGTGGCGGCAGAATCATTGACTCGCCGGGCGTGCGCGACTACGCGCCCGCGCTGGCCAACGCCGTGCAAGTGTTGCGAGGTTTCAGGGAGATTGACGCCACCGGTCAGGACTGCCGTTTCGCCAATTGCAGGCACCTTCGGGAACCGGGATGCGCCGTCAAAACCGCTGTAGAAACCGCGGCGATCAGCGCTCGGCGTTACGAGTCGTATAAACGCTTACTGGCATTGACCGAGAAGCTCGACCAACAGTAGTCGATTATCCCGGCGGCCAATCAAGCCGCCTGCCACCGAGCATATGCAGATGCAAGTGAAACACCGTTTGCCCGGCGTCTGCATTGCAATTCATCACCACTCGGTAGCCGTTTTCGGCGATGCCTTCGTCCTTGGCAACCTGCTGTGCTACCAGGAACAGATTTCCGATCAGCGCTGCGTCTCCCGGACCGAGGTCGTTGATTGTCTCAATGTGCTGACGAGGGATTATGAGCACATGGGATGGAGCCTGTGGATTAATGTCGCGAAACGCGATCGCCTCGTTCGATTCGTACACCAATTCGGCAGGGACATCTCCTGCCAGAATCTTGCAAAAGAGACAGTCTGAAGAACTCATGTTGGCTCCTATTCGACCGCCCGACGGCCGTAAAATGCATGGGAAAGGGTGCCACTGTCGACGTACTCCAGTTCGCCGCCGAGTGGCACGCCGTGAGCTATTCGCGACGCCGGCACGTTGTGCCTGCTCGCCATCTCCGCCAGGTAATGCGCAGTAGCATCGCCTTCGACGGTCGGATTCGTCGCAATGATGAGTTCGACGATCGACTCGTTCTGAATACGCTGCTCGAGCATGGACAGTCCGAGCTCATCCGGCCCAATACCATCCAACGGCGACAGATGACCCATCAGCACGAAATACATGCCCCGAAATCCCGTCGCATCCTCAACCGCCATGACATCGGCAGGCGACTCGACGATGCAAAGCTGTGACTCATCTCGACCGCTTGCAGAACAAATCGAGCATAAGTCGTGTTCCGAAAACATCCGGCAACGGCTGCAGTGGCCGATACCCGACATGGCATCGGCGAGTGCACTAGCCAATCCGGATGCCCCTTCCCGGTCCCTTTCGAGCAGGTGGAACGCAATTCGTTGTGCGGATTTTCGGCCGACACCCGGCATGCAGCGCAATGCATCAATCAGGCGAACCAGAAGCGGTGAATACGACATTAGCCGGACCTAAAACGGCAGCTTGATTCCGGGCGGCAATCCCATGCCTGAGGTCATGCCGGCATATTTCTCCTGCATGGTGGATTCGACTTTGCGTACCGCATCATTAAATGCGGCTATGACAACGTCCTCGAGCATTTCCTTATCTTCGCCGATAAGCGCGTCATCAATGACCAACGCTTTCACCTGATACTTGCAGGTCAAAGTAATTCGCACCATTCCAGCACCTGACTCTCCGGTCACCGTCAACGATGCCAATTCCTCCTGCGCCTTTTGCATATCGGCCTGCATTTGCTGGGCCTGTTTCATCAGTTGGCCAATACCACCTTTCATCGTATGCTCCAATCAATCGCCTGGCGGCGGGTTGAGCAACTCAATCGAGTCCACCTTCAGTTCAGCGCCAAACATGTCCTTGAGGGCTCTTACATTCGGGTCCGCTTCCAGTGTTGCTTTCGCGACTTCGATACGTTCATCCGCGAGGCGAGTTTCTTCCTGCATTGGCGTTTCACCGACCGCCTCGCCAATAGTGATGTCGACGGACAGTGTCTCGCCAAACCGATTGGATAACGCCTCCGCCAGCGCCGCCTTTCGCGGCCCGGTCAACAAGGACTCCGACCGTGGGTCAATGCTGAGCAACACCGTGGCACCATCGCGACGCAGATAAGCACAGTTCGCGGCGAGTAACCGCACGGCACCAGGAAGAGCCAGTTCGGCGATCATTGACGTCCAGTCGGGAGATTCCCACTTGCTCGTTGGCGGTGCCTGCTGGCCTGCCGACTTTGCCTGTACAGCTTTCGGCGCGGCACCCGATGTCACAGCTTTGGGTGTCGACCGATCTGAACCGGACTCGCCCCCGACACTGGCCGACGCAGGACGAAATGCCAGCATTCGCAATAACGTCATCTCGGCACCGCTTCTCGGGTCCGGTGCCAGATGCAGGTCACGTCGACCGATCAGTGCGATTTGATAAAAAAGTTGTACGTCTTCAGCGGACAGTCCATTTGCCAGGCCATCGATCTGCGCGTCTGCCACATCATCGTCGGTCTCGATGGCGCCAACGACCTGAAACACGGCGATACGCTGCAATACGCGTGCAAGGTCTTCGAGTAATCGCGAATAATCCGGGAACTGCTCGTCAATTTCGGCGATGGCATTGATGACGCCGGTCGCATCGTCAGCCGCCAACAGATTAATTAGCTTCGAAACATGGTCACGGTCGATCGTGCCGAGCATTTTCGATACCGGTTTTTCTTCGACTTTGCCACCACAATAGGCAATCGCCTGGTCCAGCAGGCTTAACGCATCGCGCAAGCTGCCATCCGCCGCGCGCGCAAGCATCGCCAGTGCTGCTCCATCGGCGTCAATTTCTTCCGCTTTGCAAATCTTCGCGAGTCGATCCTGTATCAAGCGAGGCGTCAGTCGCGTCAGATTGAACTGCAGACAGCGCGACAATACCGTGATCGGCAATTTCTGCGGTTCTGTCGTTGCCAGCAGGAACTTCACGTGCGGTGGTGGCTCCTCAAGCGTTTTCAGTAGCGCATTAAAAGAACTCTTTGACAGCATGTGTACTTCGTCGATCAAGTAGACCTTGAAGCGGCCGCGCGCCGGCGCATATTGCACATTGTCGAGCAGGTCCCTCGTATCTTCGACTTTGGTTTTGGAGGCTGCATCGACCTCGATTAAATCGATAAATCGGCCTTCGTCTATCTCCCGGCAAGCACTGCACTTGCCACAGGGGTTCGCGGTGACACCGGTCTCGCAATTGAGTGCTTTGGCCAGGATCCGGGCAATTGTGGTCTTGCCAACACCGCGCGTTCCCGCGAACAGGTACGCGTGGTGCAAGCGACCGGATTCCAGCGCGTTGATCAGGGCCTGCAGCACGTGCTCCTGACCGACCGTGTCGGAAAAGTCTTTCGGCCGCCATTTGCGGGCCAAAACGAGATAGGTCATAGGTGAAACCAGCGGGCTTTTGCCAGCCCTTGTGGGAATCGATCAGTGTATCGCACGCGCGGCGAGGAGCAAGCCCGCGAAGTGGCCCGCGCCAGCCGCTCCCCGGCGCCCGGATTCACCGTTGCCGCTGCTCCCTTCCGGGCCTGACGGGGTTCACGATTAACCGTCGCGGGGACGCCGACGCGGACCGGCGGCGATTATCGCTGCTAGTCATGGACAATTCAATCGGTGCAACGATCACTCGATCATCAGTGACTCGGTGAACACTTCTTTGCGAATTTGCAGTTCACGCGAGTAGACCCGCTCACCGGCCACGTAGGTCGCACACGATGTTCGGTCGTCACCCAGAGTCATCAGGACGAACAGCACTTCATCGAGATTGTCGGTGTGCTTCATTCGATAACCCAATACCGGTGTCGCCTTGAGATCGAGTACCGTTAGATCCGCCTCCATGCCGACCTCGATACTGCCGATTTTGTCATCCAGGTACAACGCATTAGCCGCCCCGCGCGTGGCGAGGTAATACGCGTGATGGGCACTGAGTGAGTAGCCGTTCAGCTGAGCAACTTTGTACGCTTCGTTCATCGTAACGAGTTGCGAAAAATTGGTTCCAGCACCCAAGTCGGTCGCCAGTCCGACCCGGATCGGACGTTTGTCATTCATTGCATTCTGAATGTCGAACAAGCCACTGCCGAGAAACAGGTTTGACGTCGGGCAATGAGCGATCGCAGTACCGGTGTCGTGCAATACCTGCAATTCCTCTTCGGTCAGATGAACGCCGTGACCGAGAATGCTGCGCTCCCCTAATTGGCCGTAGTAACCATAAACATCTACGTAGCCGTCGCGTTCCGGATATAGCTCCCTGACCCACTCGACCTCGCTTGGATTCTCGGAAACATGTGATTGTAAGTAGGTACCCGGATGTTCGTGCCAAACGGCACCCGTCATCTCCATTTGCTCAGGCGAGCTTGTTGGTGCGAATCTGGGAGTGACGCAGTAAAGCGAGCGACCATTTTCGTGCCAGCGGTTGATAAGCGCCTTGGTCTGATCATAGCCTTGTTGCGGCGTGTCCAGTAATTCGGCCGGCGCATTTCGATCCATCAGGACCTTGCCAGCAATATTTCGCATGTTGAGTTTTTGGGATTCTTCGAAAAAGGCATCAACGGACGTCGGATCAACCGTGCAGAAAACAGCAGACGTCGTCGTTCCGCAACGAATGCTTTCGCGCAGAAAGATTTTGGCGGTCGCCTGTGCGTGATCGGCGTTCTTGAAGTTTTGTTCGGCAACAAACGTGTACTTGTGTAACCAGTCGAGCAGATGTTTACCGTAAACCCCGATGATTTCAGTCTGGGGGTAGTGGACATGGCAATCGATAAATCCGGGCAGGATCAGGCAATTATCGTAAGTAGTAACATCGACACTGCTCGGAAGGCTTTTGAGAAGTCCGCCTGCGGCGCCAAACTCGGAAATGATGCCATCTCGCATGACGATCAACGCATCCGACTCGTAAACGTAACAGTCCTCGACAGGATTGTGAAACGGGTCCCTGGTGTAGCTGAGCGCCGCGCCGCGAATGGCGGTCAGATGTGACATTTACACTGGGTCGATCAGCGGCACGACCAGCGCCAACCGTGCTTCCAGATCCGCATCGATCTTGTTCTCAAGTTGATAAAAACGAGTCACCTTTCGAGCGGGCAGTGCGTCGCGAAAATCATCGAGATATTTTCTCTTGATCTTAAGCAAGTCTTCCTCAATATCCAGGTAATCATCGACCATCTTCTCGGCGAATTCCTCAGAAACCGTACCGGCACGGTAAAGATCCGAATACGTTGTCAGGAGATCTGCATACCGATTCCGTACCTCCATAAGGTCACTCTGATACTCGTCATATACCGGCCAGAACGCGGCGGCCTCGTCCTCGGTAAACCTCAGCTCGTCCTTGATAATCTCGATGCGACCGACCTGCAATAATGCTCGGGCATCACTCAATCCGTGTTCCGTGGTTGCGCCAGAATCCGTATCGAGCCCCAGAGCCTGGGTACCAAGCATCAAAGCCAGAATTAACGACAAAAACCGGAACTGCCTGACGTTCATCTTTTGCTCTCCAGTGCTTCCATCACAAGCGGTTTTTTCGAGAACCATTGATAGGGTAGACTGCCAGACTTAAGGCCAGTTCTCCCGATCCAGAATTCAAAGGATATATAGGATGTTGACGCGCAGAATCGGAACTTGCAAGAGCAATCCT
>SMUZ01000279.1_pt1 | contig 13451 bp, 8 predicted proteins | sample 2456421 | NCBI WGS metagenome assembly SMUZ01 (sample SAMN11095932, study PRJNA526329) | marine sediment metagenome | biome: Marine sediment; feature: Surficial sediment; material: Deep marine sediment; isolation source: Hadal surficial sediment | place: Pacific Ocean | collected 2014-11 | depth 0-1... | reverse complement strand
CTGGGCATAGAGCAGCCAGGCCGCATTGTCGAGCCCGACCAGCGCATTGAGGGCAAAGGTCTTGCGTAGATCCGCATGACCGGTAATGTCTTTGCCGTACTCATACACCTCGTCCAGCAGGTCATCCAGCAGATCCACGGGTGTCTGGAAAGAGCGGCCGACAGCCAACTGCAAAGCCCGCTCTGTCAGGGCAAACATCAGTGCATTGCCACCGCTCTCGGAATGATCCGCAAACACCCTTGCATCGGACCACAGTACATTTTGTGTACACAGGCCGATTTTGCGCGTGCCCCTGGCGCTTTCCAGCAAGGCCATGGTTTGCCAGATCTCGGTCATGTAGCCACCCTTGAAACCAAATGGACGAATCAGAGTTTCCCGCTCGAAATTGGCACTCACAGCGGCGATCCCGATACGGTTGGATGCCGGACTCGTGGTGGCACCGACACTGTCAGAGAATGCGGTTGGGCCCGCCAGCGACAGTCCAGCCAGGGCCGTGGAATTCTTTAGGAAGTGTCTGCGGGACAACCCGATGGCTTGCTTCATACTTTCTCCTTGATGCGTATTGTTCCGGACAGTCTGTTGTATTCTTCAGTATCTTCCTGCTGATCGGGTAAATCCACAGTGCTGAATGTTCATGTAAAACTAATCCTTGTCACTTTGGTGTTGTCGCTGTCTGCACAATCCGTAACCGCAATAGCGAGCCCACAGTCTGAACGACCGAATATTCTGATTGCCATTTCCGATGATCATTCCTGGTTACATACGTCGGTTCAGGGCAGTGCGTTTGTCGAAACGCCTAACCTCGACAGCATCGCCAATGGTGGTTTTCGCTTTTCCAATGCGTATGCAGCCTCTCCCGGATGTTCACCCTCACGGGCTGCCTTGTTAACAGGACAACATCACTGGATGCTCGGCCCGGCAGGCACGCACGGCAGCTCATTTCCAGTGCATTACGAGACCTTTGTCGACTTGTTGGAAGGGGCAGGCTACAAAGCAGGCTTTACGGGCAAAGGTTGGGGACCGGGCGACTGGCTTGCCGGTGGTCGCAAGAAGAACCCTGCCGGTGTTGAATATAACGAGGTGAAGCTGAAGAGCAAACCTCAAGAAGGAATTTCCGACACTGACTATGCCGGGAACTTTCAGCGGTTCCTGGATGAACGCAGTGACGGTGAGCCTTTCTATTTCTGGTATGGCGCCCATGAACCTCATTTACCTTACGCCGAAGTCACGCAAAGTGACGAGGACTTGGGTAAGGTCGAGGTCCCGGGATTCCTGCCGGATACTGTAGACAGCCGATCGATGTTGCTCGACTATGCCGACGAAATAAATCACTTCGACACGCACCTGGGAAAGATTATCGCCAGCCTCGACGCGGCCGGTGAGCTGGAAAATACCCTGATTATCGTAACGGCCGACAATGGCATGCCAATGCCCCGCGCCAAGTCAAACGGCTACGATTTCGGCATTCATGTGCCGCTGTCCATTCGCTGGGGCAAGAGCACCGGGAAAGGAAGAATCATCAACGCACCCGTTGGGTTCGTTGATTTGTCCGCCACCATAATAGAAGCCGCAGGTCTTGAAATTCCGGATCAATTTGTCGGCCAGAGTCTGCTGGGCTTGTTAAACGGTGATATCGATAAACTTGATTATGATCGTGCCGTTTATTCCGGACGTGAGCGCCATTCCTCATCGCGCTACCAAAATTTATCCTATCCGCAACGCATGATGCGTCGCGGGGATTTTCTTATCATCTGGAACGCCAAACCGGAGCTTGATCCAGCCGGACAAGCTCGGCAAATAGTGGATGGCGTGCTGAGTGCGCCGCACAGCGCTTATTTCGATATTGACGATTCGATGATAAAAAGAGAGCTTATCGCCAAGCGGGATGACCCTTATTTCGCTCCTTTTTTCCACCTCGCCGTGGACAAACGACCGGAGTGGCAATTTTTTAATGTCACCGAAGACCCTGACTGTTTAATCGACCTTGCCAACGATCCGGGTCACGAGGGGATTTACACCAAATACAAGCGGCAGTTGACCGAGACCCTGACTGCGACGGGCGACCCGCGCGTTTCGGGCTATGGCCAGGTCTGGGAAGATTACCCTCGAACGCGGGGCCCTATGCGGTACTTTCCAAAACAAAGCCCGGTGCGGGACCGGTAGATTCCCTGGGAACGAACTGGGGGGAAACCATCGTCTCGAAGCCGCGCGCGGCATCCGGCCCTGCATCGATCAGGGCCAGCAGTTTCTGCGTACCCAGCCGTGACATGTCATCGGTCTGCCGGCGGATCGTGGACAGGGCTGGTATGACGAAAGACGAAAACGACGTGCCGTCGAATCCAACCAGCGACAGGTCGTCCGGGATTTTCAGTCCCATTTCAACGGCGACATGCATGACCCCGAACGCCATTTCGTCGTTCGCCGCGAATATCGCGGTCGGCCGGCGCTTCCATGACAGGAGTTTTCTTGCGGCCTTCACACCCGACTCGTAGGTAAAGGCGCCTTCCACCATCATCTCCCGGGGCAACTCGAGACCGTAACGAGCAAGCGCCTGGACAAATATCTCGTGCCGTTTCTGAGAGGAAATGTTGCCCCGTGGACCGGAAATGAATCCCATTTCATGATGGCCCAGCTTGACCAGGTGGTTGGTCATGTCCGTGATGGCCGGCAGGTAATTCGTGACCACCAGCTTCCACGGTTCATCGCCGAGTTCCGACGTGAACCGCACGTAGTGGCAGCCGGCTTTGTCCAGGGTTTCCGCAAGGTCACCGAGTTCCGATACGGGAGGGAGAACGATCACGCCGTCAAGCTTGGCGCGGTTCACGAATCGTATGACGTCGTCGATCAGACGGTCGCTTTCAATGTGGCAGGCATGCACCACGAGTTCGTAACCGGCATCGCCACAGACGCTCAGAATCCCTTTCTGGATGTCATTGATGAACAGGGTCGGGACGTCATAAATCAGGCCGAGTAAAAACGACCGTTTAGCTGCCAGGCCTCTTGCCTGCCGGTTGGGCGTGAAATTCAATTGCTCTATGACCTCCCAGACCCTGGCCCGGGTTACCTCGTTGACCTTGGGCGAACGATTGATAACGCGTGAAACCGTGCGCTTGGATACACCGGCCAGTTCTGCCACGGTATTGATGGTTGGCGGTTTGCCGTGTTCAAGCATTCCACACTCCCGGTCGCTGAGGTTTTTGTTTCATGGGTCTTTTGCTGTTCTTGTTATGGTGGGGTACCTTAGATGATATTGCCACCGGTGGCAACGCCAATGAAACTTGCAGGTGAGAAATGAAAAACACTCGGTTTAATAATTTCCGGCTTCTGGGATTGGTTGTTTCATGCGTGATTGCTGTATCGGCATGTGCAGATTCGACGATCGGCGAAGCCGACCTTTTTTCCCAAAGAACTGCCAATGCTTTCGATCCGGCCACGATTAATGCCATCGGCGACAAGGTGGCGGATTGGCAGCTTGCCAACCTCGATGATCTCAGCTACATGCGGAATTTTCGCAAAAACATCGCCGATCGTCGCGGGTGGCACCATGGCGCGCTGTACGTAGGAATGATGAACTGGGCTGCGCTACCAGGGAATGAGGAGTACTTTGCACCGCTCCGGGAGATCAGCGAAGAGAACAAATGGCAGTTGGGTGACCGATTGTTCCATGGCGACGACCACATAGTGGGACAGCTGTACCTTAGTTTCTATGAGAGGGAAAAGGACCGGCGGATGATCGCTCACACCATCGCGCAGTTCAACCAGATCCTGGTGGCAGACCCCGATGGCTCGCTTGAATTTCTCGGCGATTCCCTGCCCGGGGTAGGGAGGGTTTGTCAGCTGCGCTGGTGCTGGTGCGATGCCCTGTTCATGTCTCCCCAGACATGGATGCGGTTATCGCTGGCGACCGGCGAAGACCAATACATGGAGTATGCCGACAAGGAGTTCTGGGCCACTCACGACTATCTTATGGATCCGGAGCTCAGCCTGTTTTATCGAGACAGCCGTTATTTCACGAGGCGAGACGAGGCGGGCAACAAGATTTTCTGGTCGCGAGGCAACGGCTGGGTGTATGCGGGACTGGTGAACATTTTAAGAATCTTGCCGCAAGATCATCCGTCTTATTCGCGGTACGTCAAATTGTATAAGGACATGTCGGTCACAATCGCCGGTTTACAGCATGACAGCGGACTTTGGAGCCCGTCGTTGCTGGATAAGAATCCGAATCCGACGCCGGAAACCAGTGGTTCGGGATTCATGACCTATGGCCTCGCCTGGGGATTGAACAACGGGCACCTGGATGAGGCAACTTATGGTCCGGTGGTCAGGAAAGGGTGGAGCGCGCTGGTCAACGCGGTCGGAGATAACGGTAAGCTCGGATGGGTTCAGCCAGTCGGTAGCGCCCCGGACAGTGTGCTTGATACCGACAGCCAGCTATACGGCGTAGGAGCCTTTCTCCTGGCCGCGTCGCAGATGTACATGGTTAAGTGAGTGGTGCTTAACGACTGGTTTCGTTAATTCGATTTTGCCGACAAAAACTGGAAGTAAGCCGGGGACACAGCGATGAAAAATGTTGCGAGGACATTTTCCTGGTTGACTGTGGCATTTTCCATGTTGATCGGCGGTGGTTTTTACCTGGCCCAATCCAAGACCTTTCCATCGCCATCGGATTTGCCTGTTAGTCTGGTGATGCCGAATCCTTTCTTAGAGCTCGATGGAACAGGGCCGGCCAGTCTCGACGATTGGCCTGCTCACAGGGAGTACCTCAAAGAATTGATGCAGCATTATCTCTACGGTCATATGCCGCCGCGACCTTCGTGGAACGAGCTATCCTTCAGACGAATATCCGATGACCCATACTCCCCGCCATATTCATCGATTCAAGGCCGAAGGCAACGGTACGAAGTCACTGTTACGCGCAATGCCCTGAGTCATTCCTTCAATTTCACCTTGTATCGCCAGAGCGAGGTAAAGCCTTACCCCACGCTCATCAACAACCGTGTGGACGATTCTTTTGGTCCCGAAGAGGGAGTGCGACGAGGATACCTTTTTGTGGAATTCAATCGGGATGAAGTGGCTCCCGATGAGGCCAGTAATGCGGACCGGAGCGCAGGTATTTTCCGCTTGTATCCTGAACCCGAGTATGACTGGCACACAATTGCCGCCTGGGCCTGGGCTTACCAGCTTGTGATAGACGTGGTGGACAGACTGGGTCTTGTGGATACAGGCAAAATCATCGTTACCGGGCATTCCCGCGGCGGGCAGACGGCCATGGCCGCAGCCATATTCGATGAGCGTATCGATGTGGTGGCGCCGTCAACCGGCGGGCCATTTTCTCTCGGCTCCCACCGTCAGAGAGACCCGAATGGTTTCAGGGGAACCGAGGACTATCCAGGCAGGTTCAAGGCCAGACAGCCCCACTGGTATCACCCTCGTTACGGAGAATTTTCCGGTGAGCTGCAGAATAATATGCCGTGGGATGTGCCCACGCTGATTGCGCTTGTCGCTCCCCGCGCAATCTGTCATGTCAATTCAGTTGATGACAACATCAACAACTGGCTTGCCCATGAGGTGGGCATTCGTGTCGGACAACTCATCTACAGTTGGTGGGGCAAAGAAGATTTGGTCCGCATGCACTGGCGCGGTGTCAGCAATGACTATGGACAAACCGGACATGACCAGGGCCGCGAGGAATACGAGGCTATATACGACTGTGGCGATGAATATTTCTACGGCACACCCGGTGCCACAACCTGGAACGTCTCACCCGGTAAAAACACCTGGGAGTATGATCCCGACGAGTATCCGCTGCTTATCGACTGGACCATTCCCGGGGCCGCTAATAAATAGTTGGAGACTAACGTGATCAGACGAGAATTTATCAAGACCTCCGCAATGGCGGGTTCACTGGCCGCGTTACCACTGCTTGGTTCCTGTGGCAAGGCGACAACAACAGATTCGCCGCTGAAGGTAAAGTACGATTTCAGGACCTACCGCGATACCAACACTCTCTGCCCTGTTTACCGAATCACGCCGGACGATGGGTATTACCTCCATACCTTCTACGACATCTGTCCCTGGAGCCCGTCCCAGCGCTACCTGGCCTGCATCAAGTTCCCGTTCCAGGATCGCGAGCCGAGCTATCTGGACGAGGCTCAGGTTTGTCTAATAGACATGCAAGATCAGTCGCTGACCGAGGTTTACTCGACCACCGGCTGGGGCTTCCAGCTTGGGGCGAATGTGCAGTGGGGCAGTACTGATCGTCATCTCTATTTCAATGACAAGGTAGACGGCGAGGGGGTTTGCGTGCGACTGGATCTTGAGACCGGCAAGTCGGAGCCGCTGGCCGGGCCGATGTACCATATCGCTCCCGACGAGTCGGCGATTATCAGTTTCCCGCTGGACCTGATCAATGAAACCCAGGCCGGTTACGGTTACGCCGTGGACCCGGCCAGGGCCAGGAAAATGAAACCAGGGGCCGCCGATAACGAAGGGATCTGGAGGACCGACCTCAAGACCAATAAGAAAACTCTACTGGTCAGCCTGGCGGAGGCGTACGAGGTTCTTCCGGACAGCGACAAGAAGAGATTCAAGGGCGGTACTTTTTACTTTTTTCACTCAAAATTCAACCCGCAGGGAACAAGAATCCTGCAGGTTTTCCGCGGCGTTTTGCCGAACGCCGGAACCGAGTTCGGGATCGGCGGGACCGGCCAATTCAAGCCGTCTCTGGTCACGTTCAACGCCGATGGCACGGACGTGAAATTGGCGTTGGCCAATGAGGTCTGGGGCAAGGGGGGGCACCACCCCAATTGGCACCCGGACGGCGAACATATCCTGATGAATTTAAAGCTGGACTATGACCGGATCAAATTCTGCAGTTTCCGTTACGATGGTTCGGACTTCAGGGTGCTCAGCGAAACAATTCACGGCAGCGGGCACCCCAGTTTCCACAAAAATGGCAGGCATATTATTACGGACGTATATCCGGAGGAGCCGTTTGCCGTCGAGAGCAAGGAAGTCCCGATCAGGCTGATAGACGTTAAACAGCAGGTTGAAAAAAACCTTTGTTTCATCTTCACGAGGGGCCTGCCGAATGCCAACGTATTGAGGATTGATCCCCACGTGGCCTGGAACAGGGACTATACCAACGTGTGTTTCAACGCCGCTCCGGAAGGCAGGCGCCAGATCTTTGTCGCCGACCTTAGCGAACTCGTCGAGACATAGGATCGTGAATCGCCTTTTGTCCGCTTTACTGATATCTCTTTGCCTGTTGATCGCCGACATCAATTTGCTTCATGCCAGCGATGGCCGTATCTATTCGTGCGCTACCAGCGAGGATGTTTATGAGGCGCTGGAAACCGTTAAGGCAGGTGACACGGTCATGCTTGAAGGCGGCAAAGTGTATGAAATTGAAGAGAGTTTTGAGCTCCGGGCAAGCGGGTCGGATAGCAGGAGAATAAGCTTAACGTCAGAAGACAGCACCGATCAGGATCGATATGCCGTGATTTCCACGGTTGGACAAAGAAAAGAAGAGAATTTGGTAGCGCTCAGCCTAAGCGGTTCCTTCTGGAATGTTTCCCGAATCGAAATCGCCGGGAAGAAAGTGCCCATAGACAAGGACCATTGGGAAACCAACGGTTTTCGATTGGGACTATATTTATTAGGCCCCGGATCGCATCACAACATTATTGAAGATGTTCACATACATCACACGCATAACGCTGCTGTCGCTGTCAGGGATGAAAGTCACCATAACGCCTTCAGACGAATGTACATTCATCATATTGGAGAATGGCTGGATAAAGATTACAACGCTCATGAAGGAGAAGGCTTCTACATCGGTTCATCCAAAGGAATCAAAGAAGCAGGAAACAAGGCAAGGGTCCACGACATCCTCATTGAGGATAGTGTCCTGGGGCCAGGTTTGCTGGGGCAAACTATCGATATCAAGTACGCGGCCTCACTGGTAACCGTCCGGAATAATGTTTTCTACTGTGATGAAAAATCCTTCAACGAAGAAGTTGTCAAGCTAGCGGGATTTGCCAACGTGATAAAGAACAACAAATTCATCGGATCTAACGAGAGCCTGACTCGATATATTCACATTTTTAATAAAGATACGGACGATCCAGTGAGAGTGGACTATCGTGGCCAGAAGAGTATCCCTGCTCCAACCGGGAGGGATAATACGGTTGTGAACAATGTTTTTTATACTGACGATCCGGAGATTTTGGCCGTTAAGAACGATCTTGCTGCCATCGATCGTTCATCGGTTATTCTTGAAATGAATAGAATCGAGTCGTTCGAAACGTACGCTCAATAAGGACTTTCTCTTGAAGAAACTAATCACTGTGTTCATCGCGCTCATTCTTAGCGTTACATCGGGCTGCGCCAAGTCGCCTTACATGGCCACTGGAATCAAAATCGGAGAAGTTACCGACTCCGAAGCCATCGTGTGGGTACGCTTAACCAGGAACGAAAAACGAGTCGATTTCGGCGCACCGATGCCGAAAATTTCCTACACGCTCGCGAGCACCGGGGAACCAATCATCGATATGGAATACCGCCAACCCGATGCGGTTCCCTCGGTCGAATTTCCGGACGGGAGTTCTATCGACACCATCGAAGGGGCTGTGCCGGGCGCCAAGGGAGTCGTCCGCGTACGCTACAAACCCGAAGGCGACACGGAATTCAGATTTACCCCTTGGCACAAAGTTGATCCGCAAGCTGACTTCACGCACCAGTTTCGATTGTCGAATCTCCTGCCAGCAAGCCAATACATTCTGGAAGTAGAATACGGCGCAAATAAATATCTGGGTCGAAAAACCCTGCCGGGGACCTTTCGGACTGCGCCGGCGCCCGACGCCATAGCGCCCATCACTTTCACAGTAATCACCGGACAACGCTATCCCGATCGCGATTCAGATGACGGCTTTAAAATATACGGCCAGATGCTGAATTTGAATCCGGACTTTTTCGTACACACGGGCGACATCCTCTACTACGACGAATATGCTAAAACGCCGGCCCTGGCGAATTGGCATTGGCAACGCATCTACGGCATGAACAGTTTGGTCGAATTTCACAAGAACGTTGCCAGCTATTTCATGAAAGACGACCACGACACACTGGTAAACGACTCCTGGCCCACGATGGAAACAACTTTCATGGGTGATCTGACGTTCGAGCGCGGCCTGGAAATATTTCGCGAACAAGTGCCCATGGGCGACAAGACCTACCGCACCGTGCGCTGGGGGAAAGACTTACAGATCTGGATGGTCGAGGGCCGTGATTTTCGCAGTCCGAATACCATGGAGGATGGGCCGGACAAAACAATCTGGGGCGAAGAACAGATGGCCTGGTTCAAACGCACGGTGCAAGCGTCCGACGCGACATTCCGCGTTCTCATCAGCCCCACGCCGGTCGTAGGGCCTGATCGCGACAACAAGAATGACAATCACGCAAACAGTGCCTTTGCGCACGAGGGCAATCTGCTCCGCGAATTCATCGCGTCGCAAAAAAATATGGTCGTCGTTTGCGGTGACAGACATTGGCAATACGTGTCTGTCGATTCAACCCACGGCGTAAAGGAATATTCCAGCGGTCCTGCAAGCGACGAACACGCAGGGGGTTGGGAAAACGACATGCTCCGCCCGGAACACAAATACCTGAATGTCATCGGAGGCTTCCTGGCAATAACGGTCGAACGTCAAAATGGAAAACCCACGCTCATCGCGAGACACCACGCAGTTGATGGAGCAATTCTGAACCAAGACAGGATCGTCGCGAATGGAACCGGAATCCACTGATTCCGAGGGCGTAAGGGTCATTGCTGAACTATTGGCGCGCGTCATTTAATGATATTTGCCACCGGTGGCAAAAATACGCTATGATCATAGAGCATAATAAAATTAGTACGCCCGTAAAATAAATAGAACCATTAGAATCGGGCTTGGTCAGATTGACTGGCCAATTTTGAAGCAGAGTCAAACTCCGGGGGGAGGCACACATGACAACGCCAACAATTCCATCTTTTTCGAGACTTCTGAAATCCATTTTGCTGTCAACAGCGTGTTTAGCGGCCGTGTTGGCGCAGGCGCCTGCGATTGCTCAATCAGGGCAGGAAGCAGCGGATTCACAGGTCGTCGAAGAGATCATAGTCACAGGCATTCGTCGCAGCCTGGATGTCGCGGCGGAGCTCAAACGCCAATCCAACCAGGTAGTCGATGCGATTACGGCACAGGACATCGGCCTGTTTTCGGACAACAACATCGGTGAGGCGATGGCGCGCATCCCCGGCGTCGTGCTCGAGCGTGAGGCGGGCGAAGGTTACAGGATATCCATTCGCGGACTTGGTCCGCGGTTTGTTCGCACGACCATCAATGGCCGCACGGCCTTGTCCGCCTCGGGTGGTGAAACCGGCGGTGGCGATGATGCCCGCGGGTTCACGTACAACATCATGCCGTCGGAAGTCGTTTCCAAGGTAAGTGTGTACAAAAGTACCCAGGCCAAGGAACTTGAAGGCGGCATTGGCGGTGTTGTCGATCTTGTAACCAACCGGCCGCTGGATTTTGGCGGCAACAGTGAAGAGACCCTGTATATGTCCGGCGCTTTGCGGGGAACCTTTAACGACCTGAGCGAAGACACTAACTACCGGGGAACCTTCTTCATCAATAACAAGTTCAGCGATAATTTCGGCGCCTTCTTTGCCGTCACCCTCGACCAGGCAGACCGCATCGATAACCTCGCCGAATCCCAGCGGCTGCGCACTTTTGTAGGTGATTTCGCGGCAGGCACGCTGGTGAACGGGGTGGCACTGACCGAAGAGACAGAAATGGCCCTGTCGCATTTTAGCGGGGTCCGGTACCAGGAACAGCCGATCCCACGGGACCGTGAGACTTATGTCGCCGGACTCCAGTGGCAGAACGATCAGTGGGATGTCAACTTCGTCTGGACCGCTGGGTTCGAAGATGAGGTCCGGGAGGACGTGAGATTCTGGTACAACTGGGGCGATATGATCCGCAGATTCGACGGTGATATGACGTCCCTCACCGTGGATTTCGGTGACGAGAACCTCGGTATTAGCGAACCCACCCTGGGCACCCTCATTGGCTTTGAATTTGAAGGTGCCGATAATGCCCGGCGGATGCAACCGCTTGCCAACGGCCTGCACCGGCGCGTCCCTCGTTCCTCGGACGTGAATGTCGGCGGGCTCAACCTGGTATGGAACAACGACGACTGGACCATTGAAACGGACTTCGGCTACGCCAGCCAGAAGACGGAAAGGATTCTCGAGCGGCTTCGGTTGAGGCTGGATACGGATTTTCGCGACGGCACGGGTCAGCCCAGGTTCGATAATGGCGTCAGTGGCATTTACGACATCTCGAGCGGTTATCCGATCGCGGTGCTATTTGATTCGTTTGGCGTCGTGGTCGACCCGCTCGATATCTCGCACCAATACATTGAACAGGTCCAAAGGACCATCACTATCGAAGAGGCCGACGACACCAGTTTCAGGCTCGACTTCACTAAGACGTTAGAAGCCAGCGGTGACGGCGACATAGTGTCCTTTTTGGATGATGTGCAATTCGGTTTTGCCTGGAATGAAATGCAATTCGAACGGGGGCGAATCGAGAAATTGCACGACGACGTCACCGTGTTCGACATCAACAGCATCGCCCTCATTACCGCCGACAATATCCTGACTGATGTCAACCAACCCGGCTTCGTCCACTCCTTTGTCGTAGGGGATTTTCAGGACCCCGTATTCGCGGACTTTCTCGGGGCTCCCATAGTGATGGGCCCCGGCGACTACCATGTTGAACAAGGGCAATCTTTCGACGTCACGGAAGAAAATATCGCAGTCTATCTGCAGGGGAATTTTTCCGGTGAGGTGTACCGCGGCAATATCGGTGTCCGCTATGTCGAAACAGAGCAAACCAATCTCGGATGGGTCGGAGAAGGGATAGGCGATAGTTTCGTACCGGCCGATCCCGACAACCCTCAGGTCTTGACGTCCCGCAAGTATGACTACGTGCTGCCGAGTTTTAATTTGGCATTAGATGTTGCAGAGGATTGGGTTCTACGGTTCGGCGCTAACAAGGCCGTGACGCGACCCGATCCGATTGACCTGTCCGCCCGCCTTGAAATCGATGACCTGGCGGATTTAGATGACGGAGCAGAGGGCGGCAACCCGGACCTGGTGCCCTATACGACCGTCAGCTTCGATACGGTCATCGAATGGTATCCGGAGCGCGGTGGGTCCTATGCCGTGGGACTTTTCTATAAGGATCTCGAGAGCTTTATTTCCAGCGGCTCAAGCTCCGAGCTGATCGGCATTGACGATGGAGCCGGCGGGATTGAGATGGTCGAAATCGACGTTAGCCGCCCGGTCAATACCGACGGGGGCACGGTCCAGGGGATTGAATTTCAGTTCCATGCGCCGCTGGATTTCCTGCCCGGGTTCTGGCAGTACTTTGGCGTCAACGGCAGTTATACCTACGTCGATGCAGAAATGGATGCCGTTGTGCCGGATAGAGGCACGCCAATTTCCTTGCGGGGAACCTCCGAGAATAGCGGTAACCTGGTCGTCTATTACGAAAGGGAGAAATTCGGCGCACGCGTGGCCGCCAACTACCGCAGCGACTACCTGTTCCAGGAAGGGTCTGACACTGACCGGTTTGACGAGTTCACAAACGGCCGAACAATCATCGACCTGAATCTGGACTACCTGATCACGGATAGAATGAAGGTTCGGTTTACGGCTAACAACCTGACCGATGAACGGCGCACAAGGTACTGGGACACGCCGGGGCAGTACTATTCCGACGAGCGGGATAATGGCCGAACGTATGTGCTCGAATTCAGGTACAGCTCCTTCTGAGGCAGGACAGCCAATGATAAAAAGACGGCACGAAATGTGCCGTCTTTTTTTTAATGGAGGTCGCCACGCAAGACAAATTACACACCGCAGCAAGCTATCTCGATGATGCCCAGCGTCGGGGCGGCTGGACCAAGATCAAAGCCTACTCGCGCTTGTCGGGACCCGGATGGCTGCAGAGTGCGATCACACTGGGTGGCGGATCGCTGGCCGGTGCGCTGTTCCTGGGCGTCGTCGGTGGTTACTCGGTTTTGTGGGTGCAGGCCGGGGCCATCATTCTCGGGGCCATCATGCTGGCAGCAATCAGCTATGTGACCCTGTCGACGGGCGAGAGCCCCTTCGAGAGCATGCGGACCCGGATCAACCCGGTTCTGGCCTGGGGCTGGATCCTTGCCGCTCTAGTCGCAAACATGGTGTTCGTCCTGCCGCAATACTCGCTCGCCTTCGGCGCCTTGACGGAGAACATCTTCCCGGACCTCGGGGCCTACAGTGGCAGCTTCGGATTCAAGATGGGCGTCTCGCTGGGCATCCTGGTCATCGTCACCGCGGTGACCTTCCTCTACGGCAGCGGCGG
>SMUZ01014202.1_pt1 | contig 13469 bp, 10 predicted proteins | sample 2456421 | NCBI WGS metagenome assembly SMUZ01 (sample SAMN11095932, study PRJNA526329) | marine sediment metagenome | biome: Marine sediment; feature: Surficial sediment; material: Deep marine sediment; isolation source: Hadal surficial sediment | place: Pacific Ocean | collected 2014-11 | depth... | reverse complement strand
GCGTACGATCTCTCCTTGCTGGAGCTAAAGAGAAGAGTCAACAAACAGGCCAAGAAAAGACCGGTACTAAATAGCGCTGCTCTTGAGGTCAAGGATATCTCCCTCGAGCGAAAGCTTGCTCTGTTTGGTTGTGGGGCGCATGGATTGTTCAACATCGGCCCTCACAATAGCCTCGTTGGCCTACATGTTGACGATGTCGGTGTGGTGGGCGAAGCAGACGTTGTCGTTGAACTTGATAATCCAATTTTCTATGAACGCGTGAACCTGCAAGCGCCGTTTGTTCCCGCAGAAATCAAGGGCAGTGTGCGTGCGAGTGCGGGCACGGACGCCGGGCTTGATTTGGCGGTAGCTGTAAACGGAACGATTCAGGCGGTGACGCGGACTTACTTGTTAAAACCCGGTTTGTGGGGGTGGGGCGCACTTGTACGCGAGGCATCTTTCCGACCAGGCAGGAACGATATCGAGATCTTCGTCGTATCCATGACCCAAGGAGCGCCAAGGCTGGCGCGGACCAAGAACCAATCGACTGTCACTTATTCTCTCTCTACATCGAGTAACCAGCGTGGAGAAGCCCTCATATCGTCCGACGGCACATCCATGCCAGTGATTTCAAATGCTCTGGGATGGCTGGATGTTGCGGTTATCACAAACGAAGCCGTGAGGTTTACTGGCTGGGCTGCCGATACAGAGAATTCCGAGCTCCCAGAAGCCATCGCAATCTTTGTAAACGGAGAATTCTTTTATTCAGGTCGGACAAGAGTGAAACGTCCTGATGTGGTCGAGACATACGGGAATGCGGCTTTGCTTTTGTCGGGATTCGACTATGGGTTCCCCTTATGGTTGTTTGGGGACGACCTTGCCGACGCCGAGATACGTGTTTTTGCTATGTTCAAAAACAGCATCGCAAGTGAACTGCATTATTACAAAGGATATGAGTGGGGTAAGAACCCCTAAGCGTCTACTAGACAACGTTGTCTTTGCGGGGATGTAGCGCAATTCAACTAGAACCGGCGTGCCAGCCCTTGAGTATCGAGGAGGGGTGAGACTTGCGAATAGGAGTCGATTGCAGACCACTGGCCCATCCCAAGAACGGAATTGGCCGCTATACGACTCAATTACTTAAACGGTTGACCCAATACTCTGATCACCAATGGTTTCTCTACGGTGGCAAGACCTCAGATAATCCCTGGCTCGATTTCGACAACGTCTATCGCCGTTCAAATGACTCTTTCTACCGCGGGCTAAACCTTCTGCGCGAACAGATCATGTTCCAGAACTGGGCTCGCAAGGACCGACTCGATGTGTTCTGGTCTCCACGCCATCACCTTCCCCTGTTGCTCAGATCGATTCCCTGTGTACTCACGATACATGACTGTGTCTGGCGCCAGCATCCCGGTACGATGCAGCTACGTGGACTCATCGCCGAACGACTGTTAACACCTGCATCGCTGCAACTAGCAACCAGGATCATCGCGGTATCACAGGCTACCGCTGCCGATCTTGTCTCGCTCTATCCAAATCTTCAGCCCAAGATAGATGTGATTTACGAGGCGAACTCGCTTCACCCGATCGAGTCGAGTTCAGCGATGCGAACACCTTATATGCTCTTCGTGGGAACCCTTGAACCCCGCAAGAATCTACAACGTTGCCTTGAGGCGCTGGCAAAACTAAAAACGCTGGGTTCAGAGTTACCTCGTCTCATTGTCACCGGTGGCCGAGGCTGGAAGATGGAACCTCTCCATCTGTCCGTGACCGCTCTGGGTCTCGAACAACAGGTGGAGTACGTGGGCTCCGCTGACGACACAGAACTGTCGGCGCTGTACGCTGGATGTGATTTTCTCGTGTTTCCTTCCTTGTACGAAGGTTTCGGTCTTCCGATTGTCGAAGCGTTTTCCTTCGGGAAACCCGTCATTACGAGCAACGTCTCTGCAATGCCGGAAGTCGCCGGAGACGCTTCACTCCTTGTCGACCCGAACTCAGTAGATGAAATAGCGAACGCGATGAAGCGCCTGATTACAGACCGTGCGTTGTATGACACGCTCGCTTTGAAAACCAAGCCGCAAGCCGCTAAGTTCTCGTGGGACAGGGCGGCAGAACAAACCTTGGCGGTTATCGAGCAGGTTGGCTCCAGCGGAAACCGAGGCTGATCGCCACAGGCAACCAGAACAGGAGCCAGGTGGAGCCGACCTTGTCGATCAACTCATGACCGTCTAAAAGATAGGCGGGTAAGGCAATCCCCAGAACTCCCAGCGCGAGCTTGGCGTCAGAACTGTCGTAGTGCCGCAGGAGCACTCGTAGCGTACCGATCACCACAACGGCGAAGAGCGTCAGTCCCACCAGACCACCTTGAAAAAGAACCGATAGATACATGCTGTGTGGATGAATGAATGTGTTACCGCCAGCCCTGACATCGTTGTCTGTGAGTATTCCCAGACCGAATATCGGCCCCTGCTGAATCACTTCGCTGACGACAGAAGACCAGATAATCGACCGGAAACTGTCGCCCCTCGGCAGCAAAACCTCGCGGCTGACATCGTTGGCAAGCAAACCGGCAAGCAGTACGCCAAACACCACTCCCATCGCTGCAATACCAGCAAGAAAGCGCTGTCTGTCGCGAGTGGCGTGAGCCAACATGAAAACACCCACGCCGATGAGAACGCTCACCCAGGCGTTGCGGGAATCCGAAAGCAGCACTGCACAAGTGATGAGAATTCCGCTGATCACGGCAAAACTCTTCCAACGTAACGATTGCTCCCGGACTAACGTATCGAGCACAAAGATCAGCACCACACCGTAGACCAACGCCGCAATAACATGCGTGTCGAGCTGCCCCAGTCCATTCAGCCTGCCGTCAGCGGGATCACTTACCACAAAAACGATGATGGCGGCCAGGGTCGCAATGCTCCCAACCACCGCCATGGCGCGTCCTAACCAACGTTGTAATTGGCCACGCAATTGGCACTCGGCAAATGCCACAACGAAGAAAAACACCAGGAATGCGCGGGAGAATATCGAGAACGCTTCTCTGCCAACAAACGGGTTTGACCAGAAGCTCGTGAGTGCAAGGTAGAGTAACAACACGACCGTGCCCCACATCAAGCGTACGGAAAATACGTCGTTCCATTGGTTGATGGTTACCAGCATGGCGATAGCCAACAGGTACGTGGCGTAACTCGCCCCGCTCTGAGTTCTGAGCAACAGAACTGAAACAAAACAGAGCACGATGAGCAAGGCGTTGATCTGCATGCGGTCTCTGAAGAACGCGGCGATAGTGTGCAAACGTTCAGTCCTCGCTGTTGAACGCCAATCCTCAAAATGGTGGGCCCACCAGGACTCGAACCTGGGACAAATGGATTATGAGTCCACTACTCTAACCAACTGAGTTATAGGCCCGAGGGCGGCGATATTATAACGTTCTTCCAGGAAAAGTAGCGCGCTGCCCGCGACCCAGGAAAAAAAACGGCCTTCCAATAAGTGAAGGCCGTTTTTTACTACGTCACGCGGAATTATGGAGTTCTAGTTCCCCCGCCACCCTCCATCCATTCATCCAGAAAACTTCTCAGGTGCTCCGAACGGCTCGGATGGCGCAGCTTACGAAGCGCCTTCGCTTCGATCTGGCGAATGCGTTCCCGCGTCACATCGAACTGCTTACCCACCTCTTCCAACGTGTGGTCGGTATTCATATCGATGCCGAAGCGCATCCTGAGCACTTTGGCCTCCCGAGCGGTCAACCCACCGAGCACTTCTCTCGTTGCTTCTTTCAGGCCTTCGCCGGTGGCAAGTTCCACGGGTGAACCTATGGTGCTGTCCTCGATGAAATCACCCAGATGTGAATCTTCATCGTCGCCGATAGGTGTCTCCATGGAGATCGGCTCCTTGGCGATCTTCAACACTCTGCGCACCTTGTCCTCGGGCATATCCATGCGATCGCCGAGTTCTTCCGGGGTGGGTTCGCGACCCATCTCCTGGAGCATGTGCCTCGAGACCCGGTTGAGCTTGTTGATGGTTTCGATCATATGCACGGGAATGCGGATCGTGCGGGCCTGGTCGGCAATCGACCGGGTGATGGCCTGCCGAATCCACCAGGTAGCGTAGGTAGAGAACTTATACCCCCGGCGATACTCGAACTTGTCCACCGCCTTCATCAGGCCGATGTTGCCTTCCTGAATCAGATCCAGGAACTGCAGGCCGCGATTGGTGTACTTCTTGGCGATGGAAATAACCAGGCGGAGGTTCGCCTCCACCATGTCTTTCTTCGCGCGCCGCGCCTTGGCTTCGCCGAGCGACATACGCCGGTTGAGGTCCTTGATCTCAGTGACGGTGAGTCCGGTTTCGTTGGTGAGCGCCTTGAGCTTCTTCTGCGCCCGAATGATGTCATCCTTCTCTGCTTCCAGGGCACTGGAGAAGTCTTTCTTCGCCTTGATGAGTTTGTTTACCCACACAATGCTGGTCTCGCTACCCATGTACTCCTTGCGAAACACGTTTCGCGGTACCCGCGCGTTGCGAACGCACGCGCCCATGATGACGCGTTCCTGGCGGCGCAGGCGAAACAGCCCTTCGCGGGCCATATCGGTGATTTCATCAAAGTGACGCGGCACAAGCTTGAAAGGCGAGAAAGCTTTACCCAGCTTTTCCATCTGTACCTTGGCTTCCTTGTCGTTGCGACCTTTGGCGGCGATGATTTTCTGGGTCTTGTTATACTGCCTTTTCAGTGCGGTGAACCGGCGTTTGGCTTCCACCGGATCGGGCCCCTTGTCCTCCTCCTCGTCGTCATCGTCTTTTTTTGCAGCCTGGACACCGGGCTGAACCTGCGGTGCCGCAGGAACTACATCGGTGGGATCCAGATAGCCGATAAGCATATCGCTCAAGCGGCCTTCCTTATTAGCCTCTGCATAGGTTTCCAGGAGATATTCAACCGGACCAGGGTAGTGCGACAGCGCCGATAACACATCGCGGATACCTTCCTCGATGCGCTTGGCAATGGCGATTTCCCCTTCCCGGGTGAGAAGCTCCACAGTACCCATTTCGCGCATGTACATGCGCACGGGATCGGTCGTGCGACCTACCTCGGTTTCCACGGCCGCAAGCGCGGCCGCGGCTTCTTCGGCCGCGGTCTCATCAGCAGTGTTTTCCTGAGAGGTCAACAGCTCATCGGCATCCGGCGCATGTTCGTACACCGTGATTCCCATATCGTTGATCATGCGGATGATGTCTTCGATCTGATCCGGATCGGAGATATCGTCAGGGAGATGGTCATTGACCTCGGCATAGGTGATATACCCTTGCTCTTTTCCCTTCGCAATAAGATCCTTTAAGCGAGATTGCTGCTGTTCAGAAGTTTGTGTACTCATGGCACCTCAATTATGGACTGTAGTTGTCGGCCCCCACCCCACCCCTTCTTTCTATCAGCGGATAGAATAAAGAACGGGCAGAGCCACCTGGCTCCAGGCAAACGGCGCAGTATACCCGCCTAGATGCGGACGTACCAAGCAATTTGCAAGCGATATGTGGGTCTTAATTCGCCGTTAATCCAGGCGCCAACTCAAGTTTAGACCCCGAACATTAAGCCTAGTTGCCCTGATCATCATTGTCGGCCAGATCTTCGTGGCTTTGCTGTTTCAGCGCCCAGAAGCGCTTGAGCTTCTCCGTTGAGGGTTCTTCCTTTATCTCCGCGAGCAAACGCCGCCGTAGAGCACTGTTGGCACCGGCTATATAACGTGCCACACCCTCCACAAACTCAGCCTGCATCGCACCTTCCGCTAAATCTACTCGTCGCTCGAAAAGCCCAACCAGTTCCCCATGAGCGGTATCTCCCGACCAACGGCCGAGCAACAGTGCAGTATCTGCTTCGGGATTTTCATCAATATATTTGACAATATCCAGAAATAGATCGCCCTCGTCTTGTGCGATCAACTCGCAGCGCTTATCGACAGACAATGTCTGGTACAACTCGGGTTTTTTGAGAAGATAAGTTAGTAAGCGTTTACTTAGCGGGGAGAGCCGAGATGAGTTGACATTATGTGACCGCGATGGGGGCGGGGAGCTACTTTTATCGCGTTGCGGAACAAATCCAGTCAACGATTGCAGCCGGTTCAGCATCAGGTCCTTGAGAATACCTCGTGGTACGCGATCGATGTGGGGCATGGCTAAACTCGCCAGCCGCGCTTGATCGTCCAGATTCTGCATCATCAAGCCGTCACCCAACTGTTCAAACAGATACTCGATCGCCGGCAATGCCGCGTCGAGGAGGTCGATGAAACCCTGCCGGCCTCGGGCGCGTACCAACGTATCCGGGTCTTCTCCGTCCGGTAGAAAAACAAACTTGAGCTGTCTTCCCTCCGTCAAGGAAGCCAGCGCGTTTTCCAGCGCCCGCCACGCGGCCTTGCGACCCGCACTATCACCGTCGAAGCAGCACACGACTTCTTGTGTGTAGCGAAACAGCTTGTGAAAGTGCTCTTCAGTGGACGCGGTGCCGAGGGTTGCCACCGCATTCGCTATGCCCGCCTGTGCCAACGCCGCGACATCCATATATCCTTCAACCACCACCAGCTTATCGATGTGACGCAGCGCCTTGCGCACCTCAAAGAGCCCATACAGTTCACGACCCTTATGAAAAACTGGCGTTTCCGGGGAATTGAGGTACTTCGGCCCGCTGCCACCATCGAATATGCGACCACCAAATCCGATGACCCGGCCTCGAGTGTCCTTAATCGGAAAGATGATGCGCTCACGAAACCGATCGTATACCCGACCCTTGTCGTTGCTGGTGAGCAGACCTGCCTCCAGCAGCAGCTTTTCACTGACATCCGGGATCGCTTGCGCTATTGAATCCCAACCTTCCGGGGCATAACCGATCCCAAAATCCCGGGCGACCTCGCCAGTCAGACCCCGGTTTTTGAGATAATTCACCGCCTCGGGTGAGGTTTTTAGCGATTCGCGAAAGTATTGCGCCGCTCGGGATAGAATCTCGTAAAGGTTTGAGTTGTCTCGAACTCGACTGGCACCCGCTTCCCGGGGTACCTCGAGCCCAATGAGTCCCGCCAAGTTCTCCACAGCCTCAACGAACTCCAAATGGTCGTGTTCCATCAAAAACGTCAGCGCCGTACCGCTCACGCCGCATCCGAAGCAGTGGTAAAACTGCTTATCCGGGCTTACCGAGAAGGACGGAGTTTTTTTGTCGTCATGGAACGGGCAGAGCGCCTGGTAATTCTTGCCTGTTTTCTTCAGCGTCAGCCGTACATCGATGATATCCACGATGTCCACCCGCGCGAGCAGATCGTTGATAAAAGATTGCGGGATGCGGCCCATAACCTCAGAGAGATTACCACCACTTCGAAATGCTGGCTAAGACCCCAGGGTTATCCGACGGTCATCGCCCATATTTGTCCTCGAAGCGAACGATGTCGTCTTCACCGAGGTATGCACCCACCTGGACCTCGATGAGTTCCAGGGTGAGCTTGCCGGGGTTACTCAATCGATGCCGGGTCGCGAGGGGAATATAAGTGCTTTCATTCTCACCGAGCGTAAAGGTCTCTTCACCGCGCGTGACCTCGGCTGTGCCGCGCACCACCACCCAGTGTTCCGCGCGGTGATGGTGCATTTGCAGCGAAAGCGATGCGCCGGGTTTTACTTTGATGCGCTTGACTTGATAACGCTCGCCTAGTCCGACGGATTCGTAGCTACCCCAGGGGCGGAAAACTTCCCTATGCGTGCGGTGCTCTTCGCGACCGCACTTTTTCAGCTGCTCCACCAGAACTTTTACGTCCTGCACACGACTCTTATCAGCCACCAGCACCGCGTCCGCCGTTTCCACCACCACCAGATTATTAATGCCTATGGTCCCGACCAGACGGTTTTTGGCGAGCACATAGGAATTTTTGGTCTCCACCGCTACGACATCCCCCGTCATGTGATTGCCGTCATCGTCTAACGAAGACAATTCCCACAGGGAAGTCCAACTGCCGATGTCGCTCCAATCGAAATTCGTGCGCACGACGATGGCACGGTCTGTTTTCTCCATGACAGCGTAGTCGATGGAGTCGGACGGGCTTTCGAGAAACTCCGCTCCCGGGCGAAAGAAGTCGAGGTCCGTAGTACCCGATGCAAACGCCGCCGTCACCTTAGCGTGCATCTCCGGGCAGAATTTCGCTAACTCATCCAGATAACAGCGGGCGTCCAGCACAAACATGCCACTGTTCCAGAGATAATCACCGGAAGCGTGGTAGCTGCGCGCCGTAGCGAGATCCGGCTTCTCGACAAACGAGCGCACAGGTGTCGCCTCATTTTCCACAGCACCGTTCGTCTCGATGTAGCCGTATCCCGTTTCGGGACGGGTGGGTGTTATACCGAAGGTGACGAGGCCGCCTTCGCTCGCAGCTTTCGCAGCAACCTTAACTGCCTCGCAAAACACATCCGCATCGCCAATCAGGTGATCGGACGGGAGCACAAGCAGCAGAGGTTGTTGCGCCATGGTACAGGCCGCCAACGCCGCCAACGCGATTGCTGGGGCGGTGTTGCGACCTTCCGGCTCCAGAATGATCCTGGACCACGGCTGGTTCAACGCACGGCACTGCTCCGCGACTAAGAAGCGGTGCTCCTCGTTGCAAACTATGATCGGGTCTTGAGAAGTTGTTCTCGCAGCGCGCAGCAAAGTGTTCTGCAGGAGTGAGTGCTCGTCGAAAAGCGCATGAAATTGTTTGGGAAACAACTCCCTCGACAGTGGCCATAAACGGCTGCCGTTGCCACCAGCAAGAATTACGGGAATCACGGGCTCCATACGAAACATTCAAACCTACGATTGCGGGGTAACAAGATAGCAGAAAAATTTTGTCGCTTTATTACGCTGTTGTAAGACTATCCGGCGAGTAGCGCCTTCACTTTGGCGCTGGCCGCACCCATGTCCGCCCGACCTTGCACTGCACTGGCCAACGCCCCCATGACCTTACCCATGTCTTTCATGGACTCAGCCCCCGCGGCGGCGATGGTTTGGGTGATCAGCGCATCCAATTCCTCTTCCGATAGCGGTTCTGGCATGAACGCTCTGATCAGGTCGATCTCGAACTGCTCCTGATCTGCCAGATCGAAGCGATGAGCATCGCGAAACTGAGTCAGCGAATCGTTACGCTGCTTGAGCATGCGATTGAGGATCGACAGTACATCCTCATCTTGCAACTCGCGACGTTCGTCAACTTCCACGCGCTTGAATTCGGCATTCACCAGCCGCAGTGCGGCCACCCGCTTTTTATCACGGGCTTTCATCGCAACCTTGGTGGCTTCAGTAATCTGAATTTGGAGATCGGACATGAGTCCGGGCGGCGTTAGTAGTTTTTTTCGAAGCGGCGTGCTTCTCGCTGCAACTTCTTCAGATGCCGCTTGACCGCTGCTGCTGCTTTGCGCTTGCGAACCGAGGTGGGTTTTTCGTAAAACTCCCGGCGGCGTACTTCCGACAATACACCGGCTTTTTCACAAGACCGCTTGAAGCGGCGCAGAGCAACATCGAACGGCTCGTTTTCTTTGACCTTTACACTCGGCATAGGTAGTCGTTGCACCTTGGGTACGTTAAAAGGGCGGCGATTTTAATGGCATTTGCCCTCTTTTGCTAGCAAAAGACCAGCTCAAAAAACGCTACCATGCATGGATGCTAACTCTGGGCATTGAAACCTCTTGCGATGAGACGGGAGTGGCGCTCTACCACGCCACCGACGGACTGCTGGCGGATGTTCTTTTCAGTCAGGTCGATATCCATGCGAAATACGGTGGTGTTGTTCCGGAACTCGCTTCGCGGGACCACATTCGCAAACTCGTTCCTCTGTGCCGTGACGTGCTGACTCAGGCAGGCAAAAGCCTGGCAGATCTCGATGGCGTCGCTTATACCGCAGGGCCTGGGTTACTGGGTGCGTTGCTAGTGGGTGCCAGCTTCGCCAGAAGCTTGGCCTGGGGCCTCGACATTCCTGCGGTAGGCGTTCACCACATGGAAGCACACCTGCTGGCACCACTAATGGAAAAAGACAGTGGCACCGTGGGACCACCACTGCCGTTCATCGCGTTGTTGGTTTCGGGTGGACATACGCAGCTAGTCGAGGTTAATGGCATCGGCGATTATCGGCTGCTCGGCGAATCCCTCGATGACGCCGCCGGGGAGGCGTTCGATAAAGCCGCCAAGATGCTGGATCTTGGCTATCCAGGGGGACCGCTTCTCGCCCGCTGTGCCGAGAACGGAGATCCCACCCGATTCCGTTTTCCACGCCCGATGACAGACCGCCCTGGCTTGGATTTCAGTTTCAGTGGCCTTAAAACTTTCACCCTCAACACCGTACGAGATCTGAGTCCGCTCACCGACAAGGATCGGGCGGACATTGCCCGAGCTTTCGAGGATGCGGTGATTGATACGCTAGCGATCAAATGCCTTCGTGCCGTTAAAGAAACGGGCGTGCCACATCTCGTGCTTGCCGGTGGTGTCAGCGCCAACCGCCGCTTGCGGGAAAGGCTATCGGCCGAACTACCCGGTACAACCTATTATGCAAAACCCGAACTCTGTACCGACAACGGAGCGATGATCGCGTACGCCGGTTGCCTGCGGCTGCAAGCCGGGCATCGTGAGCCTCTCGCCATCGTCGTCCGGGCCCGGTGGCCAATAACCGAATTATCGCCGCCGTGAGTATGCTGAATAGAGATACGATTTTTATCCGCAACCTGGTCATACAGACCATCATCGGTATCCATCCTGCGGAGCGAACCACTCCACAAACCGTGCTCGTTTCGCTGGAACTCGAAACCGCAACCACAACCGCTGCGGCCTGCGACGACATCGTCAATGCGTTGGACTACGAACGACTGGCACAGCGCGTCAGAGAATTCGTGTCCCAGGCAGAGTTTCAGCTGATAGAAACGCTGGCCGAGCGCCTTGCTGCACTGGTGCTGGAAGATTTAAACGTGATGTTAGTATCGGTCGAGGTACAGAAACCCGCCGCGATCCCCGACGCGGAAACCGTCGGCGTGCGCATTCAGCGAGCACGTGATCATTAACACGCATCGAGCAGAGTGGACCAACCTCATCTCGGGGTTCACTATCGCGATGCTTGTGGGCACGAGTGGGTGCGGGGTCGCATATGAAACACAAGCCGCTGACCTCGCAGGTGCCCCGCGTGATGCCCGCACTTTTGATGACCGAACGGACGACCAACCTATCGTTTCCGAAAATACCCTAAACGGCCTGGAAAGCCTCACAACCCAGGCGCTTAAACGGCGTCTGGCCGCCGGTGAGTTGACTGCCGTCGACGTCACCCGGTTTTTTCTCGAACGGATCGCCAAGACGAATACCGCGGGGCCGCGTCTCAACGCCATTATCGAAACCAATCCCGATGCCATCGCCATTGCGCAGGACCTCGACCGAAAATTTGCCGAGTCGGGTCCTACCGGCCCGCTGCACGGCATACCCGTGGTTCTCAAGGACAATATCGATACCGGCGATGCCATGCAAACAAGGGCGGGGTCTCTCGCACTCGCCGGCCATCACGCCAAGGACGATGCATTTCTGACAGCCCGGTTACGTGCCGCCGGGGCTGTGATTTTAGCCAAAGCGAACCTGAGTGAGTGGGCCAACTTTCGCTCGAACGACTCTTCGAGCGGTTGGAGCAGCGTCGGCGGGCAAACCAGGAATCCTCATGTCCTCGATCGTAATGCGTGTGGATCGTCCAGTGGCTCTGCCGTGGCAGTGGCGGCAGGGCTGACCCCCTTAGCGGTTGGCACCGAAACCGACGGCTCGATAGTCTGCCCCGCCGGGATTAACGGTATCGTTGGCATCAAACCCACCGTTGGTATTGTGAGTCGTAAAGGCATCATCCCCATTTCCCATACTCAGGATACCGCCGGACCCATGGCGAAGACCGTGACGGGTGCCGCCATGTTGCTCGAAGTGCTGGTCGGTTTCGACGAGCATGATGCCGGCGCGCGTAATTTTCCCAGTCCGGTGAACTTCCTCCCGGATCCTGATGCGCTTGATCTCACTGGAACTCGGATCGGCGTTCTGCGGAGCTTTTACGGGTCGGGCGACTACGCAGAAGTCGAACGCATATTCACCGCTTGCATCGAGACTCTAACCGCCCTGGGTGCTGAGATCATCGATCCAGTTCGTATCGCCAGCACCAGTGCGATACGCGACGCGGAATACGACGTGATGAAATTCGAGTTCAAGGCCGGAATCGCCGAGTATCTGAGCGCGCACAACTACCCCAACAACCTTGCTACGTTGACCGATCTCATCGCCTTCAACGACGCCAACGCGGCTCAAGTGATGTCTTTCTTCGGTCAGAACGTATTCACCGAATCCGCAGCGATGGCGGGTCTCACCGATCCCGCCTATCAGACTGCCCTGGAAGGCAGCGCACTCCTGTTTCGGAAGATGTTCACTGACGCATTCTCGAAGCATAGCCTGGACGTCCTGATCGCACCTGTTAATACACCGGCTTGGAAAACCGATTGGGTGCACGGCGACCGGTTTCAACTCAGCAGTTCATCGCTCGCGGCAATCACCGGAAACCCAAGCGTGGTCGTTCCAGCGGGTTACATCTCGAACTTGCCAGTGAACATCGCCTTCATCGGACCTGCATTTGCAGAACCCCGACTGATCCAGGTTGCCTACGCTTTCGAACAGGCAACCAAAGCCTTTAGACCACCAGGCTTTCTACCAACGCTGGAAACCGACTAGCCTTACTGAGCTTCGGCGATTTGCCTGGTACGGGCATCATCGAACGCTCGCCCGAGTTCGGCGCCATCGAGACCCGCTGCGACGAAAGGCGCCGCAACCACTTCCGCGCTGATAACACGGCAAAGTACGGCAAGATCGTTGAGATCGTTACCCGCACAGGCTTCTATCACCGTAAGCAGATCCACAAAGTCGCCGTGCTTTTTGAACCCGTCGGCAGCTTTCGCACTGCGGTATACGTCTGTTGCAGGCACCTGGCGCCAGCGCGCAAGCACGGGTCCGTACATGGCCACTCTATCCGCCAACCGGCGAAACTCGTTCGGGACTTTCAACCTTGCGGCCAACGTTTCTGTCGCCTCATTGCCGAGCACCCAACCGAGCGAAGCAAAACGCTGCACCGGTGACTCAAGCACAGTTGGAAAGGTCTCCTCCACCGCCTGCAACTCGACAAACCACGGCTCAAACGCATGGCACTGTTGCAGTACGAGAAGAAACGCCGCCGGTTCTTCACTACCGAGGGATTTGCGCCACTCCTGCCAAACCCGCTCTGCTGACAACTCCGCCAACTCATCGTTGTCGACTATCATTCGAGCAAAAGCCAACGTCTCTTCGGCAACCGTAAATCCGGGAAGCTGAGCGGCAAATCGCGCTAACCGAAACACCCGTAACGGATCTTCTGCGAATGCATCTGAAACGTGCCGCAAGCACTTCTTCTCGAGATCCTCACGCCCACCGAAAGGATCGATCACGCTGCCATCAGCATCTT
>SMUZ01038048.1_pt1 | contig 13472 bp, 12 predicted proteins | sample 2456421 | NCBI WGS metagenome assembly SMUZ01 (sample SAMN11095932, study PRJNA526329) | marine sediment metagenome | biome: Marine sediment; feature: Surficial sediment; material: Deep marine sediment; isolation source: Hadal surficial sediment | place: Pacific Ocean | collected 2014-11 | depth... | reverse complement strand
GCGCACGTTGTCTACGGCCTGGTCGGCTTCAAGACACACTCGAAAATGACGCTGGTGGTTCGGCGTGAGGAAGGAAAACTGCTGCGCTATGTGCACCTCGGCACCGGCAACTACCACCATACTACGACTTCGGCGTATACCGATTACGGATATCTCAGCAGCGGCAAGCCACTCGGCAAGGACGTGCACAGTCTGTTCTTGCAGTTGACGAGCCTTACGAAGGCGAGCGAAATGAGCCGTATGCTGGCGTCGCCGTTCAGCTTGTTTGATGCATTGATCGAAAAGATCTGTCGCGAAACGACTCATGCAAAGGCGGGCAAGTCCGCACGCATAATCGCGAAAGTGAACTCACTGAACGAGCCACAACTGATCAATGCCCTGTACGAGGCGTCACAGGCCGGCGTGCAGGTCGATCTGATTGTCCGTGGCATCTGCTCGCTGCGGCCGGGCGTAAAAGGCCTTTCGGAAAATATTCACGTACGATCAATCGTGGGCAGATTCCTGGAGCACTCCCGTGTCTACTATTTTCTGAACGACGGTAGCGAAGAGTTTTATTGTTCCAGTGCGGACTGGATGGACAGAAACATGTTCCGTCGCAATGAATCCTGTTTCGAGATTCGGCAAAAAGCCATGAGAAATCAGCTGCGCCACGACCTTGACCTATTTCTCGCCGATAATTGCCAGGCGTGGGTTCTATCCGGCGACGGCAGCTATGAGCGACTCGAACCAGGCGAGAATGATCGTGTCTGCGCTCAGGAAACGTTTCTTGACGATCTGGCTACCCTCGCCTAACGACTCACCATGTGATCTGGAATCCAATACTGAACATCAGTCCCTGCGGTAGCGTTGTGCTATTTATACTGACTGTGTCAAGGGCAGAAGACAAATCGAAGTTGACTACTTTAAAGGCCGTTACTCCGAGGCTTAGGTACCTCAATTCGCTACCCGCGAGGTTTTGTCTGTAGCCTATACGCGCGCCCGGCAACCACCAGCTGTCTCTTGTAAGACCGGCACTCAACGTCAACCACTAATAATCGTCACCCATAGGATCAGTCGCTGGATCAACATCCAGGCCCAGATGTCCTGACCAACGCCGATCACTCGAGAACAACGATGCCTCAAGCTTCAGTTGCCGGTCCATCGTGTAAATCTGATCGCGGTGGATCCGCCCGATTATTGTTGCGTTACTGTACGAATCCAGATCAATGTCGGGGAAGGTGAACTTCGGTTGATTGACGTTAGTCAGCTGGGCGCCAATTTGATAATTTTCGCCGACCCAAAGAGCGCCGACATCGACGCCCAAGCGAGTGTCGTTGCTGAAATTACTATGACGAATCGCGTCAAAGAGTTCTTCGGAATCTGTGATGTCGCCGAATCGGACACTGAGTCGCGACAGTCGCATCATATAGAGTCTTGCTTCGACTCCGAGATACAGTGTTCCCGCATCATTGGACCACGCATCGCGACTAAAGCCGACATTCAGCTCGGTCGTTTGCGATGCCTTGGAAACTAATGAGCTGTCATTTTGAATGGCAAACCGCACGACGTCTGTCACCGGATCAATCGTCAGCAGAATTTGTTCCGTCAGAGGGAATTGCACCGGTCGGTTGATAGGCAGCTGATTGAACCAGTCCTCAAGCGCGGCCCGCGCAACATCTTCATCAAACTCAATCGCCTGGACGAGGCCAGAAGCTTTCGAAGTACCGGACCAGTTCACACCAAATGTCCAGGCGCCACCAAACTGCTCGCTGCCGAGCAGGAACGGTGCATCGGCGACAATCCAGGCCTTGCCATAACCCTCTTCTTTAATGAATGCCAGCAACACCGCTTGCCTGGCCACCTCCGCAGCGACCGATGCAATCGTGTCCTGGAAGTCAGGATCGAGCGAATCCCATATATCTCCCAGGTCGATACCGCCACCAGGCTTGTCACCCGGATCCTGCCCGGGCCCGCCACCGGTTCCGGGATCGCTGGGCTCGTAGGCTCCTGTCAACTCGTCGTAGAAATCGAACAGATTCTGGACGTTGCCGTATTCGAGACCGGCAGCGACCGAAAGGATAGTGCCGCGCGTCCGTTTTTCGCCTTCGCGAGCACGGCCGGCCGCCGCCGCGGCTGGATTACCCGACGCCGACTGGACTCTCTGCCCGTGCGTAACGTCGCCATAGGTAAGATTGGCCCCGGGGGGCTGATAAACCGGTGCGGCCAAAGCGGTGGTGATGGACACCAGGAACATGCCACTGACAAATGCCCGCTGCATGAATGAATTGCCGCGATTATTTTCGATTGGCGACCTTTGGATCGGCGGAATTCAAACGGTAAAGGACGATCCGCAGCCGCAGGTGGTTTTCGCGTTCGGATTGCGAATGATGAATTGCGCTCCTTGCAGATCTTCTTTGTAATCGATCTCGGCACCGAGCAGATATTGCGCGCTCATGGGATCGATCAATAGCGTGACGCCCTGATTTTCGACCTTACTGTCTCCGTCCTCAATGCTTTCATCGAATGTGAAGCCATATTGAAAACCGGAACAACCGCCGCCCGAAATAAACACCCGCAACATGAGATTGGGGTTGTCCTCTTCACTGATCAGCTCACCGACCTTATGGGCTGCGGCGTCCGTAAAGATGACGCTCGGTGGTGGCGGTGGTGCCGATGTGCCAGTTGTTTCTGCTGATTTCATTTTCGATTTTCCTGCCTGCCGCGGGCGACTATGCTTCGTTGGTCAGGGCCACTGATTCATCAATGCGTTGGGTCTGTTCCAGCAACGGCACCTGACCTTCCGGTTGATGAACGAGCTTGCCGTTGATTTCGGCGCCAATCGCCATTTCAATCAAATTATAATACACGTTACCAATAACGCGTGCTGTGGGCCCGAGCTCAACTCTTCGATTGGCATACACGTCGCCGCGCACTATGCCGTTCAATACAATATATGGCACTGTAACCCCGCCTTCAATATTGCCGATGTCGCTGATGCTCAGCGCCGAATCCGTGTCAGGATCGGCTGTCACGTTGCCGTTGACTGTGCCATCAATATGGCAGCCACCCTTAAAATGCACATCGCCATTAATTTTGCTATTTGAGCCTACCAGGGTTTCAACAACCGTGTGTCTGCGTCGTTTCTTACCGAACATTTGGTTCTCCACTGCGCCGACTAGCGGCCCATTAAATAAAAGCCTCAGCCCTGACCGGTTGTCCAGGCAAAACTCTCTTCAATACTGGCAATCGAACGCGTACGTGAACGCACTTCAACACGGATGCGCTCCGGCGTAAAGCCGTCAGGCAACACCAGCTGCCGATTGAAGTCCTGAAAATAACGGAACGAAAACGCCCAGCGCTTATCCGCTTGCTTGGGCAGCAATTGTGCGAATGCATACGTGATATTGACACCGTCCTGCACCCCCTCAACGCTAAGATGCACATCACCCGATACCTTGCGATCATGCTTCATTGCCTGCACCAGAACCAAGCGCACATTGAATTCGCGTTCCGCCTTGCCCCGCGTAAGCTTCATGTCCTGCACTCGCAGGCCGGCATTGCGGTCCGACGGTGAGACGATGCCGCGGTAAAAGGCGATCGCGTCGCGTTGCTCCTGGATCTTGGACTGTAACGCGGCCAGGCTGGCTTCGACTTCTTGGTACGCCTGACTATCAATTTCGCGGTGGGTCTTGTGTAACGCGACCTCCTGTTTGAGCTCAATGATCTGATCGTCGAGCGTCATAATATGGTCTTCATAGGCCTGGCTGACATTTACCGCGTCGACAATGTCGTAACCGGCCTTGATTCGACCAAACTCGAATACCAGGTAGGCACTCGTCATGACGAAGGCCAACAGTATCGCCCGGACCGCAAAGGTCCTGACCGTGCCATGCTGTTGTAGGGGGGACTTTATAGCCAATGCGTCAAATTCGTTCGATTACTGCTAAAGAGACGTTATGTTACGCGGTGACCCGGGCAAACAGAAGTGTACTAAGTCACGGATTTCGATAATTCCATTGTAGCAATATCCTTATCGAAGGCACTGCACCAGCGTTTGGGCCACCATCGTGGTCGCAGCGGCATGCCGTCCGCGCACAGGGCTGGGCCCAGCTCGTGTAACGCCTGGGCGTAAACACGCCGTTTGAAGTAGATAACTTCACTGACGGGTCGCCAGAAATCGACCCAGCGAATACGGTCAAACTCAGGCCCGTCACTGCGATCGAAACGGACTTCATCTTCGTCAGACACAAGGCGCAGCAAGAACCAGCGCTGCTTTTGCCCAATACACAGGGGCAAGCTGCCACGGCGGATAAACTTATCGGGTAACTTGTATCGCAGCCAGTCACTGCTGACCGCGAGCACCTCGACATCGGCCTCTGTCAGGCCAACCTCTTCATGCAGCTCGCGATACATGGCTTGTTCGGGTTCCTCACCACGCAGCATTCCGCCCTGCGGAAACTGCCACCCTTTGGCACCAATCCGACCACCAAGCATGAGCTTGTCGTCGGAGTTCGCGATTATGATGCCAACGTTCGCGCGAAACCCTTCAGCGTCAATCCAGTCGTCACTCATAACAACCGTAGCAAAACTCTAACTGCGCTTTACTTTACACTATCCGCCGCCAACCGCCTTTGGAGATTGCGAATGATTGCCGGTCGAAACGGAGCCCTGTTTGCCGGGCTGCTGCTTATTTGCGGCGTCGCGTTTCTCGCGGCCCTGGCGTCGGGCAGCGCGGACGTGAGCTTCACCGAAACTGTGCAGGCGTTGCGCGGTGTGGCCCCGGAGCGTATTCAGTCATTGGTTATTGAATTGCGTCTGCCTCGAGCGCTAACGGCGTTCGCGGTTGGCGGATTGCTGGCAGTCGCCGGCGTATTGATGCAAGTTTTGCTGCGCAATCCTCTTGCCGAGCCTTATATCCTGGGCAGTTCCGGGGGCGCGGCAGTCGCAGCGTTGCTCGCAATGATGTTGGGTATGGGCAGCCTGATTGTCGATCTGTCTGCGTTTGGCGGCGCGATGGGGGCGACCATCCTGGTGTTCATGATTGCACACGGTACCGGTAGCTGGACGCCCGCTCGCCTGCTGCTGACCGGCGTTGTCCTCGCCGCGGGTTTCAGCGCGGCCACAACTTTGCTGCTGGCACTGAGTCCCGACCAAAACCTGCGTGGCATGCTGTTTTGGCTCATGGGCGATCTGAGTTTCGCTTTTGAACCGGCTCGCTGCCTGTCGTTGCTGGGCCTGCTTCTGGTCATCGGCACCGCTGCAGCGCGGCACCTGAATGTGCTGGCACGCGGTGAATTGCAGGCCGCGATCGTCGGCCTGCCCGTGAGGGGCTTTCGCTATCTGATTTTCATTGCCGCAGCGCTGGCCACGGCGTTGTCGGTGACAACGGTCGGTGTCATTGGCTTTATCGGCCTGGTCGTGCCGCATCTGATTCGAATAGTTGCGGGCAGCAATCATCGCGTCGTCCTGCCAGCCTCGGCACTTGCCGGAGGCACACTGCTCATTATTGCCGATACGCTGGCGCGAACGATTATGGCACCGCGACAGTTGCCAGTCGGGGCATTAACCGCGGCAATCGGTGTACCGCTTTTCCTGATTTTGATGAGCCGCAACCGCCCCGACCGGGATCGCTAGCGTTCACTCGTAGCCCGCTCGCTCTGCCAGCAGCTGCGCATCCTCGTCATGCCAGCCGGCGAGACCGATATTGCGTCCGATGACGTCCGTGTCAGTTGACGTTGATTTCCTGGCCAGCATCCAGTCGACGAGCCGCTGAGCCGACTCCGGGTAACGCGCGTGGCGCGCAATTCCAGTTCCTTCAATATCAAAATAGGCGGGCTCTGGAACGATCGTGTGCACGTCAGAATCCAGAATCGACTCTGACAGAATGCCGTACGGACACTTGCCTGACCTGATAGCAGCCATTAGTTTCTGTTGCGTAGCAAATGGTGGCAAGGCGAGATTCTGCACCCAGCCGCGAACGATCAATTCAGCAGGCTTGGCGCCGAGTTCAGCAATCAGCATTGCAAGCAGCGATCGACTGATCGATAGCCGTGACGACAACAGGCATACATGGCCACGAAAACGAGGACTGGCGAGATCAGGGTAGTCAGCCGGTCGCGGGTTGCCCGTTTGCGACGCCGCTACAATTACCGTCAGACGATAGTTGACCGCAGCCCACAGCCCGTCCTCGTCTTGCAACGATTTGGAAAGGCTGGCAAGACGCGGGCTTTGAATAGGTCGCAGCGCACCTTTATCAGCGGCACGCCAGATGTCAGCAACGCTCGCCGTCAGCAAGACATCTGCCGGTGGCGAGCCACGATTGGCAATCACGTCGTCGACGAGCACCGTGGCGTCACCGTGCCGAATGGAAACCGGTATGCCAGTCTCCTCGGTGAAGCCGCTGAAGAAACCGGACCAATAAGCCTCATCGGCGTAAGTGGCATAGACGACGACCGCAGCCTGACGCTGCGGGTTCGGTTGCATGTCGCATGCAAGCAGCGACATGGCCACAATGGCGAGGAGCTTAGTGCGGCGACGCATTACGCCGCCTCAACGATCACCCGGTCGCGCCCGGCGGATTTAGCGGCGTACAGAGCTACGTCAGCACGAGCCAGCAACGAATCACCCACAGTCTTCAGGTCGCTTTCGTCCTCACCCGGACCAACAGTTGCGATTCCAATCGACACTGTAATGGACACTGCTTCGCCGTTCTCCAGATCGATCGGTGATTCTGATATTGCTTCGCGTATTCGATCGGCGAGCAATGTCGCCGCCTCCACGTCAGTATTGGGCAGCAGTACCACGAATTCCTCACCGCCATAGCGCGCCGCGACGTCACTGGCGCGTACCTGGGCTTCAATACGCTGCGCAATTTCGCGCAGCACCGCATCGCCCGCCGAGTGGCCCCAATTATCATTGACCTGTTTGAAATGATCGATGTCGAGCATCAGGCAAACCAGGCTGGCGCGATCGCGTTGGGCGCGTGCCAGCTCTTCATTGAGGCGCACCGTCAGATAGCGACGGTTGTACCAGCCTGTCAAAACGTCGGTAAAACCGCTGCGCAACAAGCGTGCTCGGTTGACAACGTTCTCAATACAGAACGAGGCAATAACGCCAATATGGGCGAGAAAATCGCTGGCATGATCGCGCGTGAAACGCTGCACATCATTACTACACAAGTTGATACTGCCAATCAGCTCGCCGCGGTGCTTCAGCGGAATCATCGCGATGCTTTTCTGTCCAGTAGCCTTGGGGCAGATCATCTGATGGTCGCTGCCGGTAAACGCGCCAAGCCAGGGCTGATGAAGTGCGACGTATTGTGGCGCGAGCCCCGCCAGCGATTCAACCAGCAATAGATATGAGAAACTATTGGCCGCCGTACCATTGGCAAGCAGGAGATGTCGGATATCGTGATCCGGATCACACAGAACAACGCTCACGTAGTCCAGATCGTAGCTGACGCGAAATCCGTCAATCAACGCAGCAAACAGTGACTGCAGATCTTCTGCCTGTAGCAAGAGCAACGCACGCTGCTGCGTACGCCGCATTTTGGCGTCATTGCTTGCAACCTCGGTGATCAATTCATCGAGTCGACTGCGGGCAACCTCAAGCTGTGCCGCAAGTTCCTCTCTGGACATTGCCCGATCAACCACGATTTACCCTCTTATTGTCTTCTTTGGGCGAGGTAGTCGCGGCCCTTCTGCATGAGTTTGACAAACGCCTCCTCATCGCCACTTGCAACTGTCTCACGAATCCTCCCTGCAGCCTCGCACAAGGCGTCAAGCGGCCCAAGCCCGAACTTGTTGAGATTCTGGATTTCAAAATACATATGTGGGTTATCTTGTGCAACGGCGGCGGCTACGAGAAGCTGCGAATCAAACGTCGTCGATGACATTTGCGCGAGCTTCGGCGCAGCCTCCCCGCTTTCTGCCAGCGCGGTAAAGAACGCTATGTTGAGTGCGTGCGACAGACCCAAGACGTAGGCAATCAGTCTGTCGTGATCGTCGAGACCCATGTCGAGCTGCTCGACCATAGTGGCGGCGAACAACTCCTTGGCTGCCGCCGTCGCCTCGGCATCGCCGACATCGCAGAAAATCAGGTGGCGGCCGGACAATAGGCGCGTCCCCGGTCCATACATAGGATGTATCGATGCCACCTTGCAGCCGGCCGCGCGCAATTCTTTCAGGCCATCGATCAATGGCGATTTCAGCGAGCCGATATCGAATACGAGCCCTGTCGGTTTCAGGACAGCGAGCTGCGCAAGAATCCGCCCGGACACAGCCAGTGGTGCGGCAACGACAATGACGTCAAAATCCACGCCGGCATCGGTCCAGTTTCGAAATTGGGTGGGACCATCTTCAATCGTGGTATCGGCAATGGTGGTCGCGAATCCCTGCGATGCAAAGAAATCGACGAACCAGCGTCCCATCTTGCCGGCACCCCCGATCACCAGTCCCCGCCTGCCATCGCCTTTGCCCTCGGCGACCACGCGCTCGCGTTCCTGAGTTTCCAGCGATGTTCTGATTAACATCTGCAGGAAGTTTTCGACCAGGTCCGGATCGATGCCCAGTTCGGCGGCATGATCGCGTCCCATATTGAGCACGTCTTTTTCGCGCGCGTAGTCGCGTGTGCCGGCGCCGGAAGACAGTTTTGTTTTGGAGATGTCCGCGACAATATGCTGTCGTTCGGCGATCATCTCAATAAGACGTCGGTCGACGTTCGACAAATTTTTTCGCAGCTCGTCGAGGCTCATGTTTACCGGCTTGGAAGTCTGTTGAAACTGGAATCCTGTTGTACAGCAGACCAGGGCCCAGTGGAAGTCGAGATGAACAAGACGCGCAATCGTGAGAATATGCGACTGAACTGACACGAACGTGACTCGGAGAGTAGATTCAATGAAAACACGAGCTGCCGTCGCCTGGGAAGCAGGCCTTCCCCTCGAGATCGAAATGCTGGATCTGGAAGGCCCCAAGGCGGGTGAAGTCTTGCTCAGAAACATAGCCACGGGTGTTTGTCATACCGACGCGTTCACGTTGTCGGGCGAGGATCCCGAGGGTATTTTTCCAGCCGTGCTTGGCCACGAAGGTGGGGCAATTGTCGAAGAAATCGGGGACGGCGTTACGTCTCTAAGCCCCGGCGATCATGTTATTCCTTTGTACACACCCGAGTGCGGCGAGTGCAGCTTCTGCACCTCCGGAAAGACCAACCTTTGTCAGGCGATTCGCATGACGCAGGGGCAGGGACTGATGCCGGACGGCACGTCCCGATTCTCATCCAACGGCAAAACTGTATATCACTACATGGGCACATCAACATTCAGCGAATACACGGTACTGCCGGAAATTGCCGTTGCCAAAGTCAGCAAAGAGGCACCGCTCGAGAAGATCTGCCTGCTGGGTTGTGGCATTACGACTGGCATTGGTGCGGTACTCAACACGGCGAAAGTTGAGCCAGGTGCGACGGTCGCAATTTTCGGGCTGGGTGGCGTAGGACTAAGCGCCATTCAGGGTGCCTCGATGGCCAAAGCCGGTCGAATCATCGCCATCGACATCAACGAAGCCAAGTTCGAACTCGCCAAACAATTTGGCGCCACCGATACGGTGAACCCGAAAGACTACGATGAGCCGCTTCAGGATGTCATTGTCGAGTTGACAGGTGGCGGTGTCGACTACTCGTTCGAATGCGTTGGCAACACCGACCTGATGCGCGCAGCGTTGGAATGCTGCCATAAGGGTTGGGGTGAGTCTGTCATCGTCGGGGTCGCTGGCGCTGGAAAAGAAATTTCCACGCGCCCATTTCAGCTCGTCACAGGACGCGTCTGGCGCGGTACCGCATTCGGTGGGTGCAAAGGCCGTTCCCAATTACCGGGCATGGTCGAGCAATACATGAATGGCGATATAAAGATCGACGAATGCATCACTTACACGATGCCGCTCGAAGATATCAACAAGGCGTTCGACCTCATGCATGAAGGCAAGAGTATCCGTTCGGTGATTCATTTTTAGTGACTAGCGTTGCAGTAGCCTCAACATCGCAGCTCGCCGCCGACGCGGCTCGTGAGCTGGCAGCAGAAGGCGGCAACGCAGTGGACTGCGCGCTCGCTGCGGCGCTATTGGCAATGAATACCGAACCTGGCGTATGTGCGATGGCCGGCGGTGCTTATATTACCGTCTGGTCAGCAGGCAGCGACCCTGTAACGATCGATGGCAATGTCGCGATTCCTGGAGCAGGCCTCGCTAACGCCGAACGCGGGCACGGCGCGGTCAACGTCAGCATGAAATACGGCGGCGGCATCGAGACACTTGTTGGCACAGGTTCCGTCGCGATTCCCGGAACGCTCGCCGCGATCGAGCACGCATGGAAGAAGTTTGGCGTTGCCGAATGGAAGTCAATATTCGCACCGACCATACGAGCCGTGCGTGAGGGTTTTCCGCTGTCCGCAGCGTGTCACTACTACCTGGGCTACTCCGGTGAATGCATTTTTGGCCGCAGCGACGACGGCTATAACGCACTGCACCATGCCGATGGCTCACTCTATGACGCAGGAACGCTGATTGCTGTCCCGCACCTCGCCGATACCCTGGAAGCCATCGCTCATGAGGGCGCTCGCATTTTTTATGAGGGCGATCTCGGGCAGGCGCTGGTCACACATTGTCAGGACGGTGGCGGCATGCTGACGAGTATTGACCTGGCCAGTTATACCGCGCTCGAAAGGCGGCCATTGACCGTTGATATTGGAGACTGGCGCATCGCGAGCAACCCACCACCAGCCGTAGGCGGCACCATGCTCGCGGCAATGCTAATCGCGTGTGCCGATTTGGGCGACGCCCAGTGGACCTCTGTTGCACTCGAACGATTGATCGAGTCACAACGTGCGTGTCTCGATTATCGGAAACGTCATCTCGATCTCGCTGAGGACGTCGATACCGCAGCAGCGCGACTCATTGAAATTGCGCGCAGCGGGCGTCTGCCGGATCGGTGGACATCCGCGTCGACTGTGCATACATCGGTTGTCGACGAAGACGGTACGGGCTGCGCAATTACTGCATCATCGGGCTATGGGTCGGGCGAAATGCCGGCGGGAACAGGGCTGTGGCTGAACAACTGCCTGGGGGAAATTGAACTCAATCGTCGTGGACTCGATGCCGGCCCGAGTGGCGCCCGGCTGCCGTCAAACATGGCCCCCAGCGTCGCTCGCCGGGACGGTGCGGTGCTCGCCGTCGGTTCTCCGGGCGCGGACAGAATCACCACGGCACTGCAGCAATTCCTGATCAACTATCTGCAAATGAATATGCCCCTGGAAGATGCAATTGCACACCCGCGCGTCCATATCGATACCAGTGGCAAGCAAGTGAGGCTGATGTCGGAACCGGGCCTTGACCTGCCGGATGTCGATCTGCCGACAAAAATATTCCCGGATATCTCGATGTACTTTGGCGGCGTGGGCGCGGCAGTTTTCGACAGCGACGCTGGTCTTCTCTGTGCGGCAGACCCACGACGCGAAGGTGGTACGTGTATCTACGCGCAATAGTTGTCGGCGCTATCATGTTCGCCGCCCAGCCGGCGCAGGCGGAGATCAGCGTAACGCGGGGCACGAATCTGTCAGTGGACGTCAATAGCGATGGTCGCCTGGCGATCGACCTGCTGGGTGATATCTGGGCCGTGCCAGCTGGCGGCGGTGACGCAACACAACTGACTCATGACCTGGGAACAGCGCAGCGCCCACGTTGGTCGCCGGACGGCCTGAAACTGGTTTACCAGGCGACTGCCGCCGGCAGCCACGGCTTGTGGGTGTACGAATTCGCTACCGGCAGCAGCACAAACGTCAGCGGCGAATCGTACTTCGACCTTTATCCCACCTGGCATCCGGATGGCGATCGCCTGACCTATGCATCGGACCGCACTGGCGAAGGCTTTGACCTGTGGGAGGTCGATCTGCCCACCGGATTGCACTGGCGTCTGAGCGGTCAGCCAGGTGACGAAACTGAACCGGCGTGGTCATCCGACGGCAAGGACCTGGTCTACGTGCATCGTCTGCAGGATCGGTGGTCTCTTGTATTGCGTCGCCACGGACAGCCGGAAGAGATCATTATTACGACGACTGACAGGCTTGCGGCACCGTCCTGGCGACCTGACGGCAGCCTCATAACCTACCTTCGCGGCAGCGCTGCAAGCGTGACCATCGAGATGGCAATTTTATCTCAACCACGCCTGATTCGACCTTTTGAAACGAATGAAGACATCACTGTCGCTGCAGTGAGCTGGTTGGACAGACAGCAAATGTATTACTCGGCAAACGGCATTATTCGGCACCGTTCATTCAACGCCTGGTCGTCAAGCCCGGTGCCTTTTCGAGCGAGTATAGAGCCGCGAGAAACGATGCCCGTAGCACAGCAGGAAAGACGCGAGTTGCCCTGGCTGGACGAGCCAGGCGGTCGCTTTATCATTCACGCCGCAAGAATGTTTGATGGCATTGGCGGCGGCTATCAGCACGATCGTGACATCGTCATAGAAGGAGGTCGAATTGTCGCGGTCGAAGATCACCAACAACGTTCTGACGTGATCGTCATCGACTTGGGCGACCTGACGATCCTGCCGGGCTTTATTGATGCAGACGCCCGACTGCCGGCCGACCTGTCCACAAGCCACGGCCCGGAGCTTTTGGCAAAAGGCTTAACGACGCTCGTTGCCAGTCACGGCGACGTCGAGCAATTGAACACGTTATGGTCCGGCAAAGGTGTGCCTGGCCCGAGACTGTTGGCCACGAACGATTGGCCGCTCGCGCCTGTCTCAAGACCTGAACTCGACGTGACATCGGCCGTGATTGGCAGCAACGGCACGGCGTTGCCTGCTGGTGACGCGCTTGGCGCGGCGTTTCGCACGTTGACAATGGCGGGCTTGACGCCGGAACAAATGCTCCGGGCCATCGGCGTCAACGCTGCGGCTGCGCTACGTGCGGACCCTTTCCTGGGACGCATCGCGACCGGTGCCGCAGCGGACCTTGTGTTTGTCGACGGCGACCCGCTGGCTGACATAAATTCAGCTTTAAATGTCATCGCCGTGGTGCGTAACGGACGCTTTTTTAGCCTGTCGGGATTGAAGGACAGGGCTGAAATGGCAAAAAGTGTCGAATAATTTGACAGATTGAGCGAGGTTTCAATGGCTGGATTCGTTCCATGGCAAATTGAAAATATTCGGCGGTGATACAACGCGACCATATTCGGCGGTGCTGCCATCGTCTACCACTCTTTTCACTTGTGCTTCAATGCCTTAATGCATACTGCTACGCTCTTGCATGATGTAGAACGCGGCAAAAACGTCGGGTTTATTTACAAAATAGTTGGATTGCCGGGGCGACAGCACTGATCAGTCGCTAAATCCTTGAATCTGTGTACGCGCCACGCGGGTTGGCACAGGACTTGCTTTTATTACCCTGCCCAAGCGAAGTGTAGCTGCACACGATAACGAAAACGGTCGGAAACAGGATTTAGACG
>SMUZ01065185.1_pt1 | contig 13482 bp, 10 predicted proteins | sample 2456421 | NCBI WGS metagenome assembly SMUZ01 (sample SAMN11095932, study PRJNA526329) | marine sediment metagenome | biome: Marine sediment; feature: Surficial sediment; material: Deep marine sediment; isolation source: Hadal surficial sediment | place: Pacific Ocean | collected 2014-11 | depth... | reverse complement strand
GCTGAAGGAAGATTACCTGCGGATCAAAAACTCGGCGATCTGGATAGCATTCAAAGCCGCACCCTTGCGTAAATTGTCCGCCACGATCCATAGATTGACCGCGCGGGGGTTATCCAGATCGGAGCGGATACGCCCCACCATGACTTCGTCTCTACCCGCCGCGTCTACCGCCAGGGGATATTCGGTTTTTTCCGGAGCGTCCACCACTCGCACCCCCGGCGCCTCGCTCAAAATCCGGCGGAGGTCCTGAAGGTCGATGACCTGTTCCGTTTCCACGTTGACGGCCTCGGAATGGGCGTAAACCACCGGCACCCGCACCGTGGTCGGGGAAATCTGAATGGACTGGTCCTCCAGAATTTTCCGGGTTTCGTTAACCATCTTCATCTCTTCCTGGGTGTACCCGCTGTCCAGAAACATATCGATGTGCGGCAGGCAGTTGAATGCGATCTGGTGCGGATAGACCTCCCGGACCACCGGCTGATCTTGCAAGACCTGCCGGCTCTGCTCTTTCAACTCCTCAATTGCTTTCTGACCGGTGCCCGACACTGACTGGTAAGTGGACACCACTACCCGTTTGATCCGGTAGCGGTCGTGGATGGGCTTCAAGACCATCACCATTTGAATGGTGGAGCAATTGGGATTGGCGATGATCCCCGGATCATCACCGATGGCGTGGGGATTGATTTCCGGCACCACCAGGGGAATGTCCTTTTCCATGCGGAAGGCACTGCTGTTGTCGATCACCACGCACCCGGCCTGGGCGGCTATCGGGGCAAACTGGCGGCTGACCGACCCGCCGGCGGAAAACAAGGCGATATCCAACCCTTCAAAGGAGTCCTCTTTCAGTTCCCGGACGGTGATTTTCTGTCCGTTGAATTCCACGGAAGTCCCAGCCGAACGGGAAGAGGCCAGAGGCACCAGCCGGCCCACGGGAAACTCGCGCTCTGCCAGAATGGAAAGTATGGTGCGCCCCACCGCTCCGGTGGCCCCCACCACCGCGATGTCATAGTTGGCTTTCTTTTTCATGACAATCGCTTCTCCAACTCCTCCGCCACCCGGTCGCCCATGGCGATGCATCCTACTTCCTTCATGCCCTTGGACAGAATATCCCCGGTGCGGTATCCCTGCTTTAATACCTCATCAACTACCTTTTCTAATACAACATTTATATCCTCTAAGTTAAGAGAATACTTAAACATCATGCCGACCGACAAAATGGCCGCCAGGGGGTTGGCGATATCCTTCCCGGCGATGTCCGGAGCACTGCCGTGAATCGGCTCGTACATGGCGTTTTTGCCGCCGAGACTGGCCGAGGGCAGCATGCCGATGGAGCCGGTCAGCATCGAGGCCTGATCGCTCAGGATGTCTCCGAACATGTTGGTGGTCACGATGACATCAAACTGTTTGGGATTGCGCACCAGTTGCATGGCGCAATTGTCGACATACATGTGCGACAACGTAATGTCCTGGTAATCTTCATGCGTTTCGGTGACCACCTCGCGCCACAGGCCGGTGCATTCCAGCACGTTGGCCTTATCCACCGAACAAACATTTTTACCCCGTTTGCGGGCTACGTCAAACGCCACTTTGGCGATCCGTTCGATTTCGCTATCGGTGTAGACCAGAGTGTTGATGCCCCTGCGGGAGCCGTCGGCCAGGGTTTCCACCCCGCGCGGTTCGCCGAAATAAATGCCGCCGGTCAACTCCCGGACCACCATGATATCCAACCCTTCCACCACATCGGGTTTAAGGGTCGACGCCTCCACCAGCGGGGCGAAGATTTTGGCCGGGCGCAGGTTGGCAAACAATCCCAGGTTGGAACGCAGGCCCAAAAGAGCCCGCTCCGGCCGCAGGGCGAAATCGAGGGTCTCCCATTTCGGTCCGCCGACCGCGCCCAGCAATACCGCGTCCGCCTCTTTTGCGGTGTTCAGGGTCGCTTCCGGCAGGGGATGGCCGGTGGCGTCGTACGCGGCTCCCCCGGCGGGCGCCTCGGTCAAATGCAGCTTGAGATTCTTTTTGGCCTCGACGATCCTGAGAATCTTTACCGCCTCGCGGATCACCTCGGGACCGATACCATCGCCGGGCAGAACGGTGATGTTGAATTCCTGACTCATAAACAGACCCTTTTAAAATCCTTCAACTAACTGAAAAAAGAAGTGCATTATACCTGAAAAGCCGAACGGTCCAACCGGCCATTATCCCCTTGTGGCCTTTTTCCGGGGCCTTTGTTTGCCGTAAACCACCTTGACCAGGCAGAGTCCCCGTGCCGGGGCGGTGGGACCGGCCAGGCGCCGGTTTTTCGATTTTAAGATCTCTTTCATCCGCTCCGGGGGCCATTTGCCCCAACCGATTTCGATCAACGTGCCGACGATATTGCGGACCATGAATTTCAGAAATCCGCTGCCGTCCACCGTGATCCGGATCACATCGTCCTGCTTTGCAACGGACGCCCGGAAAATTTCCCGCACCGTGGTTTTGGCGGAACACCCGGAGCCCTGGAACGCCTTAAAATCCTTTTGGCCCACCAGATACCGGGCGGCCCTTCGCATGGCGGACACATTCAGCGTGGGCGTCGCGATGTAATGGGCTTGCCGGCAGAGTAGAGCCGAGGGGTGATCCCGGTTCAAAATCGTATACCGGTAGGTTTTGCGGGTGGCGGATTTCTGCGCATGGAAATCGGGTTTTGCCTCCTCCACCCGGGTCACCACGATATCGGGCGGCAGGAGGCTGTTCAGCGCCTTCAGGAATTCCCGCGGTTGCATGGGAGAGACGGTTTGGAAATGGGCCACCTGGCCTTCGGCATGGACTCCGGAATCGGTCCGTCCGGACCCGATGACCCGGGTCTTTTTTTTGGTGATTTTATGAAGTTTGTTCTCCAGGACCTCCTGAATGCTCAGCTTGTTCGGCTGGTACTGCCAGCCGTGGTAGCGGGTTCCCTCGTACTCCAGAAAAATTTTGATTTTCCGCATGTTAGGAGGCCTCCGGGGTCAACGAAAAAGCGCGTCGGCATTGCACCAACGCGCTCTCTTTTTTAGTGGACTCTTTCGAAAAACTCAAGAGTTTATCCGAATTTATATTCGGATTTAATCAATGTTTTTTGAAACTGAAATGTCCGGTGGATTCAAGCTCCTTTGAACCTCCTTGAGGAAGTTAATAATAACCTCAACGGTAAATATAAGACGCTCCCCGGATTTTGCAACTGATTTTACCCGACCCGGCATCTTTTGGTTTCCCGGCCCCCTCTTATGATACAATGCCGACAATCCAAAATTTGAGAACCCGGTATCTTTTGTATTTAAAGGAGTTTGCTTATGAAAACCTATGAGGACCTGCCATCCGACGGCGGGTCCAATATCATGGATCAGGTCATCGACCAGCGCGAGCAACTGCGGAGGCGGCTCGATCAAATCAAGCACAAGGTGTGCCTGATGAGCGGCAAGGGCGGGGTCGGTAAAAGTTCCCTCACCGCCAACATGGCCGCCTGCCTGGTCTTGCGGGGACACAAGGTGGGTATCCTGGACGCGGATCTGAACGGTCCCAGCATCGGCAAACTGCTGGGAGTGTCCAACCAGGAAAAACTGGAGATCACCCCCGAGGGTGTGGAACCCGGCCAGGGTTCCATGGGCATCAAAATCATGTCCATGGATATGCTCCTGCCCAGCGCGGATTCGCCGGTGATATGGACCGAAGGCAAGGATGCCACCGCGGTCTGGGTCAGCACCATGGAATCCACCGCCCTTCAGGAACTGTTGAAAGATACCATCTGGGGCGAGTTGGATTATTTATTGATCGACATGCCCCCGGGGAGCGACCGCATCGATAACATCCGCGATTTGATTCCGGAATTGGACGGCGTGGTGGAGATCACCATTCCCTCACCCATTTCCCAGCACATCGTTTCCAAATCGATCACCAAGAACAGTCAACTGGGAGTCTCCATCATCGGGCTGGTCGAAAACATGGCAACCTACGTGTGTCCGCACTGCAACCAAGAGGGCCAGCTGTTTGAAGGTGAGGACGTGGAAAAACTGTCCAAGGACAAACAGATTCCGCTGCTGGGCCGCATCCCGTTCGACACGCGGATGTCCCGTCAGACCGGAACCGGCAAACTGTTCATTGAGGAATATGGCGACTCGGTCACCGGACAGGCGATTGCGCAGGTGGTCGACAACATACTGAAATTCATCCAGAATAAATCCAATTAAGGAGGAGCAATGAAATTCCTTTGTATACCCTGCGACGAGCAAATGGCAACGCAGGTCGACGGCATCATGCCGGAGGAAAAGAATAACCTCGTTTTGAAATTCAAATGCAAAAAATGCGGGCATATGATCGCCATGCTGACCAATAAATTTGAAACCGAATTTGTCAGCAAGCTGGGCGTGGAAGCGGGCGGTCCATCCGATATGGCCAAAACCCCCTTCGGCATGATGGGTTCCACGTTAGCCGAGGGTAAGGAAGAGTTAAAGAAAGCCGGCCCTGATGAAGGTGATTTTGAATGGACTCAGGAAGCGAAGGACCGCATCCAGAGAGTGCCGTTTTTCGTGAGGGGCATGGCCAAGAAAACCGTTCTCAACTTCGCCAAGGAAAGAGGCATTAAAGTGATCGACGGCGCCTTGATGGACGAAGTCCGCGAAAAAGTGGGGATGTAATCGGTTAAGCCCTGCCGAAGACTTTTCATGAAACAAAAAAAACCCGGCCTTATAAGCTGGGTTTTTATGGTTTTAAATCCCTTAAGCGGCGGATTTGGCTTTGCATTCCTCGCACTGACACAGTTCCCGGAGCAGGGTGTAGGGATAGAGCCCGGTGCTGTGGCCGTCGTTCCAGTCGAACTGGATGGCGTACAGCCCCACGGTTTTGAGGTTCAGGGGACGGATGGTGTCGGGGATCATGCCTGGTTTGATCTTCTTATCGCCACTCCATTCGTCGATGCAGTTCGCGCAGGGACACTTCTCCCGCAACAGTTTGACGTGATAGACCGATTCATGCCCGTCGGTCCAAGTGATTCCCAACGTGGTTTCATCGATTTGCTTTATATCTCTCGGCGAAGGGCCGGTCGGCTCCTCGCGGGTTTCTTCTGCCATATGTGTTCCCGGAGTAAAAGATTAGAGATCGGGTTCAGCCTTTCCAGGCCAGTTCAAATCCGGCGCCCACCTTCTTGGCTTCCTGCGATTGATTGATACTGATCTGCGCCGCCACCTGTCCCGCCAGATGACGATAGGCCTGGCCGGCCTGAGACTCCGGTTGGCTCAAAGTAATCGGCATTCCCGCATCGCCGGCGATGACCACCTCGGGAATGAAAGGAATTTCTCCCAGAAGGGGAACCTTAAACTTGTCGGCCAACTGCTGGCCTGCCCCGGACTGGAAGAGGAAATGTTTCTTGTCACAGCCGTCACAGACGAAGTAGCTCATGTTCTCCACCACGCCGAGCACCGGCACTTTCACCTGCTGGAACATCTTGACCCCTTTTTCGGCGTCGATCAGGCTGATCTGCTGAGGGGTGGTGACGATCACCCCGCCGGATAGCGGAGCGCGCTGGGTGAGCGTCAACTGCACGTCCCCGGTTCCCGGCGGCAGGTCGATCACCAGGTAATCGAGCTCGCCCCATTCCACGTTCTGGAGGAACTGCTGGATGATGCCACCCAGCATGGGACCGCGCAACATCAACGGCTGGCCTTCTTCGGTCAGAAACGCGGCGGAGACCACTTTCAGGCCGTACTTTTCATGGGGATAAAATTTGCTATTGCCGGCTCCTTTGGGAGGGGTGATGGGAATTCCCAGCATTTTGGGAATACTGGGACCATAAACATCGGCGTCCATCAATCCCACTGTGGCGCCGGTCTGGTGCAACGCCACCGCGAGGTTGGCGCTGACGGTGGATTTGCCGACTCCGCCCTTACCGCTGGCGACGGCGATGATGTTCTTCACACCGGTCAGGACGGGTTGCGAATGTTCGGAAGCGCGCACTGTGGCGGTCATGTTGACGTCCACCGCCGCCACGCCGCCGATGGCTTCCACTTTGTCCTCGCATTCGCTTTTCAATTGTTCTTTTACCGGACAGGCGGGAGTGGTCAACTCCACATCAAACTTCACCTTCCCGTTATCTATATTCAGGTTTTTGACAAAACCCAAATCGACGATATTTTTATGGAGGTCCGGGTCCATGACGGTTTTCAACGCGGCCATGACCTTTACCTGCAAGTCCTGATCAGACATGGTGTTCTCCTAAGAGGTTCCCCGGCAATCGCTGAACAAGGGTGCCCGTTTAAACGATTGGAAATCCACGCCGGAAGGCGGTAGGGAATGGTTGCAATCTGGTGAAATTTTAAAACGGATTGAGGGGAATTCAAAACCCTAATCCCCCAATTAACTGGTTTTAGGATGGCCCAACCCCGAAAAAGATTTTTATTAGGGGCCGTCCACGCGATTTCGCGGCCGGGAGGTGCCCAATACGGCCCTCCGAAAGCCGACACAATCGCAATTTTTCACCTTTCAAGGGCACCTGCATGTTGTATGAATTTTTGCCTGGAACCCCCATATCCTGTATTTTTGACTTTACAAATCGCAGTAAAGTGATTAAAGTCTTTGAAATGAAGCAGTTAGTCGGTGGTTCACCGAGTGCTTCCATTATGACCCTCAAACCCGCTTTAAGGCCTCATGGCTGTTGCTCTGACTCACAGAACGTAGTCCGCCGGACACCCTGTTCCATCTCTTTACGAAACCATGGCCAAAGTAAAAGTATCCGACATTACCAAGGAGTTGGAACATCGTTTTCTGACCTATGCGCTGTCCACCATTGTCTCGCGCTCCCTTCCGGACGTGCGCGACGGACTGAAGCCGATTCACCGCCGCATCCTGTTCGCCATCAACAGCATGGGAGTGACCGCCGACGCGAAACCGGTCAAGTCTGCCAAAATCATCGGTGAGGTGCTGGGTAAATACCATCCGCATGGCGACGCCTCCACCTACGAGTCGATGGTGCGCATGGCCCAGGATTTTTCCATGCGGTATCCGCTGGTGGACGGCAAGGGAAATTTCGGTTCGCTGGACGGCGATTCGCCCGCCGCTTACCGTTACACCGAAGGCAAGCTGACCCCCATCACCACCTTCCTGTTGAGCGACATCAAAAAGGACACGGTGGAGTTCCGGCAAAACTACGACAACACGCTGAAAGAGCCCGCGGTACTGCCGTCACGCATTCCCAACCTGCTGATCAACGGATCGTCGGGCATCGCCGTGGGGATGGCGTGCTCGTTTCCCAGCCACAACCTGACCGAAGTGATTAACGCACTGGTCTCCCTCATTGACGACCCGAAGCAAACCACCACGCAGATCATGAAATTCATTAAGGGACCGGATTTCCCGACGGGCGGCATTATTCTGAACTCCAAAACAGAAATTCGCAAAGCTTACGATCAGGGATTGGGTGCGGTCAAGATTCGCGGTGAATGGGAACCGGAACAACTGGAGCGGGGAAAAATCCAGATCATCCTCACCTCCATCCCTTACGGTGTCAACAAAGCGCGGTTGATTGAAAAAATCGCCGAAATCATCGTCAACAAAAAACTCCCGTCACTGACGGATATCCGGGACGAAAGCGACGAGAACGTACGGGTGGTGCTGGAAATCAAGAACAGCCAGGAGCCGGAAAAGATAATGACCTACCTGTTCAAGCACACGGAACTGGAGACGAATTTTCAATTGAATTTCAATTGCCTGAAGCCTACCGGCGAACCGGCCCGTCTCTCTCTCAAGGAGCTCTGTTCACATTTCCTTGATTTCCGGAAAGATGTGATTGTCCGCCGGCTGAAATTCGATCTCGCCGCTCTTGAAAAACGCCTGCACATTCTGGCGGCTTTTGCCATCATCTTCAAAAACCTCGACAAGGCATTGAAACTCATCCGTTCTTCAAAGTCCAAGCAGGAAGCCGCCACCAAGCTGAAGAAGGCTTTTAAACTGGATGACGAACAGGTCTCCGCCATTCTGGAAATTCCACTGTACCGCCTGGTATCAATGGAAATCGACAAAATCCAACTAGAACAAAAGGAAAAACTCAAAGAACAGAAAGAAATCAAGAACATCCTGACCTCCAAAAAGAAAATCTGGGATGTGGTTAAAACCGAGCTAAAGGAAGTTGAGGAGAAATTCGGCGACAAACGGCGCACCAAAATCAAGACGATTGAAACGGTGGAATACAACGCCGAAGATTTCATCGAACAGGAGAACGTGGTTCTGGTATTGAGCCGCAACGGCTGGCTGCGGAAAATCAAAACCGTCAACGATCCGGCCACCCTGAAATTCAAGGAGAAGGACGGCCTTCTGGGAATCATCCGCACCAACACCCGCGACCTGGCGGCGATCTTTACTTCCGCCGGCATGGTGTATGTCCACAAAGTGTTCAACCTGCCTTACACGCGCGGAGGATTCGGCGAACCGGTGCAGAATCTGTTCAAATTCGGCGACGGTGAACGGGTCCTTAAAATTCTGTCCCTGCCCGGCACGGAAAACGGCGATGCCGAAGAGGCGGGCGAACAACAGGCCTTCGATTTTGAGGATAGTATCGAAGACTGCGAAGAACTGCTGTTCGTCAACGATAGGGGCTTCGGTTTTCGTTTTCCGCTCGCCAACCTGACGGAAACCAGCCGGGCGGGCAAGCGGGTCATGACCCTTAAAAAGGATGCGCGCATGGTGGCGATCAGCCCGGTGTCCGGCAAACATGTGTTCATGGTCTCCGAGACGGGCAAAGGCCTGCTGATCCCCCTCGACCAGGTGACCCAGCTGAGCGGCCCGGGTGTCGGGGTCAAATTGATGAATCCGGCCAAGAGCAAAATCGCCGCCGCACGGTGCCTGGACCGCAAGAAACCGGTCCAGATGGTGTTCGCCGACGGCAAAAGCAAGGAGCTCAATCTCTCGAAAATAACCGTCCACAACCGCGGCGGCCAGGGAGTTTTTGTTGCCAAGAACAAAAAAGTCATTAACCTGATCTAAAATTATGAGCAGTTATAAAGCGAAAGACATTCAACTTCTGGAAGGCCTGGAACCGGTCCGCAAACGGCCGGCGATGTATATCGGCTCGACATCCCTCCAGGGCCTGCATCATTTGATCTGGGAAATCCTGGACAATTCCGTCGACGAAGCGTTGAACGGCCATTGCAACCACATCGAAATTGAAATCAACAACAAGAAAAATGAAATCACCGTTAAGGACAACGGCCGCGGGATTCCCGTCGATCAGTTCCGGAAAACCAAAAAGAGCGCGATGGAAGTGCTGTTCACCACCTTGCATTCCGGCGGCAAGTTCCAAGAAGGCAGTTACAAGGTTTCCGGCGGACTCCATGGCGTGGGCATGGCGGTGGTGTGCGCCTTGACCGATTCGATGAAGGCCACCTCCCGCCGCGACGGATTCGAATGGATCCAGGAATTTTCACGCGGTAAAGCCAAGGGCAAACTGAAAAAAGGCAAGGCCTGCCGGAAGAAAGGAACCGAGATTTCCTTTAAACCCGACCCGCAAATTTTTCCCAAAATCGAATACAACATCAAGTGGATCCTGGAACGGGCCGAATCCAAAGCGTTTCTCAACAAGGGTTTGAAGATCGTCGTCAAGGAGGACAAGAAAACCCACACCTTCCAATATCCCGAGGGCATCATGGATTTCATCCGTAAAATCACCAGCGGAAAATCCGTGCTGGGAGAGGAACCCTTTTACATCGAAAAAGAAGATAAAAAACTCCGCATGGAAACCGTCTTTTTGTGGACCTCCCACACGGAAACCATCATGCATTCCTACGCCAACGCCATCAAAACCATCGACGGCGGTACCCATGAAAACGGCTTCCGCAACGGAATCACCAAGGCTTTGAAAGCTTATATCGACCGCCGAAAACTGCTGCCCAAAGGCATTGCGAGCATTACCAGTGACGACGTCAAGGAGGGTCTGGTGGCGATCGTCAATGTGTATCTTCAGGGAGATGTGGAGTTTCAGGGGCAGACCAAGGGCCGTCTCAATTCCGACATCACCTCGCAGGTGGAATCGGTGGTCAAACATTCGCTGGAGCATTACCTGCACGACCACCAGTCGGTGGGCGACCTGATTGCCAACCGGGTGATTCTGGCGGCACAGGCCCGCATCGCTTCGCGTCAGGCCAAGGAGTTGGTGCATCGCAAAACGCATATTTCGCACCGTCTGAATCTCCCCGGAAAACTTTCCGATTGCGCTTCGACTGACCGGGAGGAGTCGGAACTGTTTATCTGCGAAGGCGATTCGGCGGGCGGATCCAGCAAGCAGGCGCGGGACCGCAAGACCCAGGCCATTCTGCCGATTCGCGGCAAAATTTTGAATGTGGAAACCGCCACCCAGGATAAAATTCTGGCCAATGCGGAAATCAAAAATATCACTTCCGCTTTGGGAACGGGTATCGAGCCCCAGTTCGACTATGACCAATTGAGGTACGGTAAAATCATTCTGATGACCGACGCCGATGTCGACGGCGCTCATATTTGTTCCCTGCTGCTCACATTTTTCTACCGGTTCATGCCTCGTCTGATCGAACAGGGACATCTGTACATCGCGCAACCCCCGCTCTACCGGATTGACGCGGGGAAAAAACTGTTTTATGCGGCGGATGACAAGGAGAAAAATAGAATCATCGAAAACTTGAACGGCGCAAAGTATGAAGTGGGGCGTTTCAAAGGCCTGGGAGAAATGCCGTCCGGGGACCTCAGATCCACCACCATGGATAAAGGCAATAGAACCCTGATTCGGGTGACGATTGTGGACCCCATACATGCCGATAAAACCTTTGATCGGCTGATGGGTAAGGAAGCCCAGCACCGTTTCAAGTTTATTAAGGAGAAGGCCCCGTTTTTCAAGGAATTAGACGTTTAAAAGCCGATTTGTCTCGAATCGCCCCTGGCCCTGTAAATCCATGTAAATCCATCCATTCAAGGAATCCGAAAAAATTGCGCTAGAAGGGCGATTACTCTTGTATTTATAAGCATTTAATAGTAGAATTACATTAAAAGTCCATATAAATTACAGCCAAAAACCCACCTCCAATCAACTGTTTGGGATTAATTATCTATGAACCCTGTTCAAACCAAGAACCCAGCTCAAACCAAACCCGCTAAAACCGCGGATTCCCAATCCCCTGCCCCGCAGAAGGGCCTGGCACGCCGTGCCTCGGATAAATTGAAACCGGTGATGAACCGGATTTTATCAGCGGAAAGCATCACCAAAACTCTATTTGAGCTGACTGAGGACCTGCAAAAACTGTTTGCGGCGGACAAGGTGACGGTGTATGCCATCGACCGGCCTAAAAGACAGTTGTTCTCCAGAAATTTTACGTCTGAGAATGCTCAGGAAATTAGGATCGACATCTCCCCCAAGAGTCTGGCGGGTTTTGTCGCCGCCTCAGGACGGACGCTGAATATTGCGGACGCCTATGACTCGGAGGAACTGGGCAAAATTCATCCGGAATTGCACCTGGACACCCAATGGGACGAAAAGCTGGGATACCGGACCAAATCCTGCCTGATCGTCGCCCTGCCTTACAACAAAAAACTGATGGGCGTCCTGCAGATCATCAACAAAAAAACTGAACCTCAATTCACGGATGAAGACGTGCGGTTGGCTAAGGAGTTGGCCGGAACGCTGGGACATTCCATCGTCAAGATGCAGTCAGAAATCATCGACGAAAAAATTCAGGCGACTGCGCATGCGATCCATTCCGCATCCTCCTTGCAGGAGATTCTCATCGAATTACGAGTCCCCATTCTGCAGTTGTTCGAGTGCAAAATGGTGACGATCTATGCGGTCGATAAGGCCAAAAACGAAATCTATTCACAAATCCGGCCGGGAGATGCGCTGGAGGAAATCCGCCTCCCCATTTCACCGAAAAGCATCGCCGGTTGTGTGGCCATGGAAAAACGGCCGGTGAACATCAAAAACGTCAACGACCAGGTGGAACTGATCAAGTATCATCCGGAGCTGGCCTTTGACAAATCGTGGGACACCCTTTCGGGAGAACAGGCGAAGAGTATGCTGGTGTGCCCTCTGATTCACGAAGAGGTGCTGATGGGCGTCCTCCAACTGGTCAACAAACTGAACGAGGAGCCGTTCAACGTCAACGACGAGAAATGCATTTTGGCCATTGGGCAGTCTCTGGCTCTGGCCATTCACAATCAGCAGAAACAATCGAAAACCAAACCCACCAAGTTCAGTTACCTGATCAACAATGGGCTGTTGAGTCAGGAAGAGTTGACCAAGGCGATCATCCAGGCCCGCACCAGCGGGATGGATATCGAAACCATTCTTTTGACCGAATTCAAAGTCAAACGGAAAGATTACGGCAAATCTTTGGAAGAGTTCTACAAGGTCCCCTACATGGGTTATTCCGATCAGATGGTCCTTCCACAAAATCTTTTTACCGGCCTCAACACCAACTTCCTGGCCAAGAACAACTGGCTGCCAATTGAAAAGGACGACAATAAAGTCACCATTCTGATCGACAATCCCGCCAATCAGGACAAGATTCAGAACATCAAACTGATCTTTTCGAAAAAGGCTCTCGAATTCAAAGTGGGCCTGAAGGCGGATATTCACGATTTTCTAAAAGTGACTCCTCAGGAAGATGAGCAGGACGACTTCGGGGATGAGCCTGTGGAAACGGAAGAAGTCTCCAGCCTGCTGGATGCGCTCCAAAACGAATCGGAAGATGAGGTCACACTGGCTAGCGTGGAAGACGACGATACCAACGCCATCAGTGAAACGGACAGCACCATCGTCAAATTGGTCAATAAAATTCTGATTGATGCTTATGACCAGGGCGTTTCGGATATCCATATTGAACCCGGCATCGGCAAGAAGCTGTTGCGAATCCGGTTCCGCAAGGACGGCACCTGCCGGGTGTATCAAGAAATCCCTCCGATGTACAAACAGGCCTTTATTTCCCGGATCAAGATCATGTCCCGCCTGGATATCGCCGAGCGGCGCATGCCCCAGGACGGCAAGATCAAAATGAGGTACGGGAAGAAGGAAATCGAATATCGTGTCGCCACCTGTCCCACCGTGGGGGGCAATGAAGACGCCGTTTTACGTATTCTGGCGGCGAGCAAACCGATCCCTCTGGAAGACATGAATTTTTCCCCCAGAAATCTGGAATTGATCAAGGCCTATTCAGCCAAGCCTTATGGTTTGATTTTGGTGGTGGGGCCCACCGGTTCCGGTAAAACGACCACCCTGCACTCTGCGCTGGGTTATATCAACACGCCCGAACGAAAAATCTGGACCGCCGAGGACCCGGTGGAAATCACCCAGGACGGCCTGCGTCAGGTACAGATGCTTCCCAAAATCGGCCTGGATTTTGCGCGGGCCATGCGCGCGTTTCTGCGCGGCGATCCGGACGTCATCATGGTGGGTGAAATGCGCGACGTCGAAACCTGTTCCATCGGTCTGGAAGCCTCGTTGACGGGCCACCTCGTGTT
>SMUZ01037748.1_pt1 | contig 13499 bp, 10 predicted proteins | sample 2456421 | NCBI WGS metagenome assembly SMUZ01 (sample SAMN11095932, study PRJNA526329) | marine sediment metagenome | biome: Marine sediment; feature: Surficial sediment; material: Deep marine sediment; isolation source: Hadal surficial sediment | place: Pacific Ocean | collected 2014-11 | depth... | reverse complement strand
GCTCCCGTGACAGATGTCTGCCACGGCGACTTTCAAGACGACGTGCCCCTCGTCGTCGTCGCTGTGCGCTAGGACGGCGTACGGTCCATCTCCTCCAGTGCGCGCACGCCGGACCGCATCGAGAGCCACCAGGTGGCGAGACTCAGGACGATGCCGGTCAGGAAACAGCCGCCCATCAGCACCTGCTGACCGGCGGAGAGCGGCACGTCGCGGACGCGTGACAGCAGATAGACCGACGACGGCCACCCCAGCAGCACGATCGACACCAGCACGTAGAAGACCGCGACGAGCATGAAGGTGACCCCGCCGTAGGAGCCGGCCACCTGGGTCGGGTTGTCGGCGCCAAACCGCGGGTAGCGGGCGCCGAGCCCGGCGGCAAGCCCCACCAGCGCGAAACTCATGAAGACGATCGCGACGGCGGTCACGACCTTCAGGAACGGGTCGATCCCCAGCAGCTCGTTGCCGGCGACGGTCAGGCTCTCGGTCAGGACAAAGACCGGGATCAGCCCGGTCCAGAACTTCGACCACAGGAAGTCACGCAACTCGATCGGGGCGGTGCGGATGATCCAGTAGGCCGCGCCTTCGGCCGAGACCGCCGGAAAGACGAACCGGACACAGACGGTTGCCATCACGAGACCCGCCAGCCCGAGATTCAGGAACGCATAGACGTTCCGGATCACGCCGCGCATATACGGGACCCGGTCGAGATCCAGGACCCGGAAGTTATAGAGATACACCAGCACCAGGGCGCACAGCAGCAAGAGCTGCGACCACTGGGTGACGTCGCGCAGGAACACCTTGAGGTCCTTGACCAGCAGCGTGCGCCGTACGACCGACAGCGGCAGCAGGCGGGCAAGCCGCTCGAGCACCGCCAGGCGCGTGAACGAGGTCTTGCGTGCCTCCTGCGCCTTGCTGTAGCCGGTGAAATACCACCGGTCGTTGGCGACGCGCAGCAGCACGGTCAGCCCGAGCGCAGTCGTCCAGAGCGCGGCGCCGTGCAGCAGGTCGTATCCACCCTGCAGGCTGGCGAACAGCGTTTCACCGGCCCAGAACGACGGGAGCAGCGGCGTGATCGGCGACTGCAGCGTGGTGAAGAACGCCGTGACGTCAGGCAGCGACTCGACCCGCAACAATCGCTCCGGCTGGATGTAGCGCAGCAGCAGGATGATGCTGGCCGCAAACAGCAGGCTCATCAGCAGCAAGATGTCGCGCGCACGGCGCGCCGGGAAGATGTTGACCAGCGCCAGCGTGATGCCGCTGCCCAGTGCGACCGGAATCACGGCGAACGGCAGCACGGTCAGCCCGGCAGTGATGTAGAAACCGGCCGGCGCGCAGCGCGCCACCCCCACGCCGGTCAGCACCGGCACCAGAAAGATGACGACCATCCAGGACGACTGCCCGAGGGTCCGCAGGAACCGCGCGTGGAACAACCGGCCCTTCTCGATCGGCGCCGCCAGCAACAGACGCAGGTCGTCTGACAGAAAGAAGGTGGACAGGGCGGTCACGACCCCACTGAACGCCAGGAACGAGAGCAGCGTCAGGAAGAGCCAGGACAACGCGAGCCGGAGCAGGAAGTCACCCAGCTCGGCATACTGATCGAGCTGCAGGGTCACCCAGAAGCTCCCGGCGAACAGCGCCGTCATCACCGCGAGGCCGACCGAGCCGAACAGGGTCAGCCGGAGCGCATCGCCCCGCTCGCGCCGTCGCACCCGGTTCCGCGACGACCAGAACGACGGCAAGAGGAGATACGGAAACGGCACCATGATCGACCGTCGGAGCGTCAGCCAAGAAGCACGGTCGGCGAAGCCACCCTGCTTGCTCCTGTCTCCTGAGAGGGTGCGTCAGACAATCCCGTCGATCTCCTGCAACCCGCTGCCACCGGTCAGCTTCAGGAAGACCTGGGTGAGCTGCGCGTCGTCTCTGCCAGGGCCCCCGGCCAGCTGGCGCAGCTCGTCCACGGTGCCCCGCGCAATAATCTTGCCCTGCACGATGATGCTGATCCGGTCGCACATCTCCTGTGCTACCTCGAGCGTGTGCGTGCTCATGAGAATGGCGACACCTCGCTCGGCCATCTTCCTGAACACGTTCTTGATCAGCCTGGCTCCCCGCGGATCCAATCCGACCATCGGCTCGTCGACCAGCACCGCCTGCGGGCGGTGGAGAAACGCCGCGCACATCACCAGCCGCTGCTTCATCCCGTGCGAGAAGGCCTCAACCAGCTCTTGCTCCCACTCGGTCAGCTCGAAGAGCTCGAGCATCTGGCCGACGCGGGTGCCGACCCCGGCGCCGTCGATACCGTAGAGCCCGGCATGGAACCGGAGGAACTCGCCGGCCGTGAGCTTCTCGTAGATGAAGGGCCGATCCGGGATGAAGCCGAGCGAGGCCTTCGCCGCCTCTGGGTCGGTGGCCAGATCGTGGCCGTTGACCACGACTCGACCGGCAGTGGGTTTCAACAGCCCGGCGATGATCCGGATCGTCGTCGTCTTGCCGGCCCCGTTCGGCCCCAGAAAGCCATGGATCTCACCGGCGCGGGCCTCCAGGCTCACCCGATCGACGGCGGTGAAATCGCTGAATGTCTTGACGAGATCGTGGATCGCGATCATGAGCCTGGCTGTCCTGAGCACCCGCACCAGCCCTCGGTGTCGCGCGGGAGCGTCGGGATCGGGAACGGCGAGTTTTCCAGCGCGACCGGCGACGCCGCCAGCAGCACCGGTGTCGAGTCGGGCGCCAGCTCCAGCTCCAGCACGGTCATCCGCAGGTGTCCGATGAGCGGCAAGATTGCCATCTGCGCTTCCAGCCCACCCCGCGCCAGCCGGAGGTGCGTCCCATCGGCCGGAAATTGGTTGAGTGTCGGGTCGACCGCCAACCAACTCGCCTGCCCGTCCCCTTCGTCCAGATAGACTTCCGGCCAGGCGTGGTAGTAGAACGCCCCGCGCATGTAGACGAGCCCGACGGCAACCCGGGTCGGGAGGCCGAGCGCGCGCGCCATCGCCACATACAGCGCGGTGTGCTCGTTGCAATCTCCAATCTTCGTCCGCAACACCTCGCGGGCCGACGGGAACCCCACCGTTGGTTTCTTGTCCAGGAGCCCGTTGACGTAACGGGTCAGCGCCTCGGCACGCGCGCGCGCGCCGACGACCGTGCCGGCGGCCAGCTCCGCTTCGGCCTGGATCGCCGGGTCGTCGCTTTCGATCAGCGGCTCCGGCGCGAGATACTGCGCCGCCTGCGGGTCAGGCGGACCCGGCACCGGCGGCTCGGGTCGCATGATCTCAATCACGTCGCCGTCGACGGTTTGTCCGACGCCATCGAGATCCAGGCGCGAGAGATCGGCGCCCTCCAGCCGCACCCGGAGTCGCCGCACGCCACGCGGGTCGTCGATACGCTGGCTCATGACCGGCACGACCGCCGCCGCCTGCAGCAGGTCGGTCTGCACGCGACCCGGCACCGCCATGATCGTTGCCCGGTTTGCCGGCTCCCGCACGGTCAGGATCCCGAGTGGACTCTCCTCGCGCACGACCTCTCCGGTGTCGGTGACCCAGGCGGTGGTCTGCAGCCCGGCGAACTCCATGTCCACACGGAAGGCCGGCATCCGCGTGTTCCCCACACGCACCACCTCCCGCGCGCGAACGTGCAGGACGACAGGCAGGTTGCTGAGCGTCGCCGGGTCGAACAGCATCCACTCGTGGCGATCGCCGGGGACCAGCCCCTCGCTCGCGAGCCGGCGGCCGAGGTTGATCGCCAGCAGCGGCGGCGCCGCCAGCGCGCGCACCTCGGTCCGGGTCACTCCGGCCGTCGTCACATCCAAGGTCAATCGCCAGCCGTTACCAGCCTGAGACCCCGCTGCCGCCAGACGCTCGACCCGGCCGTTCACCGTGATCGGACCGGTCCCGGGGTCGAGCGAGAACTCGAACGACCGCAGCGCGAATGTGTCGTCGACCTGGGCTATGGTACGAATCCGGGCGGCGGCGGTCGCGCCGAGCAGGGTCATCTCCAGCTGGCCGTCCTCCTCCAGCTGGAACCCGTCGTCGGTGGACAGGACCTGCCGGACGGTGAACCCGATCTTGGCGCCGCGGTAGTAGACACCCCGCCACTGCGCGGTGGACCCGTACCGGGACAGATCGGTCGCCAGGTTGACCGATGCCTGGAGATAGGACCGGTTCACGAGGACCGCCATCGTCGCCACCCAGGCGATGAGCACCAGCACCGACACCGGTCGCGTCACGGCACGGGACAGCGGTCTGAGCCGGAGGCGTCTGCGCGGGGCTACCGCATCGTGTGGCGACATCGGTGCTGCTCGGGGCGAGTCGGCTGCAATCGCAACGCTGGACCTTCCCCACGGCCCGGTAGGCCGACTGCAGACTTCATGCCGCGATTGGCGGCTCGCACTGGCGAGGATCCGCCTCAGACCGTCCCAACCCGGCCGGCTCCGCCGCGCGAGCGCTAGCGGAGCTTTTCTCACAGCCCCGCTACCCGGGGGTTAGACTCTTAACACGGAGGCCTGCCCTGGTGAGAGCGAACAACACCCGATCAAAACGTGACTCAATGGTCACGACAAATGTTGTTCAAGGAGTCTATCTATCCGCCACTGTCCCGTGACGGCTCACAGTCGCACAGAATCGTATGTTAGGGAGACGGACCGGGACCACGCCGCCCTCGACCTCGGGGCCCGCCACGGCCACGAGCACCGCCGCGTAGCCGACGCATGCGCAGAATCTCGTTCTCGAAGATCTCCATCTGCTCGGGCGCCAAGATCGCGGAGATCTCCGCGTTCATCTCCGCCTGCTGGGTCTCGAACCGGCCCCGGACCTCCTCGTTGATCTCGCGCAGCCGGCGCTGACGGCCATCGAACACCGCTCGCAAGCGCTGATCCTGCTCTGGCGTCAGGTCGATGACGACCGAGATCCGTGCGAGCAGCCGTTCGGTCATCCGGTCCGGCGAAGGACCTCCGACCATGCCGCGCGGACCAAACCCGCGCGAGGGACCAGGACCGAGCCAGGGTCTGACCACCACACCGGCCGCGAGACCGGCGACGAACACGACGAGCACGAAAAGACCAGCCCACAGCCGTGTCTTCGTGTCGCTCATCGTGTCGCTCCTGGTCCTGACCGTTCAGCCGCTGTGGCACCCCCACCCTCGCCCCGACCCTCGCCCAGAGGGAGTGGGGGACACTGGAGCGCCCTTTGCCATGGCGTTTCTAGAATGGCTCGTCCGGATCCGCCGTCAGCACGGCCTCCAGCAAGGTGCCGTCAGTGACCTCCTCCTGCCAGAGCAGGCTGAACGCCGGCAACCCTTCCGCATCCTCGTCGACGACCCATTCGGCCACCAGGTCCGAGAACTCCAGCGGCCCGGCCGCCTCGGTCGGCTCGAACCCCATCGCCGCCACCACCATCAGCCCGGCCGCCACCGGCGCCAGCCGGAATGTCCAGATCCGCCAGTTCAACGCGTCCAGCCAGCCTGGGCCCGGCTCGAGGTTGGCCATGACCCGGCCGGCAAAGCCCTGTGGCGCCTCGGCCACCGGACGCGACGAGAGCACCGCCGCCACGCGCCGCTGCGCGTCGAGCGTCTCCCGGCACGCCTCGCACTGCTCCAGGTGACGCTCCAGCCGTTGTCCCTCATCGGCCTCGAGCCGCCCCTCCAGACGCCGAAGTATCAGCGGTCCGACGTCATCGCACTGCATGGTTCGTCTCCATCATCGTCCTACCACCGGTACGCTCGTCAGACCGTAGAGACCGGAGCAGCACCCGGAGCCGCTGTCTCGCCCTGAAGATCCGCGACTCGACGGTGCCGATCGGCGCTCCGGTGACCGTGGCGATCTCCTTGTAGTCGAGCCCTTCGACGTCGCGCAGCACCACCGCGACCCGCAGATCATCGGGCAGGGTCGCCAGCGCGCGGTCGATTGCGTCACGGGTCACGAGCATCGTCTCCGGGTCCGGCAGACCGGACGGGACGGAGCCGGCGCTCAGCGCCTGGGTCTCGTCATCGAGACTCTGGTCTCCGACCCGCTCGCGACGCCCGCGCCGCTCCAGCGCGGTGCGGGCGGTGTTGGTGGCGATGGTGTAGAGCCAGGTCTTGAACGAGCTCTCACCTCGAAACCGCCCCAGCGAGCGATACGCCCGGATGAACGTCTCCTGCGCCACGTCCTCAGCCTCGCCGGTGTCCCGTACGATCGCCAGCGCGTAGTTCACGACCCGCGTCTGATAGCGCCGGACCAGGGTGTCGAACGCGTCGAGATTCCCGGCGGCGGCCTCGTCGACAAGCGTGCGATCCGGATCCACCTGTCCGCGAACCTCTGGCACGGAACCCTCGCGCCCTCGATGACTCGCCACCAGACGCGGCTGGCGCCCGGGGACCGAGCCGTTCACCTCGAGCGTATCGGAAGCGTAGACGATCTGCGTACCATCCTGACAACAGACCCCCGCGAGGGTGTCCTGCGTCCCTCCCGGAACCCCGGCCCACGACACCATCCCGGTTGCCAGCGGTTTCATCGGAGTCGCACCGAGCAATCCCCTCGTCTGCTTGGACCGCCACCTCCGGTCAGTTATTCCGTGTCCCTGGCCGGCGGGTCTGACTACCCACTGTATCAGGTGGCACCGCTCGGACGCGGTGCTGCCGTTCGGCGGAATCGACAGGTTCGCGGGGCCGTCCTCGATGCACATCCATAGCCTCCACCACCTGGGAACCACCACCCTTGAGCACCTCCCGCGCCACGACGCGCACCTCGTCTTCGTCTTCCACATGCAGACGCATCCGGAAGGCTCTCGCAGATCCCTCACCGACGGACTGCATCGGCTCGGTACTCACGCTCTGGCGGTGCTGCGCCGATTACCGTAGCGCTGGGCACAGGAGTGTCACATGACGTCGACACGCATCATCTCGTGGGTGGCGGATTCGCGGGCGTGAAGTGCGCTCAGACCCTGCGCAAGAGCCGTTCGTCCGAGGTCTGTGACATCGTGCTGTTCAACCGTGAGAACCATCTGGTCTTTCATCCCCTGCTGCCGGAAGTGGCCGGTGGGTCCATCAACGCCGATGCCGTCGCCGTCCCCCTGCGTCAGCTGCTGCCGGCGGTGCGCTGCCGCACAGAAACGGTGACCGGCATCGATCTCGTCTCCCGCACCCTGCGATACGAGAGTCACGATGGAGGGGCCCGTCAGATGGGCTACGACCATGTCGTGATCGCCTGCGGTGTCACGGTCGATCTCGGACGAGTGCCGGGCATGATCGACCACGGATTCCCGCTCAAGACCGTGGGAGACGCCGTGGTCCTGCGCTCGCACCTGATGCAGCTGCTCGAGAAGGCGGAGGTCTGTGAGAACCCGGAGCGGCGGCGCCAGTATCTCAGCGTGGTCGTCGTGGGAGGCGGACATTCCGGGGTCGAGACGACCGGTGAGATCAACGATCTGTTGCGTGGCAGCCGGCGGTTCTTTCCGGCGATCTCCGCCGACGATATCAGCGTCACGCTCGTGCACCGTGGCCGGGCGCTGCTGCCCGAGGCGAGCCCCCGGCTGCGCGAGGTAGCCCGACTCGAGATGCAGGCGGCCGGCATCGAGATCAGCCTCGGCAGGTCGGTCGACATGGTCACGGTTGACGGCGTGCGGCTGGATGACGGCCGCCTGCTACGTTGTGGCACCGTCGTGTGCACGGTGGGCACGAGTCCGGCGGCGGTCATCGACGACCTGGGTGTGGCGCGGGATGACGGGCGGATCGAGACAGACCCGGACATGCGGGTGTCCGGTGTGGAGGGCGCGTCCACCGGCACGTTGCTGCAATGTTGCCACGCGGTGGGCGAGCGTCTCGAGCAGGTGCTGACTGCCTATCACTAGCAACGAGACCCCTCGCACAACGTTGATCGTGACACTCGCGTCACGTTTCGATTGTGTGCGTGTCGCTCTCACCACAACAGCCTCCGATCAAGGAGACTCGCAGCCCGACCTCACTGCTCTGTGTCGCAGAGCTCCGAGTCGAGTGGGTTGTCTGCCGGCGTCGCCCTCACTCGACATCGGCGTCGAGACCATCGGCGTGGGTCGAGGTGGTGTCGCAGCGGCCCTCAGCGACCTCCGTGCGTGGATGCAACTGACCGGACGATTCGCACCGGGCGGGGTGGCCGTTGGGGCGACCGCCCCACAGGGGAGTGGACGCGGTGTGAGGTCGAGGTGCTGGCCGCGCCGTGAGAGCGTCGCGTGATCTGCCGCCGGAGTCGCGCGTCAACGCCTCAGCGCGTCACCTCGATCATCACATTTTCGTAGCTGAAATGAGAACCGTCGCTCGCAACCGCACGAAGCACGTAGTCGCCCGGTGCCTGAAAGGTCACATCGACCACCCATCTGTTGTCGGGAGGCGGTTCAGGCAAGATGTACGGTGGCGACCATGGTGAGTTCGCCCACGCACGCGAGTCCATCCACGCCTTCTGCTGCTCGGGATCGAAGGTCACCTGATCTGCGGGACCGTGGTAGACGATCCACGTCAGCCGCAACCCAGGTGCGCCGCTGACCACAACCGACCCGACCCCCCGCGTGCTGTAGAGCTGTTCCAGGGTTTGGGGTAATCGGCTGCGTTCTGCTCTGGGGGGGAAATTGTCGGGATCTTCGGCGAACGCCACCAGCCTCACCGACTCTCCGACGCTGACGCTCCGATGCAGGTCCCCTTCAACGTCGAGCTCCGGGGGGAGATTCGTGCGCAGGCGGTCGTCGAGGCTGCCGTAGGAGCCTCCCACTTCCGTGGACATCACCTGCGGGTCCATCCGGTAGTCGGCCCTGAGCGACGCGTAGGCGCGGTTCTTCCTCCGATGCGTCGTCAGCGTCCAGACGAGTTCCTGCTCGCCGAAATCCGCCGGCACCCGGACCGTGAACAGAAAGGGGTTGCGTCGCGGGTAGAAATGCGTCGGCTGCCCCTGGTCGATCTCTGAGGGGACGAGGGCGTCCAGCTCGAGGTCGTCGAGTGCCCGTGGCTCGGTGATCGCAAAGTAATTGTCGGGACCGAACGGGACGTCGAATTCTTCCTCCCAGTTCGAGTTCATGTAGCCGAACCACAACGTGAACGACCCGTCTTCGTTGGGCCACCAGCCCTCGAACGCGGGATGGATGCTTTGGCCTTTCAAGTACATGAATCGGGTCTGTGCGTCCACGCGCTCCGTCACGAACACGGCCGCCACCGCGACGAGCGCGAGCAGCAGTCGACCTCCCCATCTTGGCAAGAGGGCGCCGTCTTGCCTCACTGCTGGGCACCTTCCTCTGTCGTCGTGCTCTCCTCGGTCAGCACCGGGGCCCAACACAGCGGACATCCAATGTCGTAGTCGTTCCGGCTCTTCATCTGGGCTCGCCGCTCGGCCATTTCGGACTGGAACTGCTCTTCGGTGAGCTCGACCGAATACCCGAGGTCGATGAACATGTTGGCGACCGACCGCCGACCGCCGCCAGCCCAGTTCCTGCTGTCCGCCACGTTCTTGTTGGCCGCCGTGGTGTCCAGAAAGCCGATGATGTGCAGAATGGTGCCTTTCGGCAGTAGCGGCGCGGCATCGTCCTCGTACACATACTGCTTGACCCAGTTGTGGTCGTACCCCGCGCAGTTGAGCGTGAAATGGTTCGAGCCCCAGATCGCCTCGATGCACATCCGCGTACCCGGTGCGTGGAGGTGTGGCTCGAAGGCGACAATCTTGGTGTGCTGCTGGAGCACGGTAAACGCATGAAATTCCTGACCGGCTCTCCCCGGCATGACGTCGATGTCGGTCCCGTTGCCGAGACGCAGTCGTGCCCGGTTGCCGTATTCCGGCGTGTATCCCTTTGGGTGGAAGATGAAGCCGAACTCGAGATGCGCGGTGGCCTCCTGGATGCCATTCGGGTGAAGATGGCTCGCGCCGAGATGCAAGGCCGAATTCGCCTGCAAGAGCGTGCCGAACTTCTCCGGGAAGATATCCGCGTTGCGCCCGACTTCGTGAATGGGCCAGCGCGTGCGGGTGTCACCGACAATCCCCGTCCCCTCCTCGTTCAGGACCCCGGAGGTATACGTCATGTGGTGAAAGACGTAGCGTCCGCCCACCGTTGTGGAGGCGGTGTCCGAGGCAATGTCATTGATCTCCCGGACCTCCACGGCTTTCACATACCGGTCCTCGGTGAGACCCGTCGGCACGAGGCCGATGTCGCCCCACCGGTCGGGCCCAATCGCCGGGACGGTCATTTCCCGCGATCGCAGCACCAGATCCGGCTTGCCGATCGTCCACTCCCCGGCCTGTGCGAATTCACGTGGCGGCGGCATGTCGGCCGGATCGCCCCGGGGAGCCCCGTTGTCCACCCAGGCCTGAATCTTGGCCAGCTCTTCGTCGCTGAGGGAGGTGTCGTTCTTGAATCTGAGAATCCCGATGTCCTTCTCGAGAAAGAACGGCGGCATGGCGCCCATCCGGTCTCGAATAGAGGTCCGGAGCTTGATCGACCGCGCCCAGGGCCTGACCTCCTGGAAGGTGGTGAGCGGCATGGGCGCGCCGCCGCCGGCACGATGGCAACTCTGGCAGCTCCGTTGAAGGATGGGCGCGATGTCCTTGGTGAACGTGACGTCCTCCGGATCGATGCCGAAGTCCTCCACCGCGTACAAATGAACGTCGGGGTGGGGGTCGCTGCCCGCGATCGACTGAGCGCTCACCGTCACAGGCAGCATCAACAGGGCCATCGCCGAACAGGCAAACAGTCTGGTGTTCATCGCACACTCCTCGAGAGGGGCCCACTGTTGCTGCCCCCGACCGTCCTAGCCGCACGGTACGTCAACCGGTCGTGACCGTCAAGCCAGCAAATATGGGCCGGCTGCAAGATAGGGACCCGCAGCGCGAACGCCACGATGCTCGTCCGGGCCGACGACCTGCTCACAGGTCGTGGTGACAGTTCGGCGTCACACCGAGACTGGCGATACGCCGGTCTGGCACGGCATCACGAAGGAGAATACCGGCGGTCTGTCACCGAGAAGCAGCGACTGGGGCACGCGGTCGCTGCAGAGCACGACCGCACCCGGCGCGAGACGCGGCATGGCGTCGCCGGACGGCAGACCGGAGTGGAAGGCACACCGGTCTCGGTGCGCCTCACCGCATGCCGCCACCAATGGTGAGACCGACGTAGATTTCCCGGTCTGGCGATGGCTCGTAGTAGCGGCCACCGAAAGCGTTGACGATGGCGGACGAGTTATAGCGCTCGTCGAACAGGTTGTCGATTCCGACGAACGGACGCACATCCACATCTCCCCACTTGGTGTCGTATCCGAAACGCAGATCGACGACGGTGTACGCCCAGTTGGAGGCCATGTTGTCGTTTCTCACGAAGAACTCGTCGACCCACCGGACGGTCGCGCCCGACCGCAGGCCGAACGGCGCGGCGTAGTTGAACCCCACGAAGATCCGGTGCGGCGGCGCGCCCGGCTCCTTGTTGCCCGCGAAATCGGACGCGCCAAGGACAAATTCCTCGAACACGAAGTCCTGATACGTGTAGGCGAATCGGGTGTTGAAGCTGGCGTTGGGCACCCACTCAAGGAGCAGCTCGACCCCATCGCGCGACGACTTGCCGGCATTGCTGAAGAAGTCCTGCGAGAGGGGGTTCTGGAACGACACGAGCGCGTTGTCCACGGTGGAGACGTAGACGGCCGCTTCGTACCGGAGCCGTGCCGATTCGATCAGGCCCCGCACGCCGACCTCGAAGCTGCGCAGGTCCTGGGGGTCCAGATCCTGATTGAAGCCGCCCTCACCTGTCGGGGTGTTGGACAGCTCCACGGTGGTCGGTGTCTCGTAGGCGGTCGCGACGTTCGCGAACAGGTTCACATTGGGCGCCGCGGCGACGGTCACCCCGACCGAGGGGCTGAGGGCGCTCATGGTCCGGGTGCCGGACTGGTCGCCGTCGTCCAGCTTCCGGTCACCGGCGCGGAAGTCGTAGTAGTCCCACCGGACCCCGGCGGTGAACTGCACACGATCGTTCGGCGCGATGCTGACCTGGGCGAACGGCCCGGCCGAAAACACGTCCTCGGTCTGGTCGACCCGCAGCGCCCCGTTGGTCGCGTCTTCCCCCGACACGGCCGGCGGCACCTGGGCAAACTCCTGCCGGTCGTCGTTCTGGGACGCGACGTCCAGACCGGCGACCCACTCGACGCCGACCGACCCGACCTGCGTCCCCCCGAGATACTCCGACCGGACCCCGAATCCGGTCCGGTCCAGCTCGATGTTCTGGAAGGCGCCGATCGCGTCCAGACTGCGCCACATGCCCCAGCCAGTGGCTCGGAACTCGTGCCCGCCGCCGAAACGATGCTCTACGGTCAGACCGCCTTGCCCCTGGGTGGTCGCCTCGCCCCAGTGTCGAGCTAGCGCGATCCCCCGGGCCAGACACGCACCAGATAGACACTCACCGTTAGGCCCTCTCACCGGATCGGCCCGGGCGTCGGCCTCGTTGAGGAAGCTGGAGCTCTCGGCGAACGGCGCGTTATACAGGTTGAACACGCCGCGAATCTTCGTGTTGGCCGACACCACCCGGCGCACGACGACGTTCGCCTGGGTGATCTCGGCGGCACTGTTCTGTCGGAAGCCGTCGATCTCGAACCGGCTGACACTCGCCATGAACTGCGTGCCGGCATTGCCCCCTTCCACCCGGACCTGCTGCCGGTTGTAGCCGTTGCTCCCGAACTGGAAGTCGGGCGTGATCGTCAGGGGACGCGACGTGTCGATCGTCGTGGTGAGATTGATCACCCCGCCGGCGGAGTTGCCGTAGAGCACCGAGCTCGGGCCGCGAATCACTTCGATCCGGCCGACCGACCCGAGGTCGACGTTGCCCGGCTCGGTCGTGCCGTCCGCCGTCGTGATCGGGATGCCGTCCTGAATGATCGCCAGTCCGCGCAGACCGAACCGCGGCTGCGGCGCGCGGATGCTAAGACCGATGCCTCCCGAGAGACCGTAGTTACGCCGATTCTGGACGAACAAACCGGGAATACCGCGGAGCGCCTCGTCGAGCGACGTCCTACGCTGGGCGTACTCGATCTGGTCTCGCTGCACGATGGCGATGGAGCTCGGCACCGCCGCGAGGTCCTGGCCGGTCCGCGTGACGGTAACGGTCTCCGCGAGCGGGGCGATGGTCAATGACATGTCCACCATGGCCGACCCACCCGCAACGACAGTCACGGTGGCCGCGTCGCTGCTGAAGCCGGGGAGGGCACTCCGAACCTGGTAGCTTCCGGCCGCCAAGTTCGTAATCTCGTACCGCCCCTGGCCGTTGCTGACGGCCGTCCGCTCGCCACCGGTGCCGGTGTTGGTCGCTGTCACGGTGACACCCGGCAACACGCCGCCGCTCTCGTCCTCGATCGTGCCGCTGATGGTCCCCGTGCCCTGGCCCGCAACGCTCGTCGACACGCCAACGACGAGCAACATCGTCAGTGCCCTTGTGCTCCCGCCACAGATTGTTCGAAGTCTGATCATCGTTCTCCAGTTCCTGTCGTTTCTCGTAGAGCGCCTCACCGGTCCCACTATGATGTCGCGGCCCGTCAGCATC
>SMUZ01038356.1_pt1 | contig 13513 bp, 17 predicted proteins | sample 2456421 | NCBI WGS metagenome assembly SMUZ01 (sample SAMN11095932, study PRJNA526329) | marine sediment metagenome | biome: Marine sediment; feature: Surficial sediment; material: Deep marine sediment; isolation source: Hadal surficial sediment | place: Pacific Ocean | collected 2014-11 | depth... | reverse complement strand
TTTAGAAAAATGGAACGAGTCTCTATCTGCAGACGATTTGTCTGACATCAATTGGGCCATCAAAGAACTTGAACAGTCACTTGAAAAAATCAAAAACAAAAATTCTTCCAACTCCTAGGCAGAGATAAATATTCTGAACTAGCCATTATTGTATGCCCATCAAGCTTGGTTTAATTGGCAAAACCAATACTGGAAAGACAACTTTCTTTAATTCTGCTACATTGTCTTCTGAAGAAATTTCATCTTATCCATTTACTACTAAAAAACCAGTGTCAGGAACAGCACATGCAATCACACTTTGTGTTCACCCAGAATTTAAAATTCAAGATAATCCAAACAACTCTAAATGTGTTGAAGGGTGGAGATACATTCCAATTGAATTGATAGACTTACCTGGACTCATCAAGGATGCATGGAAAGGTAAAGGGCTTGGAAATCAGTTTCTCTCCATTGCTGCACAATCTGATGCACTGCTTCATGTTGTTGATGCTTCTGGTGGAGTTGATTCAACTGGAAAAATTAGTGAAGTTGGAACTGGTGATCCTGTTTCTGATTTTGCAGATATAGAAGAAGAGTTAATCATGTGGTATCATAAAATTTTGGAAGGAAATCGAGATAAAGTCTCAAAACTTATCAAAAGAGGCTCTAATATTTTAGATGCAATCACAGATCTTTATCGTGGTATTGGTGTAAACAAAACTCATGTTAAAGACACACTTTTGGCAACTAGACTTGAGCAAAAAGATTTTGATGATTTTGATACGGCTGATAGCAAAAAATTTGTATCACATCTAAGAAAAATTTCAAAACCAACTCTAATTGTGGCAAACAAAATTGATGTTGAAGGAGCAGACAAAAATTTTGCTAGACTGAGAGAACGCTACAATGATTCAATAGTGATACCTGTTAGTGGTGATAGTGAATTTAGTCTCAGACGTGCAGAACAAAAAGGACTGATAAAATATTCACCTGGGTCCGAACAATTTGAAATAATCAAATCAGATGAACTTAATGAAAAACAAACCAATGCACTAAACTTTATCCAAAAAGGAATAATGGGCGAATATATGAGGACTGGAGTTCAATTTGCAATTAACGTTGCAGTATTCAAACTGCTTAAGATGAATTCCATTTATCCTGTCGCAAATGAGCAAAATCTTTCTGACAAAAAGGGAAGAATACTTCCAGATTTAATTCTGCTAAAAGACGGTGCTACAATAAATGATCTTGCAAAAGAAATTCATACTGACTTAACCAAAGGTCTTCTTTATGGAAAAGATTTGAGATATAATTTGAGATTGCCAATTGATTACCAACTAAGAGATAGAGATGTCGTGTCTCTCATTAATGCAACAAAAAAATAACTATCTTTCCTTCTCAAGTTGTGATGTGCTAAAATCCCTGAATTCGCGTCTAGAGGGTATTCTATAAAATTTGTGAAAATGATTCCTCAGAGACCAGTAGACTTTCAAATTCTCTGGGCTGGATTATTTTGGCAAGTATTTCTAATCCTTCTATAGTCCTTATGCTTGGTTTGCTGAAAAATGAATTTGCATCAACTGCAAAAATTTGATTATTTTTTACAGCCTTCAGAGAATTCCATTTTTTATTTTCTTTTAGTATGTTGTTGTATTCTGAAATTGTACGTTTTGTATCAAAACCGCAGGGCATCATGATAATTATGTCCGGATCAGATTTGACAACTTCTTGAAAGTCTAAACGTCTTGAGTGTTCTCCAATTTTACTTATCATGTTGATTCCTCCTGCAATTTGTATCATTTCAGGAACCCAATGACCTGCAGTAAAAAATGGCTCAATCCATTCAATTGCAAGAACTCTAGGCCTCTTGTTATTTTGGAGTTTTTTTACATTCTGAATTCTTTTTTCAAGCGAATCGATGATTTCTTTTGCTTTGGTCTCTTTTCCTAAAATTTTGCCCAACTCTATTACAGAATTTATAATCTCTTGTAGATTATGAGGATCTATTGAATGTAGAATTGGCTTCTTTTGAAGAATTTTTACTGCTTTATTGACTTGATCAGTATATGCAGCACATACTTCACAAGTTTCTTGTGAAATAATTAAATCAGGACTCGCTTCTTTTAGATTCTTTTCATTTAATACAAAAATATCTTTTCCATCATTTATTAACTGACAAGTCATTGTGTCAATTTCCTTGCTGGTCAATTTGTCTGAATTTATTACAGAGTTGATTACCTGCGGCTTTGAAGCTGCATCTGGTGGGTATTTGCATTCATGTGTTACTCCATAAAGATTGTCTTGGACTCCCAACTCGTAAAGCAATTCTGTCGCACTGGGCAAAAAGGAGACTATTCTCTTAATTGACATGTAATTTGATACTTTGTTGTTCCTTAAACATCATTGAGACATGAGAGTTTGTTTGTTAAAAATATTACATCTGGGAATTTTTCTAACTATTTTTAGATTTAATGACTATGAGTAGTTCTGATGAGGAAACCCACACTGCAATAGTCATTGATGATGACAGAGTATCTACCCATCTTTTCAGAGACATACTAAGAATGATGGGTATAGAAGTTTTAGCAAGTGGTTATAATGGAAAAGATGCGGTACGTTTGTACAAAACATACAGGCCAGATATTGTTTTTACAGATATAAGGATGCCAGAAAATGATGGATTTTATGCCTTGGAAGAAATAAGAAAGTTTGATCCATATGCCAAAGTAGTTGCAGTGACTGCGGACTTTACCGATGAATCAGCTACAAGATTGAAAGAATTGAACATTTCAGCAGTTATTTACAAACCATTTGATATACAAGATATTAAAAAAGTACTTTTTGAAAAATACCAAATAAAAATAAGTTAAAGTAAGATTAGTTGTAATGAACCAATTTTTTCCTAAGCAATCAAACTTTACAATGTTATTCTACGCTGAATAATTATTTTTTTGTTTGGAAATGTTTTTGTAACTTTACACCATGCTTCCCATCTACCTGATGCTGGAATAACTAATCCATTGGATGTTAAATAATACTTTATCTCAAGATTCTTAGGCTCAGATAAAGTGAGAAGTGTATTTTCCTTTCTTCTTGTCCTTTGAAGTATTGTTGTCAATCTTATCTAATGTATATTAGGCATAATGACACTTATCGTAAAGTGTGTAAATATGAAATACACTAAATTTTTTCCAAGTTCCAAAAGTGGGAATTAATCTAAAAGTAAATTTCAAAGATTTGGCATCAGGTGAATAGTCTGAATTGCTTGAGGAATGGATTATGAAAATTATGCAGTGAGTTGGAGTAATTCCTCCTGAAGGATTAGAAATTTCTAGTTATGTCAAGTCAAATTATTCATAGTAGGCATTTCTAAAAACGCACAGGCAAGTTAATAGGCAGAATTTAGGCACAAAAAACATGTCTTCTGATTCTCAAGATATACGACGTGCAATTTTAGCAAAATGGCATGAAACTCTTTCAAAATATGGAAATCTATTTTCTTCTGATTCGATTAGTGGCACTAGTCCTCCATCAGTTTTTGTTGGGTCATACAATTATCCTAAAGTCTTTGTTGGTCCAATGGTTCCACCAATTCATGGTGACACAAGTCTACTTGACAGTCCTGAAAAGTGGAAAGGAAGATCCCTTGAGGAAATTGTTAATTTTAGATTAAATTTAGTTCGTGGAATAAAAAAAATTCCAATTGAGCAAACAGATGGACGATACATTGAAAATCTTCAAGAAGTTGCAATGTCTTCAAAGCCGACTGATTCTGATTTGATATTTGAAAAGGCACTCTCTTCTAGTGTGTCTCTTGATGGTGAGAGTGCCCCTTTTGGTCCAATTGGTCAGATAAAATCTGCAAAATTTTCAGGAACTACTTCTGTAAAATCAATTGAAAAAATATTCTATGATAAGGACTTGAAAGCCCAAGATGCAGTTTTGAATTTATATAATTCTGGAATTGAAATTTCCAAAATTCAAAAATGCTTTAGTATTGGAATGCTAGGTCAAAAAAGAAAGCTAGTTCCAACTAAATGGAGCATAACTGCAACTGATGATATTATCTCTAAATCTCTTACAGCTGAAATTTTAGATTATAGTTTGATTGATTCATGTAGAGTCTTTTCATACGAACATTTGGGAAATACTTTTTCTGTTGTCTTGTTTCCTCATAGGTGGATCTATGAAATGATTGAGGCTTGGTATTCAAACGGCATACTGGGATTTGGGTCTGATTCCGAGGATGCTCGTGGAATTCATCATCCCCCTGCCATAGCTGGTGCTTATTTTGCAGCCAAATTGGGAGTTTTGGAATATTTGTCTAAAAAGAAAATCCAAGCAGGAGTCATGATTCTAAGAGAAATTAGACCAGAATATGCTATTCCAGTTGGTGTATGGCAAGTTCGTGAAGGTATTCGTGAGGCTATGAAAAAGACTCCAATAATAGCTGACAACTTTGAGAGTGCTCTCGTTTTAGCATCAAATAAAATGAGTATCAGCAAATCCGAGTGGCTCTCACATGGAAACATCTCAAAAATAATTAGACAAAAGACTCTGTCTGATTTTTTTTAGATTTTAGCAAAAAATCTGACAGTGTTTATGCAATCTCTTCAATAACTTGTTTCGTAGATCGTTTCTTCTTAATCAGACTGTACATTATCATTCCAACATTAACTATTGAAATAATTTCAATCAAATCAACTCCGTACAAGAACCAATCAATAGCTGGATGAATTCTGGATACAATTCCTGCTTCTAACATAATGTCAGCATTCCATATCATGTGTGGAATCTGAATAAACTGTATCACTCCAACGATAATTATACTTCCTAAGATTTTATTCTCATACCATTTCCAAAATTTATTCCATGCATTCATGTTCTCTATTAGTATACAATTCTATTAAACAATATGAAAATTAGATACAACTAATTAGATTCACCTAATTATTTTGCGCACAAAAATAATTAGTACAAACTAATTAGTGCAAACTAATTTTTAATTTTCAGCTTTGATGTTTTCCTTTTTCAACCAGATTGTTCTTCCTTTGTGATCAATTAATTCAACATTCATCTCATTTAGTTTATCACGAATTTTATCTGCATCGCCAAATTGTTTTTCTTTTCTAAACTGTTCTCTACTTTCAATTAGATTGTCTATCTCTTGTTTTTCATTTTCTGTAATTTTTGGAATAGTTAATCCTAAAATCTCTGTCATTCTTTCAAACTCTGTTTTTATTACCTGTGCATCATCTCTTCCAAGTTTTTCTTCAGCTGCCAATCTATTAGCCTCTCTTACAAGTTGAAAAAATGCAGATAATGCAAGATGTGTGTTAAAATCATCTTCCAATGCGCTGTCGAATTCTATACCTATCTTCTCAATTATTGGATTGATTTCTTCACGAGTTTCACTAATTGCATGAATTAATTCGTAGTAACATGTCTCTACCTGTCTCCATTTTGTGAGATTCTCTTTTAGTAGATCTTCTGAATAATCAATTGGTTTTGAATAATGTCCTGATAGACAAAATAATCTAATGATGTTGGAACCCCAATTTTCTAAAACACATTTGATTGATTTCATGTTTCCAAGCGATTTTGACATCTTTTCTCCATTTATCGTTACCATTCCTACATGCATCCAAATTTTTGCAAATGGAGAGTCTGTGTATGATTCAGATTGCGCAATCTCGTTTTCATGATGAGGAAATATCAGGTCTCTTCCTCCACCATGGATGTCAAAGTTCTCTCCAAGATACTTTACACTCATTGCAGAGCATTCGATGTGCCATCCTGGCCTGCCTTTACCCCATGGGCTATCCCATACAGGTTCAACATTTGAGAATTTCCATACTGCAAAATCTAATGGATCATTTTTTGATTCATCTATTTCAATTCTTGCTCCTGATTGGAGTTCATTTATTTTCTTTTTTGATAATTTTCCATATTCAGGGAATTTTGATACTGAGAAATAGACTCCATTTTTAGAAGTATATGCAATTTGTTTTTCAATTAATTTTTCAATGAATTTTATAATGTCATCAATATGTTCAGTAGCCTTTGGGTAGTTTGTTGCCCGCTTTACATTTAGCCCATCAAAATCTTTGAAATAATTCTTAATGTATCTGGTGCTTATTTCTTCTGCAGTTGTGTTCTCTGATTGTGCACGATCTATGATTTTATCATCTACGTCAGTGAAATTTTGAACAAATTCTATCTCTATTCCTTTTTTTTCTAGATATTTTCTTAGTACATCAAAAACTATGATAGTCCTTGCATGGCCAATATGGGATTCATCATTAACAGTCACCCCACAAAGATAAATTCTAATTTTTTTTGAAACGTCTAACTCTTGTTCTGAATTTGATAGTGTATCCTGAAGTTTCATTCTTATTCACCATCTGGTTTCTGTGCCTGCAATCTTTTATGTTCACTGTTTATGTTCAGTTTGTGGACTTTATCTACAATTGACTTTTCAATTTGAGTTATTTTTACTGTTTCATCAACCGATAATTTTTTGTCACACAAGCAATACAGAATAGAATCGATTTCTTCATATGTTAGCCCTAGTTCTTCTTCTGCTAAATGTTCTTTCCATAAATGTGGACTACTCTTTTTTGAAATGATGTTGTCTGGCACTCCTAGATGCCTTGCAATCTCTCTTACTTGGAGTTTGTATAGTGAAATTATTGGTGTAAGATCAGCTGCACCATCACCAAATTTTGTGAAATAACCAATCAGATATTCACTTTTGTTACTTGAACCTAAAACTAGATAGTTTTTTGCATTTGCATAATAAAATAAAATGTTGGCCCTAATTCTTGCACGAAGATTTCCTCTAGATTTCTCATTTGGTTCAAGATACATTGTGTACTCGGCTACAATTGGCTTGATATCAATTAGTTTGTATTCGATTCCTGTTAATGCAATCATTTTGAGAGCGTCTTCAGTTTCTGTTTTTGGCGTTATTGAAGTGTCTGGCATTATAATTGCCAGAGTCTTTTCTTTTAGTTTTCTTTTGCAGATGTAAGCTATTACTGCTGAATCAATTCCTCCACTTAATCCTAGAACGACGCCTTTTACATCATTTTTCTCTATTTGGTCTGATAAGAACTCCTCAATCGTTTCAGTAATTGTAGTATAGTCATTATTTTTTATCTCATTTATGATATCTTGGTTCAACAACTGATTTGCAGAATATATGAATAAAAATTATGCCTAATATTGAATCTGAATTAGTTCATTTTGAACACACAATATTCCTTATACTAATTTGGTATTGTATAATTACAGATTTATCTGTGCCCACCATACCCATACCTAGCACAAGGGAGGGGGATTTTTCCCTTCTCCTTTTGCATTTACCTTCAAAATTTTTACTATTAATTATCAAGAAAAATTTTCTACCTTAGACATCCACATAGATGCCATCATCTCTTGACTCTACATGATATGTTTCCAGTTTAACATCTTTGAGATAATCATTAAGTTTCCCTGTCTTGATATTGTAGTGCCAAAAGTGCAATGGACATTCTATAATATCTCCATCTAGTGTACCCGAAGCAATTGAACCATCTTGATGAACACAAAGATCATCTAATGCATGAAAGCCGTCTTGATTGAAAATTGCTATTTGTTTTCCATCAATTTTGAAAGCTTTGCTTTTTCCTGCAACAATTTCTCCTTTCTCAGCAATTTTCTTCCAAGTCAATAATTTTGTGAAATCTTTGGCATTTATTTACATTCGCATGATAGGATTTTATAGTCTAATTCTAGAGCCTGATCGTTGAGTAAAGTAAAGACTAGTCAAAAATTGATCAAAGAAGGTAAACTGTCTTATGAATGGGCTAGATCACACATGCAAATTCTCGATAATACCATTAATGGCTTTAAAAAATCAAAACCACTAAAGGGCGTAACGCTTGGATTTTGTTTGCATATTACAAAAGAGACTTCGGTTTTATTAATTGGGGCTAAAGAACTAGGCGCAACTGTTGTATGCTGTGGTGGCAATCCGTTAACTACTCAAGATAACGTCTCTGCATTTTTGGCATCTCAAGGAATCCATGTTTATGCATGGTATGGGCAATCAGTCAAAGAATATGATTGGTGCATTGATCAAGTATTGAAACACAAACCAACTATCTTGACTGATGATGGCGCTGACATGAATATCAAAGCTCACTTTGACAAGAGATTCAAGAACATGAAAATTCTTGGAGCAACTGAAGAAACTACTGCTGGTGTTACTAGAATCAGAGCAGTAGAAAATCAGGGCAAACTTCGCTATCCGATTATTTTAGTTAATGAAGCATATACAAAACATTTGTTTGATAATCGATATGGCACTGGACAAAGTACAATTGATGGTTATCTACGTGCCATGAATCTGCTTATGGCCTCAAAGCGTGTAGTAGTTGTTGGATATGGTTGGGTAGGACGTGGTGTGGCATCAAGATTCCATGGAATGGGTTCAAAAGTAATTGTTACTGAAATAGACCCTGTTAAAGCCCTTGAAGCTCATATGGATGGATTTGAAGTAATGCCAATGGCAAAAGCAGCAAAGATTGGTGATATCTTCGTTACATGTACTGGAATGACTAGTGTAATTAGAAAAGAACACATCTTGCAAATGAAAAATGGTGCCATCATGGGCAATGTTGGTCACTTTGATGTAGAAATTGACAGTGAATTCCTACTAAAGAAATCAAAATCCGTCAAAGAAGTAAGACCAAGTCTTGATGAATGTATTTTGAAAAATGGAAAAAGAGTTTATCTAATTGGACAGGGTCGTCTTGCAAACTTGGTTGCAGCAGAAGGACATCCTCCAGAAGTGATGGCACAATCATTCTCAAATCAGATTCTATCTATTTTGTATATTCTCAAAAATCATAAAAAAATGGGAAATAAAATTATTAATGTTCCTGAAGAAATTGATAAACAAGTAGCAGTTGATGCTCTAAATGCAATGGATGTTAAAATCGATAAACTTACTCCAGAACAAGTAAAGTATGCTAGCAGCTGGTAAAACTTCTTAACCCCAACATTGCTTTTGACAATTGTCTTATGAACAAAAAGGCTATCATTACAAGTGCATTGCCATATGCAAATGGCGAGATCCATTTAGGACATGTTGCATCAACATATCTTCCTGCAGATGTAACTAATAGATTCTTAAAACTAAATGGAGTAGAGACTTACTATGTTTGCGCCACTGATGATTTTGGTACTCCAATCTTAATTCAGTCAGAAAAAGAGGGCAAAACTCCTGCTGAATATGTCGCTCATTGGAACAAGCGTGATTATGAAGATTTTACTGCATTTAACATTGAATTTGATTATTTTTACAAGACTAGTTCTCCTGAAAATGTAGCCTTTGTTCAGGAGGTCTTCAAAAAACTAAATGATGCTGGCCACATCTATGAAAAAGAAATTATTCAATTTTACTGTAATAACGATAAGAAATTCTTACCTGACAGATACGTCAAAGGCACATGTCCTTATTGTAAAGCAGAGGATCAATACTCTGACCTCTGTGAAAGTTGTGGTCGCGTTCCTGATGAAATTGGTAATCCAAAATGTTCTCTATGTGGCCAACCTCCAACTAAAGAAAAAACAAATCACTATTTTTTCAAACTCAAAAACTTTAGTGAGTCATTATCCAAATGGCTAGATGAAAATGAACATCTCCAAAAAGACGTCAAAAAGTATGTTCAAAACTGGATAAAATCTGGTTTAATTGATTGGGATATCACTCGAGATATCTCTTGGGGCGTTCCAGTACCTGATGATGCTAAAGACAAAGTATTCTATGGATGGTTCGATAACCACTTAGCATACATTTCAACTGCAGTAAAATTTCTAAACGATAAAGGAATTGATGGAAAAGAATTTTGGAATTCTGCTGACATTTATCACTTTATTGGAAAAGATATTGTGTATCATCATTTTCTTTTCTTACCAGCAATGAGATTAGGAATAAATAGTGAGTACAAATTGCCTGACTACATTCCAACTAGAGGTCATCTGACACTTGAAGGAAAGAAAATTTCTAAAAGTAGAAATTGGTACATTGGTCTGAAAGAATTCTTAGAATACTATCCTGCAGATTATCTTAGATATTATCTGGTATCAATTAATCCATATTCTCAAGATGATTTGAATTTTGATTGGAATGATTTCACTACGCGAATTAACTCTGAATTGATTGGGAATCTTGGAAACTTTGTTAACCGTGCTCTTGGATTTACCAAAAAATCATTTGATGGAAAAATTCCTGAAACTGAATCCTTTGATGAGAAAGACTCTGAAGCAGAACAAAAAATCAAAACTCTTGCAACCAATATAGGCTCACTTATGGAGCAGAATCATCTTGATAGGGCTTTGAAGAAAATAATGGAATTCTCGTCATTCTTTAACCAATATTTCCAGCACAAAGAACCTTGGAAAAATGGTCCCGGCACTGCAAATTGCGTATTTCTTTCAGTAAATGCTGTCAGGAGCTTGGCAATTGCCATCTTCCCATTTTTGCCGGAATCTGCTCAAAAAATTTGGAATCAATTAGACCTTGATGGAAATGTAAATGAATCCTCTTGGAATGATATTTCTGTTTTAGGACTCTCTCCTGGTTATGCTTTAGGTGATGCATCTCCGTTGTTTGTAAAAGTTGAGAAATCTGATATTGAAAAATACAAAAAACAACTAGGACCATCTGAGTAAAAATGAAAACTATTCCACGAATTTCTACCAGAGGATATTATGATCTAACTACTGGAAAAACAATTAAAACTAATCCATACTATCTGTATCCAAAAAAAGATTTCAAAAAATTAATTGACTCTAGAGAGATTACAATAATGATTCATGGTTTACAAAACAACAATGCAGGAGCAATTGCCAAAGTTCTTCTGGCAAGAAATCGATTACGTAAACTAGGATATACTCATCCCGTAATTGGGTTTAGTTATGATTCAAACACTACTGGCGCTCATTTAATCAAACATGCAAAACATGCATTAGCAGTAGGTCAAAGAATTGCAAAGAAAAATGGACGTAATCTTGGAAAATTCATTGAAGATTTCAAAACCAGTAGCCCAAAAACAAAGATTCGCCTAATGGGTCACTCTTTGGGTTCTCAGGTAATATTGAGTAGTGTTGAGCATCTTTCAAAAAAGAAACAAAATATGGGAATTATAGAAAGCGTTCACTTTTTTGGCGCATCAATTACTGAAGATGTTCCATCATCTAAAAAATATGGTAAAATTCTACAAAATATCATCAATAAAAAAATCGTAAATCACTATGCTCCAACAGATGATGTTCTTAATTGGGCAAATACGGAAAAATATGTTCTAGTGCCACTTGGTCTCAATGGTGCAATCGGAAAGCCAATCAGTAAATACCATCAAAAATTAGTAAAGCCAAAAAATCATAGATTTGCCAGTTATGCTGCGGTGCTAAATTCGTTTCCATAGATTTTCTAGACCTATTGGTGTAGTATGATTTGAACGTTAATGTTTTATACAATAATTAAGTTCATACTTTATTATGGAACCTAGAGTATCTCACTCATCTAATAGGAATGCTATACTGTATCATTTACAAATTTTGGATGAAGAATCTGAAATTTCTATTGACCTTTCTGAATATCCTTGTTAGAATTCACTTGAATTTGGAATTTCACTGTAAAAATAACACCTGATTAACATTTTCATTTAGATTAAATTAGCAAATACGGAATAAAATGTATGGCTGAAAAAATATCCGGACAAGATCTAAAGTCTAGAAAAGATGAATTTGTAATTATCGATGTTAGAGAAGCTGATGAGATAGAAAGTGGAAAGATTGAAGGTTCCATTAACATGCCACTAGGTTTGACAATTAGAAATGCAAAGAAAAAACAGATAGAAGACATGAGAGGAAAGAAAATTTGTACTTATTGTGGCACTGGTTATCGAGGAAATATTGCAGCAGATGAATTAAATAAAGAAGGATTTGATGCAGTAACCTTGGATGGTGGCTTTGCTTCTTGGAATCAATCTTAATTCTTTTGTTTTTAGGGCTCAGCTAGAGATTTTTCTTTAGATGTAATGGGTGTTGCAAAAGAAAGCTGATAGTGATCCGGATCTCTCAAGTGAAAAAAACGCTCACCCCAATCTGCTGTGGTTGGCTCATTTTCAAAAGTAACAAGTTTAGCAAAATCTTGGTCACTACTCAAATGTGAATATATCTCATCAACATCATCTGTGTAAAAAATTATCCTTCCGAAATCTCTGTTTTTATTTTCAGTCTTTAATTCAAGATTCAGGTACATTTGTTCCTCTTCACCTATCTCAAAGCTAGTAAAATTAACAGAAGGTCCACCACATACCAGTCTGAAACCTGGTATTCTTGAGTAAAATTCACAAGATTTGTGCATGTCTTTAACAAATAACGTTACTGCAGAAATTTTATTTATTTTCAATCTATCTTTTTCCACTCCTTAATTTCATGACACTTTGAATTATTTTTACAAAATTTTTCAGCACCACTAGTAAATCTCAGATTCATTATTCACGTTCTTCCTTTGCCATCACAAAAATCTTAATCTTACCTTTGCTGTCAAGCAATTTGAAAAACTTTCTGAATTTAAGATTACACGTCAAGCAATGACTGTAACAGATATATTTTATACATCTGCCTTTTTTGTCAGTTTCCTGGGAAATAAAATCATCTAGCGCTATTTTTTCATGTTTACATGTATTCATTATATCAATTTACCATCAAAGTATTTGTGTCATTATCACTATGGCATACTAATGAATCATCAACAGCTAATTGATACCATTATGAACAATGATAAAAACATTAGATTTGCGACCATATGCAACATGGTTGGCAATATTGAAGTTACAGGACAGAGTGAAGGTATTGAAAAATTTCTTACCATGGAAGAAACAAAAGAAAACTTGGAAAATGCAGCTAAAATATGGTTACATGCTGGAAAAACCATATCTAAAAAGATTGGAAAGGGACTTTACACATTAACTGCTTATGAGAAGTTGAACAGGGTAACAGTGCCATTAGAAGATGGGTTTTTGCTACTTGCAACAATGAACAATACAGGTGAACAAAACAAAACCATAGATGGTATTCTAAAAGTAGTGCATGAACACGCATAGAGTTTACCATCCAATATTTTTTTAATCCTCATCTTTACCAAAAAATAATCTCAAAAAGCTGACCTTACTCATTACAATAACCTACATTAAACCAATTTTTTACTCAAAACTAATGATACAGTCTGTAAACTTTGTAGTTTTAGGTAAACAAGACATTGCATCTGAGTTTGGAAAAAAGGGAACTGAATCTGATCTTACTCTTTTTGACAGAAAAGAGTCTGATGTAATTAAAACTTGGGTGACCCCCAGTGGGTTTCCTGAAAAAATACAGCCATTGTTTCAGGCAATTAATTTAGCAGAATATGTAATATTTCATGTAGATAAATTAGATAAATTCACTGGAGAACAAATTATTGCACTTGATTCACTAA
>SMUZ01021089.1_pt1 | contig 13527 bp, 12 predicted proteins | sample 2456421 | NCBI WGS metagenome assembly SMUZ01 (sample SAMN11095932, study PRJNA526329) | marine sediment metagenome | biome: Marine sediment; feature: Surficial sediment; material: Deep marine sediment; isolation source: Hadal surficial sediment | place: Pacific Ocean | collected 2014-11 | depth... | reverse complement strand
ATCATCAGAGGTCATCCGTTATTGAATGACGCAGCCGTATCGGCCGTGGGGCAGTGGAAATATTCGCCCACACTGCTCAATGGGGAACCGGTGCCGGTCATTGCGACGGTGACCGTAAACTTCATTCTCAGATAGGTATTTGACTTTGTGTTGTGGATTCGTAAGATGATCGTAACTATTTCAGGGAGGTATTACATATGAGTGGGTTTATGGAAATGTGGGACCAGATGGGATTGCTGGCGAAAGCTATAGTTTTTGTCCTGGGGATCATGTCGGTCTGGTCCATTTCAGTGATGATTGAGCGCTATCTCAAGTTTTATGCGGCCCGCAAGCAGTCGCGGGAGTTTGCTCCTGCTGTTTCGGAAGCTTTGAAAACGGGAAACATTCGTGAGGCCATTGAGCTGGCCGAGCAACATGAAAAGAGTCACTTGGCCAAGGTCGTGGTTGCCGGTCTTCAGGAGTTTCAAGCCCACGAAGGTTCCAGCGCCATCCCTGGCGAGATTGTAGAAGCCTCACGACGAGCGCTTCAGCGGGCGACTGCCATTGGGATCGAGGAGTTAAAGAGAGGCCTGGGAGGGTTGGCGACCATCGGTGCCACTGCCCCCTTTGTGGGACTGCTGGGTACGACGGTCGGTATCATTAACGCCTTTCTGGGCATGGCCACAGGGGAAAGCGTTGGACTGGCCGCTGTGGCACCAGGTATCGCTGAGGCACTGGTAGCTACCGCTTTCGGACTATTTGTGGCCATTCCGGCAGTGTGGATGTACAACTACTTCACTGGGAAAATGGAATCTTTTATCGTGGAGATGGACAACTCTTCTTCCGAGTTGATCGATTATTTCCTGAAGCGGAGAGCCGAAAAGCATGGAGACTAGGCGCAGAGGCGGGTCAGGAGTCACCGCAGATATCAACGTCACTCCCATGTGCGATGTGATGTTGGTGCTGCTGATCATTTTCATGATCACCGTTCCGCTGTTGCAACAAGGAATCTTTGTCAACAAGCCCAGGGCCAGAAATGCCCGGGAGGAACCCCTGGTGGATGACGAGGATGCAACCATGGTCACCATTACACGCCAGGGAGACATCTACATCAATCGTAAACCCGTCGGTCCCAACCAGATTGTGGAAAGGATTGTCGAGCGCATTGCTATAAAACCCGAGTTGCCGCTCTTTATCAAGGCCGACGTGGCTGTGCTCTATGGCACTGTCGTGGATCTTGTGTCCAAGGCCCGAGAAGCGGGAGTGGAACAAATCGGTTTGATGGTTGATCGGCAAGAGAACCCGGGGAGGTAACTATGGGAATGGGCGGAGGCTCCGGCAAGGGGCCCAACTCCGAGATCAACATCACACCTTTTATCGACATTCTCCTGGTGTTGCTCATCATCTTCATGGTCATTCAGCCCCTGATTCAGTATGATCTGCAGGCTCGCGTTCCCCAGAAACTTCCCGATGAGCTTCCCCAAGATTTGATCATTAAGTCGGATGCCATCGTGGTTTCCATTGATCGACAGGGCGCTTATCGTATCAATCAGGAAGCCGTCACCTTTGACCAATTGGGAATCAGACTCTTTGATATCTACAGCGCCCGCGCCAACAAGAATATGTTCATCCTGGGCGATGTGGATCTTGCTTTTGATGATGTCGTCAAGGTGATCGACATCGCCAAGGGAGCCGGGGTGGGGGATATCGGGCTCTTGACACCGGAGGACAGGCCGGGTGGATAATAGACGACCGGAAGATCAAGGGTTGGAGGCAAGAATGGGAACAAGTGTTCCGAGTAGGAATTCTCTCTTTGCGGCAATGCTGGTGTTGGTTCTGACGGCCTCGAGTTGTGGCTGGATCGACGATTTGAGTGCCCGTAATGAGCTCAACCAGGGAGTGACTGCTTACACCAGTAAGAAATACGATGAGGCGATTGAGCACTTCCAGGAATCCATTGAAAAGGATCCTGATCTAGTCCGAAGCTATCTCTATTTGGCCATAGCCTATCGTGCCCAGTACATTCCCCAGGGGACCAGTCCCGAGAATATGGATCGGGCTCGAAATGCGATCACGACTTTTGAAAAGGTGATCGAGAAAGCTACCGATCCAGTGGATCAGACTACGGCCATGGCCAACCTGGCCGGTCTTTATAGTGGAATGGGCGATTACGACAGGGCCAAGGAGTGGTACCGCAAGCGTCTGGTATTGGAACCGGACAATCCAGTGCCGATGTATGGGATTGCCACGATCGATTGGCAACTGGCCTACGATGAGACGGGAATGACCGGTGAGAGCGTCGAGTTTCTCAGTGAGGAGAGAAGCGCAGAAATCAATCAGCTTGTGGATGAGGGCATAGCCTCTTTAAAGGAGGCTTTGGAGATCGATCCAGAGTATGTGGATGCCATGCAATACCTGAATCTGCTTTACCGCGAAAAGGCCAAGCTCACAAATGAGGAAGAAGAAAAGAGGACCTGGGAGCGAGAAGCTGATCAGCTCGCTTTACGGTCGCTGGAGCTCAAGCGTGACCAGCAGGACGCGGAAGCAGAAGCTCGTCGGCGGCTGTTGGCAGGGGAAGAAGAGTAGTTCACCCATCAGCATCACTGGAGATTTTGAGGAGAGGGACCGACCCCTCTCCTTTTTTTCTGTCCAAGCCGCGCCTTGTCAGATCGGTGCTTTCGTCACTCCGTGACGAGAACCTATGCAGAACCCGGGCTATTGAGGTGGTAAAATAGGTCAAGGCCGTTATGATTCGTTTCGAGGACCTGGAGGAAAAGGTTCAAAGATATCATCCTGAGGCAGATCTGGAACTCCTCAGGAAGGCCTATGTCTTTTCTGCCCGTGAGCACAAGGGACAAGTTCGACTCTCCGGGGAACCCTACCTCTCCCACCCCTTAAAGGTGGCTCATATTCTGGCTGAGATGAAGCTCGATGTGGCGTGTGTGAGCGTGGGGCTCCTTCACGATGTGGTCGAGGATACCCTAACCAGCCTCGATACCATAAGAGAATACTTCGGCGAAGACATCGCCCATCTGGTGGATGGTGTGACCAAAATCAGCCAGATCCAATTCGCTTCACGTCAGGAAAAACAAGCCGAGAATTTCCGTAAACTGCTCCTGGCGATGGTGGATGATATCCGGGTGATTTTGGTGAAGTTAGCCGATCGTCTTCATAACCTGAACACCTTACAATACCTTCCTGCGGACAAGAGAAAAATGATTGCCCAGGAAACGCTGGACATCTACGTGCCCATCGCCCACCGCCTGGGAATGGCTAAACTTCGGGGTGAGTTGGAGGATTTGGCCTTTCAGTACCTGGAACCGGGCGCCTTTCAGAACATTTCTGCTCAGGTGGAAAAAAGGAGGGCGAATAGCCAGGAGTTCAGCCAAGAGGTGATGAAGGTCATGCAGGAGCGCTTCCGAGAGCAGAACATTGAAGCCGAAATGAAGAGTCGTATCAAAGGGATCTACAGCACCTACCAGAAGATGAAACGTCAGAAAATAAGCATTGACCAGGTCTATGACTTCAATGCCATTCGGGTTCTGGTGAACACGGTTCGTGATTGCTATACCGTGTTGGGTATTGTGAATAACATGTGGAACCCGATTCCGCGTAGAATTAAGGACTTCATCGCCAGTCCTCTTTCCAACCGGTACCAATCTCTTCACACCACCGTCATTGGGCACGATGGACACCCCTTCGAACTGCAAATTCGCACTCACGAGATGAACCAGGTTGCTGAAAAGGGGATCGCGGCCCACTGGAAATACAAGGAGGGAAAGCTGGAGGAGGATAAGGATGACAAGCGTTTTCAGTGGTTGAGGCAACTTTTGGAATGGCAGCACGAAGTCAAGGACCCCCATCAATTCTTGAGCAACCTCAAGATTGATCTGTACCCGGAAGAGGTCTATCCCCTCACCCCAAAAGGAGAGGTGATCACTCTTCCCCGTGGTTCTACACCGGTTGATTTTGCCTATGCCATCCACACCGAAGTGGGAAATAAGAGTGTAGGTGCCCGGGTCAACGGCCGAATCGTCCCCTTGAAATACAGGGTCAGTAATGGAGACATTATAGAGATTGTTACCTCCAGTGAGGCTCATCCGCGTAGAGACTGGTTGAATTATGTCAAGAGTTCACGGGCTCGAAGCGCGATCCGACGCTGGATCAATGTGAAGCAGAAGGAAGAGGCCATCGAGATGGGGAGGAAATTGCTGGAGACAAATGCTCGCAGCTACAAGTTGAACCTCAAGAATTATAAGGACAAGCTGGAATCGATGCTTTCCGATTTTAATGTTTCCCAAATGGAAGATCTGTTTGCGCGCATCGGATTTGGAAAGATCTCCCCTCGCCAGGTCTTGAAGAAACTGGAGCCCGGTAAGGTCGAGGAACAGGAAGGCGAAGAGAGCGGAACCTCGAGGGTGACCCAGATGGTCAACAAGGTACTCCGACGCTCGGATACCGCCATTCAGGTTAACGGCTACGATGATCTACTGGTCTATCGAGCCCAGTGTTGTAACCCCATTCGGGGTGAGGAAATTATCGGTTACATCACCACCGGCCGAGGGATCTCGGTCCATTCGGTGGACTGTCCCAGCGTTGAAAAATTGCTCTTAAACCCGGAGTGGAAAGTCCAGGTGAAGTGGACCGAGGATGGGGGAAAAGGTATCTATCCCGTCCGTCTGCTTGTTTCTACCGAAGACCGGACCGGAATTTTGGCGGATGTCACTTCGGCCGTCTCCCAAATCGACACCAACATTGTGAACGTGAACGCACAGACCGTCGACGATCGCTACGGAGTGATCGATATGACCGTTGAGATTAGCGATATCCACCATCTCGAGGAAATCATGGATTGCTTAAAAGCCATCGAGGGAGTGCGTGAAGTGGAGCGAGCCACCACCCGGGCTAAAGAAAGAAGAAGGGGATAGTAAATTGCGGACTGTCCCAAGAATTCTCCCAGAATTCGGGGACTGTCCTTAAATTTTCTACGCTATGGAGGGTTTCTGGACCTTTCCAGACTTCAAGCACTGAGTACAAACACGCATGCGGCGGATGGTCCCATCGACGACCGCTCGTACACGCTGTAAATTAGGATTCCAGCGACGTTTGGTCACATTATGAGCATGTGAGATGTTATTGCCGAAGCGGGGTCCCTTCCCACAGATCTCACAAACCTTAGACATGTTTTCTCCCTATATCCTTCTGAGAGAAGCGATTAAAACATTCTTCCTCTTCCGCTGTCAACCGGGGGAGAATTTGGGGACTGTCCCCAAATTCTCCCCCGGAAATTCAAAATTCAAAATTCCAAATCTCTAACAAATTCCAAATCCGAAATTTCAAACACGAAATCCTTCAAAGACCGAAGGAGGAAGCTAAAACCCCACAACGGAGGTGCCTCTACGGTTAGGATGGCCCCCGCTTGTGGTAGGACGCAGTCAGAGCCGTGGGCTTCAGCCCACGGGCCGTCTTCTTTCGTAGGTTTCTCATTTCGGACGTTATAGTCCTTGCGATACACTAAGAAAATCATAGTCAGGGGGTATGTTCTAAAATAGGGAAAAGCAGCCAAACAGGAGAGGGTCTTGAAAAGAGAAAGAGGAAAAATTATGAGCGAAGATCAGAACAAGAAGCGGGCCATCGAGATGGCCCTGACCCAGATTGAACGCCAATTTGGGAAGGGGTCGATCATGAGGCTGGGGAGCCAGAGCGTCTTGAATGTCCCGGTGATCTCCACGGGCTCCCTGTCCATCGATGCGGCGCTGGGGATTGGTGGGTTCCCACGCGGGCGGATGACCGAGGTCTACGGCCCGGAATCGAGTGGAAAGACCACCGTTGCCCTTCATGCCATTGCCGAGTCTCAAAAAGAGGGTGGAACCGCTGCCTTCATCGATGCCGAGCATGCGATGGATGCCGGATATGCCCGCAACCTGGGCGTCGATATTGACGAGCTGCTGGTTTCCCAGCCCGACAGTGGAGAGCAGGCCTTGGAGATCACGGAAATGCTGATACGCAGCGGGGCCGTGGATATTCTCGTCATTGATTCAGTGGCCGCTTTGGTCCCTCGTGCTGAATTGGAAGGGGAGATGGGAGACTCCCACATGGGACTGCATGCCCGACTCATGTCCCAGGCCTTGCGGAAACTGACCGCTATCGTGGCCAAGTCGCAGACTTGTTTGATCTTTATCAATCAGATTCGAGAGAAAATCGGAGTCATGTTCGGCAACCCGGAAACAACCACGGGTGGGCGAGCCCTGAAGTTCTACGCCTCTATTCGTCTGGAAATCCGGCGAGTTGCTTCCATTAAGGAAGGGGATCTAAACATCGGCAACCGCACCAAAGCCAAGGTCGTCAAGAATAAAATGGCACCGCCTTTCCGAGAGGCTCACTTCGATATCAACTTCGGCCAGGGGATTTCTCGAGAAGGGGAACTGCTGGATTTGGGCGTGGAGCACGAAATTATCGAGAAAAGCGGTTCGTGGTTTTCCTACGGACAGGAACGATTAGGGCAGGGGCGTGAGAATAGTAAGGTGTTTCTGCGGGAAAACTCCGAAATCAGTGGCGCTATCGAGCATAAGTTGAAGGTGGCCATGGGAAGTGCAAAGCCGTTGCAGGAAGTGGAAAAAGCGGAAGCAAGCTAACAGCCGGTCTTCCGGCTGTGTTACATCCCTACTTCTTGTCTCGCTCTCTGGATCAGCATAGGAATTCCGCTGGTGTTTCCATGAGTGGACCGATAGAGTTGGTTGAGCTGATCTCTGGCATCCTTTGAACTGGGCCCGTTCAATACAACTGCTTTGGCAAAAGATAGGTTTGCCTGATCTATCCTCCCTGCGGTCCAATAAATGAAACCCAGGCGATAGTGCGCGAAGTCGTTGGTGGGGTCGTGTTGGGCCGCTGCTTCGAACTCTTTGCGGGCCGTACGCATGTTCTTACCCACGTAAGCCTGCTCGCCCAAAGCCCGGTGACAATAACCACGAACCTGATTCAGTTGTGCTGTCCACTGTTGATCCGTCTGCCCCTCGGGCTTCTGGAGCTTGTCGGCGGCTGCAAGCGCCTTCTTGGCATACTCCACAGCCTTGGTGAGATCGTTTCCACCCCAGTAAGAGCTGGATAAATCGACTAATATCGGTAAATTGTTGGGATCGTATTGAGCGGCGCGCTGCCCCCACTTCCGGAAATTGGCCTGGTCGTTCAACGCTTGGTAGGCCTTGGCCACGAAATAGGCAGTGGTGGCATTGGGTGAGTCGGCGTACAGCTTACTGCCAAAGTCCACCAGCTTTCGAGGGTTGCCCAGTTTTTGGTAAGCCTGGGTGGCAGCCTGAATGGATGACGTGTCATCGGGTCGGTATCGCAAGAAGTCCTCGGCTGTGGTGGCCAGCTGTTGCCATTGACCCTGTTGTCGAAGACCTGGATAGAATTGTGCATAGAGATAGGCGATGTTCGGGTCCAGCGCGGATTTCTTGTAGGTCTTCACGAATTCCAGGAGTAAAGCCTTTTGCTTACTACTATTTTTCTCCGCCTCGGCCTTCTCGTACAAATCGTATTCTTCATTGTAGGTGTCACTGTCCTGAAAACCCAACAAGCCGGGAATGAAGCTGATAAAAACCGCCAGGACCAGAATCTTGGATACCGTGCCTCTCATTGCGCCCTCCTCAAAGAGTTGATTTCCCCCTAAAATAGCACACAATGAGCCGGGTGGCACGCAAATCCTTGGACATCCGTCTCTACTCTGAAGGCTGCCTGAGAGCGCTTCACTTCAGAGCAGGCTTGAGATAAGATTCCCATGCTCCGCTTGTTCGGGGATCGTCTAATAGGCAAGACAGCGGCCTTTGGAGCCGCCGATCCAGGTTCGAGTCCTGGTCCCCGAGCCAGTTTGCCGTATGCCGACAAACCGATAAACCTTTAAGCTGTCACGACATATATCCCATAGCAGACAAGACTTGCTGCTTGCCTTAGCGATATTGATTGCCTTCAGCCCCCTTACGGTCTAAGATTTTAGAGCAAGTCTGTCTACAAGATTTAACAGATCCTTTTTTTGAGGGGAGGTTACCATGAGAGGAAATACCATTGCTTGGACGCTTTTCCTTACGCTATTCCTTACACTGCGGGTATTGGGGGAAGCACAGCAAAGTCTACAGGTCAGCAATCCGGCCGATGAGCAACTTACGGTCAGTTGTTCGCAGTTCATGGCTCCGAAGAAACAGGTAAACGGCAAACTGGTGGGCCAAGAAGAGTGCCTGATGCAGGACCATGGCATCGTGGAGCCCAATTTTAAATATCACCGGGTGGACATGGGCATCACAGGCACCCTGTCAGGTTGGATTGTTAAGCAAGGGGCGCGACAGAATTACTTCACGTCGGGTCCGGATTTCACCTTTACCCAGTACGGAAATCCCCACAGCCCACGTTTCCACGGGATCCTGCGGTATGAAGCCGCGAAAGGGACCTCTCTAACGCTCACCTATCCGGAGACCGGATGGAATGGGAAATTATTCGTGATGGTGCATGGACGCTCGGGGTCATTCTTGAGAGGGACGATGAGGCCGTGGGATGAGTATTTCGATCCCGCAAAGCCCTTTGATGTCGATAAATATGAGAAAGCGATGCTGGCCAAGGGATATGCGATAGCGAGAACCCGGCGGAATGCCGATGGCTTTGCCATTGGAGACTATTCAGCGATTTTAGATGACGGTACGGTCTGGCCGGACCAGAACATCAATATGGTCCCGGAACTGATTTTGGATGAGGTCAGGATGGTGGGCAATTTTCTGAAAGAACGTTTGGGCCGGAAACCCAGCCGAAATTACTGGTTCGGTCATTCGGCCGGCGCCTACACGGCCTTGGCGCTCAATTACCTGATCCAATCCAACCCCGACATCAATAAGGAAGCGGATGGAAGAGAAACGATTAGTGGATTCATCCTCGACGATCCGGGCGGCGGGCTGTTCCTTCCTGTTCTGGTGAAGAATGGTCAGGATGTCCTGTACCGCACAAGGGAATCCAAAGCGCAATTCGTCAAATCCTTTTCGATTGCTCATCAGGCCTACCCGCTCGTCTATTCCAACATTGTCCCCGGAGAGATGGACTTGAACAACATACCCGAAGGAGTTTCCCCGGTCGCTCTGAACAATAAGAGAAAAATGGCGAGGCTCATGAAAGAGAAAGGAATAGACAACTTCCGGATGTATGAAGTTCGCGGTGTCAGCCACAACGGCGGGGAACGTTTGGAGGATGGCAAGGATGGCGATGTCCAAATTCTGGATCTCTCTCGACTGGTGGATGGGGTGATTGATCTTCTGGATAATTGGGTGGAGAAGGGGATCGAGCCGCCTGCGACGAAATCTGACCATCCGAGCGTGGGCGCCAGCGCCTCCGCCATTGGACTGCCGGAAACGGCCTGTCCGCTGGGCAAGTATTATCCCTTTCCTCAATTCCGCGGCACACGTGGTGCGGGCTCCACCGGTTTTGCGGCCTATGATGGGACGAGTCTGGAACCCTTGGATGGGCAGTTGATGTTTGTGGACATGAACGAGAACGGAAGTCGGGACAATCGGGAGACCGTCACGACGGCGTGGCTCCGGATGGGGCTGCTGAAAGCGGGCGAGACGTTCAGTCGGGTCAAGTACGTTGAGTGTGTTCAGAGCACCGCCACGAAGCTGCGCAAGGAGAAGTTAATCACCGAAAAAATCGCCAACCTTTACGTCGAGGAGGCGGAGAAGGAGGCGTTCCCAGCACAGTAGGCAGGCGTGAACAGCGATGCCAATGTTTTTGAGTTGACCTGTGGCCCTTTCGTAATCGCTAATGAACACTTAGGGAGATTATGCCATGAAGCTTTCAAAAGGTTTTCTGGAACGCTATGCAAAGAGCATTGGCGCTTTGCTTTTGCTGCTATCGGCTGCTTCGTGCTCCGAATCAGCGCGCGGGACTCAGTCGATGGGTGAGTCCAAGTTTGTCGATGTTGACGGCATCAGGACCCGCTACTTCGAAGGCGGAAGCGGGGAAGCCATGGTGCTGGTCCATGGTGGCCATTACGGTGCGACAGGCGGAGCCGTTGGGTGGATGCCCGTTTTCCCGAACCTGGCTGTCCATTTCAAGGTATATGCCGTCGACAAACTTGGAATGGGTCTGACCGATAACCCTGGCCGGGATGAAGATTACACCATGCAGGCCACCGTGCAGCATCTTTACGGGTTTTTGAAAGCGCTGGGTATCGATCAGGTCCATCTGGTCGGTCACTCCAGAGGAGCTCTACCTGTGGCTCGTATTGCCATTGACCATCCTGAAATGGTCAAGACTGTTACCATCTTCGACAGCAACACCCTGGCCCCTGTAGATCCCCCTGCCTCGGATCCGCCTCTTAGCCCTCCTGGGCCTCCGCCCACCGAAGAGTCCATCCGTGAGGGACTGCTCAACAATAGCACCACGTTTCATAAAGATTTCATCACTGACGAGTATGTAGAAGCTCAGCTTGAGGTCGCCTTGCAGCCCAAGATAAGGGAGGCCGCAGAGAAAATGGAGCTGCTGAAGAAACTTTTCGCCGAACGTAACCCTGACAAGGTGAAGGCGCGACCAGCTCTCGCTGGGAATCGGGGCACCGGTTGGTGGATGTATGAAGTCAAGGATGAAACGCTGGAAGCGATCAGGGCGGGTCGCCTCAGCACGCCGACCCTGATGATTTGGGGGTTCAATGATCCCTCAGCTACTTACGCCATGGGGATGGACCTTTTTCAGCTGATCAGCAAATCCGTCGATCGAACGCAACTCCACTTCTTCAACCAGTCCGGGCATTCTCCCTACCATGAATATCCCCAGGAGGTCACCAATATAATCGTCAGTTTCACGGGGAGTGTAAAGGATTGAAGCACCAACTAGCATGATCGGCAGGACCATCCCCCATGACAAAGTCCTAGAGAAGATGGGCCAAGGGGGTCAAGACAGCCGCCTGGACAGAAGAGTTGCCCTCAAGAACTTCCCCCAACATCTCTCAGAGAGAGCAAAGCTGCGACTCCGCAGGATTCTCTTTTCCATGACCTTGATCTGGTTGTCGCTCGTTGCCGGGATGGGAACAGCCATCGCACAGGACGAAGGAACCCCAAGGCGGAGAGCAGTGAGGTTGGATTTGGGTTTTGGCCAATCACCGCCGGGCAGCCACGTTTCGATTCCGATCATTTTAACTCTTCCCCGAGGCGTTAAAATTGGGAGTGCCACAAACGAGATCACTTTCCCCACTCAGCTCCTTTCCTTTCAGGAGGCAAGAAAAGGTCTGGCGGCTGAGGTTGTGGAAGCAGAGGTCACGACGGAGGTGAAACAGAATGATCAGGATCCCGAGAGTTCCATCCTGAAAGTGACCATCAAGGGCAAGGCCGGAATGGCAATCCCACGAGGGGTTCTGGTCGATCTTGTATTCAACATTTCTGAGCAGGCTCAACTGGGAGAGACCATCGTGCTGAAAAATTCTGCCAGCGCTGTGAGCTCAGATGATCCGCCTCAACCCATTGATCCTGTAACCGGCAACGACGGGGAGATTGTCATTGATGAAACTGCGATTGTTTTTGCCTGTTTCTTTTATATGCACTAATCGGTGTTTGGGAGTGAAAGGTTTTTAGGTTTTTCTCAAATCTGTAATAGGGGGTGTCTATGAGTTTATTTAAGAAAATACATGTGGCCTTAGGGTGCCTGGCAGCTGTGGCGACACTCGGCTTTCCAGGTAGTGTTGTCAGGGCCCAGCAGCAGTCTTTTCCACCAGAAGTTTTGGCATGGGCGGATACGGTGCTCTACAACGGGCAGATTCTGACCGTGGATGACTCCTTCACCATCACGGAGGCAGTTGCCATCCGAGATGAGAAATTTCTGGCGGTGGGCACCAACGAGCGGATTAGGGCCATGGCCGGACCGAAAACACGGCTGATCGACCTCAAGGGCAGGACTGTGGTTCCCGGCTTCATCGACACCCATCATCATTTCCACAACTATGCGCAGCGTGGTTTGATGCCCAGAATTCTCTTCCGGACGCGCGAACAGTGGCTGCGTGAGATCAAGAGACTGGTCGATGTGGCCGAACCGGGAGAATGGGTGATTCTCAGAGCGGACAGGACGGTGGACCAACCCTGGGCGCAATCTGCTTTCGCCATGACTCGACATGACCTGGACCCCATCTCGCCCAACAACCCGATCTTCGTCTGGACCAGCCCTCCGGGCAACGACGCACTGGTGAACGCCTATGCCCTTGGTCTGGCCGATATGCCCTCGGATACCCCTGGGCTGATCAGGGATCCTGGGACCGGCGAGCCCAACGGTGTGCTCGAGCAGGCGGCTTACGGGACCATGTTCTACGAGGTCATTCCCCGCATTCCGGTGGAAGAGTTGATGCCATTCTATAAGGCCGCCATGAAGAGATTCAACGCCGTGGGAAAGGTCACCATCATGGGTCGCAATGATGGCCACGCCATCTCCGTTTTCAAGGCACTCTGGGAACGCGGTGAGTTGACCATTCGGTTTCGTGTGGCCCACGAGTTTGCTCGCAATGCCTATAATCCGGAGGCATTGATCAAGCGAGTGGGAAATCTCAGCGGGTTTGGCGATGCCTGGTTGAAGATTGCCGCGGCAAATGTCGGAAACCCTGATGGAGCCTTGGGAAACGGCCGCGCCTGGACCCGCAACCCTAAGCTGCCGGACGCCGGCCATGCTCCTGACCCCAATGCACCGGACTTTGGATTCGTTCCCTATTTCAAGGATCACGAGAAGAGCGACTGGAGGACGATTCCCATTCTGAACCGTTACGGATGGCGTATTCTGGGGATCCACACAGCCGGAGACCGATCCATCGATGAGTTGTTCTCTGCCTTTGAGGTGGCGAACCAAGAAAAATCGCTGGCCGGCCGCGGTTGGGCCTTCGATCACTCGCTGATGGTGCGACCTGAACATATCGCCACGGCCAAGCGTCTGGACCTGATTGCCAGTGCCAACTCAGGTTCCATTGGTTCCGAGACGCTCATCCGGCTCTATGGGGCAGATGAGGTCTACAAGCTCTCGCCCACAAAAAGCCTAATCGACGCCGGTCTGCGAGTGGTGATGGAGGCACCAGGCGATACCGATCGTCCACCCCTGTACCACATCGAGAAATTCGTGACGCGCAAGGATGAGAATGGTCGGGTCTGGAATGAGGCAGAAAGAATCACCCGCGAGCAGGCCCTTTATATGGCCACCAATTGGGCCGCGGACTACACTGGCGATGAGAAAATCCTGGGCACGATTGAGCCCGGAAAACTTGCCGATTGGGTGATTATAGATGGGGATTACATGAGGGTTCCCGAGGATGAGATCGGTGAGCTCAAAGTGGTGATGACAGCGGTGGGAGGCAAGAGCGTTTTTGAGGCAGAAGGGCTATTTTGACCGAGCCGGGATGATGCAATGGGTTCTCGTCATGAAGAGGAGACAGGGCGCGCGACCCGCTTGCGGGTGCCTGCTCCCGCTTGCGGGTCGTGCAGTCGGTGCAGCACGCCGGATGGTTTCGCTGCTGCAGGAGAGAATTTATGCCTACTCCGGCTAGCATGT
>SMUZ01028028.1_pt1 | contig 13537 bp, 6 predicted proteins | sample 2456421 | NCBI WGS metagenome assembly SMUZ01 (sample SAMN11095932, study PRJNA526329) | marine sediment metagenome | biome: Marine sediment; feature: Surficial sediment; material: Deep marine sediment; isolation source: Hadal surficial sediment | place: Pacific Ocean | collected 2014-11 | depth 0-1... | reverse complement strand
TGTCGTCATCAAGGGTAAGTAGTTTTGGATAACTTCGAAGTCCCGATTTTATCGGGATGAAGATTTGTAATTATAAAAGTAAAATAATAAAATAAAAAGTAGATAAATCTTATTAAGAAAAATGAATTATTAAATAAACATATTAATAGAATACTGTTCCTTAATATATTTTTATTCTCAGCCTTTTTTTCGCAACCAACATTTATTTTTGCGCAAGAAAATTTTGTGTTTGAGAATTTCTCTATTCCGCAAGGCCTTTCTAACCCAACTATAAATACTATAATTGAAGATAAGTACGGTTTTCTTTGGCTTGGGACTAATGATGGATTAAGTAGATACGATGGATACGAGTTTAAAGTTTACAAAAATAATCCATCTGATAGTACGAGTTTACCGGGTAATTCAATTAGAACGATAAGTGAAGATAGTAATGGTGACTTATGGATTGGCGGCAGAAATGTATTGGCAAAATATGATAGAAAAGACGATAAGTTTATCAGTGTAAACTTTAATAGAGAGCAAAATTTAAATCAACCAGTCATTAATAAAATTTTTATTGATAAGAAAAATAAAATCTGGATAGGGACCGATTTTTTTGGTGTACATTTACTTAATCCAGAAACAATGACTACAAAAAGAATAAAGTTCATTTTAAATAATGAAGAAATATTTAATGGAGATATATTTTCAATTATTGAAACTTCGAATCAGGAAATATTAGCGCTTGATTATGGTTCGGGGATATTCTATTACAGCAAAGTTGATGATGAATTCCATTTATATAATAATTTAGGAAATAATGAAGCAGGTGTTAGTTTATTAGTTCTTCATGAAGACGAATTTAATAGAATATGGATTGGAGGAGAAGAATCACTAATAATTTATTATAGAAATAATAAAAAGTTGGAGAAAATTGGAATATTTTCAAAGCCGAATTCTACATACTTCTCCAAAGGGATAATTAATATTTTAAAGGATAAAGCAGGCTTTCTTTGGCTTGCTACATTAGATGACGGTTTATACAGATATAATCCGGTTGATAATAAATTTTTTCATTTTACCGGAAGTAGCAATAGTAAAAACAGTATCAAATCTGCAGCTATCCTTTCATTATTTCAAGATAGCTTTGGAAACATATGGATAGGAACAAGACTGGACGGATTATATAAAGTCGATCCAAACAAACAGCCTATGAATGTTCTTACAATACCGGAAAACTTAAAAACTAATTCTCCTGCGGATAGAATAACATCAGTTGCAAAAAGTGAACAGGGTAATTGGGTAGCAATAGGAACAGCCGGGTTAGGGGTATTTTGGCAAAATATTGAAACCGGGGAATATAAAAATTACAGATTCAAACAAAATTCAAACAGTATTTCAAGTAATAATATCTTCGCTTTAACAATTGACGCAGAGAATAATCTTTGGATTGGAAGTGATGCTGGATTAGACCAGGTTAATCAAATTAATGGAAAGGTTAAGCATTATTTTGCCGATGAAATACCACTTTACACTGCTTTCTATATTAATGATTTAAAATTTGATAAAGCCGGACGATTATTTGTTGCACACAGAGGCGGAGTGGATATCTTATATCCAAATCAAAATATTATTAAGAAAATACCTTCCGTCACTAATCGAGAATTCAAACCTGAATTGCAAGCAGCCTTAATAAATCTTATAAATTCTTCAGAACCAATTGCCTCAATTCTTAAAGTAGGTGAGCAAAAATTATTGGAAGATGAATTTGAAGTTTCTGACAGTTCTCAAATAATAATTATTGGTGTTGGTGAAGGACAAGCAAATTTGGAAGTAATGTTTGATTACGGATGGCTTGAAGATGTGAGTAAAAAAATAGTCTGGGGTATGCATAAATATTCAGATTCTTTTCATTTTCAAGGCGGGATGAAGAATAGAATAATGGTTCAAACCTTACAATTAAAAGAGGGTAAATACAAACTTAAATTCCTATCTGACGTTGGACATTCTTATGGAAATTATAATGTTCAATCACCAAAAGATTCTACTCTTTGGGGAATTCAGGTTATCAAACTAGGTGCTAGTCAGTTTAATTATTTTACGGATAGAATTGAGGAAGAGAGAAAAAATAAAAGCTATATGTTATTGGAGATCACTAATTCGATATTTATAAGTAAATCCTATGAAAGTATTTTGTGGATTGGAACAACAAGTCAGGGTCTTTTTAAGTACAATTTAAGTAACGGCAAATTTATTCAGTATAATAAAAACGTTGATGCTGTTTCTGATTTTGTGATTAATAACGATGTATATAATATTTTGGAAGACAGCCGCGGGATTGTATGGTTTTCTTCACCAAATGGATTAGGGAAACTAAATCCTAAAACAGAGGAAATTAAATTTTTTACCGAGAAAGATGGTCTACCTACAAATTTAATTGGTGCAATTCAAGAAGATAATTATGGGAATTTATGGATCAGCAGCGCAGCAGGTTTAACAACGCTGGTCAGAAATTCAGAAGGTGAAAAAGAAACTTTTATAAATATTGATATAAAGGATGGATTACAAGGTTACTCATACTCTCTGGCTACATGGAAAACAAATAATGGAGAATTGTATTTCGGCGGAGATAATGGGGTAAATTATTTTATCCCGGGAAGAACAAATCAAACAAAACCAAAAATAGTAATTACCGATATTAAAGTATCTGATGTATCCGTATTTGACGATATTACAACCTTTGCATTAAAAAAAGATTTAAATGACACAGAAGAAATAACCCTGGACTATTCACAAAATGATATTGCTTTTCAATTTTCTCCCATTCATTACTCAAGACCGGGAAGAAATTTAATTGCCTATAAACTGGAAGGATTTAATAAGGACTGGGTGTATAGCAAGCTTCATTATGCCTCATTTACAAATCTTGACCCAGGCGAATATACATTTAAATTAAAAGCCGCCAACGGCGACGGAATTTGGAGTGATGAAGAAAAAACAATTTCTATAACAATTCTTCCTCCCTGGTGGAGAACAACATTTGCTTATATAATTTATGGGATAGTTCTTGTACTGGGTGTATTTGGTGTGGATCGTTTTCAGAGAAGGCGATTACTTGCAAAAGCAAAGCAGAAAATGGTGATGCAGGAAACGGAGATGAGAGCACAATTAGCCGAAGCCGAAAACGAAAGAAAAAGTAAAGAACTTGAGGAAGCCCGCCAGTTGCAGCTTTCAATGCTTCCAAAGGAATTGCCACAACTTCCGAATCTGGATATAGCTGTATATATGAAAACCGCAACAGAAGTCGGGGGTGATTATTATGATTTTCACGTTGGAATGGATGGAACACTTACTGTTGTTATCGGAGATGCAACAGGACATGGAATGAAAGCCGGAACGATGGTAACTGCTACAAAAAGTTTATTTAGCACACACGCTGCAAATCCGGATATACTTTTTACATTTAATGAAATTACAAGATGTATTAAGCAGATGAACATTCATATGCTGTCAATGTGTCTCACCATTATAAAGATTCAGGGAAATAATATTGTAATGTCTGCAGCAGGAATGCCGCCCGCCTTAATTTACAGGAAGCAGGATATGGCTGTGGAAGAAATTGTATTAAAAGGAATGCCTCTCGGAGCTGTGAGCGATTTTCCTTATCAGCTTAAAGAAACTACAATCAATCCTGGCGATACAATGCTTATATTAAGCGATGGATTACCAGAATTATTTAAGAAGGATAAAGAGATGTTCAGCTACGAAAGGGTAGTGCAGGAGTTCAGTAAAAGCGCGCATAAATCTCCGGAAGAAATTATAGAAGACTTAAAAACTGCAGGCTCAAATTGGATAGATAACGGCGAACCGGATGACGACATCACGTTTGTAGTGCTAAAAATGAAATGAAAAAGAAAATCTTAGCTAATGTGTAGGTTAAGTTTGATAATGTTTCCGGTTAGCCAAAACCATTACTGCATTTGCCGAGGGTAATTTAGTAAATATAAAATCAACAATTCTTATTACAGTTGAGAAAAAATTGAAGGCAATGAAGAAAGCTTCGAGAGTTAATTTTATTTAAATTCAGGGATAAAAGTTCTGCTATGTGCAGTTCAAACTTAATTCATTTATAATAATATCATTATTGGAGGTTTCATTATGAAAAACCTATCTTATTCTATACTATCCAGTTTGGTAGTATTGCTCTTCGTTTTACTTTTTGCAGGATCGGCATTGGCTCAGGATCCAGCTAAGGTAGATTCTAACCACTACAAAGTGGTATTCGAAAACGATGATGTGCGTGTATTACGGATTACTTATGGTCCAGGAGAAAAATCCGTTATGCATTATCATCCTGATGCTGTAGCAGTGTTTCTGACAGATAATCAGGTAAATTTTTCTTTGCCGGACGGAGAGGTAGTAGAAATGGCGGCAACAGAAGGACAGGCAGTCTGGACGCCAGCAGGAAAACATCTTCCGAAAAATGTAGGTGACAAACCATTGGAAATTATTCTTGTTGAACTGAAGAAGTAATCTTTTAATACATCTATCAATTCTCCACTCAAGGCTGGGGCCTTTGAGTGGGGATATTATTTAGTATTTGAATGATGAAGCTTCGCAATGGGTAAACGGCAAAGAACCAGATGACGATGTAACTTTTGTCGTCATCAAGGTTAAGTAGTTATGATCTCTGTGAAGTTTCGATTAAAAAATATTTTAAGCATAGAATCGAATCGAAGACGGGTAGAGATAAAAGTAAAGTAATTAATTATTTTTAGTAAATTAGTTTTTATGTGTAAAAGATTTCATAAAAAATTAATTCCCCTCTTGTTTTTTATTGTCTGTAGTTCAGCAACATTCAACGCTCAAACGATTGATACTATATAGATAAATGCTGATAGCATCACAGATAAAGCAATTTCCTTAACTGATGTTTGGCGCTATCACCCGGGCGATGATCCTTCCTGGGCTTCTCCAACCTTCGATGATTCTGATTGGGATACTTTAAAAACAAAAATGGTGATTGAAGAATTTTCCGAAGGTACCTGGAAGGGGATAGGATGGTTTAGAACTGTAATTAAAATCGATTCTTCACTTCGATTTAAAGCGATAGCGTTTGAAGACTGGCAAAACGGAGCTTCAGAGTTTTACCTAAACGGAAGGTTGATTAAAAAACTTGGGGATATTGGTAATGATACTTTAACCGAAACCCCTCATCTACAAAAAGGTATTCCTTTCGCAGTTGTACTCGATAGCAGTACAATCTATGTACTGGCAGTCCGGTATTCAAATAAGATTGCGATAGATGATGAAAAGTGGTTTAGAGCCTGGTTTGATTATATTGGTTTTTATTTAAAAGTAAGAGCAATCGATGAATCCATTCTTAAAAAAGTAAATAATGAAAGAACAACTCTTGGGGTTAATATTGGTATAGCGGGTTTATTCCTTGCCTTGTTCTTACTTTACATATCACTTTTCATTTTTTATTCGGATAAAAAAGAAAATCTCTACTTTGCTCTTTTTAACTTCAGCATATCGGTTATATTTTTTGCATCAATGGTGAGCAGATATATAGAGAGCGATTTGACAGCCATCTCATTGATAAATGCATTCACAACCTCTTCACTACTGTTTGTTTTTCCATTCTACTTAGGATTTCTTTATTCAATATTCTATGATAAACTACCCAAGCAATTTTATATCATTTTCATTTATGTATCTATAGTTGTTATTGGGATTATATTAAACCTCGCACCGCCATCGGTTGCAGAGAAAGTAATATTAGCTTCTATATTTTTTCTAACCCTCGAAGGATTAAGAGTTATTATCGTTGCGATAAAAAATAAAAAACCTAATTCTAATATTATTGGCGCAGGAGTAATCGTATTTGTTATATTTGTAGTACTATTATTCATTTTTGGGATTTTTGGTATAAGTATAAGCAATCTTGTTGGATTAATAATTTTCTTTTCAGGTTTACTCAGCTTACCAATTTCAATGTCTATTTATCTTGCCCGGGATATTGCTTCAACAAATAAAGATCTTGCCCAACAGTTACAAAACGTGAAGGAACTATCAAAAAAAGAACTTGATCATAAACTCAGAGCTCAAAAAGCAGAAGCAGAAAACGAAAGAAAAACCAAAGAACTTGAGGAAGCCCGCCAGTTGCAGCTTTCTATGCTTCCTAAAGAATTGCCACAGCTACCTCATCTCGATATTGCAGTTTATATGCAAACCGCAACAGAAGTCGGTGGAGATTACTATGATTTTCATCTTGATATGGAAGGCACTCTTACGGTTGTAATAGGTGATGCAACGGGACATGGAATGAAAGCGGGAACTATGGTTACTGCTGCAAAAAGTATTTTTAATTCTTATGTAAACAATCCGGACATAATTTTTACTTTTCAGGAATTTAACCGCGTTATTAAAGGAATGCGATTACCATCAATGTCAATGTGTCTTTCACTGTTAAAAATTAAAGGGAATAATTTAACAATGTCTGCTGCTGGAATGCCGCATGCCTTGTTATATAGAAGTGAAAATAAAAAAGTCGAAGAAATTATCTTAAAGGGAATGCCTTTAGGTGCAGTTAATGATTTTCCTTATCAAATAAAAACTACAGAGCTTAAATCTGGCGATACTTTATTACTATTAAGCGATGGTTTACCAGAATTGTTTAACGGTAATAAAGGAATGTTTGGTTACGATAGAGTTACTACAGAATATGAAAAAGTTGCTTCAAATAATGCGAATGAAATTATTGAACACTTAAAAAATATTGGTTCTGAATGGTTAAACGGCAACGACCCTGATGACGACATCACTTTCGTCGTGCTTAAAATGAAATAGTTTTAATAATTAAAATAATTATTCTGGAGAATAAAAATGAAGGTACATACCAAAGAATATGATAATGCAGTTGTAATCAGCTTAACGAGTGAGATGATGCTTGGTTACGAGGCTCAAGATTTTCACGATGCAATAACTAGTTCTTTAGAAAAAAACATAAAGAAAATAGTGATTGATTTAAGCAATCTGAAATATATTTCAAGCTGGGGAATTGGAATATTAATACATGGCTACACTACTGTAACTAACCAAGAAGGAAATTTTGTTCTTGCAGCGGTACCAGATTTTGTACGCGACTCTTTGAAGAAAACTAAATTAGATACTGTATTTACAAAGTTTGATTCTGTTGAGGACGCGTTAAAAAGTTAGGACAATTACAACTTCCCAACAAATTAACCATCTCAATTGCAGTTAGAGTTGTATGCCATCTTTTGTTGCTATCAAAGTAAAATGAGCTAAAAAGAAAACCCCAACTTTCAGAAAACAAGTTTAATTAATTATTGGAGAATTTACTCCCACAATCTTTATCTTTTCAACTTTCAGTTTCACTACTCCATGCCTGAAAGCTCCTAATTCCATTGCAACCTTTTTAGACAGATCAATTTTTCTTCCTGGAATGTAAGGTCCCCTGTCATTTATTCTTACAACAACGGATATTTTAGTTTTTATATTAGTTAATTTTAATAACGTTCCGAAGGGTAAACTTTTATGTGCAGCCGTATAACCCATCTGATCATATATTTCGCCATTTGCAGTTAGTCTGCCGTGAAAACGCGGACCGTACCATGATGCTTTCATGATACCCATATTATAATATTTTACGTTAACATTTTGTGAAATTGAAGTTACTTCTTCGATCGGGTTTTCAAAAGCGGATATACTATTGTTTGTTATTGCACTTTTAGTTGGTAATAATGTTAATCCTGTTATTGAAAAAATCATCAGTACCAGTAATAGTAATTTAATGTTATGCATGATATCTTTCTGTATAAATTATAAATCAAATTCTCTCTCATCATAGCATACCATTCCTAAAAAGTGTCCCTTAATTCAATGTTGGTGCCACTATTATCAATCAATTCATTGTGAATTTTGCGTCTTAAATATCCCTTTAATTTTTTTGTATGTATTTATCTGATAACTTGCATCTATTTGAAACATAATGAGTTAGTTGCTCCCAGAATTGAAAGATAAGATTTTGGAAAATAAAGGAATTAAAAAAGTTAATAGAACAGTAAAATATTTTTACTGTTTATTTGGTAAATAAGCAAAACATATAATAGTTTAAATAAATTAATTTACTAAATTTTGATTTTATTAAAGATCATGAAAGGGCGAACAAAAATGAAAAAATTATTCTCAGTAATTTTCTTTTCAATTCTATTTATTAGCGTTTCAATATTTCCATCCTTATATGCTCAGTCAGATAATATTTCCGGTCAATCAAATGTAGGTGGTAATGATATCCAACCTTTACAAAAGGGAGTTTTCATTCATCAATTGGATAATGGTATGCAGGTTCTTTTAATTAAAAACCCTGCTCTGCCGATGGTTGGTGCCAACGTTGTAGTAAAAGTTGGTTCAGCTTACGAGACTTTTGCAACCAGCGGAATGAGTCACATGTTAGAGCATCTTTTGTTTAACGGGACTGAAACTTTAACACAGAAAGAATTATACGATGCAACAGATAAAATTGGCGGATACAATAATGCAAACACAGGCGAGTATTATACAAACTACATGATGGTTACTCCCGCTGAAAATATTTATGCAGGAATGAAATTACAGTCGGATATGCTCTTTCATTCAATCTTACCTGAAGAAAAAATTGAGAAGGAAAAAGGCATTGTAATGGAAGAGATTGCCAAATCGTTGGCGAGTTCAAGAGAGCAGGTAGAAAGAAATATTATCTCAATTATATATAAAGGACACGCACTCTCTTTACCCACATTAGGAACTTATGAAACCATTAAGATTATGAAACGTGATGATGTTTTTAAATTCTACAAAAATTATTATCTACCAAATAATATGATCATGAGCGTAATCGGAAATTTTAATAAAGATGAAATGATAAAACAGATCGAAGAAATCTACGGTAACGTATCACCCGGTAATGTCAAAGTATCTGAAAATCCTTTATGGGGAACGGGTTTTGAAAAGCCCAAAAATAAATCAAAGATAGATGGAGAAACTTTTCATCGCTTTTATAAAGGTGGCAAGTTATTACTCAATCTAATTTATGAATTGGATCGTGAGCTCACATCAGAATTTATTGATCTGCTTCAATTGTCATTAAGCGATAAAGCTGAATCGTTACAGAAAATATTAGATGATAAATTTCCTGATAAGGTAACAAAGGTTTCGTTTCAAATGAGAGAGTATCCTATTAAGAAATATTTGGAAGCAACTTTGACTTTAACGGATGAATCTAGTCTTAATGAAGTTGTAAACTTATTTATGGATGAATTAAAAAAGCAAAATTTTTCTTTAGCTCCTGAGATAATTATTACTGAAGCAATTAATACTAAAACCGCTTTTTATAAGAACATTGAAAAACCCCATATGTTCGGAATATATAATGCAAGCATTATTGGAGAATATGGAATTGAATCCGTATTCGAATCTTATTCACAATCCAGTTATATAAACGCAGGTAAATTGTTAAATGATTTTTCAATTGTTTCTAATCCTGTAATAATAATTCAACATCCTTTTGTTTCGGATGAAGATACAGCAACTGATGATGCAATTAAGATAGAACTTTTTGAAAACGGAGAAACGAACCCTGTAATAATTGTAAAGCAAAACATTGCGAGCGAATTATTAGCCATCCATTACATGATTAAAAACAAAGCAGCGTACGATGAAAAGTATGGTAAAGATGCTGCATTCATCTGGCATGATACATTTGGACAAAGAATGAAATCTCCGGAAAATAAAAAAGAAAGCATTAATTATGGATTAACTTTTACTGTTAATGATAATCCATATATACCGATGGATAATATTTATTTGAGTCCAGCTTTTGGTTACATTCGTGTAGAAGGACTTGCTGATGATGTTGCCGGAGCAACTGATTATCTGAACAACCAGATAATGAATTTTATACCTTCCCAGGCTGAATTTGATAATGCAGTTAAAAAAACTCATAGCGTAAAGATGATGAAAAGAGAGAACAAAGCTAAAAAAGTTTTTGAAGATGCTTATAAATCCATCATTTATGAACCCGAAAAATATTCTTCTCCCGAAGAACAATTAACGTATGAAAATCTGTTGGACTTCGGCCGAGAATATTTCAATCCGCAGAATATGATAATATCGGTTGTTTCAAGTGCTTCTTCAGAGGAAATAATTAATTACTTCTCAATTTTTAAAATTGAAGAGAGTACTCAACCACTTAACGAACCGGCTTATGTTAGTAAATATGCTGATGTTAATGAAGCTCACATAATCATAGATACTGTTGGAGGAGAGCAGGCATATTTGTTTTATGGATTTTTAAAAACTGTTGATAATAATGATAAAGTTGCGTTAAAAGCTCTTTCATTGTTACTCGGAGATAAAATTGTTTTTGATGTTCGTGAAAAACAAGGCTTAGCTTATCGTATGGGTGCAGGAATAAATGTAATAGAAAATACAGCTTTGTTTTACATCAATATGGGAACAAGACCTGAAAATGTGGATAAACTTGTACCGCAGTTCCCCGGCTTTTTCTCTGCAGAATTTTCAAATTCATTTACAGAAGATGAATTAATTAAGCGTGTGAATATGTATTTAGGTAGAATGATGTTCAGAAGATTATCCATCAATAACCAGGCAAATTATTTAGGACATTCATATTATTTTGATGGAGACATTTTTGACGATGAAGATATGTTAGATGCATTAAAAAAAGTTACACTTGATGATGTTAAACATGTTGTGGAAAAATATCTGAAAGCTGAAAATCCAGTTGAAGTTATAGTTCGTTAACAGATCTGCGATTATCGGCTCGATCAGCGTCACCTGCCTGCCGGCATGTCTGCGTTCTATTTTTTAAATATAAAATAAATCAATGGGAATTGTCATGAAATATAAATTACATTTAATCGTATTCTTATTTTTAACGAATATTGTTTTTGCCCAGAACACTCTCATTCACCATGAGATTGATGCAAAATTAAATCCATCTGTTTCATTCCTTGAAGTAATCGATGAAATTACAATTCCTGAAAAATGGGTCAGCAGCGAATTGAAATTTAAGCTGCACAATGCATTAACTGTATCTACATTAACTGAAGGAATTAATATTGAATTGATAAATGAAGATGTAAATGCAAAAGATGTAGGAATGGACAGGGAAGAAAGTGAATCATCAAACATCCTGTTATTGAATGAATATAAAATAATCTTTCCCAAAGGACATACAGGTGATCTTAATCTTCAATTAAACTACAGCGGAAAGATAGAATCACCAATTGAACAAAGCGCAGAAAATTACGCAAGGGGATTCAATGAATCACCAGGAATTATTTCTGATATTGGTATTTATTTAGCCGGATCAACCTATTGGGTTCCTTACTTTAGTGATGAGCTGTTCACATTTAATCTTACCGCTACAACTCCTGCTGGATGGAAAACTGTTAGCCAGGGAAAGAGAACAAAAGATGAGGATGTTAATGATCAACATGTCGATCGATGGGAATCTCCCGAGCCGATGGAAGAAGTTTTTTTCATCGCTGCAAAATTTACAGAATATGATTATACAGTAGGAGCTGTTACTGCGATGGCTTTTCTTCGTACACCTGATGAAGGTTTGGCAAATAAATATCTGCAAACAACCGCACAATATCTCGAAATGTACCGCCAGCTCGTTGGACTTTATCCTTATTCAAAGTTTGCGCTAATTGAAAACTTTTGGGAAACAGGTTACGGTATGCCGTCGTTCACTTTACTCGGCGAAACAGTAATTCGTTTACCGTTTATTCTTCATTCATCTTACCCGCACGAGCTATTGCATAACTGGTGGGGTAATAGTGTGTATGTTGATTTTGAAACCGGTAACTGGTGCGAAGGTTTAACTGCGTATATGGCAGATCATCTTATTAAAGAACAGCGCGGGCAGGGGATTGATTACAGAAGATCGACTTTGCAAAAATTTACTAATTATGTAAATGAGGGAAATGATTTCCCTCTTACAGATTTTCGATCACGTTACAATGAACCGAGTGAAGCAATTGGTTACGGTAAATGTTTGATGATGTGGAATATGCTGAGACAGGATTTAGGTGATGAAATATTTGTCAGTGGATTTCAGAATTTTAATCGTACAAACAAATTTAGAATAGCTTCCTTTGATGATATTAGAATAGCAATGGAAGAAAAATCGGATGAAGACCTAAGCAAGTTTTTTACACAATGGGTAACGAGAACAGGCGCACCACAACTACAGATGAAAAATGTAACGGTTAATAAATCGGGTGAAGGATATACAATTGAATTCACAATAGCACAAGTTCAGAAAGAAGATGCTTTTTTCCTGAACGTTCCAGTATTCATCTACACCGAATCTGAATTTGTTAAAGAAATTGTAAAGATGGATTCAAGAGAACAGAGCTACAGTGTTAACATTAGCAATGAACCTGTAAGAATTGATATTGATCCTGAGTTTGATCTTTTCAGAAGACTGCATTATAATGAAATACCACCAGCGTTATCAACAGCTTACGGTTCAGATAAAGTATTAATTATTTTACCTTCAGGCGAAGATAAAGCTGCTATGGAATCTTATGAAACTCTCGCTAATAAGTGGTTGGAAGAAAAGCCGGACAAGTTTGAAATAATTTATGATAATGAAATTGAATCTATCCCATCAGATAAAGCAATATGGGTTTTCGGCTGGAATAACGAATACAAAATTCTCATTCAAAGTGGAATGTCGGATTACAATGTCCAGTTAAATGATAACTCTGTTGATGTTGATAAAAAAACATTGGCGAAAGAAAACAACAGTTTTATTGTTTCGGTACGTAATCCCAATAATCCTGAGGAAGTTGTGGTGTGGCTAACCATCGGAAACAAAGATGCTGTTCCCGGGTTGATTAGAAAATTGCCGCACTACGGAAAGTACAGCTATCTTGTTTTTGAAGGAGATGAACCTGCTAACATTGAAAAAGGACAATGGTCGGTTGTTAATTCACCGTTAAGCAAACTGCTAGTAACGGATGAAGAAATTTTACTTCCAAAAATTCCGAACCGTGAGCCGCTGGCTAAACTGCAGCCCGTATTTTCAGCGGAAAAAATGTTAGAGCATGTAAAATTTCTTGCTTCGGATGATTTAAAGGGAAGGGGATTGGGAACTGAAGAGTTAGACCAAGCTGCACAATATATTGGGGATCAATTTAAGGCGGCTGGACTTCAACCAGCCGGCGATGACGGAACATTTTTCCAAATATGGACTCAGAATGTTGGCAAGGAAGGAAAACAATTCTCTTTTAAAAATGTAATTGGAATTATTCCCGGTACAAATGAGAAACTTGCAGGTCAATCTGTTGTTCTGTCCGCTCACTACGATCATCTTGGCCTTGGCTGGCCAGATGTTCGCAAAGGCAATACAGGCAAAAATCACTACGGTGCAGATGATAATGCAAGCGGTGTTGCGGTTATGATTGAACTTGCAAAACTTATGGGTAAAACGGAAAAACCAAAAAGAACTATTGTGTTT
>SMUZ01049491.1_pt1 | contig 13548 bp, 12 predicted proteins | sample 2456421 | NCBI WGS metagenome assembly SMUZ01 (sample SAMN11095932, study PRJNA526329) | marine sediment metagenome | biome: Marine sediment; feature: Surficial sediment; material: Deep marine sediment; isolation source: Hadal surficial sediment | place: Pacific Ocean | collected 2014-11 | depth... | reverse complement strand
CCGCGTGTCCGATGAGATGCCTGCCAACCCGTGTGCGATGCTCGGCGAGTGCGCGGAGCAGCAGCCGCTCCTTCTTCGGGCCCATGCCCTTCAGCGTGCGGAGACGCCCCTCGGTGGCAGCGGTTTCGAGGTCGTCGAGCGTTGCGATGCCGCGCTCCGCATAGAGCACCGCCACCGTCTTGGGTCCGACGCCCTGCAACCGGAGCAGGTCGAGGATGGTGGGCGGGAACTCTTGCCGGAGCTCGTCGTAGTAGGCGAGCGCGCCGGTGTCGCTCAGCTCGCGGATCTTCGCACTGAGGTCTTTGCCGATGCCGGGGAGCGCGCGCACCTCGGCATCGGTCAGGTCCGCGATCCGTTCCGCCATGTGACCGACGATGTCGGCGGCGTTGCGATACGCGCGGACCTTGAACGGGTTGGCGTTCTTGATCTCGAGCAGATCGCCGATATCAGTGAAGACGCGCGCGATGCCGAGGTTGTCCATCCGTGTCCCTCACTCGCTGCGGCCGTCGAGCTGGAGCCCATCGGTGTCGATCCGGCAGTCGAGCAGTCGCGCGCCGGCATCGAGCACGGCGCGGCACACGTCGGCCCGGCGCGCCGGATCGATCACGAAGAAGACGCACCCGCCACCGCCGGCCCCGCAGACCTTGCCCGCGAGCGCCCCAGCGGCCGCCGCCTGTGTCATGAGGCGCTCGATTGCGGGTGTCGTCACTCCGGGCGCCAGCGCCTGTCGTTCTCGCCACTCGAGCGTGACCTGTCTGGCGAGCTCCGTCCAGTCGCCGTCGACCAGAGCGTCCCGGAGAGCGGCGGCGATATCCCGGATGCGTTCGAAGTGGGCCACCAGTGCAGCGTCTCCGTCGATGTGGCGCCTGGTGATGTCCCAGTTGTTGATGCCGGAGGAGCGCGACTCGCCGCTATAGGCCAGTACGAGCCGACGCTCGAGCTCCAGCGGGTCGACCTCGAGCGCCACACGCGTGACGCCCGCCGCATCGAGCTCGACCGCCGAGATGCCACCATACAGCGCCGGCCGGTAGTCCTGCGCGCCGGTCGGGATCCCGAGGGTCCTGGCCTCGAGGTTCATGGCGAGCGTCAGCAGCTGGTCGGCGGAGTACTCGACACCCTGCCACCGGGCGAGCGCCGCGCACACGGCCATGGTGAGCGCGGAGGACCCGGCGAGACCAGCGCCCATCGGCGCAGCGGCGCGTGTCGTGATGCGCACGCCCTCGACCTGGAAGAACCGGGCAATGTGGGCGATCAACCGGTTGTCGCCGACCGGGTCCAGCGCGCGCCACGTGGTGGCGGTCAGCGTCCGTCCCGTGTCCTCGGAGCGGATCCACACCTGCCCGTCGTCGCTGGCGGTTACGGTGCAGGCAGCGCGCAACCGGATCGCGGCGTTGACGGTCTGCGCGCCGGGGTGAAAGAGATACAGCGGCCAAATGTCGAGGGTGCCCCCCGCGAGATCGATGCGGGTCGGGGCGGAGGAGTGGACCTGCACGCGCGCATTATAATTGCCCGTGTCGGATACGGGCGTGGCAGTGCACCTGGCGGCCGACGCGTGGCTGGCGAGCAGTCCGTGGTGAAACCCCGTGTCGCACCGAGACGCGTCGTGATCGATGCCGCACTCGACCAGGACCAGGCGCGACGAGGGAGCAAATTGGGGGATGTGTGACCGAGGAGCAACGCCGTCCAGGCGGGATGCATCGCCAGCCGAATGCTACCGTAATGATGACCGGGGCCACTAAGTGAACGCGCTCCATCGTCACGTCGGACAGCTGGTGGTGGTCGGGTTCGGTGGATACAGCGTGTCGGCGGAGCTGCGGGCGCTGGCGCGGGAGTGGGATCTCGGCGGTGTCATCCTGTTCGGTCGAAACATCGAGGTGCCGGAGCAGGTGGCCGAGCTCGCGTTCGAGCTCCAGGAGCTGGCGCACGAGGTGCCGTTGTGGGTGGGTGTCGACCAGGAAGGGGGGCGCGTCGCGCGACTTCGCGCGCCCTTCACCGAGTGGCCGCCGATGGCCGGCCTCGGGCGCGCCGGTGATGTCGGGCTGGCGGAACGGTTCGCGGCCGCACTGGCGGACGAGCTGTCGGCGGTCGGGGTGACCCTCGATTTCGCTCCGGTGCTCGACGTGTCCGACGAGGCGGCCGACCCGGTCGACCATGTCATCGGGAACCGGGCGCTGTCAGCGGACCCGGACGAGGTCGGGCGGCTCGGTGGGGTCATCATTGACACCCTCCAGCGCAGCGGTATCGCGGCGTGCGCCAAGCACTTCCCCGGACACGGAGAGACGCGTGCCGATTCCCATCACGAGCTCCCGGTCGTCGAGCATCCGCCTGAACGGCTGCGCGAGCACGAAATGGCGCCGTTTCGCGCCGCCATCGCCGCCGATGTGGCCATCGTGATGACCGCGCACGTGCTGTACCCGGCGTTGGACGACGAGCGGGCGGCCACGCTGTCACGCACGATCGTCGAGAACATCCTGCGACGAGAGCTCGGACATCAGGGTCTCATCGTGACCGATGATCTGGACATGGGCGCCATCACCGGGTCGCAGACGGTCGAGCAGGCGGCGGTGCGCGCGCTCGACGCCGGGTGCGACACGGTGCTGGTGTGCGGCGATTCGATCGAGCGCCACGCCGCGATGCTCGAGGCGATCATCCATGCGGTGGAGGCTGACGAGCTCGACGACCGTCGGATCGAGGCGGCGCGCGTCCGCCAGCAGCATGTGAAAGCCAGGTTCATGGGGGGCGAGCGCCCCAGCCGGCCGTTGTCCGGCAAAGCGCTACGGGTACGGCTGGGTACGGGCCTGCACCAAGCGGTAGCCGCGGAGATCGCGCGTGCGTGAACCAGGGCACCAGCGACGCGGGAGCTGGTGACTGGATGCTGAAGCCCCGTGCTCTCGTGCCAGGCGACCGGATCGCAATCGTCGCGCCGGCGAGTCCATTCGATCGCGACCAGTTCGACCAGGGCGTGGCGGAGCTCGCACGCTTCGGCCTGACGCCCGTGATGACCGAGGGGGTCTTCGCGCGGCGGGGGTATGTGGCGGGAGACGCCCGGCGCCGCGCGGCGGCGCTGATGGACGCCTGGCGCGATCCCTCCATTGCCGCGGTCATGGCGGCGCGCGGCGGGTATGGCAGCGCGCAGCTGTTGGGGTTCCTCGACCCCGACGTCGTCCGAGACGCCGCCAAGCCGTTCATCGGACACAGCGATGTGACGGCGCTGCTCGTGTATCTCACGACGCGGTGCGGTACGGTCTGTTTTCACGGGCCGATGGTGCTGAACCTGTCTGGTGGCGAGGCGGGATACGACCGCGACTCGTTCCGCCGCTGTCTGATGACGACGGCGCCGGTCGGCGAGCTCACCGCGGACGGTCTCGACACGGTCCGGGACGGCGAGGCCTGCGGCCCGTTGCTCGGCGGCACACTCACGCAGCTGGTGGCGTCGCTCGGGACGCCCTACGCGTTCGCCCCTCCGTCGGGGTACGTCCTGCTGCTCGACGAGGTGGGCGAGCGACCGTATCGGATCGACCGGATGCTCACGCAGTTGACGGCGAGTGGGGTGCTGGCGCGAGCCGCCGCGGTGGTGTGCGGCGAGTTCCCCGAGTGCGACGACTCGACAGGACAACCAACGGCGCGTGTCGTGGTCGCCGACCTGCTCGAGGGGTTTCCCGGACCGGTGCTCTTCGGGTTTCCGACGGGCCATGCTGCCGGTCGGGCGCTGACGGTGCCGCTCGGGGTCGACGTCCGCGTGGTCGCCGGCCGCCGGCCGCGTCTGGTCGTCACGGAGTCGTCAGTCGCATGACGACGGTGCATTTTGTCGGGATCTGCGGTACCGCGATGGCGACGCTTGCGGCGATGCTCAAGGATCGCGGCTACGTGGTCCGCGGGTCGGACCAGCACGTGTATCCGCCGATGAGTGACTTCCTGGCGGCGCGCGAGATCCTCTGTCAGGACGGGTTCGACGCGGACCACATCACCGACGACCTCGACCTCGTGGTGATCGGGAACGCCGTGTCTCGTGGGAACCCGGAGGTCGAAGCGGTCCTGGACCGCAAGTTGCGGTATCGCTCGCTCCCGGAAATGGTGCGGGACACCTTTCTCTGGGAGCGGCGGTCGATCGTCGTCGCTGGGACGCACGGGAAGACGACGACCGCCTCGCTGGTGAGCTGGCTGCTGGCCGACGGCGGCCGCGACCCGAGCTTCCTCGTCGGGGGACTGGCCGTCAACTTCGGGTCGAGCTATCGGCTGGGGCAGGGCAGGGAGTTCGTGATCGAGGGGGACGAGTACGACAGCGCGTTCTTCGACAAGACGGCGAAGTTCCTGAAGTATCTGCCCGACATCGCGGTGGTCGGGAACCTCGAGTTCGACCACGCCGATATCTATGCCGACGTCGAGGCGATCAAGTCTGCGGTGCGACGGCTCGTGACCCTGGTGCCTCGGCAGGGTCTGTTGGTCCTGGGGGCCGACAGTCCGGGCGCGTTCGAGATGCGCGTGGGTGCGCCGTGTCGGGTGACGACCTTCGGGCTGGGGGAGACGGCCCAGTGGCGCGCCACGTCGGTCGAGGCGGTGCCCGATGGGATGACCTTCACGGTGGAGCATCGTGACGCGCCGGTCACAGATGTGCATGTCCCGCTTCTGGGGGAGTTCAACGTGCGGAACGTGCTGGCGGCGTTTGCGGTCGTCTGCGAGGTCGGGCTGGACCCGACGACGGTCGCCGCGTCGGTCGCGCGGTTCGAGGGTGTCAAGCGGCGCCTGGAGATCCGCGGGCAGGAACGGGGGGTCACCGTCTATGACGACTTCGCGCATCACCCGACCGCGGTCCGGGAGACGCTGGCAGGGGTCCGCGCGTCGCATCCGTCGCGGCGGATCTGGGCGCTGTTCGAGCCGCGGTCGGCGACCGCCTGCCGGCGGGTATTTCAGGAGGACTTCGTCGGGGCGTTCAGCCAGGCGGACGAGGTCATCATCGGACGGGTGTATCGGTCGTCGCTGCCAAAGGCCGAGCGGTTGTCGGAGACGGAGCTGGTCGCCGGGATCGACGCGGCCGGGGTCCGCGCGCGGCACCTGGCCGAGGTGGGGGACATCGTCCGGACCGTCGTAGACGAGGCTCGGGACGGGGATCTCGTCGTCGTGATGTCGAACGGCGTGTTCGGCGGAATTCATGACCGGATCCTGAAGGCCCTTGCGGCACCGACCGGATAACGGGTTGCTGAAGGAGCGCTCCGATTGCTCCCTCCCCCTCTGGGAGAGGGCCGCGGTGAGGGCAAGGACGAGCGGGCGCCGCGCTCCGGAAACGGCGGTCAGCCCGCCAGGGCGCGCACGTGCGCGCCCCGCGGCCGCGGCGTGGGGCGATTCCCACAAGCGGCCGCGAGGGGTTCGGGGCGCAGCCCCGTCTAAATTAGATGCCGGACTGGCGGATCCGGGTGGCCGGCGATGCGGCGGTGACGGTTGAGCTCGAGCCACGAATCGATCCGGTCATCAATGCGCGGGTCGTGGCGCTGGCGGCCGGGGTGTGCGCGGCGCGGCACCCCGGCGTGCGTGACGTTGTCCCAAGCTACAGCGCGGTCACGGTGTATTTCGACCCGCTGCGCACCGATCTCGACCGGTTGTGGGCCGCGCTCGAGGAGATGGCCGCCGCGCCGGTGGGTGACGCTGGACCGACGCGAGAGGTCGTCGTGGGAGTGCGCTACGGCGGCGCGGCTGGCCCCGATCTGGATGAGGTGGCCGCGTTCGCCGGCTGCTCGATCCATGACGTCGTCCGCCGGCACACGGCGCCGCAGTATCGCGTGTACATGGTGGGGTTTCTGCCGGGGTTCCCGTATCTCGGCACGGTCGACGCCCGGATCGCCATGCCCCGCCGGTCGAGTCCGCGGCTGGCGGTGCCGGCCGGTTCGGTCGGCATTGCCGGAACACAGACCGGCATCTACCCGACCACGGCCCCGGGCGGCTGGCGTCTGATCGGGCTCGCCGCGGTGGATCTGTTCGATGCGGGACGGGAGCCCCCGAGCCTGTTTCGTCCGGGGGACACGGTTCGGTTCGAAGCGGTGTCGATGGAGACAGGCGGGTGACGATAGGGGTGGTGGAACCAGGGTTGCTGACGACGGTGCAGGACTGCGGGCGCTGGGGCAGCCAGGCCCTCGGTGTCCCGGTCGCCGGGCCGATGGATGGGGTGTCGCACCGGTTCGCGAATCTGCTGGTCGGGAACCAGCCGGACTGCGCGACCCTCGAAGTGACGCTCGTCGGTCCGACGCTCGAGTTTCTCGCCGAGACCACCTTTGCCGTCGCCGGAGCGGAGTTCGAGTTATGGCTCGATGCCCAACCGACACTGGCCAACACCCCGTGTCACGCCGGCCGGGGAAGCCGGTTGCGGTTCGGGCGCCGGGCGGGCGGTGCCCGTGCCTATCTGGCGGTCGCGGGTGGCATCGACGTGCCACCGGTGCTCGGGAGCCGGAGCACCGATCTCGCGAGTGGACTCGGTGGGCTCGCTGGGCGTCCGCTCCGCAGCGGCGACCAGCTGGGGGTGGGCCAGTGGGCGGGGCGGCGTGTCCCTCGCGTGCCGTCACCTGCCCCCGTGACGCTTCCCCGGGGTGGCGCCACCGTGCGGGTGATACCGGGATCCGACGAGGATCGGTTCAGTCCGCGCGCCATGGAGGTATTCGGGCAGGCTCGGTTTACGCTGGGACCGGAGTCGAACAGGATGGGGTACCGACTGCGTGGGCCGTCGCTCGAGCTGGTCCGAACCGAGCCGTTGCTGTCGAGCGCGACGCCGGTCGGCACCGTCCAGGTGCCCGCGTCCGGTCAGCCGATTCTTCTGATGGTCGACCGGCAGACCACCGGTGGCTACGCCAAGATCGCCACGGTGATCAGCGCCGATCTGTCAGTGGCTGGGCAGCTCGCGCCCGGCGACTGGATCGCGTTCGAGATCTGCGAGCGCCGGGAGGCGGTCGCTGCGTTGATCGCGCTCGAGCAGGCGTTGATGCACGCATGAGCGGCGAGACTCGCGGAGGGATGGCGGTGCGGGCCCGGCTGCGTCAGACGTTTGGCGACCGTGTCCGCGAGCGCGTCGCGCTGACGGCGTTGACGACGTTTCGCACCGGTGGCCTGGCTGACTGGATGCTCGAGACCCGTGATCCGGACGACCTGGTGGCCGCGGTGCGGGCGACGCGCGCGATGGGTCTGCCGCTGACCGTGTTGGGTGGCGGGTCGAACGTGCTGGTCGGCGACGCCGGGGTGCGTGGGCTCGTGCTGCGCCTGCGTCACGGCGCGCTGACTCGTGTCGGGTCGAGCGGCGTGCGTGCCGACGGCGGCGTGACCCTCAACGGTCTCGTCCGATGGACGATCCAGCGTGGACTGGCCGGCCTGGAGCGGTGGGCCGGGACCCCTGGCACGGTGGGCGGTGCGGTCCACGGCAACGCACATTTCGACGGCCGGTTGCTGGGCGATATGGTGACGTCGGTGGGGCTGGTCGACCGCACGGGGACCGTCTCCCGGGTGTGCCGGACCGAGATGGGGTTCGGGTACGACGAGAGTCGCATTCAGCATACCGGAGAGTGGGTGCTGTGGGTCGAGTTCCGAGTGGCGCCGGGTGAGGTCGACGCGTTGCGTGCGGTGGCGCGCCGGTCGCTGGCATTCCGGAAACGCACGCAGCCGCTCGGTCCCGCCTCGGCGGGCTGTGTGTTCCAGAACCCGCGCCCGGAGGATGGTCCATTACCCGACGAGGTGCCTCGATCCGCCGGCGCGCTTATCGATCGGGTTGGCCTGAAGGGTCGTCGAATCGGTGGGGCCGTGGTGTCGGCGGTGCACGGCAACTTCATCGTGAATGAGGGTGGCGCCACCGCCACCGATGTACGCCGCCTCATTGAGCTGTGCCGGACGGCGGTCCGAGAGCGGTTCGGGATCACGCTGCGCGAGGAGCTGATCTATCTGGGCGAGTTCTAGCGACGGTGCGCGTCACACTGCTCGACGACGGTCGGCGCAACATCCCTAGACTGCTGTTCGTCCAGCCCCGCTACGCGGGGGTAGACTCTTGAACGGAGGCTGTCGTGGTGAGAGCGAAACACAGACGATCACAACGTGACGCATGTGTCACGACAATCGTTGTGCAAGGAGTCGAGGGTTCGTATCAGGGGATGTACTGTTGATTGGGCCGCGCCGCGGCAGGCACGTTACAGGCCCCCTGCTGTGGGCGAGCAGTGCCCGATAGTGGGTGGATCGGTGGCGGCCGTCAGGCGGACAGACGAGACGCAGTGAGATGGGTTCAGAGACGACGAGACGAACGGGTCAGAGGATGACGAGCCTGGTGATCGAGGGTGGCCACCGCTTGGTGGGTCGTATCGAGGTCGAGGGCAACAAGAACGCGGCGCTGCCGCTGCTGGCCGCCTGTCTGCTCACCGAGGAGCCGTGCGTCCTGACCAACGTGCCTCGGATCAAGGACGTCCAGGTGATGACCGACCTGCTGGGCGGTCTCGGGGCCGACCTCAGCGGTGTCGGCACGAGCACCCTGCGTGTCAGTTGTGCGCGGATCGTCGGCGAGGAGCCCGATCGCACGTTGGTCGGTCGGCTGCGCGGGTCGGTGCTGCTCTGCGGTCCGTTGCTCGCGCGGCGCGGTCGGGTGCGTCTGGCGCCTCCTGGCGGCGACTTTCCGGCGCGACGGACCTTGTCGGCGCACCTGCAAGCGCTCGAGGCCATGGGGGTGCGGCGCCGGGAGGCGACCGGCGCGGACTATGTGTTGGAGGCGCCGGACGGGCTCAAGGCCGCGTCGCTCTATCTCGAAGAGGCGTCGGTTACCGGCACCGAGACGGCGCTCCTCGCGGCGGCGGCGGCGTCCGGGGAGAGTGAGATCCGCCATGCGGCGTGCGAGCCGCACGTCGTGGAGCTGTGCCGGTTCCTGACGCGGATGGGGGCTGAGGTCGAGGGCGCCGGCACGCCGACCATCAGGATCGCCGGTGGACACCGCCTGGGTGGCGCCGAACACCGTCTGGACGGGGACTATATCGAGGCGGGGAGCTGGGTGGTCGCGGCGGCGGTGACCGGTGGCGAGATCGAGGTGCGTGGCGCCAGTCCCGAACATCTGGAACCGATCACGACGGTACTGAAGCGGATGCAGGTCGACTGTGAGGTGGACGACGACCGGTTGCTGTTGCGGCCGTCGTCTCCGGTCGGTGTTCGTCAGATCACCACGGCGCCTTGGCCGGGATTTCCGAGCGACATGGTCAGCCTGATCAGCGTCCTGGCCACCCAGGCGACCGGTCGCACGCTGATTCACGACTGGATGTACGAGCTGCGCCTGTTCGCCTTGGAGCAGTTGAGCGGCATGGGTGCGAACCTGTTCCTATGCGACCCGCACCGGATGATCGTCGATGGGCCAGCGCGGCTCATGGGGCGGACGCTCGACAGCCGGGACCTGCGGTCGGGCATGGCGCTGATCGCCGCGGCGTTGGCGGCGACCGGGACCAGCCGGATTCACCCGCTGGAGACGGTCGAGCGTGGCTATGCGCACCTGGTCGAGCGGCTGCGCGCGCTGGGGGCGCAGATCGACGTCGAGGACGCCTGACCGGACTATCGAAGCCAGCAGGAGGTGATCTGCCTTCGCGTCGGCTTCGGCGGACCTGCCCACGCTGGCCATTCGATCATCGCGGGCCAGCGAAGGCAGGGGAGACAGGGGGAGCGCCGGTCGTGGATGTTGGGGATCGCGTGCTACGGCGGGGGGGGCGGAGGCGGCGGGCGCGGCGGGACGATCGGGGTCGGGCCGGTGTCCGGCTGGTCGTTCGGCTGACCCGCGTTCGGCTGGAGGGCGCCCGGGGCCACGGGGGCGGGTAGGGGCGCGGCGAGGTCGAACCCCGTCCCGGTGTCGCGCTCGACGCGAAACGCCCGCAGGTCCGATTCGTCCAGATCGAGCACCCGGATGATACGCGGGGTCAGCGTGATGATGATGTCGGTCTCCTGGGTCTCCCGCCGATTGCGGGCGAACAGCCGGCCGATGATCGGCAGATCGCTCAGGCCTGGAATGCCCTCCAGCACCATGCGCTCGTCGTCTCGAATCAACCCCGCCAGGATGTTCGTCTCGCCGTCATGCAGCCGGATCGTCGTGGTGATCGACCGGCTGGCGAACGTCGGCAGGCCGCCGAATCCGGTGCCGGATATGTTGCTGACCTCGATCGTCAGATCCAGCGACACGTCGCCGTCGTGGTGCGTGTAGGGGGTGATGTCGATGTTGACCCCGATTTCCCTGTACTGGAACGAGGTGATCGGTTGTTGCTGGATGCCGCCGGTCGCGATGGGCGCGAACGTCGTGACCGGCACCGGCACCTCCTCACCGAAATGGGCGGTCGCGGTCCGCCCCTCTGTGGTACGCAGATGCGGGTTGGCCAGTGTGCGGGTGTCGGAGTCCTGCTTCAACAGCCGGTAGAACAGCCCCGGCAGGTTGGCCACAAACACATCGGCGCGCGTCAGGCTGCCGAGGTCGGCGAGCGAGAGATTACTCTCGTCGACCGCGGCGAACCCGTTGATGCCCGGCGACCCGGGCGAGGCGAACTGGAGGCCGTACTCCAGTAACTGCTGTCGGTCCACTTCCAGCAGCTCGACCTCGATGACCACCTCCGGGCGTGCCTTGTCGATCGCCGCGATGAGCTTGGCGGCAGCCGCAAGCCGCTGCGGGGTGTCTTTGATCGAGATGGCGCGCGTGGCGGTGATCGGCGCCAGCCGGCGGATGTCGACGACCAGCCGCAGCAGGTCGATCGTCTCCCCGACGTCCGCGTTGCTGAGATAGAAGGTCTGCACGACCTCCTCCTCGTATTCGCGCCGTTTCGCCGGGGTGTCGGGGATGACGGTGACCGTTTGCAGGGCAGTGACCCGATAGAAGTTTCTCGTGGAGCGGGCCACCGCGGTGAGCGCGGTCGTCAGCGACGCGCCGCGCAGGTCGATCGAGATCGTGTCGTCGACGAACGCCGGGTCGAAGATGACGCTGATGTCGGCGAACTGACCCAGCGCCGAAAAGACGTCGCGTGTGCTGGCCTCGCGGAACACGAGCGAGTCGGGGAGGGTGCTGTCCGGGAGCGAGAGGCCCGCCGGCGGGAGGGTCCGGGTGCGCTCGATCAGTGACTCGAGCTCGGTCTGACCCGCCTCCCGTGCGACGAGCTTGGTCTGCACGGCGCGTCGCATGCTCCGGAATGCGTCCAGGAAGTCGGCGCTCGCCGGGTTCAGCTGCGCCGCGATCTGGTACTCGAGCAGCGCCTGGTTGTAATCGCCCAGATCGGCGTAGCGGCGTCCCCGGGTGTAGTGGCGGTGCGCCGCGCGGAGCGTGGCGCGCTCCAGGTCCCGCCGTAGCGCGCGGTCGCCGGGTCGGTCTTGCAGCGCCCTCGTATACTCAACGATCGCCTCATCGAAGTGCTCCGCCTGTTCCGCGCTCCGGGCGCGGTCGCGCGCGCCGGTGGCGCAGCCAGCGAGCCCCACGCCGAGCAGCAGGATCGTCACCAGGGTCGTGCCGGCTCGCCGCGCACGGTTATCGCCGCGTGTCGGTCCGTGTGGTGTCGTTGACATGGGTGCCGGGTGGGAACTCGAGTGTAAACGATGTATCGGACAAACCCAGGTTTTCCTGCAGGTTCGAGAAGACGAAGGTCGAGACGCCCCCCTGCAGGTCGTGGGAGATGAGCCGGACGATCGCCAGTGTGCTGGCGTCGATGACGAGGGTCAGGAACTCGAAATCGCGCTCGGTTCGAACCGGGGTGAGGCGCAGCACGTAGCTGTCGGGAGGCGGGTCCTGGACGGCGTCGAACGCGGCCGTGAAGTCGCTGACGACGTTGCCGGCACCTGCCAGGAACATCGCGGTGGTCGTCGCCTCGTCCTCGTCAGGTAGACGACCGATGAAGCCCTGTCGGTCCTCCGGCAGATACCAGTACAGCAGGTCGCCGTCCGAGACAAACAGCTTGGGCTCCGGCTCCCGATAGTCGAAGCGCCAGCGACCCGGTTTCTTCATCAGCATCGTGCCTCGTTCGACCACCCGCGACCGCAGCATGCCGCCTTCGTAGGTCTGTATGAAGTCGACGGAGAAATCGAAGACGAGCGCGTTGCGTCGCTGTAAGGCCTCCTGCAGATCCTGGGGCGAGCGATCCGGTGTCTGGGCGTGGCACAGCGTCCCGAGCACGAGCCATGCAACAACGATGGCGGGGGGGGGCGAGGGGTGAGTCCAGTCTCGCAGCATCATCATGGACGACGAATTCCTGCGCTGGCGTCTGAGGTCAGGGGTGTGGGGCGCCCTGTCGAGGCGAAGGCTGAGCGCCCTTCACTTCAGCTCGCCGGCCTTGGGCGGCGTCTGCACGGGCGCGTCCTTGGCGTCGGTCGGGAACTTGGCGGTGACCCACTCCGGGAGCCCACCCTTCAGGGCGCTGGCGCGGTACCCCTGTCGGATCAGGGCCGCCGCCACGGGCGCGCTGGCGAGCTCTTCGAGGTCAGAGTCGTAGGCCACGATGTCGCGGTCGGTGGACAGCCCGGACGTATCCAGGGCATCGGGGTTCACCCGCACGGCGCCCGGCAGCGTCAGCGTGCTGTGCTCGTAGGGGTACTTCAACCGGGCATCGAGGATGACCGGCCGGGTGGCGGGGTCCCCCTCGAGACGCGCCTTCAGGTCCTCTTTTGTGATCCGCGGTACCGTCATCCTGGTGCGTCCCTTAGTTCATCGAGCAGGCGCCGGCGCCGCGCGGGTCTCCGCATGTGCCGCAGGCCTGCGGGGCGGAGGCCGCGGTGGCGGTGCCGCCACCACCCACGGCGAAGACCGAGATCCGTTTCTGCAGTGAGACACTCGCACAGGCCGGGCACACCGGAGAGGCACCGGTGTGGACCAGTAGCTCGAAACCGTGACGGCAGTCGCGGCATTCGTACTCGTAGATCGGCATGACAAGCGGAATGATAGCATGAAGCCCGATGCCGTTCCCGTCGGCCGACCCGCGCGTGGCACGTCTGCTGCGCGAGATACTGGGCAGTCGCGTCTACGACGTGCCCGCGAGACTCCCCTCGACCCCGCCGCGCGTCTGTCCGCCCGTGTCGGCGCCCAGGTTCTGCTGAAACGGGAGGATCTCCAGCCGGTCTTCAGCTTCAAGTTGCGGGGCGCCTACAACAAGATGGCCCACCTGGCGCCAGACCGGCGGGCCGGCGGTGTGATCTGCGCGAGTGCCGGCAACCACGGGCAGGGGGTGGCCTACGCGGCGCGGGCGCTCGGGGCGCACGCGGTCATCGTGATGCCGCAGACCACGCCGGAGATCAAGGTGCAGGCGGTGCGCGGCATGGGCGCGGAGGTGGTACAGGTGGGCGACGCCTACACCGCGGCCCAGCGCCACGCCGAGGCGCTCTGCGCCGAGCGCGGTCTGGAGTTCGTGCACCCGTTCGACGACCCGTTGGTGATGGCGGGGCAGGGAACCATCGCCGACGAGCTGCGCCGGCAGAGTCATGGTCGGATGAGCGTGGTTTTTGTCCCGGTCGGTGGCGGCGGGTTGATTGCCGGGATCGCGGGATACGTCAAGACGCTGATGCCGGAGGTGCGGGTAATCGGCGTCGAGCCGTTCGACT
>SMUZ01034553.1_pt1 | contig 13559 bp, 14 predicted proteins | sample 2456421 | NCBI WGS metagenome assembly SMUZ01 (sample SAMN11095932, study PRJNA526329) | marine sediment metagenome | biome: Marine sediment; feature: Surficial sediment; material: Deep marine sediment; isolation source: Hadal surficial sediment | place: Pacific Ocean | collected 2014-11 | depth... | reverse complement strand
CTGGGCGCACTCGGTGCGGCAGTCGGCATCGGAATTCTGGTAGGACGCGTTCTTGATGGAGCGGCGCGCCAGCCCGAACTGATTCCGTGGCGGCTAGTCTAGTTCTTCATCAGGATGGGCCTGGTGGACGCAAGTCCGATGATCGCGGTCGGTATCGCGATGTACATCATGTTTGTGGTGGTGGGTGCTTAAGCACTCAGATAAATCTAGAGCGAGGACAGTAATATGAATTTCAATGCGACGCTGATAGGACAGTCGATCACATTTCTTGTATTTGTCTGGTTCTGCATGAAATTTATATGGCCAATGCTTTTGACAAAAATGCAAGAGCGCGAAACCAGAATTGTAGACGGTCTGGCTGCCGCGGAACAGGGTCATAAAGACCTGGACCAGGCGCAGACTAAGGTAAGTGAGAGTCTCAAGGACGCCAAGCAACAGGCGCAGGAAATCATTAATCAGGCACAAAAACGTGCTAATGAAATTGTTGATGAGTCGAAAGATATTGCGCGTGAAGAGGCGGAGAAGATAAAGATCGCTGCATCATCAGATATCGATCAACAGATTAACAGCGCCCGCGAGCAGCTACGTAAGGAAGTTTCTGGTATCGCACTGGCCGGTGCAGAACAGATTCTCAAACGCGAAATCGATGCCAAAACGCATGCTGCGGTACTCGATGAGCTGGTAGCCCAGATTTAGGACTTAAGATATGTCAGATTTTGACACAGTAGCCAGACCCTACGCTAAAGCCATATTTGAGCTGGCGTCGGAAGAGGGCAATTTGCAACACTGGGGTGACAGCTTGCAGGTGGCCGCAGTAGTCGCATCCGATGTTGATATGCAGGCAATGTTCCAGTTGCCGTCAATGCTCGCAAACGAGCATTGCGAACTGTTTTTATCGGTGGTTTCGGCTATTAAGGATGCGCCCAAGATGAGCGCAGATTTCAAGAACCTGATTGCACTGTTGGCGCAAAATAATCGGTTGGCGGCGCTGCCATCAATTGCTACCGCCTTCGAATCCCTGAAACAGGAAGCCGAGGGCAAGATCGAAGTAGTGGTTAGAACTGCACAAAAACTGTCCGAAAAACAACAAACTGCGATGGCGGAAAGTTTAGCCAAAAGGCTGGGCAAGAAAATAAATATCACTACTGAATTGGATGAATCACTAATCGCTGGCGCTATCATACGCGCAGGCGATATGGTTATCGATGGTTCGGCCAGGGGCCGCCTCGACAAACTCACCACGGTGCTTAACAAATAATTCTCAATAAATAACAAGTTTTTTTGATTACGGGATAACACAATGCAACTTAATCCTTCAGAAATTAGCGAACTGATTAAAGATCGCATCAAGAACTTTGAAAGTGCTGCCGAGGCTAGAACAGAAGGTACTGTTGTCAGTTTGATGGACGGTATCGCACGCATACACGGCCTCGCCGATGTCATGTCAGGCGAAATGATCGAATTTCCAGGCAACACTTTCGGGATGGCGCTAAACCTCGAAAGAGATTCAGTCGGTGCGGTAATTCTGGGTGCCTATGGACATATATCAGAAGGTGATACCGCCAAGTGTACCGGCCGTATTCTGGAAGTCCCTGTCGGCGAGCAGTTACTCGGCCGCGTGGTCAATTCACTGGGTGAGCCGATTGACGGTAAGGGTGCGGTAAAAACCAAAGAATTTATGCCAATCGAGCGTATCGCGCCGGGGGTTATCCAGCGCCAGTCGGTAGATCAGCCGGTGCAAACTGGTCTGAAGGCCATCGACACGATGGTCCCGGTTGGTCGTGGACAACGCGAGTTGATTATCGGTGACCGCCAGACCGGTAAATCTGCGCTGGCCATCGATGCGATCATCAACCAGAAGGGCACCGACATTAAATGCATCTACGTCGGCATCGGGCAAAAAGCTTCGACTATCGCCAATGTGGTGCGTAAACTCGAAGAACATGGGGCGATGGAGCACACTATCGTCGTCGCCGCGAATGCTTCTGAATCGGCGGCATTGCAATACATCGCGCCCTACTCGGGCTGCACCATGGGTGAATACTTCCGCGACAAGGGTGAAGACGCATTAATCATTTACGACGATTTGACCAAGCAGGCCTGGGCCTATCGCCAGGTATCATTACTGTTGCGTCGTCCACCGGGGCGGGAAGCTTATCCGGGTGATGTTTTCTACCTGCACTCGCGCCTACTCGAGCGTGCCGCGAGGATTAATGCAGAATGTGTCGAAAAATATTCTAACGGCAAGGTGAAGGGTAAAACTGGCTCGCTAACCGCGTTACCGATTATCGAAACCCAGGGTGGTGACGTATCGGCATTCGTTCCGACCAATGTAATCTCGATCACCGATGGCCAGATCTTCCTGGAATCGGATTTGTTCAACGCCGGTATCAGACCGGCGATCAACGCGGGCCTGTCGGTTTCCCGCGTTGGTGGTGCGGCACAGACTACTATCATTAAAAAGCTCGGTGGCGGTGTGCGACTAGCGCTAGCCCAGTACCGTGAACTCGCGGCATTCTCGCAGTTTGCTTCGGATCTTGACGAGGCGACTCGGAAACAGCTGGAGCGCGGCCAGAGGGTCACCGAATTGATGAAGCAAAAGCAATACGCGCCTTTATCGGTAGCCGAGATGGGTTTTTCACTTTACGCGGCTAACGAAGGCTTTCTCGATGATGTTGAAATCAACAAGGTCGTGGCTTTCGAAGAAGCGATGCACGCCCATCTCAGATCGAAGAATAGTGATCTGCTGGATTCTATCAATGCCACCGGTGACTATAACGATGAGATAGCAGGCAAAATGGCCGCGGCGATCAAAGATTTTAAAGCTAACGGCGTCTACTAATTTTAAAACTAACGGGCGTCTACTAAGAGAATAATCTAATGGCTGGTGGTAAAGAGATAAAGACCAAGATCACGAGTATTCAAAATACTCGAAAGATCACCAAGGCCATGGAAATGGTGGCGGCAAGTAAAATGCGCCGTGCCCAGGAGCAAATGTTTGCGACTCGACCCTATGCTCAGAAAATCGCTACCGTGGTCAGCCATGTTGCGAGTTCGCATCCGGAATACAAGCATCCATACCTAATCGACAGACCGGTGAAACGTGCTGGTTTTATCACGATCTCGACCGATCGCGGCCTCTGTGGAGGTCTGAATGCAAATTTGTTCAGAATGTCGCTGAATAAAATTGGTGAGCTCGATGAGCAGGGTATTAAAATCGAGGTTGTCACCTTTGGTAACAAGGCGCTAGGATTTTATAAACGCATAGGCGCCAACGTAGTTGCCGAGGCCAGCCATATTGGTGACAGGCCGGAAATGGCCGCCATTATCGGCCCGGTACAGGCCATTCTGAAAAGCTTTACCGATGGAAATATTGACGTGATTTACCTGATCAGCAATGAATTCGTCAATACCATGACACAGGAGCCAAAAATTACCCAGCTGGTTCCAGTTGTACCTTCGGAAGAAGACGAACTCGGCCATCACTGGGATTACATCTACGAGCCTGGCTCCAAAGAAGTACTCGACAATGTGCTTGATCGTTATATCGAGTCACTGGTGTACCAGGGCGTGATCGAAAATGTTGCCTGTGAAATGGCAGCGCGCATGTTGGCGATGAAGAGCGCAACCGACAACGCTGGTGATATGATCGACGAACTTCAATTAATCTATAATCGCGAACGTCAGGCCGGAATCACCCAGGAAATCAGTGAGATCGTGGGTGGCGCGGCCGCGGTTTAAATAAGCCTATTAGTTTTTTAAGAGGAATGACACATGAGTACAGGTAACATCGTGGAAGTAATCGGCGCTGTCGTCGACGTAGAGTTTCCTCGAGACTCTGTTCCCAAAATTTACGATGCACTTAACATCGCCGATGCGGATAATTTGACCCTCGAAGTCCAGCAGCAGTTGGGCGATGGCATAGTACGAACTATAGCCATGGGTGCTTCCGAAGGTTTGCGCCGGGGCCTGGAAGTCTCTAATACCGGTCAACCTATTACTGTACCGGTGGGCCAGAAAACCCTGGGTCGAATTATGGACGTGCTAGGCAGACCAATCGACGAAAAGGGTGATATTGGTGAAGAAAAAAGAATGCCGATTCATCGGGTCTCTCCGAGATTCGACGAACAGGCAACTGCCACTGAGATACTGGAAACCGGTATCAAGGTTATCGACCTGGTTATGCCGATTGTTAAAGGCGGAAAGATTGGCCTGTTCGGAGGTGCCGGCGTCGGAAAAACCGTAACCCTGATGGAATTGATTCGGAACATCGCGGTAGAGCACTCGGGTTTCTCGGTATTTGCCGGTGTCGGGGAAAGAACACGTGAAGGTAACGACTTTTATCACGAGATGTCAGAAGGCGGTGTACTCGACAAGGTAGCACTGGTTTATGGCCAGATGATTGAGCCTCCTGGAAATCGCCTGCGGGTTGCCCTGTCCGGACTGACCATAGCCGAGTATTTCCGTGACGAAGGTCGTGAGGTACTGATGTTCATCGACAACATTTACCGTTACACACTGGCCGGTACCGAGGTATCAGCCCTGCTGGGTCGCATGCCTTCGGCGGTTGGTTACCAGCCTACCCTGGCAGAAGAAATGGGTGTCTTGCAGGAGCGTATTACTTCAACCAAAACAGGTTCAATCACCTCTTTCCAGGCGGTTTATGTACCGGCGGACGATTTAACCGACCCATCGCCGGCAACTACTTTTGCGCATCTTGACGCGACACTGGTATTGTCCCGGCAGGTCGCGGAACTCGGTATCTACCCCGCGGTCGATCCACTGGACTCGACTTCCCGTATTCTCGACCCGAACGTTGTCGGTAGTGAGCATTATGATACTGCTCGTGCAGTTCAGGGAACCCTGCAACGCTATAAAGAATTGAAAGACATTATTGCGATCCTGGGTATGGACGAATTGTCGGAAGAAGACAAGCTCGTGGTCAACCGAGCCCGTAAAATTCAAAAATATCTGTCGCAACCCTTCTTCGTTGCGGAAGTATTCACCGGTGCACCAGGCAAATTCGTTTCGCTTAAAGACACCATCGCCGGATTCAAGGCGATCCTGGAAGGTGATCTTGACCAGTATCCAGAACAGGCATTTTACATGGTCGGTGGCATCGAGGAAGTTGCTGAAAAAGCGAAAGAGCTTTAAGGAACACTAATGGCCAGTACAATAAAGGTTGAAATCGTAAGCGCCGAGGAACAGATATTTTCTGGTGAGGCAGAAATGGTTTATGCACCCGCGATCATGGGTGAAGTTGGCATCGCACCACGCCATACACCGTTTATTTCGCCATTAAAGCCGGGAGAAGTGCGACTCGATATGGGTGGTGGTAAAGAAGAGTTTTTCTTTATTTCCGGTGGTATTCTGGAAGTACAACCACATTTGGTAACAGTGCTTTCAGACACCGCAATTCGTGCCAAGGATCTCAACGAAGCGGCAGCACTAGAAGCGCAGAAACGCGCCGAAGCGGCGCTACAGGACCAGAAATCTGACCTGGATGTTGCCAGGGCAAAAGCAGAACTTGCCTCCGTGGCCGCGCAAATTGCCGCGATTAAAAAGTTACGCAAGAAATAAACCAGGCAATCTCCTGGTCGGATAGATCATTATTTTGTGGATACAAAATCCAAAAGGAGGCGCTTCGTCTCCTTTTTTTTTGGATGTTGGTTTACAATGACGACTACTTGTGCAATCAGGAAGGACATAAAGCGCTATGCCGCTTAGCATCATCATTCTCGCTGCGGGACAGGGCGTCCGCATGAAGTCATCGCGGCCCAAGGTTATGCATGCGCTCGCCGGCAAGCCGATGTTGCAGCATGTAGTGGATACCTGCCTGGCTTTGGAGCCCGATCAAATAATAGTTGTAGTTGGGCATCAGTCGGAACGGGTTCGAAGTATGATGCACGATCAGGGCCTGGAGTTTGTCGAGCAAAACGATCAACAGGGCACCGGGCACGCGGTTGCACAATGTCTGCCAGTTCTAAATAAGGATAATGACGTAATCGTGCTATATGGCGATGTGCCCCTGATCTCGGTCGATACTATTCGAGCCCTGCTCGATAAGTCGGATGGCACCAGCGTGAACATCCTGAGTTTTCTACCGCAAAACTCTCAGGGATACGGCCGTATCCAGCGGTCTGCGGATGATAACGTCGAGGCTATCGTCGAAGAAAATGATGCCAGTGCCGAGCAAAAAAAGATTCGCGAATCGAATTCGGGCATATTATTTATCGTCGGAGAAAAGATCGGCGATCTGATCGGGAAACTCGACAATAATAATGTTCAGGGCGAATACTTATTGACCGATGTGGTAAAGCACGCTGTGCAGCAGGGATTGAAGGTAGTGGCGACAATATGTTCGGAAAATGATGACCTATACGGTGTCAACAATCAGGCCCAACTGGCCGAGGTAGAAAAGATATATAGACGCAGGCAGGCCGAAAAATTAATGCGCGGGGGGGTAAAATTATACGATCCCGCCCGTATCGATGTTCGCGGGACTCTACAGGTGGGGACCGATATTGAAATTGATATCAACTGCGTTTTCGAGGGCGATGTTTCGTTATCGGACAGGGTGAAAATCGGTGCCAATTGTGTGATCAGAAATTCGACGATAGGCAGTGACAGTATTATTCAACCGATGTCTTCGATCGATGGGGCCGTTATAGGCAACCGGGTATCGATCGGCCCGTTTGCCAGAATCAGGCCGGGCACCGAATGTGCAGACGAAGTAAAAATCGGTAATTTTGTCGAGACCAAAAAATCCCAAATCGGGGCAGGTAGTAAAGTCAACCACTTAAGTTATATTGGCGATGCCGAAATTGGTGCCGCGGTGAATATCGGTGCCGGAACGATCACCTGTAATTACGACGGGGTGAATAAATTCAAAACCATAATTGAAGACGGGGTCTTTATCGGCTCGAATACCCAGCTGGTCGCGCCGGTTAGAATTGCACGCGGCGCGACGATAGGCGCAGGTTCGACAATAACCAGCGACACCCCGGCAGACAAGCTAACCCTGTCGAGGTCGAAGCAGGTTACGATTAATGCCTGGAAAAAGCCTGCCAGGAAAAATCTGGAATAATTTGTGTGCGGGCTAATTCGTGACCTGCTGGCCGGCTATACCAGGGTTAATTCAAATCACGCTGCAGGTAGCTTAGTTCCTGTTGCCAGGAGTAAGCATCTTCTGCGTAGTAGACCATATCAATTAGCTTTGAGACGCTCACAAATTCGAACTGTTTCTGGGCTAGTGGCAGGTTTTCGCGTAGAAACTTAATAGTAGTCGAATGTGGATGACCGATGGCGATAGCGAAACCGCGTTCACGCGCTTTCTGTAGCCAGATCTGGTATTGCAGGCGTATTGACTCGATATTGGTGTAGTCATTATCAAGAAACACATCCCGTGAAATCGAATTAAGGCCATAATTGAGCGCCTCGGTCTGGGCCACGCTATTAGCAGTTGTGCGGCTATCAAGAAAATACAAACCCGGGTTATAGGATCTGATGATGTCCATGATCGGTCGCATAAAGTAATCAATTTCGGTCAAATGACTTCCCATGTGGTTGTTAATGCCCTTGATATTAGGGATAGCCGATAACATCGAATGCAAATTTGCGGTGAGCTGATCTTCGTCCATTTTTTCGTTGAGTGAATTCGGTTCCATTGCGGCCTCTGAATTAGAGGATTGCAAGGGAAGATGAAGAATAATTTCCTTATTTTTACGCTGCGCCAGGGTTGCCAGTTTCTGACTGTAAGTAGCGCCGGGGATGATGGCATAAGTGTGATTTCCCGGCAGATTGATCGCGGCCTGACCTTTTTCGAAAGAATAACCCAAATCATCGATTACCAGCGATAAAACAGGCCGTTGATCGGCGACCGCAAACGGCGCCAGGCAAAACAGTGGGATAATCAGCAGATGGCTGCCTAACATTTTGAGCCCGAGATGGCCTATCATGACTTGATCAGTGATTCCCTAACTGTTTTTTTGCTGATTTAAGATGTGCAATCCCTTCAGCAAGTTCAGGGCTTCGAATAGTTGGAAGTCAGTTTCAGCCAGGTTTTCAGTCTCTTTATTAGGCTTTGCGCTGGTATCGGCGTCGTCCGTATCATCGGTGGGGTTGCTGAGCCGGCCGTCGAGGTCACTTTCGGAAAATGACGCACCGTCACTACTGTCCGAGGCCGGTAATTTCAGAGTTTTCAGCCTGATGTCGGGGACTATGCCCCTGGCCTGTATGGATCGGCCGTTGGGAGTAAAATAACGCGCCGTGGTCAACTTGACCGCAGAGCCATTGCGTAATTCCTGGATGGTCTGGACCGAACCTTTACCGAATGATTTGGTACCCATGATAATCGCACGATTATGGTCTTGCAGTGCACCCGCTACAATTTCCGACGCAGAAGCCGACCCCCCATTTATTAGAACAACCATTGGCGCACCATTCAGACTGTCGCCCGGGGTTGCCGGATAACGATGGCTGGAGTCATCGATTCGGCCTTCGGTATAGACGATCAAACCGTCATTAATAAATGCATCGGAGACCTTAACCGCGCCGGTCAGAACGCCGCCAGGGTTATTACGCAGGTCAAGAATCAGTCCCTCGAGGGTAGCTTCCTTCTGCAAATCGGATATCGCCTTGAGCAGATCGGTACCAGTACGCGACTGAAAATTAGTGATACGCACATACCCATAACCGGGTTCCAGCATGCGATTCTTGACGCTCTGGACGCGAATAATTTCTCGCGTAATAGTGATCACCAGTGATTTCGGTTCGTCTTGCCGGACGATGGTGAGCCTGATATCAGTATTTGGTTTTCCGCGCATAATTTTAACAGCTTCGTTCAGGGTCATGCCCTTAACCTGTTTGTCATCAAGCTTAATGATCAGGTCACCGGCCTGAACACCGGCGCGCGCCGCGGGTGTATCGTCTATCGGCGAAATCACCTTGACGAATCCGTTCTCCATGCCTACCTCGATACCGAGGCCGCCGAACTGACCGGTGGTACCGATCTTCAAATCTGCAAACTCACTAACATTCAAATACGCTGAATGAGGATCGAGGCCGTTGAGCATCCCTCTAATCGCATCTTCGATCAGGCTCTTATCGTCGACGCTTTCTACATAGTCAGATTTAATTCGCGACAGAACCTCGGTAAATGCCTGTAAGTCTTCAAACGGAATATCTTGGTCATCTTTTAACGCATAGACACTATGCCCAATAGCTAGTGTTAAGCCGAGCATTATGCCTACCACAAAGTAGGTTGATTTTCGTAAACTGTTAAACATTAAGTTCTCCGCATGGCATGCGCTTATTGTAGACCAGAATTGGCCGAAGAAGTTACAGGTTACCGGGAAAAGTGTTCTTTCTCCTGGACCGGCTGCAAATTATCGTTTGTTACATAGTTTAAGAGGTAAATAAATTACCAGCCTTACACCAACTTGATGGGTTTTGCGGTTGGTTTTTTTTTCTGATTTCGAAGTAAAGACCGGATTTTTGTTGACCACCACTGCTACCAATACTACTGATTATATCACCGGGCTCAACCCATTCGCCGGCAGATTTAAATAAAGACTCATTGTGCCCGTACAAAGACAGGTAGGAATTACCATGATCGATAATGATCAAATTGCCCAGACCCCGAAGCCAGTCGGCAAAGGCGATCCGCCCACGTGAGATAGCTTTAACATGGTCCCCTGCTGGGGCATAGATCATTATTCCCTGCCAACGCAAGTCGGATAGCGGTTTTTGGCGCCCGAACAGCTTTTTTACCTCGCCTTTTACCGGCCAGGCTAACTGGCCTTTGAGCTTGCCGAAGGGTTTTCGTTCGAGTTCGGGTACCGGCGTTTCAATTAATATATCCTGAATCGAACTAATCAGGTTTTGTAGCTGTGCGGCTTCGTCTTCGAGACGTGTAAGATGCCCACCCTGTTGCTTCAGTTGCTTATCCAGTGAAGCGATGATTGATTTTCGTTTCGCACTATCCTTATCCAGCCCGGCCTTTTGCGTCTTTAGCAATCGATGGCTATTTTCCAGGGTTAGCCTGACCTTTTTGATACCAGCTTCTGCCACAAGGATATTGTCGATATTGTGTTTTACCCTGCTGATAAGGTCGGCACGTGCATTGGAAAAATACTGGTAATACACTAGGTTACGCTGTAATTCACCTGGATTTTTCTGTGAAAATAAAAGTTTTACCTTCTCCTGCCTGCCCAGCGTGAACGCGGTATAAACCTGGCTGGCGAGAAATTCGTTTTCCTGGCTCAACTGCTGCTGATACTTTTTACGCGAACTGCGCAGCATACTTAATTCTGCCTGCTGGGCGCCAATTTCTCTTTTCGAAACCCTTATTTTGCGACTGATATCGGCAACGCTGATTTCTATTTTTTTGAGTTGCCGGGTATAACGCGATTTACTGTCCTCCCTGGAATCGATGGCCAGTTTCAGCTTGGTTATTTTTGTTTGCAGAATTTTAAGATCCTTCTCCTTCCGGTCTTGTTCGGTCGCAGTGGCAAATTGAGCGAGCAAGCCCAGAACTAATATTGTGGTCACCAGGACTCGGGCTAGCAGGTTGCTATCAGTGTGGCTCATAGGGTGCCGCAGATCAGGAATATGATGCTGCGAAATCATACTGGAATCCATCGGAATAGGCGAACCAGGACCTGGCTTATCTAAGGGGTAGCCAGTAGACAATTAATTTCGATTCATACATAATTAATCGCTAATATTATTATTTGGTAATAAACCTCGGATGAAATTTGAACCGGTCAAGCCCATCGATGCACCACAATTGATGGCGCGTAAGAAAGATATCGAGATGGCAGCGCGCTCGCTAAAGGCCATGTCACATCCGCTACGATTAAAAATTCTCTGTACGCTTGGCAGTCAAGAAGTCAGCGTTCAGGATATCGTTGATAATGTCGGCACTTCACAAAGTAATATTTCACAGCATCTCGCGATTTTACGCGATAAGGGTATACTGGTGTCGCGTAAAGATGCCAATCGGGTTTATTATCGCGTCGGGGATGCGCGTACGTTACGCCTGATTGGCATGATGCAAGAAGTTTTTTGTTCCTCCTAAATTAAAAATATACATGTTTACTCAAATTACTGAATTTTCAGCAAATCATACTTTGCTGGTCGGCGGCTTTGTAGCCTTACTGATTGCCGTTTTCATCAATGAATTTAAGCAGGCGACGAAAAATTTTAGCAGTCTGACACCAGCCGGCGCAATTCAGTTGATGAACAATGAAGATGCAGTATTACTCGACGTCAGGGAACCCGCAGAAACTGTGGCTGGAAAAATTGCCAAAGCCATTCAGATTCCGGTTGGTTCAGTGGGTCAGCGGGTTGGGGAGCTGGATAAACACAAGGATAAGAACATCATTGTATACTGTAAAACCGGCGCGCGGGCAGGAATTGCCTGCCAGGAATTAAACAAGGCCGGTTTCGAAAAAGTTTATAGCTTGAGCGGTGGTATTACAGCCTGGCAGGAAGCGCATTTACCGGTCAGTCGAAAATAACCCGGCGCCAGACTCCACTTTAAAAGAGTAATTTATACGATGGCCGACGCCGATGAGCAAACCCAGAAAACGCACTTTTCGATTCAAAAGATTTACGTCAAAGACGTTTCATTTGAATCACCTGATACCCCTAAGGCATTCAGCTTCGCTAAATGGGAGCCAAAAATTGAACTTAATTTGAATAATTCCCATACCAGTATTGATGATAATTTATATGAGGCAGTGTTAACCATTACGGCCACGGTCAGGCACCAGGAAAAAACTGCCTTTTTGGTCGAAGTGCAACAGGCCGGAATATTTGCTGTTGTCGGGTTTAATGAAAAAGACAAAAAATATCTGCTTGGCAGCCAATGTATGAATATACTGTTTCCCTTTGCGAGGGAAACTATTTCCGACCTAACTACCCGGGGCGGATTTCCACCCCTTCTGCTTTCTCCGGTGAATTTTGACGCACTGTATCAGCAACACATGCAAAAGCAGGCTACCGAAGCCGAGGATACCGAAACCCAGGATACTGAAGTCCAGGGCCAGGATACTGAAGCTCAGGATGCCACACCTCGGGACCCAGCAATCGTTAAGCACTAGACTACTCTGACCTGGCAATTGTACGAGGGGCGCGACAGTTGATGACCTCCATCCAGATGCATTTAGTTAGACACGAGAATCGTGGTTTACGAAATGGCAGCTAAATCTACCATAGCGATATTCGGTGCCGGTTCCTGGGGTACCGCGCTGGCTATCCAGTTGGCTCGAAATGACTTGCGGGTCAATCTCTGGGGTCATCGGATCGAGCATATTGAACGTCTGGTCCGTGAGCGCGAAAACTCGGTATATCTACCGGGCATTGAACTAAACAAAAATATCAGACCCACTGCATCGAAGCAGGAATGTATGCAGCATGCACAAATAGTACTCATCGCGATTCCGAGCAAGGCCTTTCGCGATTTCATTCAATCACTGAAAGCGCATATTGGCCCCGATATCCCGGTGTTCTGGGCTAGCAAGGGCTTCGAAATTGAAAGCGGAAAGTTTTTGCATCAATTGGTTTGCGAAGAATTACCACAGCATCATTACGGCGTCATATCCGGTCCGACTTTCGCATCCGAGGTGGCTCGTGGGTTGCCTGCCGCGATTACCTGCGCCGGTAATGACAATGCGGCTACCTCCGGTTTTGCCCGATTACTTCATGGTAATCGTTTTCGTTGTTATACCTCCAATGATGTCATCGGTGTCGAACTAGGCGGTGCGTTGAAAAATATACTTGCCATTGCTGTTGGTGCAGCTGATGGGTTGGGGTTTGGGGCAAATACACGAGCGGCCTTAATGACACGCGGATTTTCAGAGGTAATGCGCCTGGGTCAAAGTCTGGGCGCTCGCCAGGAGACACTGATGGGATTAGCTGGTCTCGGTGACCTGATATTAACCTGTACCGATGACCAGAGTAGAAATCGTCGATTCGGACTCGCAATTGGAGAAGGAAAGACGATTCAGGAAGCGGAAATAGAGGTGGGTCAAACCGTGGAGGGCTTGCGTGCCGCCAAGGCAATTGACACCATGTCGAAGCGGCTCGGCCTCGATCTACCGATAATGGATCAGGTATATCAAGTCCTGTACGAAGGCAAAAACCCGCTAGATGCGGTTAATTCGCTGGAAAACAGACCTCAAAGAGCAGAACTGGGTGACTAGAAGGCTGCCGTCTATTGGAATTCTTGTTGTCGCCAGGCCTCGTAAACTGCAATCGCCACCGTATTGGCCAAATTGAGGCTTCTCGAATCCTCGACCATCGGGATTCTAAGCTTTTTGTCACTATCGAGTGAATCGAGAATTTCATCAGGTAATCCGCGACTTTCGGGACCGAATAACAGGGCATCCCCTGGCAGGTATTTCACCTCGCTGTAAGTTCGCTTTGCCCTGGTGCTGAAGCCATATAAGCGGTTGATTTTACTCCGTTTAATAAACTCTTTAAATGACCACCAAGTATACACCTTTGCCCATTCTCGATAGTCGAGCCCTGCCCTTCGCAGTAGCTTGTCTTCG
>SMUZ01066345.1_pt1 | contig 13560 bp, 8 predicted proteins | sample 2456421 | NCBI WGS metagenome assembly SMUZ01 (sample SAMN11095932, study PRJNA526329) | marine sediment metagenome | biome: Marine sediment; feature: Surficial sediment; material: Deep marine sediment; isolation source: Hadal surficial sediment | place: Pacific Ocean | collected 2014-11 | depth 0-1... | reverse complement strand
CTTTGGTATACTCTTTTAATGCACTTAAGTTGCTGAAATCATTGTAGTATTTGTCGCCTTTTTCTATTGTGGAGTCCGACTCACTGCTGTATGCTATCAGTTCTGTAAAAAAAAGAGAACTGATAAGAATAGCCAAAATAAAATATCTATATATAATTAAACATCTTTGCATTTTTATTTTATATTTTGTTATATCATATCAATTAATAAATTTTAGACCAAAGTACAATTGTACTTGGCATCTTAGTTGCAATATAATGAATAAAAATTAACTTCTATATTATAATGAATAAATTATATATATTTAATTAAGAAATGAATTTACAAAAATTAACTAAAAAAGACTTAATTTCCCATATAAATAGCCTTAATAGTACGCTGAGTAAAATAAAATCTGTAGATGATGATGCAGAAAATATAATTACTTTAGATGAAGTAACTCAGCTTGGTCAAATCCTGGATACATCCCTTAACGAAATACTTATTTTTGATACGCAGACTTTCCAGTTTGTCTTTGTTAATGAATCGGCCCGCAACAATTTAGGATATACAACCAAAGAATTTTACAATATGACACCGCTTGATATTAACCCCGAGCTTACTGCAGATTCTGCCGCTGAGCTGGTAAAACCTCTTATTAGTGGAGAAAAAGACAGGCTTAATTTTGAAACTACTCTAAAAAGAAAAGATGGTTCTACCTATCCCGTGTATGTTGTTCTGCAGCTCTCATTCTATAATGGTAAAAAGGTCTTTGTAGCCAACAAGCTCGATATTACAGAACAAAAGAAGGCATTAAATGAACTCCAGGAAAGTGAAAAGAAATATAAGGCTTTATACGAAGACAATCCATCTATGTATTTCACGGTTAATGATGAAGGCACGGTTCTGTCTGTTAACAAATTCGGGGCCTATCAATTAGGATACACACCTGAAGAATTAGTAGGACAGCCTGTACTAAATATATTTTATGAAGACGACAAAGAAGCAGTAAAAGAACAGTTTTTATCCTGCCTGGCAAAACCAAATCAAATAATTAACTGGGAATTTAGAAAAGTTAAAAAAAATGGATCAATTATCTGGGTAAAAGAAAGCGCAAGAGCCGTGAGAAATTCTATAGGTGAATATCAAGTCTTAATAGTTTGTGAAGATATAACAGAACATAAAAAAGTTATAGAGCAGGCTACCCAATTGGGAAAAATCCTAGATAAGTCACTAAACGAAATATATATATTTGATATAAAAAAACTGAATTTAATTTTTGTCAATGAAGGAGCCAGAATAAATCTGGGGTATTCATTTGAAGAACTAACTTCTATGAGTGTTATTGATATTAAACCAAATCTTACAAAACAAAGTATTTCAGAACTTGTGGGACCTCTTCTAAACGGCGAAAAAGAAAAGTTGGTTTTTGAAACTATCCATAAAAGAAAAAACGCTACTTTGTACCCTGTGGAAGTATATCTTCAAATATCTCAATTTAATGGCGAAAATGTCTTTTTAGCAAATATAATTGATGTGACAGAAAGAAAAAAGGCGGAGGAAGCGCTCAGAATAAGTGAAGAACGCTACCGTGTGATACACGACCAATCTCCGGTAGGGATTTATGTAATAAATAAAGACCTTATAGTTACACATTCCAATAACAGAATGGTCGAGATGTTCGAGTCTACCCATGACAAAGTAATTGGTCTTGATCTCAAAAAGTTAAAAGATAAGAGTTTTGTTCCTATAGTAGCAGAAGCATTTCAGGGAAAACTGGGCAAAACCGATGCCCTTTATAGAGCAACGACCAGCTCAGCATACAAATGGCTTTCTGTTAGAACAGCACCTATTAGAGATTCAAACGGTAAGGTTGTTAATGTAATAGGTGTTGTAGAAGACATTTCAGAAATGAAAAGGGCGCAGGAGGCCTTAGAGGCAAGTGAACATCAACTAAGATTGATAGCCGATGGTCTGCCTGTTTTTATATCTTATATAAATTCAGAACTCCATTATGAATATGTAAATAAATACTATGAAACCTGGTTTGGGATAAAAATGGAAGATTTCACAGGAAAACATGTTAAAGAAATTCATGGGAATAAAATGTTTTCAATGATGGAAAAGAATTTCCACAAAGTTTTAAATGGTGAAAAACTAGAAATTGAGCATTCTCTATACCATCCCGAACATGGAGAAAGATATGTTAACGCGAAACTAATACCACATAAAACCAATGGGAATATTCTAGGATTTTACGTATTAGCAATGGATATAACTGAAAGGAAAAAGCATGAAGAAGAACTCCTCCATACACAAAAAATGGATTCCATAGGCATATTAGCAGGAGGGCTCGCCCACGATTTCAATAATTATCTAACATCCATATTGGGTAATATCGCACTCGCAAAAATAGAAGTTCCTCGTGATAATGATGCATACAAAAAACTAGAGAACTCCGAAAAAGCCTGTATTCAGGCTCAAAACATTACTCAACAGCTTCTCACTTTTTCCAAAGGCGGTGAACCAGTAAAGCAAATTATTGATCTCTCGGAATTAATCGTAGAATCAGCAGAATTTTCGTCTAGAGGTTCTAAATGTAAATGTAAATTTGATATTCAGGATGGTCTCTGGCAAATCGAAGCCGACAAAGGACAAATCAGTCAGGTAATTAATAATTTAGTAATAAATTCCATTCAATCAATGCCCGATGGAGGGTTTATTTATTTGGCTGCTAAAAATCAGCCCTCTTCTAATGGTACTAATGGTTCTGTTAATAACAAATCTATACTTATTGAAATACTTGATTCCGGCACAGGCATACAGGACAAGTATATGAACAAAGTTTTTGATCCTTATTTTACCACAAAGCAGGCTGGCAGTGGTCTGGGGCTTACAACAGTGTACTCAATAATTAAAAAGCATCAGGGAAACATTGAGATTAGCTCTTCAGTTGGAAAAGGCACTAAAATATCAATCACACTACCTGCAATTGATTCAAACAAAAACATTCTAACAAACTCCAATCACGATGTTAACAAAAAATATTCAGGAAAAGTCCTGGTAATGGATGATGATGATGATGTTAGAGATGCTCTATGTAACATTCTAAAAAAGCTTGGGTTTGAGATATATCCAACAGCTGAAGGGGCTGAAACCGTTAGAGAATATAAGAAATTATTAAAGAGCAGTAGCCCTTATGATTTAGTTGTACTAGATCTGACAGTACCCGGCGGAATGGGAGGCAAAGAGACTATAGATAAGTTAATTAGCATCGATCCAAATATAAATGCAGTTATATGCAGTGGTTATTCCAATGACCCCGTAATGTCGGAATATAAAAAGTTTGGATTTAAGGGAGTTATAAAAAAACCTTATACTATAGAAGATCTCAAATTTACGTTAGATAGTGTTTTAGTGTGAAATAAATTTTGTTATTTTTATATTGAATTCACCCTTTCACTTAATTTAAACTACTGACAACTCCACCGGCAAGTTGCACTCATAAATTGTATAATATTATAAAACAGAAAAGTTGGTTTAGGTTTTTAGTAGATTAAACAATTTAACTTAAAACAAATAATTACTATCAAATATCAACAGTAATATTGTTAGTAAAACTAATGAAACAGAGTAAACCTGTAATTGGCATTACAACTGACTATAAAGATAAATATTACGGAATTGAAAAAACTTATTCTGCAGCAATCGCAAGCCGTGGTGGTTTACCTATATTGATTCCCTCTTTAAACAGTAATAAAAGAGTTCTTAAAGAATTGATTAATACCATAGATGGCGTACTGATTCCAGGCTCAAGGGATATGGATCCAAAACACTACAAACAAAAACCACATAGAAAATTAAACCCGATGAGCAAAGAAAGAACCGCGTCAGAATATATAGTTATTGAACAATGCCTAAAAAACGGCATACCAATTTTTGGAATATGCGGCGGAATGCAGTGTATAAACGTATTTTTTGGCGGCTCTCTCTACCAGGATATCAAGTCACTGCTGCCTAAAGCGCTAAATCATGGAAAGGGCTCTATTCACTTAGTTGAAATTTTAAGCGGCACACACCTAAGAAAAACCATTAAAAAACCGCGAGTTAAGGTTAACAGCTACCACCATCAGGCTATAAAGAAGATTGGCAAAGGGCTAAATATTTCTGCAAAATCAAAAGACAACATTGTAGAAGGCATCGAATCTCAAGATGGAAGCGTACTGGCAGTCCAGTGGCATCCCGAACTTGAAAACACTCAAGTCTCTTCAAATCTTTTTAACTATTTCATTCAGAAATCGGCTCTAAATTTAAATTAAATGATTCATTCTTTCTATTTTTACTCACTACTGTTATTTGTTTTATTTTTTTTAGGTAAACTCTTTCTACCTTGAACTTCATTAAAATAAAAGGCGCCAGGCAAAACAACCTTAAAAACGTAGATGTGGATATTCCCAGAAACAGGATATCCGTAATTACAGGTCTTAGCGGATCGGGTAAATCATCGCTGGCTTTTGATACTATTTTTGCCGAAGGACAGAGAAGATATATGGAGTCCTTATCTTCATATGCAAGGCAATTCACCGGAAACCTTGATAAACCTGATGTAGATTCAATTGAGGGTCTTTCACCCTCAATATCCGTAGACCAAAAAACATTTTTAAGAAATCCAAGATCTACAGTTGGCACAATTACTGAAATTTATGATTACCTGAGAGTGCTTTTTGCAAGAATAGGTAAACCCTACTGTTATAAATGCAATGTCAAAATTAGCGCTCAAAACCTGGATCAAATGACAGAAAAAGCATTGAGACTGGGCAGAGACAAGTATCTCTTTATATATTCACCCATTGTACAGGGGAGAAAAGGTGAATATAGAAAACAGTTAGACGGCCTAAGATTACAAGGTTTTTTGAAGGTTAAAATTGACGGAAAATTATATGACCTGGATGATGAGATAAAAATAGACAAACAAAAAAAACACACTATTGAGGTACTGATAGATGTCATAGAAATTAAAAATAAATCATCTAAAGATATGCTTAGAGATGCTATGGCTGAATCGCTAAAAAGATCGGACGGGATAGTCTCAATAGAATCTGATATAGATGAAAAACTAATTTTAAGTGAAAATTTTTCATGCCCTGCCTGCGGCATGAACTACCCCGAAATATCCCCCAGACTGTTCTCTTTTAACAGCCCCTATGGGGCGTGTGACAAATGTCAGGGAATTGGCACCGACACGTTTTTCGATCCTGAATTAATTGTTGAAAGTTGGGATAAGTCTATTTCGCAGGGAGCCATAATCCCGTGGAATAAGTCAAAATATTTTCTTGATATTATGCAAAGCGTTTCTCTTCACTATAATTTCAGCCTTAGGACGCCACTAAATAAATATTCAAAAAAAATTCTCGATTTAATTTTCTATGGAAAAGAAGGTGAAAAAATACCGTTTAAAAAAACTAAAAAGAGATTTACCGATGAATATTTTGATACCTTTGCTGGAATAATTGGTATGTTATCCAGCTGGTATAAAGAAACAAATTCATTTGAAATTAAAGAGACTTTATCAAAATATATAACAACCACAAGCTGTAAGCAGTGTGGTGGATCAAGGCTAAGAAAAGAGAGCCTATCTATATTAATATCTGGCAACAATATTTATGAACTATCAAAACTCTCAGTTTTAAATTCAATGAAGTTCTATAAAAAACTCAAGCTTATCGGACGTGACCACCAAATTGGTAAAAGAATAATTGCCGAAATTCTTGACAGGCTTATGTTTCTAAATGAAGTGGGCCTTAGTTATCTCTCGCTGCATCGATCTGCTCCCACACTTTCGGGTGGAGAAGCGCAGAGAATAAGACTTGCAAGCCAGGTCGGCTCTAATTTAACCGGAATCACTTATGTTTTAGACGAGCCAACTATCGGACTTCATCACAAAGATAATAAGCTTCTAATAAACATGTTAAAAAATCTGCGTGATAAAGGAAACACTATTATAGTCGTAGAACATGACTCCGAAATGATAATAAATTCTGATCACATTATTGATATTGGCAAGGGCGCCGGCGAATTAGGAGGTGAAGTTATACATAACGGAACTATTTCTGATCTATACAAAAACCCTGATTCTCTGACTGGGAATTATATGTCTGGCAGGCTCAAAATAAATATCCCCAGCAGTAGAAGAAAGCAAAACAGTGAGGCAATAACTATAGTAGAACCTACTGAAAACAATCTAAAAATTGACAAAATTTCTATTCCCCTTGGACTATTTAATTGTATAACCGGTGTATCAGGATCGGGTAAGAGTACCCTCATTAATGACATTTTATATAAATCACTTTCAAAAACTCTAAACCGGAGCAATATTAAGCCCGGAAGTTACAAAGAAATTATAGGAATTGAAAAAATACAAAGGATAATTAATGTCGACCAGTCCCCAATAGGAAGAACCCCGAGATCTAACCCGGTTACTTACACGGGCATTTTTTCCAGTATAAGAGAACTGTTTGCAATGCTACCAGAATCCAAGCTCAGGGGTTATAGTTCGGCAAGGTTTAGTTTTAATGTAAGCGGTGGCAGATGTGAAAACTGTAGAGGGGGAGGATCAGTAAAAATTGACATGCACTTTCTTGCAGACGTGTATGTAAAATGTGAGCAGTGCAGTGGTGGCAGATACAACGACGAAACACTGCAGATAAACTATAAAGGTAAAACAATATCTGATGTGTTAGATATGACGGTAAACGAGGCGTTAGGATTCTTCCAAAATATCCCAAAAATTAAGAAAAGTTTAGAAGTGCTGGCAAACATAGGTTTAGAATACATAAGGCTTGGACAACCTGCTACAACACTTTCGGGCGGAGAAGCGCAGAGAATAAAGCTTTCAAAAGAAATATCAAAAAGGTCAACAAAAAAAACATTATACATTCTCGATGAACCTACAATTGGACTTCACTTTGATGATGTTAAAAAATTGCTGAAAATTCTGCAGGAACTTGTTGATTTGGGAAACACTGTAATAGTAATAGAACACAACATGGATGTTATAAAATGTGCCGACTATATAATCGACCTTGGTCCAGAAGGGGGAGATAAAGGGGGTAGAGTTGTAGCAAAAGGAACTCCAGAAACTATTATCAAATCCAAAAAGTCTTATACAGCAAAATATTTAAGAAAGGTGCTACATTAAAACTGAACTAAAGGATAAGACTTGGATATTTTTCAATCTATCATACTGGGCATAGTACAGGGCATAGCCGAATTTTTTCCTATAAGCAGCACAGCCCACCTTGCACTGATACCCTGGATTTTCTCCTGGAAAGACCCTGGCCTAAGTTATAATGTTGCCCTTCATTTTGGAAGTCTTTTTGCTATTATCATTTATTTTAGAAAAACCTGGCAGCTTATCATTACAGAATTTTTACAGGGTATCTTTAAACTTAGCTTTACTAATCTTCACTATGGGAGATTAGGTTTATTTATTATTATCGCCACTATTCCTGCTGTGATTAGTGGGCTGTTGTTTGAAAAATATGCTGCAGGAATACTGAGAGATCCTATGATAATTGCAGCTTCTCTGCTTATATTTGGTCTGCTACTGCTATATTCTAATTCAGTTTCAAAAGAAGAAAAATCAATAAAAGATATATCGATAAGAGACAGTCTGATAATTGGTTTAGCACAGGCTTTTGCTATTATCCCAGGAGCATCCAGATCGGGAGTTACTATCTCAGGGGCTCTTCTTAGAAACTTTAAAACCGAAGAAGCTGCGAAATTTTCATTCATGCTAGCTGCCCCGCTTATAATAGGAGCTACAGTCTATGAATCAAAAAATTTGGCCATTGCTTCTATAGTACAAATACCTTTTTTGGTAGGGATAATTGTTTCAGCAATTTTTGCTTTGCTTGCAATAAAATACCTTTTAAAATTTGTAAGATTTAGCGGTTATAAATATTTTGTTTATTATAGAATAGTATTGGCGTTTGTAATCGTACTGATTCAGATGATAAGCTAACTTGATTACCATTAATAAAATATTACAAAAAATTGATAACTATAATTGCTTCTAGTTTTGAAGAAATTAACAAGTTTGTAAATCGTGGAGTAATATTAAAACATTATTCTGAAAACAATCTTGATATTAAAAATATCGAATTTAATTCAAAAAAAATTCAGATAATAAAAAGCGGAGTAGGAATAAAAAATGCCAGAATCGCGGCTAACTATGCTGTAAATAATCTTAAATCAGAGAAAATCTATTTTGTAGGAGTATGCGGCGCTCTAGACTCTAGCTTGAAAATTGGAGATATAATAGTTGGAGATTCAGTATACAGTTTAAAAAAAAACAGGAAAATAAGTTTGTGTAAACTAACTAATAACATATCTCACAATATAAAAACAGGGAGAATACTCACTCACAATAAATTTGTAAACACAAGCTCAGATAAACACACTTTGTATCAAACTACAAAAGCGCTTGTTGTGGATATGGAAACCTGGGGAGCCGCGGAGCTTTGTGAAAAATTTAGTAGAAGTATTTATGCAATAAGATCGGTTTGCGATCTTAAGACAGACAACTTACCTGAACTCGGATATATTTATAATACCGGCGGACATTTAGACAAAACAAAATCTATAAAATATTTTAGCAAAAACCCCTATATGTTTTATAAATTTATAGAATTTAAGTTTTTCAAATTAAAAAGGGCTTCGGATAGTTTATCCGGTTTTTTATTAGACCTATTTAACAATTAAAAAATTTAATCATAATTAGATACTAAACATGAAAATGAAAAATTTAATAATTACAGCATTAATTTTGTTAATTACCCAGTCATATCTGTTCGCAAAAGAGTCCAGACATGACCTTAGTGTTCTTACTGCAATGGAGCAGGAATTAAACCGATCAATGAAAGAATTAAAATTAGAGGATTATGATAAGCCATATTTTATAAGCTACCTCATCAAAGAGAACACCGTTAATCAAATAATGGCTAAATTTGGATCTCTTATACTGTCTGAAAGAAGTAAAACAAGGAAACTATTTGTAGATGTAAGGGTAGGAGATTATCAATTGGACAATTCAGTCAACGGCAAATCCGGGAGTAGTTCAAGTTATAAAAGAAGCAGTCTACTGCCCATAGAAAATGATATAGATGCAATCAGGGCTGTTATCTGGCAGATTACTGACGATACATACAAAAAATCTTTAACCCAGTATTTCAATAAAAAAGCTAAGAAAATTCAGGAAGTAGATAAAAATAATCTCCCGAGTTTTTCAAAGGAAAAGCCCAGTATTCATATTGGCAAAGAACGACAGTTGGTTTTTGATAAAAGTGAGTGGGAAAAGAAAATTAAGGAACTTTCATCCATTGTTAAAGATTACAGAGAACTAGACGACTCAACTATTACTTTTACTGCTCAAAAAGAGACTGTTTTTTTTATTAACTCTGAAAAATCAAAATATATTACTGACGACATACTGTACTCTATAAATATTGATTTATCGGCTATTTCTGAAGATGGAAATGTGATAAATAATTTTGGAAGCTTTCATTATAAAAATATAGCCGATATCCCTGATTTAGACTCTATGAAAAAAGAAGTTAAAAAAGTAATAAATGAAGCATATGAGATAAAAAATGCTAAGTCTATTAACCCCATAAATCTTCCTGCCATATTAGAACCCGAAGCCGCTGGAATTTTGTTTCATGAAGCAATCGGACGCAGACTTGAAGGCGAAAGGCAGATTGACGACACTCAGGGACAGACTTTTAGCGAGAGGGTCGGAACTCAAATAATTCCATCATTCCTATCTATTGAAGATGACCCCTCTTTATATGATTTTAATGGCGGCAGCTTACTGGGATATTTTGTTTATGATGACCAGGGTGTTAAAGGGAAAAGAGTATCCCTTGTAAAAAATGGAATTCTTAGGAATTTTTTGCTTTCAAGAACACCCGTTAAAGGGTTTACAAATTCAAATGGACACGGCAGAGCCTCAAATGGAAGAGCCCCTATGGCAAGGATGAGTAATCTTATCATACGTTCTGAAAATGAGTTTAGTAAACAAGAACTTAAAAATTTATTAATACAGGAAATTAAAAAACAAAATAAGGATTTTGGCATAATAATAAAAAAAATGACTGGCGGAGAAACAAATACTTCTTCGTATGATTTTCAAGCCTTTAAAGCAACCCCGCTTCTACTGTACAAAGTGGATCCTGATACAGGAGAGGAAACCCCGGTAAGGGGAGTAGAAATTGTTGGCACTCCACTGATTTCAATAAATAAAATCATAGCAACCGGAAATAACTACAAAGCCTTCAACGGATTTTGCGGAGCGGAATCTGGGTATGTTCCTGTATCAACTATAGCGCCTAGCATATTAATAACAGAAATAGAACTTCAAAAAATAACTTCTGAAAAAGAGAAAAAGCCTATCCTGCCCCCACCTTTTTAGAACTAGGAATAGCTTTTATCTTTCCTTTTTAGTATTCCGCTTTTTCTTGATTAGTAATATGCTTACCATCTACTCTTATTTAGCAAATAACAAGCGCATTTTAAAATCAATCGATTTAGTTCTTAAAACTATCAGGCCACCTCCTGGCCCCATGAATCACAGAAACAATTTGAATGCTCTTCTCAGCTATCATATAGACAATAATATATGGGGTTGCTGCTATAACCAATTCCCTGGTATTTGAAACACGCCCTGCTTTTCCCATATGAGGATATATCTTGAGTTTATCTGCCGCTTCCCGGATTCGAGAAATTATTTTTTTTGCAGCTCTTAGATTATCGCCGGCAATGTATTCATAAAGGTTCTGCATATCCTGAAGTGACAAGCAAGTCCATTTAAGCTTCATGGATATTATTTATGTTTTCTAAAAAAAGCCTCAACTTCTTTTTCTTCTACAAATTCTCCGCGCTTTGCCTGATCCACGCCTTTTTGTATGTGCTTTAGCTGCCATTCATGTAGTTCTATGTAATGGTCAAGCGCCTCATTTATAACAGAACTGAGATTTCTGCCATAAACGTTTGCTATCTGATCAAGACTCTGCCGTTTATTCATTTTAGTTATAAAAGTAATTCGTGAAGAAGTCTCAGACTTGCTTTTCTCTTTATTTATCATACTAGATAATATTTCATAAGATGATATATGATTCCACCGCATAATCCGAAACAATATTAAACGGTAAAGATCATTCTTGATATTGGCATTTTTATATTCCTTCACATTTGCCGTGCATTGTGTGAGCTGGGGTTAGAATTTTGTGTTAATCAAGTAGATCAATGTTCTTCAACTGCTAACTTTTTACTATTTCTGTACTCTAAAATTTTATCACTTACATATTTCTTAATATCATCTAAAATAAGATAAAGTGATGGAATAAGGAATAAGGTAATCAAAGTCGCAAAAACAAGCCCGAAACCAAGAGCTATAGCCATGGGGGCAAGGAAAGCCGATTCTCCGCGGGTTTTAGTCATCAACAATAATAATCCGCCAAACGTTGTTATTGTTGTAAGCACAATAGGACGAAAACGATGTTTAGCAGACATAAACACCGCAACTACCTTATTCATATTTTTTGCCCTTTTATTTATAAAATCCATAAGAATTAAACTGTCGTTCACTACCACTCCCAGAAGTGCAACAAACCCAATTAATGCAGGCAAAGAAACCGGCTCACCTCTAAGAAGTATTCCAAATAAAACTCCGATAATTGTATAAGGAAGCACAGACATGATTATAAAAGGCTGTAGGTATGATTTTAAAATGCTTGCGAGTATCAGATAAATTAATATTGCTGACACAATAATCGCATTTTTTATACTATCAATAGAATCTCTTGTTTGCTGTTCCTCACCACCAAAATTATAACTATAGCCGGGAAGGTTGGAAATAGCTTTTTTCATAAAGTTTTCTAAGTTAGAATTAACCTGCGTTGGAGTATTTATCTCTTGATCTATTTCAGCCGTTATTCTTACTGCCCTTTCCATATCGTATCTTGATATACTTAGCATGCTCGGTGATACTTCAAAATCCACAATGTTTGAAAGCGGCACCCAGCTACCATTTCCATTTGAAATTTCATATGTCTGAAGAATGTATTCAATATCATTTGCAGGCAGATTTTGTTTAACTACAATATCTGCTTCTTCAGTTCCCAGTCTTGTTGTCGATACCGTAAGACCATCGATTGCCGCTCTTACCGCTCTTGAAATAGTAGTATTGTTTAAACCATAAATGGCAGCCTTTTTATCATCGACAATCAAACGTATTTCGGGTTTACCCCAGACCAGGTTATCAGACACTCCATAAACCCCCGGCATGCTCTGCAGCTCTTTTTTTACATATGTTGAAAGATCTTTTAAAATATCGAAGTCCTTTCCCTTAATTTCTATATCCACAGGGTCGCCCGTTGGGGGGCCTCCTGTCTGCATAAATTTTATTAGGGTCGGACCAACTACATCCTGAGCCTTATCTTTTACTAACTTCATCAGTTCCTTTCCATTTTCTTTCCTCTTCTCAAAATCTTCATACTCTACTATGATTGAAGCTATATGATCTCCAAACTCTGGAACTTTTTGTGAAATATCTATTCCTATCATCGAAAAAACATTCTTAAGCACATGAGGAGGAATATTCTCTTTAATTACCTGCTCTATCTTTTTAACCGATTCTTTAGTTGAATCGAGGCTAGACCTTGTAGGATTTTCAACCCTTATGATAAATTTAGCAATATCTTTTGAATGAAATAAGACAGGCGGAATTTGTATATAAATTAAGATTGATATAACCAAAATTACGACTGACGACCCCAGTACAAGATATCTTTTATAGATGACAAAAGATAAAGCCTTTAAATAATAACGCCTTAATTTATAAACTAAGCCCCTTGTTGATCGCTTCTTAGAAATAGGCTTTAGATAATCCGCACAATGTGCGGGTAAAATGAGCAACGCTTCTACTAGTGAAACCAGAAGAGCAAATATTGCTACTTTTGGTATAATCGACAGAAATTTACCTATCAGTCCCGTCGCAATTAAAAGAGGAACAAAAGATGCGATGTTTGTAAGTATTGTTGCAATGACCGGAAGCGCCACCTCCTTTGTTCCAACCACTGCTGCCTTTGCAGGGCTCAAACCGTTTTGTATATGTCTTTGTATATTTTCTACAACTATTATTGCATCATCCACTATAATTCCTAAAACCAAAATCATAGCAAACATAGAGAGAAGATTAATGGTTACGCCGGTAAAACTCATGATTATAAATGCGCCGAAAAATGATACGGGAAGCCCAGCAGCAACCACTATTGATGATCTTCTATCTAAAAATGTGTTTAACAATATAAAAACAATTATAAGGCCTATGATACCGCTTATAACCATGGTTTTAAGCCTCTGCTTAACCCGGTAAGAATTGTCATTGGAAAGAAATATATCTATTCCGCTTGGCAAACCCCTCTTAAACTCATTAACTTTTTTCTCAATACTCTTAGCAGTATCAACAACATCAGCATTTTTACTTTTGTTTACCCAAAACGAAATTGCCGGCAAACCATT
>SMUZ01003319.1_pt1 | contig 13560 bp, 10 predicted proteins | sample 2456421 | NCBI WGS metagenome assembly SMUZ01 (sample SAMN11095932, study PRJNA526329) | marine sediment metagenome | biome: Marine sediment; feature: Surficial sediment; material: Deep marine sediment; isolation source: Hadal surficial sediment | place: Pacific Ocean | collected 2014-11 | depth... | reverse complement strand
GTGATTCAAATCCGGTCAATACGGCAGTTAGATCCAACTTCATTTCTTAAGTTACCAGAGGTTCAAGATGTTCGCTTTACGAAATCCTTTTTCCGAAAAGAATAAGAGTTCATTTAGAGACTCAATCATGACCCGATCGAAAATGATATTAGATTGCAATTGATCCCGCCAGTATTCTGAGATATTTTGCTTAAGTTTTTCTATAGACACTTTGTAATCCATTCCTGTTAAAGTGAGCGTATCGAATATCAAGAGCCAGTTTTGGTCTAACCTATTATAATCCGATTGATTAAGTCTTTCCGTCTTATGAGATAGACATGAAGACATACCCTCAGCCCAATGGTTTTCAACGTATTTGCCGTAAATGGGAGGCATCGTGTATTTGCACTGCAACATCATTTTGACGACATGGAGCAGCAGCTCGAAGCGTCCACTTTGGGAATGTGGGCGTTTCTGATTACGGAAGTTCTGTTCTTCGGTGGGCTGTTTGCCGGCTATTTGATTTACCGCACCAAATTTCCCGAGGCTTTCGATTTGGGGAGCCACGAACTGGATATCAAACTCGGCGCAATCAACACCGCTGTTTTGATTGGCAGCAGTTTGACTATGGTGCTTGCGGTTTATTTCGCCCAGCTGGGCCAGCGCATGAAAATCGTTATTTTTCTGTTTGCAACTCTGGTGCTTGGCGGTACTTTCCTTGGCATCAAAGCCGTTGAGTACTCGCATAAAATCCATGATGGTCTTCTACCCGGTCCCGGTTTTGCGTTAGATAGTCCAATTGCCGATCAGGTGAGAATCTTCTTTTCATTTTATTTTTCCATGACGGGCTTGCACGCGTTTCACATGATTATTGGCGCGGGTTTGCTGAGCTGGCTTATGTATAATGCCTGGAAAGGAAAGTATGACTCGTCATACAACACGCCGGTTGAGCTGGTCGGTCTGTACTGGCATTTTGTAGATATTGTTTGGATTTTTCTGTTTCCGCTGCTCTATTTAATAGGAAGGAACTGATGTCTCAGCATATTGTCCCGATGAGGGTGTACTTCGTAATTTTCTTCGTGTTGATGATTTTAACGGCCACTACCGTTTGGGTAGCATTTTTCGACCTCGGCGCTGTGAACGATGCGGTTGCCCTTGGCCTCGCCTCTACCAAAGCGATGTTGGTGATTCTTTACTTCATGCACGTCCGCTACAGCAGCCGGCTCACCTGGATTTTTGCGGCCGTCGGCTTCTTCTTTTTGTTCATTCTGCTTGCCTTTACCCTGAGCGATGTGCTCACCCGCGACTGGATACCTGCTTCTGGTGGGTGGAGTTCGGAGGGTGGTGGGGCACAATAGAATTTCTGTCAATTATTCGCCGGCTATAACACACCTGAACTAAATCGTATTTTTGAAATTGACATGTCAAAACCAGACAAGATTATTGGAGGCATGGAATGGCTACTTTAACCAATAATGTTCTACAACAAATTGGGGCACCAGTTGTTCGTTTCTCCGGTACAATACTTTATGTCTCCCTGACTGATGGCCGTTCCGATGGAACGGCTAGAGTGGTTAAATTGGTTAATGAATGCAACACAGGAACAGCGTTCGATATTTCTCCCAACAAGCTAAATTTAACATTCTAATTCCTCTCTATCCTCAAAACTTTCAACCCGCCGCTGCCATTCGCAACAAAAAGCAAATCATCAAGCGTTGCAACAAAATTCGTTGAGCCGGCGAATTTGACACTTCCTATTTCTTCGAATCCATTTTTTGTAATAAAGAGGACACTTAAGCCGTCGCTGCCGTTGGCCATAAACGCCAGCTCAAGGTTGATCGAAATTGCATTGCAATGACCTCCCTCCGGGGCTGGAAATCCTTTCAGGGTTTCTTTCTTTAAATCATATATCATCATCCCGCAATCCCACGCGGAAAGATATATCCTGTCTCTCACCACCTGGATTTCTGCTTTGGCTTTGTAGAAGTTGGGACAGCCGAGAGGAATGGTCTTTAAGAATTCCCGGCTTGGGCGGTCAAATAAATGCAAATTCGTTCCGGTGCCTTCCATGACTACAAAATATTCTTTATTTTTATCGATTGCTTTGGCAGCATCGATCTTGATTTCTTTTGAGAGGATTAGACCGTCTTCATGTTGATCAAAGATTGACAAGGTGCCGTCAGTGGTTCCAGTGGTGACAAAAATAGCATCATCAAAGCGGGCTAAGTCATTGGCATTAAAGCTCGGCAAGTCCACGCGTTCTGAAAGATCGGTCAGACGGTAATCATCCAAAGTGATGACTTCAAGAACCGCCGGGGTTTTAAAATTTGAGTTGTGGTCGCTATCCGTAGCGCCGCCGAGGTAAAGCCTATCATCCCAGGCAATGGCAAGGGTGATATCTGTGTCGCGAAAGAGCGCCAGCGATCTGCTGAATGGCCGGTCTGCTGTTTTGAGACCAAAAATTTCAACGCCGCCGCGAAATTCGTTGTTGCGTGTGCTGTAGGAAACATATGCATGATCATCATTGAGAGTCACGTGGTTTGCCTGTAATTTGTGGCCGTCAATTTCCGGGGGCTCGACTTCTGCCAAAAGAATTAATTTGGTGTGCGTACGTTTTGAAGCGCCGGCTTTGCTCAATGAACTTGGAGAGTCTAGAGGGATTTCCTGGTTGAAGTATTTGATGCGGCTGTTCAAAATCTCAGGGTCATTTTCGAGAACGATGCGTTCTGCTTCAAATGGATCTAACACTTGTTTGCCGCAAACCGTGATCAGCAAAGTAAACCCAATTAAGCTTATTGTTCGTGCAAAGTTTTTTGATTTTAAGATCGTCATATCTTCCTCCTTCTGTTTAGAATTTTAAATCCGGCACCCATTTTTTTTTCAACAGGACTTTGACCCTGGTTTCGAGAATTCTGTCCCACGATGGAAAATCCGCTGGAACAATTTCAGCGATTAATGACCGTTTGATTGCCCCAAACCTGTTTTCGATTTCGGACGCATGTGATATCGCAGTTGGATAAATTTTCCGGATGACGCCATCTGACTTTTCACCGTTTTCAAAATAGACTTTGACCTCATCCCCGCCATGAATTGACTTTTCAAAAACGCTTGAAAAATAGGCTTTCACAAAAGTGTTTTTTTCATCTATAATTTTGATGATCGGTTCACCTGCCCTGACCACCTCGCCTTTATGTTTGTAGATCGTCGAAACGAGCCCGGCTTTTGGAGCGTAGAGAACTCTTTCTCCGACAATCCCGTAGCCGCTTGGATCTATATACATTTGGTTTTTATAAGATATCAGTTTTTTGGAAGTTGTTCCAAATACGATTTGCAGGGCCGATAAATCGTATTCAGCGCGCTTTAACCTATCTTCGAGCGTTAATAGTTGTGAGCGGGTGATGGCATCGATTGCGATGAGTTCTTTTGCACGCTGATATTCGCTTTTTAACTGACCAATGGTCTCTTTTTTTTGAAAAATATTTTGTTTGAACAGTTCGATCTTGCCCGTTAGGTCGATAATTTTTCTTGCGGTTGAGTAGTCGCCGCCGCTTAGTTCAATCTCAAGTTGATTGGCAAAAACCACATTGCCAAATTGTACAAGCGGCTGACCTTCCGAAACCCTGTCGTTGATGCTGCATTTTATCTCCTGAATCCGTCCGATGGTTCTGGCCTCAACGAAAGTCGTTTCCGCTTTCAGGAATCCCGTTCCTTTCATGAAAAACACACGTTCATATGTCCATCGAACTGCAGCGATACCCATGAGAAGCAGCACCGCGAGATAAACGTATTTCCCCCAGCTTATCCGTTTTTTCTCTACTTCTTTAGCTTTTATAATGCTGCTTTCTCTTTTTCGAAGTCGTTTAGAGCGCATTCTTATTTTCTACTAAATCACGGTAATGGTGATAATCGTGGATGGCAAATCCTGAGAATGATTTTTCCAAACTCACTTTAGCGCCCACGTTTTTGAGTAAATCTTCCAACATTTCTTTTTCACCAAACTCTCTGGCGTTCAGCCCGATAAGGACCCGCTTGTTCATTCTATTTGCCAAGCCTAAAATATTTTCCACTGATTTCACGACACTTTCCGCGGTGCGTCTTTCATATGCCATTATCGTCACAACATCCACGTTCTGAACAATTTTTTCCAGGGCAGTTTTGTCTACTTTGTGATAAAATGTTGGGATGTCGATCTCGAGCGCAAGCTTATGTTTCCTCCGCGAATTAAGGTTATTAGCAAGTTGTAGGGTCTCCGCCAGATTATTGACGAGGAATTTTTTATAGTCTCCCCATTCAGCTAAAGTATGCGGCTCGATGTCCAAATGAATGGCGTCGAAACGTGCCGGGTCTATGGTGTTGTTATTATATTCAAGTACGAATCGAATTCTTCTCAGCATTTTTTGTCGGTTCTTTTTATAGACCCAGCTGGGCTCCCCCATCAGAGCGGCTGCTTTGATATTGGCATAATGAAGATAAGCGATGAAGGTTTGCAGGTCGGAAGATTGCTCAATTGAGGCAATAACTTTTTTGTTAATTGAAACAAAGACTTTGTTGACGCCCTGGTTTTTGCAAAAATTAATGAACGCTTCTCTCGGTTCTCCTTTAAGAACTTCAGTGGTGTTCCAAAGCCAAATTGCTTCGGTGTATCCGTTTCTCGCCATGTCGCGATCTTTTGAAAGGTGATAAGAAAAATCTTCCGGCCGGGTCATCCCGGCCAAATAGATGAGTTGGTAATAAACCTGGTCTTGTTCGTATTTATAATAAATTCTATCTAATTTCTCGGCCGCGATTTGCGCTTCTAGCTCCAGCAGCGTGACCGGATCGAGCTTAAGATTTCGTAGCTCGTTGTCATGCCGTGATTTTTGAATGCGGGTTTTTTCGGTGAGTAAGTCTAGAATGTCATTCGAATTTTTTATTTTCACATCCAGTAATTGATACTTATGCAGCACCGAAATGACTTCTTGTTTGAGTTCAAAAACCTCGTGTTCGGCCGCTAATTTGGACGCTTTGCTTTCCGATTTGTACTGATTATGTTTGTGGCTTCTGATGCTTTTCAACCAAAGCGGAATCGAAAGACTGACGCCAGCTTCCGGACCGGTTTGCAATTGGTTGAATTTATCACCTCGAATTCGCAGGCCAAAATAAGGAGAGAAAGTAACGTTGTCATACGTCGAGCCGTCCGCCTTGATGTCTGCTAATCTGGCTCTGGCCTGATTTAGCTTAAAGCCATCGCTGTTTTCAACGGCCACTGCAAGGAGCTTTTCTTCACGAATCCGGACGTGATTTAACCCGGTCTCATTCCACTCAATATCGGAGCTGCTGAGCTTAAGAAATTCGGCAAGAATATTTTTCTGTTTATCGATTTGAGTTTGATAATAGGTGTGCAATCCCCTGACATTGATCAACTCTTTTTCGGTTTCCAAAACTTCAGTTAGAAGCTCTTCCTGTTCTTTGTATCTTCTTCTTTTTATTTTAACAATTTTCTCGTAAGCGTTTATAAGTTTTTTATAATAGAAAATGCGCGAGCGATTTTGCAGAACCTCGATGTAAGATTTTCTAAATGCCAAAAACGAGAGCCGATTACTGTTTTGCAACTGCGATGTTAAAATATCTAATTGTGCGTTGATACCGTCAATCTTGTGTGACCTGACCTTCGTTAGTTTAACCAGGTCTTGACTCAAACGCAGTGTGAGAAAATGTTTTCTGCCAAAGTCTTCATCAGTCAGGTTTAACCCATCTCCAAAGAATCTGTAATTCGTGCTGAGTTTTGGCAAATATTGAGCTTTGGCGGCAGACCGTCTGCTTTCCATTGCCTGCATTTTTTGCCTGATTGCCGCAATCCCATGATCGTTTTGCACGATCAGTTTTTCAAGATCTTGGAAGCTATGTTTTTTCTGCAACGCCATGGCCGGGTGATTGGCGCCAATGCAAAAACTGATGCAGAGAAGAAGAAATAGAAGCAGGTTCTTGGTTACCATCTGATCATCCTTTCACGAACTTTAATGGGAGCAAACTGGTCGCGATAAGAATAATGAAAAAATAATTCTTGACAATAGGACCCGATGCGAACGAATTTTAAAAACAGCTTGTAAGGATTAAAAAGCGGTAGGTAAAACACCAGCTTTAAATCTCTGACATTTTGGTTGAGATAGGCGCCTATGAACAGCTCTACCAATTCAGCGCTGAAGTAGAGGCAGAAATTTATAAAAAGCAGCACCGGTAGAATTTGGGTAAAATTGAGCGCCAGATCTAACAGGTAAAAAACTGCAATTGATGAAATGACCGCGCCGAAGAATATTGAATCGATAAAAGTAATGAGATCGATGAGTCTAAAATTTTTCGAAAACGGATTAAAAATATCTTTATGTTTTCTCAGCCGGTTTTTGACTAAATTCCGATCCCATCGCGAACGCTGCCGAACGATGCTCAGGATATTATCCGGAACATTTGTTAAACAAACTGCATTCGGTTGAAATACAATTTGGTAGCCTTTTTTTCTCACTCTGATTGCGAGGTCCGAATCATTGCCCGGCCCGGGTTCGTGGCCGCCCATCGTTTCTAAAGAAATGAGCTCTCTTCTAAACCCGCCAAAAGCGCCGGAAATGATTGGCAGAATCCCAAAGCGGGAGCGGATTCTCCGGCCGATTGAAATCGTAAACAGGTATTCGATTTGCTGGAGGTTGGTCAAAATATTAATGTCACCGTTTCGGACTCGCAAATTACCGGAAACTCCGCCAACTGTTGGATCCGCGAAAGTTTTCATCAACTCATAAATTGCATGTCTGTCAAAGGTTGTGTCGGAGTCGACAAATACGGCGAATTCGCCTTGCGCAAATTTAAGCCCGTAATTTAGCGCTGCGGACTTACCTGCTCTGGATGAGAATCTCAGGGAAATGATGTTTTCATGTTTCGCGAGTTGCTGGCAGATTCTTGGGGTGTCGTCGGTTGAGCCGTCGTCAACGATGATGAGCTGAAGATTTGCGTAACTCTGCTCCTGCAATGAGCGAACTGTCCATGCAATCGTCTCCTGCTCATTTAGAACCGGAATGATAATAGAAACTAAAGGCGGAGTGTCCCGCAATTGCAAAATGAAATCATCATCGACTTCAACTTTATTGCTGCTGAACAGGACTCTAAAAAAGACATAAATATCGCTCAGGAAGTATCTCGGTAGATCGAATATCAGGAAAAACCAGAAAACGCGAACAAACCCGGCGAAATCCAGGCTTAGTAAATAACTAATTGTATCTGTAAATAAAACCGGGATCAATTCAATTTCTCCCAAATTCCATCCAGGCTGTCATCTTGCGATGCCAGATCGACCAGGTCATATTTTAAGTCGATTTTGGCAATCGCGATCTTATCGAAACTGGTTTTTAATCTGCTAAAAGCAATCCTGGCATTCACCGAGTCTGTGTGGGTGAATATCACAAGCATTTCTCCGCTGCTCGAATCAGTAAATAAATCGGTTGATCGAAACGTTTGATTGATCACTGCGGCAAAATCATTTTTGAATTTTCTAGATGTTGCGTTATCGCCTGCGCTTCCCAAATTGAACCTCGATAAAGTGGACTTGTATTTATAACGGCGGCAGCGGAAGACCTCGATGCGAAGCATCTCCATGAACACCTCACGTTTATAGAAACCAACTTCCTTTTTCAAGATGTTTATCAGACCGGAACCTGGAAGCGCGCCTTCTTCTGCGGCTCTAATCCCGTCTGGTGAAAGTTTATATTCATTGATCCGTTTTATCAGCGCGTTTTCCGGCGGAAACGTTTTCGCGCAAGCGAGACAATAACAGGAAAGCAGCGGCTCGGAAAAATTTTGGTTGCAGTCATTGCACCACATCACTTCCGAGGGTTTGTCATAATCAACCCCGATGTGGCGGAGCTCGCGGCTGCACTTTGGGCAGGTTAAATTGATTCCCCGCCGATACTCTGACTCTCTGCCAATGTAAGCGCACCTGAAGTGGTGAATGGTCGTCTCTTCACTGATATTCAAAGAACGGCAGTGCGGACAAAGCTCACGAAAATTGATTTGAGTGTGTTCGCAAAACGGGCAAATGTTAACTTTGTCAATCAGCTTTGAAGTCAGGAGTTGGGCTTCTTCGAGCTCTTCTAAAAATGCAACTTCTTCTCCGGGTTTGACCTTGAACAAAATTTGTGCTGCAGGGAATGTATAACCCACCGAAGATTGGTGATTGCGGATCGGAGCCAGGATCTCGGATTCGCGTGTGTAAAGGTGTCTTACCATCAGGAGTTTTCTAAATCCGGTTTCACCGATCGAATGTGGTACTGCAATTAAGTCTTGCACGTTTACAGCAACTTTGACAAGATCTTTTACTTTTATACAGAATTCGGATTGTAAAACAGGCCAGATGAGGTTAACATCAGCGAGTTCTGTGAAATTATCCGGGGCCTGTTCGTAGACGGCGAGAATTGGTTTCAGGAAATGCTCTGGTTCAGCACGAAGCTCTTTGATTTTATGACAACCCCACTTAACATTCTTTATATCAAGGATAATTAAATCCGCGACACCTAATTCTTCTGTGAGGGTTAAATGATTAAATTCATTTGATTCGACCTTTAGGTTTTCACAAACTTCATGTAATGTCTCCTCGATGATACTGTTTGTCTCTTCGGATATCAGACATAAATGTATTCTCGTGTCAAGCTCGATTCTGTTTATACCACCTGCCGTGACTGTAGTCACGTTTTTTTTTTCTGAGGTCAACATGTTGTCACTGGTCATTTATAAACTAACTTTTAAACAAAACAACGAGCTTCATTTCATCCGCTTTAAAAGCGCATAGTTATGCATCTCTATATTTCGACTTTTTGTTTACGTTAATTAACATATGGGCTGAATTGTTGCACTAATTTAAGAATAGGCTGAGGCTAAGGCGAAGTCACAAACTGCCGATAAAATAAATAGCGCATGAAACTTAAACGGAGAAGAAGGTAAATGGCCGGAAAACTATTGATTGGTGAGCTTCTGATAAATGAAGGACTCATTACCAAAGCGCAGTTAAAAAAGGTTCTTGATCTCAAAAAGGAACAAAAGCTTTATGCCCCATTAGGTGAGGAATGTGTCAATCAGGGTTTTGTCTCACGACAGGATCTTACCAGGGTTCTGCGAAAGTACCACAACAGCATTCCGCTGGGGGAATTGCTGGTCAATATGCAAGTTATCACGCAAGAACATCTCCAACAAGCTCTTGAAGAACAGCAGTCTTCCGGGAAAAAACTGGGCGACATTTTAATCAATCTTGGCTTTTTGAACGAAGTGGTTTTAGTGGATGCATTAAGTATCCAGTTAGGTTTTCCTAAAATTCTTCCTTCGATTGGTTTGATTGATAAAACATTGCTCAAGAAGTTTAAGCCCGAATTTCTTCATGAACATGAGTTCATCCCGGCTTTTAAGGAAAAGAATAATTTAACCGTAATAATGGCCGATCCACTTCATGAAGAAACAATTCGCCTCCTTAAGGAGATTTTGAAATGTAATATTATTCCGGCCATTGCCCCGCCATCTGAAATTCGCAAAACTATAAGGTTATATCATCAAAAAGTTGAAATGGGTCAGGAGTTGGAATCCCCTGAACCGGAAAAAGATTTGGTCATTGGCGACGGCGATTTCATTAAGAGCAAAGATGACAATATCATTGAAATTGTGAACTTCATTATTTCAAATGCGATTATGGAGCGCGCGACCGATATTCATATTGAACCTCAGGATAAATTATTACGGATCAGGTATCGGATCGATGGCTTGCTGCATCACAAAACCGACTTGCCAAATTCGGTGACCCCGAAACTAATTAGCCGCATAAAGGCGCTTTGCGGCCTGGATATTGCTGAAAAGAGAAGACACCAAGATGGCCGGATCCAAGCAAGAATCATGGGCAAGGAGTATGATCTCAGGGTTTCCACCTATGCCGCGATCTGGGGTGAAAACCTCGTGATCCGGGTTCAAAGCCGCCAAAGCGATTTCGTTGATATTAATAAGGTTGGCTTTTCGCCAGCGAATCTGGAGAAATATTTAGACATGCTGCGGCATCCTTCCGGGATTATTTTAGTGACCGGTCCCACCGGAACCGGTAAAAGCACCACTCTTTATGCCTCTATAAATTTTTTAAATAATATGGATCGCGTGATTGTAACCATTGAAGATCCCGTTGAATATACCATCGAAGGAGTTATTCAAGCAAACGTCTCTCCGAAGATCGGGATGAATTATGTCAAAAGTCTACGAGCCATGATGCGACAGGATCCTGACGTTTTGATGATTGGCGAAATTCGCGACCCGGAAGCGGCCGAAGCGGTCATTCAGGCTTCGCTCACCGGTCACAAAGTTTTGAGCACATTTCATACTGAAGATGCCGCCGGCGCACTTTTGCGGTTGATGGATATGGGTATTGAGACTTTTTTGATTTCGTCGACGCTCATTTCGGTAGTAGCCCAAAGACTGGTTCGAGTTCTATGTGATCGCTGTAAAGAGGAATATAAACCCGGCATCAAAACACTGGCTTTTTTCAACAGTCTCAAGAAAGATAGGCTGAATAGATTCCAATTTTTGCAATCAAAAGGATGTGTGTATTGTAATCACAGCGGCTTCAGAGGAATGACTGCGATTCACGAGGTTTTATTGGTCAACGATGCTATTCGGGACGCAATTCTTAAACGCAGCACATCCTCGGACATAAAAAAAATCGCCCGGAAACATGCCGGATTCGTTACAATGACCGAAGACGGTTTCTATAAGGCGCTCAAAGGGTTGACGACTTTGGAAGAAGTAATTCGTGTCGTCTGCCGCGATGACAGTGACGGTTTGCAGCCTATTTCAATTGAAGAGTTAATTAAGACCAGTGAAGGCTCAGGTGAGGTACCCTCAGTTAAAACTCATGTCGTGGATGAAAGCTCTCAAACTGAAGTCGAGGTATTAAACTGTTAAGATTCGAAGAGGTCTCAACTATCCTTCAATTCCTGTCTATTTCGTTTCAACCTTTCGTTATTTACGTTAACCCGTAGACCCGTGGACTCAACCACTGGAGATCAGGCCTACATAGTGGCGCAGGCCACTTTGTACCTCAAAAAGGAAGATGCCCTGAATTCGTTTTGCTTGCATTTTCAAATAGCATTCTTTAAATTAATCTTACTTTTCTTAGGATATTTTTTGGTTCTATGTCGATCAAAGTGGGTAAACGTTTTAGAAAAAAATAAGCCGGATTCACCCCGTTAGATTAAAGTCTTTGATGTTTCTAGTAAGCTGATATCTTTATCTGACGGGGTGAATCCGTGGCCAAAGAATCAGTAGAAGTACTATTTTAGCCACTCTGATCGACCTAGAGCGATTTTTTTTGAAGGAGCAAGAAACATGAGCAGTCGTCTGGAAAAAGATAGCATGGGAACCATCGAGGTTGCTGCGGATAAATATTGGGGCGCGCAAACCCAACGCTCGCTGCAAAATTTCAAAATCGGCGGTCAAAAAATGCCCATCGAAGTCGTTTATGCGTTTGCGGTTTTGAAAAAAGCGGCGGCTGCAACGAACTATGAAAGTGGAATTCTGTCTAAAGAAAAGGTCGATGTAATTGCCAAAGTGTGTGATGAAATTGAAGCGGGAAAACATGATGCTCACTTCCCGCTTGTCGTCTGGCAAACCGGATCGGGAACCCAGTCCAATATGAATGTCAATGAAGTGATTTCAAATCGAGCTATCGAAATTCTTGGCGGTGAAAGAGGCTCCAAAAAACCGATTCATCCAAACGATGATGTCAATAAGTCACAATCCTCCAACGATACATTTCCGACGGCGATGCACATTGCTGCTTATAAACTGCTTGTCGAAAATACCATTCCAAATGTTCAAAAACTTCAGCAGACCCTTGCGTCTAAAGCGAAAGAGTTTATGTCAATTGTCAAGATTGGCCGGACCCACTTGATGGATGCAACCCCGCTGACTTTGGGACAGGAATTTTCAGGATACGCCTCGCAATTGACGCACGGAATTAAAGCGATTAAAAATACCCTGCCGCATCTTTCCGAGCTTGCTTTGGGCGGAACTGCCGTCGGAACCGGTATCAATACGCCACCTGGATTTGCTGACAAAGTCGCAAAAAAAATTGCTGAGCTGACCGGGCTGCCGTTTGTTTCTGCAGAAAATAAATTCGAAGCCCTCGCAGCTCACGACGCCGTTGTTGAGGCTTCCGGCGCCTTAAAAACAGTTACAGCTAGTTTGATGAAAATTGCCAACGACATCCGGCTGCTGGCCTCCGGCCCCAGGTGCGGTATTGGCGAGATTCTCATTCCGGCAAACGAACCCGGCTCCTCAATTATGCCGGGGAAAGTTAACCCAACCCAGGCTGAAGCCATGACCATGGTTTGCGCTCAGGTTGCCGGTAATGACCTGGCGATAAATATCGGCGGCATGTCCGGCCATTTCGAATTGAATGTCTTTAAACCTGTGATGATTTACAACTTGCTCATGTCTGCCAGACTAATTGGCGACGTTTGTGAATCATTCAATGATAATTGTGCAGTTGGCATTGAGCCGAATCACGAAGCCATCAAAAGGAATCTCGAGAATTCTTTAATGCTCGTGACCGCTTTGAACCCGGTTGTTGGTTATGATAAAGCCGCAGAAATTGCCAAGAAGGCACACAAAGAAGGCACTACTTTGCGCGAAGCTGCGACTAGCCTTGGTCACCTGACGGGTGAAGAATTTGATAAACACGTGGTGCCGGAAAAGATGGTGGGGGAGCTGCCGAAGTAAGCATTTTCTTTAAATAGGACCTGCTCTATGATAAAATTGCGAAGCTTGCTAATTTTGTTTTTGTTGCTGTTAGTTGTCCTCAATCTCTCCAGCTGTGCTACTCAAAAACCAAAACTTGTTCTGTTCATTTCAATTGATCAGTTGCGTTATGATTACTTGACTCGCTTTTCGAAATATTTTGGCGATGGCGGCTTCAATCTTTTTTTTAAAGACGGGGCTAACTTTACCAATGCTCAATTTAAGCACTCAGTGACAAAAACATCAGCGGGACATGCGGTTATTTCAACAGGTACTCATGCGAATGTTAACGGCATCATCGCCAATGGATGGTATGATCAGGAGCAAAGGAGTGCGGTTTCTTCGGTTGGTGATGACTCTTTCACTTTGATCGGTTCTGACAGAGACGGTAGATCACCGCATTATCTTCTTGCTGCTACAATCGGCGACCAGTTGAAAAAATTCAATGGTGAAAAATCTAAAGTAGTTTCAATTTCATATAAATCTACCTCAGCTATCATGATGGGTGGCAAAGATGCGGATGCGGTCTATTGGTTTGTCGATTCACTTTTCACGACCTCGAAATACTATTTGGATGAATTACCGAATTGGGTGAAAGATTTTAATTCATCCGGTAGAATCAAATCTTATTTTGGCAAAACCTGGGACCGGATCTTAAGCGATAGTGTTTATAACATCCAGGGTCCCGATGATGTTGACTTTGTAGAAGACGTAGCAGGTTTAGGACGAACCTTTCCTCACACCGTCGATGGTGGAAAAAGTTCAATTACTGAAAGTTATTTTCACGCTTTTCGG
>SMUZ01051043.1_pt1 | contig 13617 bp, 13 predicted proteins | sample 2456421 | NCBI WGS metagenome assembly SMUZ01 (sample SAMN11095932, study PRJNA526329) | marine sediment metagenome | biome: Marine sediment; feature: Surficial sediment; material: Deep marine sediment; isolation source: Hadal surficial sediment | place: Pacific Ocean | collected 2014-11 | depth... | reverse complement strand
GATTGAGTGCTAGCTAGCTGGTCCCGCTTACTGTGCGATCGTTCCAGTCGGTCCAGCGTGCGCATGGCGCCCAACCCCTGGGTCAGGCTCGAATTGGGTTCCCGCCCTTCCCGGATCGCTGCGATGAACTCACGATCCGCGAGTTCAATACCGTCGGTACTCACTGCTACCTCACTGACATCGATCTGCTCTCCCTCACCGGTGAAAAGATCGTCATAGTTCGCGACGTAAGTACCCTTGTCACAGATGTAGCGAAAAAACGTACCAAACGGCCCTTCGTTGTTGAAGGACAAAGAGAGTGAGCAGATCGCGCCGCTGGAAGCTTTCAACCCGATGGCCAGATCCATGGCAATACCCAGATTGGCATCAACCGGACCCTGTAACGCGGTCACTTCGGTAGCAACGCCACCCGTCTGGTATTCAAAAAGATCAACCGTGTGGCACGCATGATGCCAAAGAAGATGATCCGTCCAACTGCGCGGTTCGCCACGAGCATTGGTGTTGGTACGACGAAAAAAGTAGGTCTGCACATCCATCTGCTGAATTTTCAGATAACCGTCGCGAATCTTGTTGTGAATCCACTGGTGCGAAGGATTGAATCGGCGCACGTGGTCAACCATAGCCACGACGCCAGTCGATTGCTGCAATGCTACGAGAGCTTCGGCGTCCGCCAGATTGTCAGCCATGGGGATCTCGACCAGCACATGTTTGCCGCTTTGCATGACCTGGCTTGCCTGCTCCGCATGTAGCGGGGTCGGGGACGCTAAGATTGCAGCTTCCACACCTGGCTGCTTCAGCGATTCAGCGAGCTCCAAGGTAAAATGGGGGATGCCTCTCTCCCTGGCAACCGCCTCCGTGGCTTCGGCTACGCCACCACAAATGGACACCACTTCGACATCTTCTATGCGCGCAAGCGCGTCCAGATGCTTGTTGCCGAAGGCACCTTCTCCAACGAGGCAGATCTTCAATCAACATACTCCATTCCAGCGGCTGCCAGCTTCTCGCGCTTGCCTTTGACCGACTGATGAAGAGGAGCTGATTCGAGATCCGCTTTCTGTCTGTCCCGATAGGTTTCCAGTTCAGTCGGCGCCGTCGTGTAGTGTCCGTGGCAATCTATGATTATCACTGCTCGCGTAATCCTGAGATTGCTGCAACGATAGCACCGCTGTCCTTGCGTACGAAGGCTTTCGTATTGCACGGAGAGGAAATTTGTCGATCATGTAGCAGCCGATGATGAGGAGATTTCTCTCAACTGTTCGTAAGGAGTTTTGTTTCATGGACCCGAATTGGCTTCCCTTTCATCCAGCCCCCTCCAAACCCCACTTCCATCCACCCAAGGGGGCCGTTGACGCCCACTGCCATGTGTTTGGTCCCGTTCACCAGTTTCCTTTTGCGCCACAGCGCAAGTACACCCCGTGCGACGCCGGTAAAACATCGCTCTTCGCCTTGCGCGATCATTTGGGTTTTTCCCGTAACGTCATCGTCCAGGCCACGTGCCACGGAACGGACAACGCGGCCCTCGTCGACGCGCTGCAGTCTTCAAATGGTCTCGCAAAAGGAATAGCCGCGGTCGATGAGGATATTACCGACAACGAACTTCGAGCACTGGATGCAGCAGGTGTGTGCGGGGTGCGTTTCAACTTCGTCAAACGCCTCGTCGACAAGCTGCCTCAGGAACAACTTCAACGGGTCGCTGAGAAAATCGCACCCCTCAACTGGCACATCGTCATTTATTTCGAGGCGCAGGAACTGGATGAAATTTATGACCTCATCACGACGTTACCCACCACAGTGGTCGTGGATCACATGGGCCGGCCCGACGTTACCCAGCCTGTAGATGGCACCGAATTCGCGAACTTCGTTCGCTTGATGGAAGATCACCTCAACTTCTGGGTCAAAGTGACTTGTCCTGAGCGCTTGTCAGCCACGGGACCTCCAGCGTACGAAGATGTGGTCCCGTTCTGCCGCTTGCTGGTCGATCGCTTCACAGACCGCGTGCTGTGGGGTACCGACTGGCCCCATCCCAACATGAAATCGCACATGCCGAACGACGGCGCGCTGGTAGATTTCATTCCTGAGATTGCGCCTACCAAGGCTAAACAACAGGCGTTACTGGTAGACAACCCCATGCGCCTTTGCTGGCCCGAGGAGAGTGGGAGTTAGACAGGCTCCAGAACGGTGAGTCCAGCAGCCGTGTTGGAAGCTGGGACATGGTAGTGGCGATACACCTGTCTCACCGACTCCCCCAATGCTCCCCGCATGGCGAGCCACATCACAAGCTCGATGCCTTCAGAGCCCGCTTCACGGATGTAGTCGACGTGGGGGCGTTCGGTCAGCCCTATCGGGTCACTCACCAGGCGGTCGAGAAAATCGATGTCGAAGGGTTGGTTGATGACGCCCGCGCGCTCACCCTGCAACTGGTGCGACATCCCGCCCGTACCGAAAACCACTACGGTCAGGTCTTCATCAAACGACGCCACAATTCGCGCGATCGCCCGACCAAGGTCGTAACACCGTTTGCCCGTGGGAGGCGGGTACTGAATCACGTTCACGCACACGGGAATCACCCGGCACGGCCACACATCGGGTTGGTCGAACATGATCGATAGCGGCACCGTGAGCCCATGGTCCACGGCTAAGTTGTTCACAATGGTCATGTCGAATTCGTTCAGGATCAGATTTTCCGCCAGATGCCAGGCCAGGGCTGGGTGTCCAACTACCACCGGGACATCGCGCGGACCGTAACCCTCGTCCGCTGGTTGGAAGGTATCGGCGACGCCGATCGCGAAGGTGGGGATGAACTCGAGTGAAAACGCGGAGGCATGGTCGTTATAGATGATGATGGCAACATCCGGCTGGGTTTTTCTCATCCACTCGCGAGCCGGTCCATAACCTTTGAACAACGGTGCCCAGTAGTCGCTATCGGTCAACCCGTTGTCCATGGCGGCACCGATCGCGGGAACATGGGAGGTTCCGATTCCCGCAACGATTCGCGCCATCTAAGATTCCCCCACCCGCCGGTTTCCTTCGATCGCACGACCACCGTTCGCCATCATTTCCTTGAATGCTTCCTCGGTCATACCCGACATCTGTCCACCAACGTATTGCATCGATTTTCGGTCGAGCATCGCAATCTTGAACGTGTAATAAATATTACCGCCCAACTTCAGCAGTTCCAGATAGTCTCGATCCAGAACCGCGCGCTTTTGCGCAGGCGTAAGCCCACGCCCATCCAGATAGGCGGATTCGTCTTGGATAAACAGTTCGCGGTTTGCTTCTTCGTTCAACGACATGCAGAACATGTTGAGGCGATAACCTTTGCGACTGTGTTCACCATCAAATACATAGGTTCCCGGAATGTCTGAGTAGTCTTTCATCAGTCTCCCACCTTCAGGCTCATCGGTAATTTCCGATACCCTCGCAACGCGTTGTTAGGTTCAGGTACCGGCTCTCCTGTGAGTTCTATCCGTCCCACTTTCGCCGCGAGGGCTTGCAACAGAACTTCGGCCTCCAGCGCCGCCATGTGTCGCCCTACACAAGCGTGAATTCCAACACCAAAAGCGGCCTGACCACCTGGACGTCGGGTAATATCGAAGACGTTCGCATCCGGCCAGCGGTCTGTGTCACGATTCGCGCAGTCGATGTTGAGCAGTATCTTTTCGCCCTCCCGAATGGGTACGCCTGAAACTTCGACGTCCTCATCAGCCGTTCTATAGAACGTATGTACGGGAGAGGCAAAACGCAACACCTCCTCGAACGCGAACCTGGCGCGACCAGGATGTTGCCTGAGAAGCCGCCATTGTTCCGGATGATCCGCAAAACAACGCAACATGTTGCCAATCGCGATGACGGTGGTATCCAGTCCCGCTGAGAGTAACGAGCGCACCAACAATGACGCTTCCACTTCTGTAATCTCTCCCTGGTCAGCGTAACGATAGATGTCGCTACCCAGCGCACCGTCCGCCAGGTTCGACCGCTCACACTGTTTTGCGATCCAGGCAACCGCCTGCTCGGCTCTCACAGCAGCCCTGGCCGCGATCTCGTTCCTCGGGCCCAGCATGTTGAATACGAGATTTCCATAGTCGAGCAGGAAATGTCGGTTCTTCTCGGTCAGCCCCACTGCGTCCGGAAAAACGGAAATTGGAAACCCAACCGCAAGTTCGGCTACGCCATCAAATTCCTCTACACCCAGCAACCTTTCGACCCTTTGCTCTGCTTCTTTCTCAAACCCGTTTCTCAATGCAGACAGGGCATTCGAAGAAAGCACGCTCGACAGCACTTTTCGCATTCGCGCGTGTTCCGGCGGGTCTGCTTCGAGAATGAGACTGGGTGGTCTCCAGGGCTCTTCCGTTTTGAAATCCTGTAACCCCACGCCTCGTGACGAACAGAAGGTACGATGGTTTTTGAAGATCTCGGTGAGTTCACGGTGCCTGCCCGTGGCCCAGACACCGTAGTGCGTCAGCCACACCAGTGGTCCGTTACGACGGAGCACATGGTGAAATTCACTGGGATCCCCGAGGTGGCGTGTCTCGTACGGATCGATATCGGAAACAGGCGCATCGGGGAAAGGCGCATCGAAAACAGGCTTCTGCATATTTCTGGTACTCCGTGTCTGAGTCATGCCCCGGTTCCAGGCTGAGTTTTTCTACGTCAGATCCTCAAATGGCAAACCAGCATACTGTTCACAAAGAGACTTCATCGCCACTTCGGACGAAGCCAGATATGAAAGTTCCTGTTCCTGTGCACGCAGATCGAACGGCACTTGTTGAGGGAATCGATGCAGCAAGCCCGTCAACCACCAGGAAAAACGAGCCGCCCCCCACACACGCCGCAACGCCATGTCCGAATAGCTCGACAAATACCGTTCATCGCCCTGTTTGAGATGAGCGACCAGGGCACGGGAAAGGTAAAACACGTCCGAGATTGCAAGATTAAGCCCCTTCGCGCCGGTCGGTGGGACAATGTGTGCGGCATCTCCGGCAAGAAATAAGCGACCGTACGACATCGGTTCGGACACAAAACTTCTGAGCGGCGCGATGGACTTCTCGATGGAAGGCCCAGTTACAATGGCGTCGGCTATGTATTTGGGGTAGCGCAATTTCAGCTCTTCCCAAAACCGGTCGTCTGGCCACTCATCGAGATTGGTGTCCAGGTCGCACTGAATGTAATAACGACTCAACATTGGGTTGCGCATGGAGCACAGCGCAAAGCCGCGTTCGCTATTGGCGTAGATCAGATCGGGTAGCGGCGGGGTTTCAGACAGAATACCCAGCCAGCCGAACGGATATTCCTTGACAAATTCCTGACGCTTCGATTGGGGTATGGTCCGACGGCAGACACCGTGGAAGCCATCACAGCCAGCAACGAACTCACAGTCGATACGATGCCGATCCCCATTTTTTGTGTAACCTACCCACGGCTCGGAGGTGTCGATACCATGCAACGTAACGTCGTCGACGTCATCAACAACGACGCCTCCCATTGCGTCGCGAGCGGCATATAGATCTTCGGTTATGTTGGTCTGCCCATAAGCCATCATCGGCCGATCTGCATACTTTTTTGTGTCTATGGTCAACCGGTATTCGCCACGCCACACGATATCCGCACCATCGTGCACGTGACCTTCGTTGTCCATGCGACTGCCCACATCAGAATCGCGCAGTACTTCGACGGACCCCCACTCGAGCACACCCGCCCGAACTCGTTTTAAAACATGCTCTCGAGATTGGCTCTCGAGCAGTACGTTCTCTACACCTTCAATATGCAGTCGCTGACCGAGAAGCAGTCCCGCTGGTCCCCCGCCGACAATCACGACGCCCGTTTTCACGAATTCCTCAAAACGCACACCCCCCGCATATCGTCCACTTTATCATCTCCACGCCGGGCTTCGATATCTTCTCCATAAACACCTTCAGAAGGCATTAAGCTCTACGGACCATTGGCGTTGTGAAAGACGCTACGCTTACCATTCAACCTTCTCAAGCGATACGCACGCGAGTCACCTGTGCGCTCTGCAGGTGGTACCTGATTTGCAGGCACCCGCACCTTCCGATAAAGTCGATCGGGCGAAATGAAGAAGGGAGAGGCCGCGACGGTCGAACCGGTTTATGGGGCAGTATGTGGGTGTCAAGACTCGCCCTGCGCCTGCGAGGAACGGCAGTGGTTCGGCACAACGCCCTGACCGATCCCGGCGCGGAGATACCCGGGACGATGTTGGGACCTGATGTCGAGACCAACGTGCTACGACACGGTAGCGTATCTATAGATTTGTTATGGGCAATGTTGTGGGTGTCGCTCTGTTTATCGAGTGTGGTGCAAGCCGCCATTGATGATCGCAGATGGTGCGAGACGCAGACTGCCAGATTCACCCTGGTCAGTGACCTCAAACCCGAACGGCTACAGCCGATCGCAGACGATCTGCTGCGTTTTCATGCAGTTGCGGAGTTGTTGGTGCCGCAGGATACGTCGAAGCAGTTGCCGCCTCTGACGATTTTTGCGTTCAAGAGTGCTCGATTGTTACGCAGCACCTTCAACGTGCAGAGCGTGTCGGGTTTGAGCCTCGCTTCCCACGATGGGTTCACGCTGGTTTACGGTCCGCGTTACGGCAAACGCTCACTTTCGTCCATGACGGCGTTTCACGAGTACAGCCACTACCTCATGCTTTCGCGCCCTGTACTGAAGTACCCGCTGTGGTACGGTGAGGGACTTGCGAGTTTGCTCTCCACGATGGAGTTCCCGGACCTGAATACTGCCCGAGTCGGAATCGTGCCTCCGGTTCGTCTGCGCAACGCCACCCGCGACTACAACCTTCCCCTGGACCAGGTGGTCAACCGGCGCCATGCCATGGAGCCAGGCGGGGTAGATTTTTTGCGGGTCTATGAAAGGTCATGGATTCTTATTCACTATCTGATGTACGGTCATCAGGCAGGTTTCCCCAACTACGCTACAAAAATCGATCGCATACTTGCCAGTATCGACGCGGGAGCAAAGGGATCAGAGGCGATCGAAAGGGCACTCGGGGTGTCACTCGAGGCTCTGGAACAGGATCTGATCGCTTACACGCTGCATCGTCCGACACCCACCACGGTCATCGAGTTTACGATTTCCGATGCGCAAACCTCGAGCCGGTGCCTGTCGAAAAACGAGGCACGCATACTTCTGGCAAATTCAACTGCAAATCGCAACCCGGACCTCGCCCGTAAGCTGCTGGGTAAGGCGCTCCTGGCTGATCCAAGCAACGCGGATGTTTTAGTGGGGTTATCCCGCGTTGATGCGATCAATGCCGCTGCGTATTCGGCGAGAGCGATGGCGCTTGCCCCCGAGAACCCAAGCGTGTTGATCCGCAAGGCGGAATTGTCCATGCAGAGCTGCCAAGCGGAGCAGCCCCTCACCTGCCAAGCCATTTGGCGTACGGCGGCGGGTTACTATCGCGCGGCACTGCAGCGGGCTCCAGGACGGGCGGATGCCACACTCGCGCTTGGTAGCCTTTATCTCCTGATGGGAGATGCAGACTTAGCGTTGCCCCTACTCGAAAAAGCACTGACACTGGCACCGTGGCAGACGCAGATCCACTTGTACCTCGGACAGGCAGCCGCTGCGACCGGCGATGTCCCACGAGCTCGGCTGCACCTGGACCGGGCGGCCAACTGGCATCCGGAGTTGTCTGGCCGTCAGCGGGCACGATCCCTGTTAAACCGGCTCCCGATATAGAGATGTGCGCGAAGCCCGATTTGAATGGCCACTAAACGGAAATATTACAGCCAGATTCTAACGACCGCTTTGGAGCAGTAATTCAGTCCTCCCGTTGCTGGTGGGCGAAGATCGATTTGACACCACCTTGCTTGGACCAGTCTGGGGGCATCAAACAGGGTCGTGGATCGAACCGAGCCCACCGCGCGGGTTCGCCACGAATCATTGCTTCACTGTGACTCGCACCAGCCGTCAGGTTCGTAATCGGGAAAGCATCCGCTGCTGAGTATGCGCACAGCAGCAATGGCCTTGAGCGACCACTCGAGTTAGGTGCGGAACCGTGCACAGAACGACAGTTATGAGCCGTGACGGTACCGGCCGGGCCGGTGATGTAACGAGCGCTGCCGATGTCCAGCCGTGGTAGGTCCACATCACGGATATTGCCGGTCCATTGACCAGTCTCATCATAGAGATCGAAAAGTGGGCCTTTGTGGCTTGCCGACAATACCCCCATAGGCGCCATGGTTTCTGTTACGTCTGAGAGATAGACCCCCAAAGTGAGTACATCGTAATTCGTGTGCGGCCAAAACTGGATGTCTTGATGCCACTTTACCTCTTCCCCACCATCCGCCCACTTAAAATTGAGCTTCGAATGATGAAACTTGAAATTCGGACCCAGCAGATCCTCGGCGATATCCACAAACGGACCTGAGTTCGCAAACTCCCAATACAGTTCGTGTAATTCCACCGGCGCGTTGAGACGGCGAATTCTGGGTGCAGCCGATGAGTGGTTGGGTTCCAGATCGAACCGACCATCGTTACCTGTTACTTCGCGGCTCGCTAAGACAAATTCGTCTGTCACTTTGTTCAACCGATCTAGCCAATCGCGGCTAACCAAACCAGATACGCCCAGATAACCCCGCTCGAAATAGCAGATGCGATCTTCCTGCTTCAGGAGCGCCGGTTCGCGATCGAGAATATTTTCATGATTCATAATACTTGATCGTTAGCAGGCTCAACTGAGGCCCAGCGACCGCTTGTTTGCCGCTTCATCGGTACCGGCAGCCGCAAAATCGTCGAACGCTTTGTCAGTAACCCGAATAATGTGCTCGGCGATAAACTGCGCCCCTTCGCGCGCACCATCCTCCTGATGTTTCAAGCAGCACTCCCACTCCAGCACCGCCCAGCCATCGTAGTCATATCCCGCAAGTTTTGAGAAGATCGCTCGAAAGTCAATCTGCCCATCGCCTAACGAGCGAAATCTGCCAGGCCGATCCAGCCAATCCTGGTAGCCACCATAGACACCGGATTTACCGGTCGGATTGAACTCCGCATCCTTGACGTGGAACATCTTGATGCGTTCATGGTAAATGTCGATAAAGGCAAGGTAGTCTAACTGCTGAAGTACAAAGTGGCTTGGATCGTAGAGTAAGTTGGCTCGGGGATGCCCATCCACGGTTTCCAGGAATCGCTCGAAAGTAATGCCATCGTGAAGATCTTCCCCGGGGTGCAACTCGAAGCAACAATCCACGCCAACTTGTTCAAAAACTTCAAGAATCGGACGCCAACGTTTGCCAAGCTCGGCAAAACCCATCTCTACCAGCCCCCCGGGACGTTGTGGCCAGGGGTACATCATCGGCCAGAGCAAGGCGCCGGAAAACATGGCCTGCGCACTCAGACCCAAATTAGCGCTCGCTCGAGCGGCAAGTTTGACCTGTTCCACCGCCCACTCAGCGCGTGCGGCGGGTTTGCCTCTGACCTCGATTGGCGCGAAGCCGTCAAACAATTCATCGTATGCCGGATGTACCGCCACCAGTTGCCCTTCGAGATGGGTAGATAACTCGGTGATGACCACGCCGCACTCTGCTACACGACCATTCAGCTCATCACAATACGTTTTGCTTTCAGCAGCCTGTGAGACATCGATAAAAGCTGTATTACCGATAGGTACTTGCATGCCAACGAAGCCGAGGTCAGCGGCCCACCCCGCCATCGCAACTATTGAGTTGAACGGCTTATCATCGGCCATGAACTGGGCCAGAAAGATGGCGGGACCTTTCAGGGTTTTCATAACATCACCTCTATTGTTCTTACCATGCACTCATAACGACATCCACTGTCCGCCTCGTGCTGAACTTGTGACAACAGCCGAGATGAACCGCATGCCGCGTACACCGTCGTCGATCGTTGGAAAATCCAACATCTCGGGGTTGGGATCTGTACCACTCAGCGTGGCACGCAGCGCGCTCGCAAAATTTCGATACAACACAGCAAATGCTTCCAGGTAACCTTCGGGATGACCCGCCGGAAGCCGAGTTGCATTCAACGCGGCCGCGCTCAACCCACTACCGCCAGTGCGACGTACTTCGTAGGGGCGATCAGGCCAGCGTACGATGAGCGAATTAGGCTCGGTTTGCGACCATTCGAGCCCGCCACGTTCACCGTAAACCCGCAGCCTCAATCCGTTCTCTTCACCCACCGCTACCTGACTTGCAAACAATATCCCCTTTGCGCCCGAACCGAATCTCAATAACACGTTGCCATCATCATCAAGTTGACGGCCAGGGACAAAACTCGATAGATCCGCACAAAGCTCAACGATTTTCAGATCGGTTACGTACTCCAGAAGATTTTCACCATGGCTGCCGATGTCGCCGAAACAACCTGCAACACCGGCCCTCTCTGGATCGGTTCGCCAATCCGCTTGCTTGTTACTTACGTCCTCCGCAAGCCAGCCCTGCAGGTACTCACAAACCACCCGTCGTATCGAACCGAACGCACCGCTGCGAACTAGATTACGAGCCTCCTTGACCATCGGATAACCAGTGTAGTTATGGGTTAGCACGAACAGTAAGCCGCTCCTGCTCACGAGTTCAGCAAGGTGTTCGGCTTCTTCGAGCCTGTGCGTGACGGGTTTGTCACAAACCACGTGAAAACCAGCTTCCAATGCTGCTTTCGCCACTGGATAGTGAATATGGTTCGGCGTGGCAATTACCACAAATTGCATCTGCGCCTGAGGCGGGCGGGCAGCCTCAACAGCAAACATCTCCTCGTAATCCGGATAACACCGCTCGCGAGCCAACCCATATATGTCCCGGCCACTGCGCATCGAGCGTTCCGGGTCGCTGGCGAAAGCACCACAAACAAGCTCGATCTCGCCATCCAGCTCTGCCGCCATGCGGTGTACGGGGCCGATGAATGCACCCTCACCACCGCCCACCATACCCATGCGCAGCTTGATCACCTGATGCTACTCAGCAAACCCGACATACCTGGCCTCCCCATCGTCCGTGATACGATAACTCATTGCTCGTAGGGAGGGGAGCTTGAGCAAGCCACGCTGGTCCCGACAATAATGACGGCAGCTATGAATCTACATATCTCACTGAAAACGAACTAGTACTCGAGCATGTCTGAATTACTTTATGACTTCGGTAGCGGTCGCGCCGATCCCTACACCTTTCCGACTCAAGCTCTAAAAAGAGCAGCGGAAAAAGCGATTGACAAATTAGCAGACGCGTTGGCGGACTATCCGGGCGGTCTGGGGCACTTGGGCATGCGTCAGTCCATGGCCCGCCGAGAATCGGATCGGGAAGGTATACCCGTTGATCCCGATCATATCGTTCTGACTAACGGTTCCATGCAGGCGGTCACGCTGACGGCTCAGGCATTGCAGGAAGCTCCGGGAGACACCGTGATCCTCGAAGAGTATTCCTACCCGGGCACGCTCGCCGCCTACCGAAGCCTGAAACTCGATATGCAGGGCATCCCACTCGATGAACATGGCATGCGTCTGGATGCCCTCGAAGACCGGCTGGTCAAACTCGAGCAAGAGGGCCGAAGACCCAAGTTCATTTATGCAATCAGCACCTATCAGAATCCATCGGGGTTCGTGATGCCAAAAACGAATCGACTGGCTTTGATAGAACTAGCAGCCCGCTACGAGATACCGGTCGTCGAGGACAACTGTTACGCCGATGTACACTACGAAGGTCCGGTTGAGCCTGCTCTGTATGCATTGAGCGACGATCCCAACCAGATCTACCTGTGCTCGCTGTCGAAAATTCTGGGCCCTGGCGTGCGCCTCGGTTACCTGCTTGCGCGTCCACCCATGTTAGAGCGCATAGTCGCAAGCCGACACGATGCCGGCAGCAATACGCTGGCTGCAGCCATCGTCGCCGAGTTCTATGAGGATGGGATATGGGACCACGCGACTTATACGAATACCGCACTGAAGATAAAACGCGATCTGACGCTCGAAAAGCTGGCCGAGGAACTCACTGATATCTGCGTTTGGTCGAAACCTGTCGGAGGTTTATTCATTTGGGTGCGTATTCCCGACGACATTGACCGGAAGAAACTTTATGAACTCGCGGAGTCGCGAGGGGTAAAATACTTACCGGGGATCAGCTTTCACTACGCCAATAAGAATGTGCCTTATCTGCGTCTGGCGTTCGGACACCTGAACGAGACCCAGATCGGTGAAGGTATTCCAGTACTTGCCCGTTGCATTCGGGAGACACGCACCAGCAACGAGAGGCCGGATTTCACGGCGTTGTTTTGAGTAATTTACTCTTCGGCATATGCCTTGAGTCGGTTCAGTTGACCCAACTGCACCTGGTCGACGGGTCCGGCAAGCGCCGCTAGCCCGCCGGCCGTATATCCACCTACTTCGTAGCGGTACATGAGCCGTGTTCCCTCCCCTTGCGCGATCAGCACAAAGCTCATGCTCCCAGCAACACCCATCGCCAGCAGAGGACCCAGACCGCCGGATAATCGTAACTGTTTGCCTGGATCGGCAAACACCACCTGCATATGCCGAACGCTGCCACCACTCGGGTGGAAACGGCCGTCACCTCCGCCTGGACCGAGGAGCCGACGGTAAACACAACGGCGAAAATCCACGGCTTAATCACGTGCCTATTTGCTCTGCGCGGCGCAGCTAGTCGGCCGGACGTTTGCCGCGAACCAGATCGCGCAGGCGATCCATGAACGTATCGTACTTCAGGTCAGTGAATTCACCGGCATCGTAGAAGGAGCCGTGACCTTGTGGACAGGTTTCAAACCAGATGTGGGTCTGCCTGTCGTCAGACGCCTTCTCCATCTCGGTCCCACATTCGGGGCAATTGATCTGGTCCACCTTGTTGTATTCGTGACCGACGCGGGGGTCTCCTGAATCGAGCACCGCTTCGGACATCCACTCCTTCTTCATCTCCAATAAAACTTCCGGCTTACACCACAGACCCGCACATTCCGAGCAACGATGTATGGTGATTTTGCGTCCGTAGGTTTTCGGCTCGAGCGTTCCTGTACATTTGGGACATTCCACGATTGTGACTCCTAAGTTTTATAGTTGTGCGCCACGTACATAATACCGATGGTGCCAGATTCCGTCCGCCGCCTCACCCTCTATCGGCATGCGCCACGTCTTAACGTGCGCTCCAGCCAAGGGGACCCGGTACAGCGCCCGTGGTTGTTCGATAGTGTTCTGAATATAGGCTTGAGCTTCCGATTGCGAAACGTAACGGCAGGCGATGCGCCGGTAGAGGTCGCGCCACTCATCGTCAGAACCCACATCGAAGACGAGTTCTGCGACCCCTTCCACGATCACCTTGCGATAGGGTAGCGGCTGTTCATCGATACAGAGAGCCACCCGCGGGTCGTTTTTCAGGCAACCAAACCACTCCGAGCGAGCCCGTGGGGTAAAGTAGATGGCCTCGTCTTCGAACAGAAACCAGATAGGCGTCACCAACGGGCTGCCATTCTCGCGAACCACAGATACGCGCATGAGCACCCCTCGCTCCGCAAGGAAACTGCTGCGCTCGTCGGTATTCAACTGCGGCATTCAACCGATATTATCAGTTAGGAGTCTGCGCAGTAGAAAAGATTCCTACCACGCGCGGAATTTTCTACCGCGCAAACTCCTGG
>SMUZ01074721.1_pt1 | contig 13665 bp, 11 predicted proteins | sample 2456421 | NCBI WGS metagenome assembly SMUZ01 (sample SAMN11095932, study PRJNA526329) | marine sediment metagenome | biome: Marine sediment; feature: Surficial sediment; material: Deep marine sediment; isolation source: Hadal surficial sediment | place: Pacific Ocean | collected 2014-11 | depth... | reverse complement strand
TTCAATCATCAGCGTCACGCACTTCATTCTACATCCAGCGGCCGCGGCCTCCTGCCCGCTCGGCGGGCTACTTCGTGGTCCCGGTCATAATGACGGTAGCATTCGGCTGGCGATGCATCCCGCCTGGACGGCGTTGCTCCGCGGTCACACATCCCCCAATGTGCTCCCTCGTCGCGCCTTGCCAGCCGGGCGCCTCGCCACCCTCGGTGCGTGACCGTACTTATGACCGGGACCACTTAGTCTCGGTCCGGCAGGGCGAACACGAAGAGGGCGTTGCCGGCGCGCGGGTTCCGCTTTTCCGGGAGGAGGTCGGCCGGCAGGATGCTCGTCCAGCTCGACCCGCCGAGTGGACCGCCGGCCCCGAAGGCGATGAACTGGGTGCCGTCGACCGCGTAGGTAATCGGATACCCGTTCGCCATCGTCGACAGCCGGCTCCGCCAGAGCTCGTCGCCGGTCCGCGCGTCGTAGGCGAAGACGTGCCGTTCCCAGTCGCCAATGAACACGAGACCGCCGCCCGTCGTCAGCGCCGCCGTGTTGTAAGGCGCCCGGCGGCGCTGCTTCCACAGCGTCTCGCCGGTCCGGATGTCCAGCGCCTGAAACTCGCCCAGCTGGTCTGGCGCGTCGGGATGGAAGTGATTCTTCCGCCCGCGGACACCGCCCGTGCCGCCGCCGCCTTCGCGACGCTCGACCGGGCCGAACGCGGCGGTCTCGCAATTGAGGTTCAGCGGCACATACAAGGCCCCGGTGTCGGGGTGATACGCCATCGCCCGGAGGCTCTTGAAGCCGCCTGTGCTGGGGCAGAAATAGAGCTCTTCGCCGACGACCGACACCATGTCTTCGCGATGGGTCACGGCACCCGTCAGGGGATCGACGTCGACGATGTTCTGATAGCCGAGATCGACGGCGCTCAGGAACTCACCCGTCATCCGGTCGAGCTCCCACAGAATGGCCAGCTTGCCCATGCTGAACACCGAGCGCCGGCCGTCGTGGTCGATCAGGATCCGCTCGAACGTTTCGTCCATGTCATGGCTGTCGCCGGGGATGTGCTGGAAGTACCACTGCATCTCGCCGGTGGCCGGGTCGAGCGCGAGCGTCGAGTTGCTGTAGAGTGCATCGCCATCGGTGCCGCGTGCATCCCGCGTCCACGGTTTGGCTTGTGACGTGCCGTAGTAGATGAGTCCGCTCACCGGGTCGTAGCTGCCGGGAATCCAGGCGTCGCTCCCTGCGCGAAACAGCAGCGGCAGATCGCCCCAGGTGTCGCCGCCGCGTTCCCCGGGCCGGGCGACGGTCGAGGTGCGCCAGAGCACCTGGCCGGTGCGCCCGTCGAGCCCGACGATGTAGCAGGTGTCCTCACGGAAGCGGTCGCAGCCCATCAGCCCCGCCACGATCGTGCCATCGGCGACGATCGGCCCGCTCGAGAACCCGTAGCCCTCCTGGTCGGGCATCACCCGCGTATCCCAGCGCACCTCGCCCGTGCGTGCATCCAACCCGACGATGTGTGCGTCAAACGTGTTCAGGATGACGAGGTCGCGGTAGATGGCAAGGCTGCGCATCTGCGCGGCCGTACGGCGCCGATCGTCCATCTCGCGGCGATACTCCCAGATGAAGTCGCCCGTCCCGGCGTCGAGCGCCTGGACCACGTTGCCGGGGTTCGCGATGTACATGACGCCGTCATGCACGATCGGGGTCGTCTGCGACACGCCCGGCTCGAGTCCCCAGGACCAGGCGAGCCTGAGCTGCCCTACGTTGCCCCGATCGATTTCATCGAGCGGGCTGTAGCCCCACCCATCGAGGGTGCGTCGCCAGTTCAACCAGTCTGCCGGGTCGGGATTCTGCAGCATCGCGTCAGTGACCGGCGTGAAGGTCTGGGTCTGCGCTCGACCGGGACCCCCCGCGGCCATGACGATGGCGGCGCACGCGACTGCGACGAAGGATGCACGAGACGTCATGGAGACCTCCTGGAGCGTCGAGGATTATCGCAGCGCGCCGTCACCGCCTTGTCGGCCGTCAGCTGGGCGGCGCAGCGAGCCGACTCGTGTCGGCCGTCTCGATCGGACGCCGTGGCCTGTTCCAGATCGCGGTCGGCCTGCGCGCGTCAGTCTCAAGATCGATCGGTCACGGATGCGGCACTCAGTCTACTGTATCGCCGTGGGTTGGCGGGACGTCAGGTCCGCCTCGACCGGGAGGTCGCGCGGGAACCGGGCAACATCTGAAAACCCATCTGCCTGAAGTGCCGATCGGTCGTGATCGCGTGGGTGAGCTTGAGCTCCCGCATCACGACGAAGCTGGTGCAATCCGTGAACGAAAAGTCCTTGTCACGATAGCGGAAAAAGAGCCCGCGCGCTTTCTCGAAGCGGTCGCTGTCGACGCGCTCCCACCGAAGTCGCGCACTTCCGTCGATCTGGTCCCACCACTCGTCAGCCGCCGGCAGACCGAGCCTGAACCGGATCAGCGTCAGGGTTTCGTCGACGACGAGGTCCGTGGTGACCAACGTCTGGCCCGCCTCGAGCGCGCCGTCGCGCGCCGCGCACACCCGGACGTGAGCCGGGTCGGCGGCATCCGCGCCAGCCATCCAGCCGGCCGTGTCGACGAAGACGGCGTTCATTTTCCATACAGCCGGGCGTCGTGTTCGGCCGCGCTGCGTCCGTCACGGGATCGTCCGACGGCGCCAGCACGGTACAGCGGATCATCTGGCAGTTCGCCGGCCACGTGCTCGGTCTGGTTCACAGGCACGATCTGGAACGCCGGCCGGCTCCGGTAGATGACGGTGAAGCGCGTGCCTTTTCGCACCCGCTCGACCACGGCGGGCAGCGAGGCCCGCAGCTGCTTGGCGTTGATCAGGATGTTCATCACGTTGCACTATGGTTAACTTAGGTTCACCTTCATCGCGCCCCGCCTGTCAAGCCGTCCTACGGAGTGCCTCTGCAGCCGGGCACCGATCTCAGGGCGTAGGGACGAAGCGCTGGCACTCTTCGCACCAGGGAGGAGGCCAGCCGGTCCGGGTCCGGGGTCACAGACATATCTGGCTGGACACCCGCCGATGATACGTCGTGCCCCATGCTATCCTGATGGGCAGATCCCGCCCGCGCAGGCAGTGCGCGATGCCCAACTGCGGCATCGGTGCGGCCCGGACCCTGCGTCTGCGTTTGGCTTTCGCGTGGCAGTCGCTCGGTGAACGCAGTCCAACTGATGAGGTGTCTGTGAGCAATCGCATCCTGTGCCGTGTTGCGGCGGTCACGCTGGTGACCGGTGTGCTGTCACTGGCGGCTTCATCGTCCGTGATGGCACAGTCCTCCCCGGCACCCGACGACTGGTCGGTGCCACGTACCGGTTGGGGGGTGCCCGACCTGCAGGGCATCTGGACCAACGCCACGCTCACACCGATCGAGCGCCCCGATGTGCTCGTCGGCAAGACGGTGCTGACGGCCGAAGAGGCGGCCGAGCTCGAAACCCGGTCGGCCCGGCGGCGCGAGGCGTCCGATCGCTTCATTCTCGGCGAGGTCGGCGCCTACAACCAGTTCTGGATGGACGGTGGGAAGAACGTGACCGACGACCGGCGCACGTCGCTGATCGTCGACCCGCCGGATGGGAAGATCCCATGGGGCCCCGCCGGCCGCCGGCGCTACGACCTCGACTCGACCAAATACGGCGTTGGACCGTTCGATTCGTGGGAGGATGCCGACACCGGCGAGCGTTGCCTCACGGATGGACTACCGCTCGTGCCGCTGCAGGGCTACAACATGAACTACCACATCCTGCAGTCGCCGGGGTGGGTGGCGGTCCTCAACGAGATGTTCCACGAGTATCGGTTGATCCCGATCGACGGACGGGCCCACGTGGGGCCCGAGATCGGTCAATGGCTTGGCGACGCGCGGGGCTGGTGGGACGGGGACACGCTCGTGGTGGACACCACGAACTTTGCCGACAAGGGCCACTTCCTCTGGCGCGCGACGTGGCGCGCGGCGCGCACGACCCTGCATCTCGTGGAGCGGTTCACCCGCATCGACAACGAGACGATCGACTACGAGTTCACGATGACGGATCCCGCGATGTTCACCGGACCGTGGACCGCCACGGTGCCGATGACGACCAACCAGACGTCGCGCGGGGTCACCTCGGGACCGATGTTCGAATACGCGTGCCACGAGGGCAACTACGGCCTCCTGAACATCATGCGGGGCGCGCGCGCACAGGACACCCGTCGTAGCAACGGCCTGTAGGATCCTGGCGGACCGCGCCGAGCTCGCCACACACGGGAGGCGCAGGTTACTTCCGGGTGTCGGCGTTCTCCGCCATGCGTGCGCCGGACAGGGAGTTCCGCATCCCGTAGTTGCCCTCGTGGCAGGCATACTCGAACAGCGGCGACGCCCCCTGCTGCAGCTGCAGCACCCCGGTGATCGGTTGCGTGAACGTGTCGGGATCGTCGACGGTGAACTCGTAGCGCAGGGTGTCCTCGTCGACACGGGTGAAGCGCTCGGTCAGATGCACCGTGGCGCCGGTGCCCAGCGCAACCGTGAAGCCAGCGTTGAAGCCCGCGACCTGATCGCTCAGGTTCTCGGTCTCGATGACCAGCGTGTCGCCGTCCCAGTAGCCACGACCGTCTCCCAGCCACTGTTGTATCGTGTTCGGGAGATGCGGACGTCCATCGAGCGGGACGATCCGTACTTCGTGGACCATCTCGCTCAAAATGACCACGTGATCCGGCGTCTGGAACAACTGGATGTTCTGGTTGTAGCCACCCGGCAAGAGCGGAGGCCCCGAATTGAACCCGACGAGACAGCGCTCCGACACCCCGCGGTCCTCAGGCCCGTTCGGGTAGATTCCACCCGACCTGTACCGGACCGGACGCTCGCTGGGCAGGTCCTCGCTGAGTGAACCGACCTGTCTGAGCGCGCCAGGTTGCAGGGCTGGGACGCGTCCGGTCGGTGGATCCACGATCAACGACGTTCGGCGATCCTCGACGACCCGACCGCCCCGATCCAACCAGAAGCGGTTGTACCCACCCACCGGCTCACCGGCCGGCAGCAGCTCGGTCCGCACCTCGCTCGGCGCGTCAGCCCGCGCCACGCGTTCGGCGGCACGCTGCTCGAGCTCGGCCACTTCCTCCTCGGTCAGCACTGCCTTTTCCTGGTCCTGCGGCCGCTGCAACGGTGTCATCGTGCGGAAATCCCAGACCCCGTGCAGGTCGGGCTGGCCGTCGGCCGTGCGCGGCACTGTCCAGCCGGCCGACCCGGTCTGGGCACCTGCGAACGACGGGGCGAGCGTCAGACCCAGCACCAAGCTGCCAACCGCGATGCGTCGAACATCCATCCGAGACCTCCTCATGGTCATGTGCGCGTCCGGTCACCGAGCGAGCCCGTGATCCACCATCAACTAGCATATCCCCGCCGGCGACTCACCGGGAGCGTCCTGAAGGACTCCTCGGTGATTCGGTGTCTTCACGCGAGCTGGTGGTCCCGGGTACGTCGTCTCTGGTCCCGTATCGAGTCCGCGGCGAGCGACTCGAGATCGTCGCGGTCTTTGACGGTCGCCAGCCGTGACCCGACAAGCTGCGACGCCAAATGACCGTGACGCTACCTGGTGTTCGGGTCGGCGGTGCACGCCTCGGGCAGCTCGTTCAGCGCCACGTCCCGGTAGCCTTATCGGGGCACGACCACTGGGGCGCGCTCCTGTGCGCGGGCGCCGCTGAGAATGAGCGGCATGCTGTGGTTCCCCTCGTGACACGCGTTCTCGTAAAGCGGCCCGGTCGCCCGCGTGATCGGAAACGACACGGTCCACGGCCCGGCGAACGATTCCGGGTCGTCGACCCTGACCTCGTACTCGAGGGTCTCGGCGTCGATGAGGGTGAACCGCTCGACGAGTCGCATGTTCGCACCGGCCCCGCTGAGCGTCCACTGACCGTTGAAGTTGGCGGTGTCGACGACGAGGGTATCGCCGTCCCAGTGCCCGCGTGAGTGCCCCTGCCACTGGCGGATCGGCTCGGCGAGGCGCGGCCCGCCATCGAGTCGGATCAGACGCAGGTCGGAGTTCTGCTCGTGGAGGATGGCGACATGGTCCGATGTCTGGAAGATCTGCGTCAGTCTGTTGGGGGCCACGGCAATTAGCGGTACCGTGCGTCCCATGATGCAGCGCTCGTAGCGTTCCCGGTCCTCCGGTCCGTCGGCAGCGCGTAGCCGGGACCGGATGCCGAGGGTCCGCACACGGTGCCGTGCGGCGTCCGTCAGTGCGGGCAGCCTGCCGGTGGACGGCTCGGAAATCAACGAGGTCCGCAGATCCGTGAGGCCGCCTGGTTCCCACCAATCGGCGTTCAGCTGCAGATCCCGCTCTCGACCAATAGCCGCAAGCCGCTGTGGGAGATACGCGGCCGCCTCGGCTGGCGTCAGCACCGCCGTGTCTGCGAGATCCGCGGGACGTTGCAGCGGCGTGATTGTGCGGTATTCCCAGTACCCGCTCAGATCCGGCACACCCCAGGCGGTGCGAGGCACGTCGGACGTCTGCGCGCCCGACGCGGTTGGCAGTACCAGACAGGCGCCGACGAGGCACACCCACAGCATCGAGACGCCCGCCATCGTGTGATGCGGGGCCGCCGTTCGTGCCGATCCGACCGTCGATGCTGACCAGCGCATGGCCCCGCTCCTGCTGTCGCAAACTGCTGCCTGATTATGTCACCGCTGGGGCCGATCGGGACGGGGCGGTGTCTGCAGGGTCCGCGCAAGAATCCCGTCCCATTCTCGACCGCCGAGCCATCCCGCCTGGCGGCGTTGCTCGTCGGTCGAACACTGCCCGCATGCGCCCTCCTCGCGCCTGGCCAGCCGGGCGCCGTGCCAAGGAATGTGTGTCACGTATGTCTCGGACAGGACACGAGCCACCCGTGCGTCTACGTCCGGTCGAGGGCGACGACGGTTTCGATATGCGCGGTGTTCGGGAACATGTCGAACGCCTGGACCTGGTCGAGCCGGTAGCCAGCGTCCACGAGAGCCCGCAGATCGCGCGCCTGTGTCGCGACGTCGCAGGACACGTAGACGATCCGATCCGGTCGCCGGCGCACCAGCCGCGTGACCACTTCGCGCGAGAGCCCGGCCCGTGGCGGGTCCACGACCACGGCGGCGCCCTGCAGACCGCCGGATCGTTTGAGAAAGACCTCGACCGGCGCGCGGACCACCTGCACGGCCGGGTGCAGCGGCGCCGCGTTCAACACGAGATCCCGGGCGCTGCCCGGGTCCCGCTCGACCGCGGTGATCGACCCACCCCGCATCGCAGCGATGCTCACCGCGAAGAGCCCCACTCCGGCGTACAGATCCACCACCTCGTCGCGTTGGGTAAGGCTCGTCACCGCGGCGACGAGATCGGGCACCACATACCGATTGGCCTGGAAGAAGGAGGCCGGGTGGCGGCGCACCGACGCGGTCCCCACGCCGCACGATGACACGAAGGCCGTGAGCGCATCCGTGACATACGGCGTGCCGGCCAGCACGAGCTGAGCACCCGGGCTCGTGCCCGAGGTAGCGGTGAGCCCGGTCACCCCGCTGAGGGACGCCATCGGCCGCAGCGCATCAGCCACGGTGGCGGGGTCGCCCCCCACGACCACGTGCAGGGCGCACTGGTCGCCGGGAAGATCCTCGGCCAGCTCCACCGTCCGGACACCGGCAGACGCCAGTGCCCCCACGTGCGCCGCAAGCGCCCCGATCAACCGCTCCGTCTTCGGGAGCAGCTGACCGGTCCCCGCAACGTCACACACGCGGTGCGACCGCTCTTCGAGAAACCCCAGCCTGCCGTTGCCCACATGAAGGCGGGCGCGCATCCGGTACCCCGTCTCTGGCGAAGGGATGACCCGCGGAGCGACAGACAGCTCGATTCGTCCGAGCCGGCGAAACGCGTCCCGGACGATCTCCGACTTCAGCTCCAGTTGGCGCCGGTAGGCGATGTGCGCGAACGACCGGCCACCACACGCCGCCGCGCCCGCGACCGGCCGCCGGTCCAGGCTGCCCGTGAGAACCTCGATCGTGCGTGCCAGCACGACGCCGCGCCGCGACCGTTCGACCGCGGCCCGGATGCGCTCGCCGGGGATGGCCCCGCCCACCAGCACGACCCGTCCCTCGTGACGGGCGATCATCCGACCGCCGACCGCGGGTCGTTCGACGGTCAGCTCGATCACGGTGCCGCTGGACATATTCCGGCAGGCCTTCGAGACACGGCCGGCTTGCATCCTGACGTCAGGCTTTGGGCCTTGGGCCAAGACACGACGACGGCCGCGCTTCCGATGACGAGGCACGCCCCCCCACTTTCGTGCGTCAGCGAGCGCTGCTAGCCCATAGCCGCAGGGGACGATCGGGGCTGTGGGCGCTCAGGGCAGGCCGCTGGGGAGGGAGACACCGCAGCGCCCTTCCCCGCTACTGATCGAACCGGACCGTCGGCAGCCGGAAATGCTCGCACAGCAGACGGTCGGCGCAGGCCGTCAGCGCGCGCGCGTAGGGCGCCTCGGCCATCCGTGTCTTGAACGATCCCAACTCGGCGCGCGCCGCATCCTGGATGCCGTCCAGCAACGACCCCGCTGCCGTCCGGGCGGCCGTGATCAACGCCTGGTCGATCGTGGCGAGCCGCGCAACCAGAACCGCTCGGGCCTCTCCGCGAGCGCCGCGCGCGTCGTGCCGTAAGACGTCCAAATCCGCGATCACCCGCTCGAGTGCCGCGTGGATACCGGGTGCCGCCTCGCGCATCGCCAGCTGGTTCGTCGCCCGAGTGAGGACCCGGTCGATGTGCGCCGGGAGGCTGACGCGACGCCGGACCGGCCGGTCGACGCCGTGCGGCGGCGCGGCTGGACCTGCCGCATTGGCCGATCGATCCGGGATGAGGGCCACGCCAACCGCGCGGCGCCATTCGTCGAACAGGTCGAGAACGTCAGCCTCGCAGTGCTCGACCCGTAGTGGTCGCCGGGTCCGCCCAGCGGCCAGATAGCGCTCCAGCTTCCGGTCGATGCCCCGGACCACGACCTGGAGCGGCACCCCGGCCTCCGCCCAGCTACACACCCGCTGGAACGCCGGCCCCACGATGCGGATCAGATGCCCCTTGTTCTTGCGGCACAGATACGTCTCGATCTCGCGGCAATACGCGCCCGGATCCATCACCGACCTCACGTACCCCCGCGTAGCGGGGCTGTAAAAAAAGCTTCTGCTCGCGATGCTGCGCCGCCCATCGGCTGGGCGGTGTGAGGCGCAGCTTCACTCGCGGTTCCGACGCCACACCAGACGGAGACCCTGGAGCGTCAGGTCCAGGTCGACATGGTCGATCGTGGCGGTCTCTCCCGCGATCGTCCCGGCCAGCCCGCCCGTGGCCACACAGACCGCCGGCTGGTCGCCGCCAAGCTCGTCACGCAGACGCGCGACGAGGCCCTCGACCATGGCGACGTAGCCGAAGTACAGCCCGGATCGTATCGACTCCATGGTACTCGTGCCAATGACCCGGTCCGGTCGGCAGACATCGACTCGTGGCAGCCGCGCGGCCCGCTGAAACAGCGCGTCGGCCGAGATCTCGACACCCGGGCAAATGACACCACCAAGATACTCACCCGCTACGGAGATGATGTCGAAGGTGGTCGCGGTCCCGAAATCGACCACGATGATCGGCCGGCCCGCCGCACCGTACTCCGCCAGTGCCGCGACGCCGTTGACCAGCCGGTCGGCGCCGACGTCCTCCGGGGCGTGATAGCGAATGGGCAGACCGGCATTCGTGGCATCGATGATCAGCGTGTCCTGCCCGAACGCCTCCCGCACCATCTCGGTGACGATAGCCGTGACCGGCGGCACGACCGACGACAAGACGACCCCGGACACCTGCTTGGTGTCCAAACCACGCTCTTCGAACAGCCGGCTGACGAGCACCCGCAGCTCGTCCGCCGTGCGCTCACGCAGCGTGGCGAGACGCCAGCTCTTGCACAGGCTCTGCTCGTCGAAGATCCCGAGGACGATATTGGTATTGCCGACGTCGATCGCAAGCAGCATGGTCGCTTTCGCAGGCTGTTGCAGAATAACAGCCTGCAGGCTTCAGGCGCCCCAGGGGTGGGCGCCCCCGGGTTTCGTCAGCGCCAGTGATTCGATCCCAGCTCCCGGATCCCGGCGGGCTGCGGCACGAGTCGGGGGCAGGGTACGGAACCAGACGCGAGTGTAGCCCACCGGCTTTCTCCTGACTGCTGACTCGAGACTTCTGACGCCTTGGACCTTCGCTCCGGGCCACTATCGCACGTGGTGGACCTCGCCGCCGGCCAGCCGCTCGAGGTGTGTGCCGACGCGGACGAGCAACGCGCCGTGCTCGTCAATACCCTCCGTGACACCTCGGTGCCGACCAGACCCCACTGACCACTCCACGATCGCGCCGTGGCTCGATGGCGCAAGCGCCTCCCAGCGGGCGAGAAGACCAGCGACCGCGCCCGACTCGATCTCGGCGCAGCGGGTGGCCAACGCCGCCAGCAGCTCCACGAGCAGGTGCGCCGGGTCGACGCGCCGACCGGACAGCCCTTCCACCGACCCGGCTCGGTCGACCAGCTCGACCGGCCACACCGCCTCACGGAGGTTGATGCCGATCCCGACGATCACCCGTTCGACCCGACCGCGCGCGGTGGTCGCCTCGACCAGGATGCCCGCCACCTTGCGTGGGTCGCCGCCGGCGGCGACCACGACGTCGTTCGGCCACTCGAGTGTGGCCTCGAGACCCCCGGCGGCGCGAAGCGCCTCGGCCACCGCCACACCTGCCGCCAGGGTCAGGACCGGGGCCGACACCGTCCGCAGCAGCACGGACACGTACAACCCGGTCCCGGCGGGCGAGAACCATCGGTGCCCGTGACGCCCCCGGCCGGCGGTCTGGGCGTCGGCCACCACCACCGTGCCATGCGCGGCGCCCTGGTCGGCCAACTCAGCCAGCACGTCGTTGGTCGACCCGACCTGCCGATAATGACGCACGCGACCGCCGAATGGTCCCAGCCGAGCCACCGCTGGACGGAGCCGGGCGTCGAGATCAGTGGGTAGCACTCGCTCCTTGCACAACGTTGAGCGTGACAATTGAGCCAAGTGTCGATCGTGTTGTGTTCGCTCTCACCACGACAGCCTCGGTGCACGGAGTCTCGCCCCCGCGTCGCGGGGCGGTGAGCATGGCCCTGGCTAGCGACATAGCGCTTCGGTCTGCGGCGCAACGTCGCGAGCCAGCTCGAAGGTCATCTCGACCGGGGTGGCCGCTTGTGTGAGCTCGGCAATCGACACGTACTCGGCTCCGGTACTTGCCAGCGCCGGCATCTGGTCGAGCGGCACCGCGCCCGACACCTCGATCTTGGCACGACCGCGGCTGCGCCGCACCGCCTCCTGGACCGCAGCGATCTCCAGTCCGTCGACCCTCACGATCGCCACGCCGGCCGCCAGCGCGGCATCGACGTCGTCGAGCGTGTGGGCCTCCACCTCGATCGGCATCTCGGCATCCGCCGTGCGCATCCGCCGCACCGCTTCGGCGATGCTCCCGGCCATGCGCACGTGGTTGGCCCCGACGAGCACGCCATCGTCGAGCGCGATCCGATGGTTCACCCCGCCACCCACCCGCACGGCATACGTCTCCAGGGCACGCAAGGTCGGCGTGGTCTGTCTGGTATCGAGCACCGTGGTCCGCCCCCCCCCAGCATCGACGAAAGCCCGTGTCAGCGTGGCGATCCCGCACAACCGTTGCAGGAAGTTCAACGCGGTACGTTCCGCCGTCAACAACCCGGCGGCCCCCCCCCGCAGCCGGACCAGCTCGGTGCCGGCCTCGCAGCGCATCCCCTCGCGTCGCGCGCCTTCGACCTCCACATGCGGGTCGAGCTGCCGGAAACACTCCATCGCGACATCCAGACCGGCCAGCACACACGGCATCTTCACGACGATGACGCCGGTCGCCTTGAGATCGGCGGGGACGACGGCCTCGGTCGTCACATCGCCCCATCGCACGTCCTCGGCGAGCGCCCGCCGCACGATCTCGCGATAGGACGCCGCGTCGAGCGAGGTGAACGGCGCGACCTTCACGACGTCAACTCCGTCAGGATCTGTTCGAGCTGCTGGCGGCGCAGGAGGGCCGACTGCTGCAGCGCCTCCGCCTCGTCGACCACGTCGGGCGCCGCTCGCTCGCGGAACTTCGGGTTGCCCAGCTTCCCGTCCAGCGCGCGGAGCTGCTTGTCGACCTTGTCGAGATCGCGACGCACACGCGCGGTTTCGGCGGCCTGGTCGACGAGTCCGGCGAGCGGCAGATAGAGATGCATCTGCCGGACGACACGCTGCACCGTGGCGCCGTCGCGTTCCACCGTGTCGACGAACGCGAACGTCTCGAGACCGGCCAGCCGCCGCACGTAGTGTTCATGCGCGCCGAGCAGCCTCCGGTCGTCAGCGGTCGCCCCCTCGATACGCAGCGTCAGCTGCTTCGACCGCGGCACCCCGAGCTCGGCTCGCGCGGTCCGCACCGTGGTGATGACCTCCCGCAGCAACTCCAGGACCGCCACCGCGTCGTCGTCGGTCCACGCCGGCATCTCCTGCGGAAACGCGGCGCGGGTGATGGTCCTGGCCTGGCCGTCCGGGGTCAACCCGTCCTCGGAACCCTGTGGGAGCGTTTGCCACAGCTCCTCGGTCACGAACGGCATGAACGGATGCAACAGCCGCAGCACACGGTCGTGCACCGTCAACAGGACCGCGACCGCCCGTTCCCGCTCCACCCCGTCCGCCTGCAGATGCGGTTTGACCAGCTCGATATACCAATCCGCGTACTCGTGCCAGATGAAGTGATACAGCCGGTCCGCGGCGACGTCGAACCGATAGCTCTCGAGCGCCCGCGCCACCTCGCCTGCCAGCTCGCTGACCCGATGCAGAATCCACCGGTGGATCGTCTCGAGCTCCCCGGCCGGCGGCACCCCGGGACGCTCGGTCAGCGACTCCGGCAGGTTGATCAGGACGAAACGGGAGACGTTCCAGATCTTGTTCACAAATTGCCGATAGCCCCGCAACCGGCCCTCGGACAATGAGATGTCCATCCCGGGCGAGGCAAGCGCCGCCAGGGTGAAGCGGAACGCGTCGGCCCCGATGTCATCCATCACCTGGAGCGGGTTGACGACGTTGCCCTTGGACTTACTCATCTTCTGCCCGTGCTCGTCGCGCACGAGCGAGGTGATGTAGACCGTCTTGAACGGCACCTGACCGGTGAACTTCAGCCCGAACATCATCATCCGCGCCACCCAGAAGAAGATGATGTCGAGCCCCGTGATCATCACGCTCGTCGGGTAGTACCGCGCGAGGTCGGCCGTCTGGTCCGGCCACCCCATGGTGCTGAACGGCCAGAGTCCAGAGCTGAACCAGGTGTCCAGCACGTCGGTGTCCTGACGCAGCGCGGCGCCGCACGCACACCTCGGCGGAGTCTCCTCCTCGACGACCACCGCCCCGCACTCGTCGCAGTACCAAGCGGGCACCCGATGGCCCCACCAGAGCTGGCGCGAGATGCACCAATCGTGGATGTTGGTCATCCACTCGAAGTAGGTGCGCGCCCAGTTGTCCGGCACGAAGCGGGTCCGGCCGTCCTTGACCGCCGCGATCGCCGGCTCTGCCAGCGGCTTGATGCGCACAAACCACTGGGTCGAGACCAGTGGCTCGACCACGGTCTTACAACGGCTAC
>SMUZ01056009.1_pt1 | contig 13737 bp, 13 predicted proteins | sample 2456421 | NCBI WGS metagenome assembly SMUZ01 (sample SAMN11095932, study PRJNA526329) | marine sediment metagenome | biome: Marine sediment; feature: Surficial sediment; material: Deep marine sediment; isolation source: Hadal surficial sediment | place: Pacific Ocean | collected 2014-11 | depth... | reverse complement strand
TGATTACGCCAACGAAATACAACTTGCACCGAACGAAGCGCATGCCCGGCAACGCACAGTGGATTGCCGAGTGTCGGCATTGGACCTGCCACCGGCTGCGCTGCTTATCGAAATGACGGATGTAACGCGACGCACACTGATTAACCGTGAAAAGGCATTGCTGATTCAACACGGGGCGGGTCGTCGAATGGTGCGCCAACTCGCGCATGAGATTAAAAATCCATTGGGTGGAATACGCGGTGCCGCTCAATTACTGGAGCGACAACTAGGCAACGACGAGTTAAAGGAATACACGGACGTCATAATTAGCGAGACGGACCGACTCGCCGCCCTTGTCGACACCTTGCTTGGCCCCGGTGGACCGCCCAACAAGCAAGCCGTGAATATTCACGAGTTGCTCGAATACGTCATTCGAATAATCGAAGCTGAATCGGTTTCCTCAATCACCCTGTCAAGAGATTACGATCCAGGCCTGCCGCAAATCGACCTTGACCGCGATCAGGTCATTCAGGCCCTCCTGAACCTCGTCAGAAATGCCGTTGCGGCGTTAGACGGACAGGGTGCACTCACGTTGCGGACGCGCGCCGTTAGTAATTTCACGATAGGCAATACCCGTCACCGGGTCATCGCGAGCATCGAAATAGAAGACGACGGGCCCGGCATACCGCCTGAGCTTCAGGACTCCGTTTTCTACCCCCTGGTGACGAGTCGTGTCGAAGGGACCGGACTCGGGTTGCCGACGGCACAAGAGTTGATTAGTCGTCACGGCGGGCTAATCGAGTTTGAGAGCAAACCCGGGCGAACAGTATTTTTCGTGCGCCTGCCGCTTAAACAAACGGCGACAAACTGACATGGTCGATTCGAAACTCAGCGTATGGATTGTCGACGACGATCAGTCATTGCGCTGGGTGCTGGAAAAGGCGCTGCAACAAGCTGAGATGTTGCCGCGCAGTTTCGAGCGCGCCGAGCACATGCTCGAAGCCATTCAACACACGACACCGGACGTATTGATTACCGATATCCGGATGCCGGGTATGAGCGGGCTCGCCCTGCTCGAACGCCTGAGTCACAGCCACCCGGCGTTGCCAATCATCGTAATAACAGCGCACTCTGATTTGGAAAACGCCGTCGCCGCGTATAAGAGCGGTGCATTCGAATATTTGCCGAAACCTTTTGATATCGATGAAGCGGTCGAGCTCGTGCGCAAGGCCGCGAGAAAAAACGGAGTGGGCGACAAGGACTGGAAGCCGAGTACTGAAAACCCGATTCCCGCAATGATCGGCAAAGCCCCGGCGATGCAGGACGTTTTTCGATCCATCGGTCGCCTCTCGGGATCGACGATGACGGTTCTGATTACCGGAGAGTCAGGCACGGGTAAGGAGCTGGTCGCGCGGGCGCTACACGAACACAGTCCGCGCGCGAACAAGGCCTTTATTGCTTTGAACACCTCGGCGATCGCCTCCGAATTGCTGGAGTCGGAGTTGTTCGGCCATGAGAAAGGATCGTTTACGGGCGCGCACTCCCGGCGACAAGGTCGATTCGAGCAAGCAAATGGCGGCACGCTTTTTCTCGATGAAATAGGCGACATGTCGCCTGGGCTGCAAACTCGGCTGCTGCGCGTTCTGGCGGAGAGCGAGTTTTACAGTGTGGGCGGCCAGGAGTCGATCAAGGTCGATGTGCGCGTCATCGCAGCAACTAATCAGGATCTTGTGCGCGCTATCAAAGAAGGACGGTTCCGGGAGGACTTGTATCATCGACTGAACGTCATACGCATTAACACGCCGCCGCTGCGACAGCGCCGCGAAGACATTCCGCAATTATTGCGCCACTACGTCGCAGAGGCGGCGAAAGAAATGCGCGTTACGCCGAAAACATTCGATAGCGATGCGCTTGAAATATTGAGCTCCTATGACTGGCCCGGCAACGTGCGGCAGGTGGTCAATGCAACGCGTCGCCTGACAGTGACAGCGCCGGGCGCTGTTATTACGGCCGAGGATATACCGGCCGATCTCGGCGGCAAGAAACAGTCGAGAAAGGCGGCGCAGGAATGGACCAGAAGCCTGGCCGCCTGGGCCGAAACCCGGCTTGGCGATAACGACGAATCATTGCTCGCCGCAGCCTTGCCGGAATTTGAGAAGGCCCTGATTCAAGTCGCGATGAGCAAGACGCAGGGCCACCGCCAAGAGGCAGCAAAATTGCTTGGCTGGGGACGCAACACGCTGGCGCGCAAGATGAAGGCGCTGGGGCTGGACTAGCTGTCGTGGGAGCGACTGTGGCGCTGCAAGCTGCGCGCCTACCGCTAATCCCCCAAACCAACCTCGTCGAGCAACGCCACAAAGCGCGGATCATCCCGGATGAAATCGTAACCCGGATTGATCCTCATGCTGAATACGCTGCGCGATCCGGAATGCTCCTTGGCGGCGGTCTGCAGCGCGAGGATGGTTCCGTCGGCGTCGCCGACCGATGCAAGCACCTGTGCGAGATCCTCACTGCCCAGCAGGGTGCGTTCGATCAGGTCTTGCCCAACGTCCCCGACTTCACCCCTCTGCGCGTAAGCGACAAACATCTGACCGACCAGACGAGCTGCGGGCCCATCGCCGCCGGTGATAGTGACGTAAGTTACGAAAGATGCCGCGGCGTCGGCAGGCCGCCCGGCCCGCAATTCATGCAGATAGAGGTTTCTGAGCTGGCCCGTGTGTTCCGGTCGCAACTTGCGGCTCATCGTTGCCTGGCGCAGGCCCTCGTCGTACAGGCCGGCATCTACCAGTATGTAAGCAAGATTGGCGCGCATGATGTTCGAATTGGGATCGATCTCGAGCGCACGCCGCGCCACGGTGACGGCCTCCTCGAACTGTCCCTGCCAGGACAGCGTGTGCGACAACCAGTGCAACACGCTCGTATTATCCGGGGCGACGGCCAGTGCCTCGCGAAAAATACGCTCGGCCCCGGCCCAGTCGAAGAAGCGTAACTGATACCAGGCCTCGGTCGCCCGAACTTCCGGCAGCTCCGGATCGAGCTCCAGGGCACGTAGCACGCCCTCGCGCGCGCGTCGTTCGGTCATGCTGCGATCGACCGAATTGGAATACTCCGGCAACAGCATGTAAGCGTCGGCAAGACCCGACCACCCGAGGGCGAAGTCCGGGTCAATTTCAACGACAGCCTCGAAATACTCCGCCGCGGCCATCAACGACTGCAGCGTCCGTTGATCGAGCAACTGCTTGCCGATGAAATACGAGTCAAGCGCATCGATACTGTCTGTCGGAACGGCATCCAGCCGTCGGAGATCATCGCTTGACAGGCTAATGCGCAACTGCTCTGAGATCGCCTGGGCAATTTCACTCTGGATCGCGAACACATTTGCGGCCGTAAGTTCGCGATCGTAAACTTCGGTCCACAGCGGTTCGTCGGCGGCCGCATCAATCAGCGTAACGTTGATGCGAACAGAGACACCGGCGCGCTGCACGCCGCCCTCAAGAATCGTGGCAACGTCCAGTTCTGCGGCGATCTCGGGGACGCTCTTGTCGCTGTCACGGTAGCGCAACATCGACGTTCGCGAGACAGTGCGCAGCGAGCTGATTCGAGCGAGCTGCGTAAGCAGGTCGCTGTGGATGCCGGCAACGAAGGGCGCGTTTTCCTCATCATTGTTAAGGTTTACAAATGGCAACACGGCGACGGAAGCGTCAAGAAGCGGGCGCGTTGCAGGCACCTTGTCTGTGTAAGACCAAGCCAACCAAATCCCGCCGAGCGCGATCACGGACAGAACGGCGTAGTCAACAACATGTCCGCCGCGAGAGGTCGTTAATCCCGTATCGCGTTTTACGCCATCAGGCGTGCGCTCGAACGCCCACGCGAAAATCAGGGCGATCGGAAAGCCAAGCGCCAGCAGCGCGAATACCAGTTGCTCGAACCAGGACGGGAGACTCAGGATCGGTGCAATCGTGGCGGCGATTTGCAGCAGCAGCCACGAGACGAAGAGATAAACACTCGCAACCCGAATGACCTTGCGACGCTGAAGTTCTTTGAATACAGACAACGAGCAGACTCCCTGGTAGATATCGCCACAAATTATTGATCTGATTATGCTTGTAGCGTACCGGTCAGCTGTGTAACGGAGCTCATTCCGTGCCGGCACAGATAGTCTAACATCCCGGCGTTGATCTTCTTGCACACAAGCGGATCGTAGAACAGTGCGGTGCCTACACCGACTGTGCTGGCGCCAGCAATGATGAACTCGATCGCATCTGTTGCAGACACAATTCCGCCCTGACCGATGATCGGCACGTTATGCTTTTTCGCGACCTCGTAAACCTGATGAACCTTCAATAATGCGATCGGCTTGATGGCCGGCCCGGACAGGCCACCGCGTACATTGCCAATAATCGGTGTGCGCTTCCCGGCGTCGATCGCCATGCCCATTACCGTATTGATGACTGCGAAGCCGTCTGTACCGGCCTCAATACAAAGGCGCGCATTTTCCTGAATGTCGGTCTGGTTCGGGGACAGCTTGGTGATGATCGGCTTCGAGGTTTGTGCGCGGCACGCGGCAACCACGCGCGCCGACATCTCCGGGTCGTTACCGAACTGCACGCCGCCTTCTTTCACGTTCGGGCAGGAGATATTGATCTCGATGGCGTCGATAGGAGAATCGTCGAAGCGTCTGGTTACGCGTTCGTACTCCTCGATCGTTGAACCCGATACGTTCGCGAAAAATCGCGTTTCGGAAAAGTCGAGCTCCGGCAGAATGTCATCCACGACTTTATCGACACCGGGATTCTGCAAACCGATCGAGTTGAGCATGCCGGCCGGAGTCTCATACACACGGTGTGGTTTGTTGCCGAGCCTGGCGTCGCCCGTTGTGCCCTTTAGTACGACGGCACCGACATCCGCGTTCGAATAACCCTCAACGCGCGTGTACTCCTCGCCGAAACCCACGCAGCCCGACAACAGTATGATCGGCGAACTCAGCGAGAGCCCGCAAAACTCGGTGTGCAGGGGGCTGGCTGTTTTTTTCTCGGCCTCGGTCATCCCGACCGGATTCTACATCGTTCCGATAAAAGGGGTCAGAGTACATTTCTGCGAAATGTACTCTGACCCCTTTTATACTTTTATAATCGCGAGGTGTTCTCCGTCATTCTCTTCGAGCCCGAAATTCCGCCGAACACGGGCAACATCATTCGCCTTTGTGCCAACACGGGCGTAGCTCTGCATCTTGTCGGCCCGCTGGGCTTCGATCTCGACGACAAGAAGCTGCGCCGGGCCGGACTGGACTATCGTGAATTCGCCGATGTGAATACCCATGAGTCACTGCAGCAGTGTTTGCATGCCCTGAATAATCCACGCGTGTTTGCGCTGAGTACACGCGGCACAACTCGGCATGACGAGCCGGCTTATCGTAAGGGTGATGCATTCTTGTTCGGCCCGGAAACGCGCGGTCTGCCACAGGCGGTTCTGGACGCCCTGCCAGCCGAACAACGGCTCAGGCTGCCAATGCGCGCAGGCAGTCGCAGCCTGAACCTGTCGAACACGGCGGCCATCGTCGTTTACGAGGCCTGGCGGCAGCTAGCGTTTACAAACAGCGTCTAGATCTTGGGCTTGACGTTACTGTTAAGCCGAAACAGGTTGTCCGGATCAACATTGCCCTTAATCCTTGCCAGGCGATCGTACGCGGGTCCGTAATTGCCCGCCGCTGCCTCACCGTCAAAATTGATGTTGGTGTAGTAGCCGCCCATGAAGGGCTCCAGCGCATAATACGAATTGCGAATGGCTTCAATACCACCGGCATCATCTTCCGCGTCCATCCAGCCGCCCGCAAACACGAGCATGAGTTCGGCATTGCGATGCGGGAACGCCGTATCGAGTTCGCCAACCCGACTCACGGCGCCACCGGCCGTGTGTGAAAAGAGTGCTGCACGCGGATCGGGAACATAGGAATCGATCATTGCATCGACCAGGCCCTGAGTGAATTCTTTGACCATGCCGCTCTTGGCATAGGAGCGAATGCCGTGGCCGAATGCCGCATCTTCCTGGGTCTGCATGATCATATAATCCTGCAACCCAACACTATCGTCGATTGGCTTGCCGATATTGCGCAGCGGTTCAAGCAGTTTTTCACCGACGACGGGGTCGCCCGAGTACACAACCTCCATCAAAACAACACCCGTACCATCCGGCATTGTCAGTATCGCCGGCCCGACGTACAAATCGTCGACCAGGCCCTGCGCCCACTCGCCGTAAAACTCCAGGACATCTCGTATCTGGTCTATTGGCCATACGATGGACCCGGACAAAAGCTTTCTCTCGAACGGGTGGAGTTGAAACTCAAATTGAGTAACAACACCGAAATTTCCGCCGCCGCCGCGCACTGCCCAATACAGATCGGGATCTGTCTCTGCTGTTACATGACGTACCTGGCCGTCCGCCGTGACGATTTCAACGCCCATAAGGTTGTCGACGGCGAGTCCGTGTTTGCGATTCAGTCGGCCGAAGCCGCCGCCGAGCGTGAACCCACCGACCCCGGTGTGCGACACAACGCCGGCGGTCGTAATCAGGCCGTGTTCTAATGCGGCGTTGTCGAGGGCGTTCAACAGCGACCCACCGCCGGCGAAGGCTCGCCGATCATCTGCGTTGACCTCAACGGTATTCATCGCAGACAGGTCGAGCATGAGTCCGCCCTCACACACAGATTTTCCGGGCCAACTGTGCCCGCCGCCACGAACGGCCAACAGAACATTGTTGTCGCGCGCGAAGGAAACCGCATTACAGACGTCGTCGCTGTTCAGACAGCGTGCGATGAGTGCGGGGTGCTTGTCGTGCATGCCATTCCAGATCGTACGCGCACTGTTGTAGTCGGCATGATCCGCAAGCATCACAGGCCCCTGCATCGCGTCCGTGAGCTCCTTGATAGCGGCTTTTTCCAGCTCTATGGCAGAGCCATCGAGCGATACGGCCGCGATGCTGGTGTTTACATCGACGGCCATTGTCGCTTTGTCGCCGCAAGCGGCCAGGAGTGGGAAGGTCGCAGCAACCCCGGCCGCGACTGAAGTCTTGCAGAATTGACGTCTGTTCATGATTTGCCCCCAGTCTTATTGACTAATTTTTTATTGACCAAGCATAAAAGACAAACTGGGGTTTTGCCACACTATCTTACGAGCCAGGTGCTCAAACAGTGGCAAGACAATGGCTAAAAAGCTTAAGACTCAGCCCTTAATTCACGGCCCATGAGCGCGCCAACGGCTTCTCGTATGGACGCATTTTCATAGAGGATTCGATAGACCTGGTGGCAGATCGGCATTTCTATACCGAGCTCGTCGGCGACTTCATTGACAGCTTCGGCGGCCATTACGCCTTCAACGACCTGCTGAATCTCGTGTTGCGCCTCATCGACGGTCTTGCCGCCGGCCAGCGCGAGTCCCATGCGGCGATTACGTGACAGGTTGTCGGTGCAGGTCAACACAAGGTCGCCCATCCCCGCGAGCCCCATGAAGGTTTCCTTTTGCGCGCCGAGCGCAACGCCCAGTCGTGTCATTTCGACAAGGCCGCGAGTAATTAACGCAATTCTGGAGTTCGCGCCGAAGCCCAGACCGTCGGACATGCCGGCACCGATCGCGAGTACATTTTTTATCGCACCGCCGACCTCGACGCCAATCATGTCGTCGGAGGTATACGCGCGGAAATTATCGCCCGACAAGGCGACGGCAATCTCTTGTGCCAGATCGGCGTTATTGGCCGCGACTGTAATCGCCGTCGGCAGGCCCTCGCCCACTTCTTTCGCGAACGTTGGTCCTGACAAGACGGCCATCGGCAGGTCGTCCCCGAGTACGTCGGCAGCAACCTGATGCGGCAGTTTGCCTGTGTGTAATTCGAAGCCCTTGGTTGCCCAGCTTACGCGCGCGTTGTCGGCGAGCAGCGGGCGGATGGACCTCAGTGTGTCGCGTAAGCCGTGACTTGGCACCGCGATCAGGATGTCGCGCACACCCGCCAGGCAATCGCCAAGTTCGGTACACGCGCTGAGTCTTTCGGGAAAATCGACGCCGGGAAGATAGCGGCCGTTAACGCGGTCGCGGATCATCGCGCCCAGCTGGGTGCTGTCACGCCCCCAAATCCGCACCTCACGTTCGCCGCGCGCCAGCTGTACTGCCAGCGCGGTTCCCCAGGAGCCGGCGCCGACGACCGCGATGGCCTGTGAGGCGCCGGTTTCTATTAGTGGGCCTCCGACTTTGCAGCTTGTTGTTGCTGGGATTGCATATACAGCGCGTCAAAATTTATCGGCTGCAGCACGAACTCCGGAAAACCGCCTTTTTGGATCATGGCTGAGATCGACTCACGCGCATACGGGAACAGGATGTTCGGGCAAAAGCTGCCGAACAACATGCCGGCCTCCTCGGCCGTGTGACCGGTCACCTCAAACAGGCCCGCCTGATGCAGCTCTACGAGGAAGACAGTTTTGTCGTTGTCTTTCGCCTCGACCGAAATCGTCAACACAACTTCGTGGAAATTATCGTCGACCGGCGTATGTGTGCTGCGAAGATTCAGGCTGGTTTTCGGCGACCATTCTTTGTTGCGAAACACGCCCGGTGACTGCGGCGATTCAAACGAAAAATCCTTGACGTAAATCTTGCTAATTGAAAGCTGCTTTTCAGCAACCGCTTTATCCTGTTCTGCCATGTTCTTGTCCTGCTTTAAATGTGACTCGCCGTTTATTCGCTGGCGAGAAGTGTGTCCAGTTCGCCGCTGAGATTGAGCGCGTTCAGTTCATCAAAACCACCAACATGTTGGTCCCGTACAAAAATTTGCGGGACTGATGTTTTGTTGGTGCGCGTGAGCATTTCTGCGCGCTTCTCTGCATTGTTATCGATGAGCACGTCCTCGAAAGCGACGCCTTTTCTTGTGAGCAACATGCGCGCAGCGCCGCAAAAACCGCAACTGCTCGAGCTGTACATCAGGACGGGCTTGTTCGACGTGTTCATGTGTCTATTTCTTGCTCTTGGTTTTCTTGCCCGTTACGACGGGCAAGCCCGCTTCGGTCCAGCCGTTCATACCGCCTTTGAGGCCATAGACGTTTTCGAATCCAGAGTTACGCAATGTGTTGACGGCTTTGGTCGATGTAATGCCCGCGTCGCAGACGGCAATGACGGGTTTTGATTTCAGGTTTTCAAGCTTGTCCATGCGCGCCGCAAGCTCATCCAGCGGTACGTTGCGTGCATTAACGATGTGGCCGCGCGCAAAGGCTTCGTTGCTGCGAAGGTCGAGAATGACGGCATCATGGTTAATCAGCCGCACGACGTCGTTCGGCTCGATGTTCAGCACACCGCTGGCCTTGCGGCGCAGCTCGGAGAAGATGACCAGTAAAAGGCTGGTCACGAGAGCAAAAACCAGCAACGTATTGTTGCCGGCAAATTCGAGGAATCTGTCCATGTTTAGGTTTCTGAGCGCGAGAGGCCGCGCCGACTTGTGGCAAAACGGGGATTATACCAATACTCTGCGCCCATGAAGCCCGCTATCAAGCCCTTTCTGCTGATCTTATTGCTGCTGGCGCTGCCCGCAGCCGGCGAAAATGATGATTTGGCGCAGGTAAAGGAGCAGGAGCTCGAGGAAGTCCGCGAGCGAATCAGCAGCCTGAAACAAAGCATGGACGCTGCATCGTCGCAGCGAGACAAGGTCACAAGCGAGCTGCAGGCTGCCGAAGTGAGTATTGCCGAGAAACGCTCGCGCCTCAGGGACCTTGAGAGGGAGCGCGCCTTCACGGAAAAACGCCGCAGCGAGCTCGACAGGAAAGTTGCGGCTAATGAGGCTGATCTTGACCGGGAAATCGAGCATCTCGGGCAGCAATTGCGCGCGGCCCATATGAGCGGCGATCAGGAACAACTCAAACTGCTGCTAAATCAGAAGGACCCTGCGACGCTGGGCAGGCTGATGGTCTATTACAGTTATCTCAATGATTATCGTTCCGACAACATCGACACGGTCAGCGATCGTATTCGAGAGCTTGCGTCTCTGCGCAGCCAGGTCGCGGCCGAGGAGGCGCGTTTATCAGAGATCGCGAAGACACGCTACGCCGAGCTCTCGCGTCTCAATAATGCTCAGGAGCAGCGCAAGACCTTGCTCGCGACGCTGCGCGCACGTATCAGCAATGAAGGCCAGGAAATCGACTACCTTGCAGCGCAGGAAAAAGATCTGGCGCGGCTGATTGCCGAGTTGACGAGCATCTTGTCGGATTATCCGATCAGCTCCGAGAACCCGTTCAGCGAACACAAAGGCCGGCTTACCTGGCCCGTTGCCGGCAACCTGTTGCACGACTTTGGCCAGCCGCGAGTCGGAGGCGGCCTGCGATGGAACGGTGTGGTGATGGCTGCGCCGCGTGGGCGGGAAGTGCGAGCCGTTTATCATGGTCGTGTGGTGTTTTCGGACTGGCTCTCCGGCCTTGGTTTGCTCGTGATCATTGATCACGGAGACGGCTATATGACACTTTACGGTTACAACGAAACCCTCATGAAAAACGCGGGCGACTGGGTCGCGCCGGGTGACGTTATCGCAACTGTCGGTGATAGTGGTGGCCAGCAGCGGTCCGGCCTCTACTTCGAAATTCGCAAGGGGACCCAGCCCGTCAATCCGCGGCACTGGGTAACGCGCACACCAGGCAGCTAAGCGAGCCACGATGGGCTGAAAGCGTGACGACCTTGTCTAGGTTGTATTGGCCAGCTGTGTTATTTTTGGATGGTCGATTCGCGGAGTAATCTATGCCTTTGAAAACCAGAGCTATTCTGGTCGTCGTTATCGGCCTGATCATGGGCTTGAGCCTGTCGCTGGGCGGTGGCTTGTTGTCGGCGCCGACAGCAGCAGATCCTGGCGAGCTGGCCTGGGAGCAGGCACGACTTTTTGCCGAGGTCATGGAGCGCGTCAAGCGCGATTATGTCGAAGAGATCGAGGATTCGGTGCTTCTCGAGAGCGCCATTCGCGGCATGGTTGGCGACCTGGATGCGCACTCACAATATCTCGACGTTGACGAATATCGCGACATTCGCATCAGCACCACGGGCAGTTACACGGGCGTCGGCCTCGAAGTCGGAGAAGTCGATGGCGTGGTTCGGGTCATCACGCCCATCGCGGGGTCGCCCGCGGCACGATCGGGCATCCGCAGCGGCGACCGGATCATCGCGGTCGACGGTATGTCGGTTGGGTCCGGCAATCTTCAGGAAACTATCGGTCTCATGCGTGGACGTGCAGGCACCACGGTCCTGGTGACGGTCTTGCGCGACGGCGAGTCGATCGAACACGAGATTCGACGTGAAAATATTCGCATAGCGAGCGTGTACTTCGAGCTCATGAACCCATCCTATGGATATGTGCGCCTTAGCCAGTTCAGCGAAACGACGGCCCGCGAACTGAGCCGTGCGATCGATTCCATGCAGGAGCAAAATAACGGCATGCTGGACGGCCTGGTTCTGGACCTTCGCAATAATCCGGGCGGCGTCCTTGATTCGGCAGTCGATGTGTCGGATCTGTTTCTCAATGCGGGCATAATCGTGACGGCCGATGGACGTACATCGGAGGCACGCTTTGCGCGCTCGGCCCATCGCGGTGATGTTCTTGATGGCGCGGAGATCGTTGTACTTGTGAACAACGGTTCTGCATCGGCTTCGGAGATCGTTGCCGGCGCCCTGCAAGATCACGGTCGTGCGCTGGTTGTTGGCACCGCAACATTCGGTAAAGGGCTGGTGCAGACGGTTATGCCGCTGTCGAAAGGTCGGGCAATCAAGCTAACCACCTCACGCTATTTCACGCCGTCTGGAGACAGTATCCATGAGACCGGTATTACGCCCGACGTTTACGTAGAGGACACACCCGGATTTCCCGACCTGAGCCTGTCGGGGACCGTCGATCGCGAGCTGGACTTGCAGCTCATCGAAGCTCTGAATCGCCTGCAGCGGCGCGGAGTAATGCACAGTAACGCGCAATGACGTCGGCCAAAGCGCTTCTTGCCGCCGTGCTGGTGGCGTTGTCCGCGCCATTGGCGGCCGGGCAAATTCCGCGAATTGCCATCATTATTGACGATCTCGGTTACGAGCTGCTTGCGGGCGAGCGAACGATCGCACTCCCGGGGCCGGTGGCCTGCGCGATTCTGCCCGGCACTCCGCGCGCCCGTTATTTGGCGAATGTAGCCAACGCGCAGGGCAAGGAAGTCTTGCTGCACCTGCCAATGCAGGCGGTGGGTCCGGAGACGTCGGTTGAGGCAACTCGCATGACGCTCGACATGAGCCGTAGCAGCTTCGCCGCAACTTTTGCCGCGGCATTCGATTCCGTACCGCACGCGATTGGCATCAACAATCACCGCGGCAGCCTGCTGACGCGCCATCCGGGTCACATGCAATGGCTTATGGAGGAATTACTGGAACACGATGGACTGTTTTTCGTGGACAGCTTTACGACGGCCGAGAGCGTTGCGTTGCAGATCGCGTCCGAACTGGGCGTGCAAGCGACGAGGCGAGATGTATTTCTCGACCCGGACAAAACAAGCCTGACACTGCGAAGAGAATTCGAGAGGCTGAAAACAGTCGCCAGAAAACGCGGCAGTGCGGTAGCGATTGGACATCCGTATGAGTCGACTCTCGCACTACTCGAGCGGGAGCTGCCGAGGCTCGCCGAACAGGGTTTCGACCTTGTTCCCGTTAGCGAGCTCGTAGCGAACTAGTGTCGTCGAGCATACTCTAAGCAACATGCACAGAAAATCCTTGAGAACGAACATCGCTGTGAGCGTCCTGCTGGCCTGTATGTTGTCTGGGATTGCCAACGCGCAAGAAGATCAAGCTGCCAGTGCGCAAGAAGATCAAGCTGCCAGTGCGCAAGAAGATCAAGTTGGCAACGCGCAAGACGATCAGGCTGCCGCCCCGCAAGAAGAACAAGCCGCGAGCGCTGACGCCGATGCGCCGACGGGTAAGCAGAAGCAAAGCCTGGCCTGCACGATGGAATATGCGCCGGTGTGCGGCATTGACAGCAACACCTACAGTAATGCGTGCGTTGCGAGAGTGGCGGGGACCGACGTAGCACACGAAGGAATTTGCTCGAGCTCGATCGTCAATGATGGCTGTCCCGAAACCTTTGACCCGGTTTGCGGTATCGACGGCAATACGTATATCAATGAATGTTTTGCGCGACGGTCGGGCGTCAGGCTGGCGGGCCTCGGCGCCTGTACAGCGAGCGGTTGCCCGAGCATTCAGGATCCGGTTTGCGGGATGAACGGCCGAACGTACACGAATCGCTGTGAAGCCATTGCCAGTCGCGTGCCGGTGCAACGCGCCAGGGCCTGCGACGTAAACAATTGCCCGAAAATCTTTGCGCCGGTCTGCGGCGATGACGACGTCACCTACGACAATGCGTGTCATGCAGACAAGGCGGGCGTCGGCACGTTCACAGAAGGCATTTGCAATACGCGGCCGTGTCCAAATCTGTTCATCCCGGTGTGCGGCTTCGATGGGCTGACCTACAGCAATGCCTGCCAGGCGGAACGCAAAGGTATTCGCATCGAGTACGCCGGTGTTTGCGAGGATCAGGGGCGTAATTGTCCGCGCAAATACTCACCCGTATGTGGCATGGATAGCATTACGTACGACAACGAATGCCAGCTCGAAAACGCCGGCGTAATCAAAGCTTACGCTGGCGCCTGTTGAGGTCGGTAGGAGCGGCGGGTAGGAGCGGCTGGTAGGAGCGGCTGGTAGGAGCGGCTTTAGCCGCGACCCCCCG
>SMUZ01000582.1_pt1 | contig 13751 bp, 12 predicted proteins | sample 2456421 | NCBI WGS metagenome assembly SMUZ01 (sample SAMN11095932, study PRJNA526329) | marine sediment metagenome | biome: Marine sediment; feature: Surficial sediment; material: Deep marine sediment; isolation source: Hadal surficial sediment | place: Pacific Ocean | collected 2014-11 | depth... | reverse complement strand
AGTACATCTTCGAGACTACCGATGCCACCGCCAACGGTAATATTTAGCCCACTGATTCCAGCAAGCTCTATAGAAGCCAGCAGATCGACACCGGTCATCGATCCATCGAGATGGATACTGGTATGGATCGCCGAGGTCACGCCAAGCTGACGCATCTGGATAGCCAGGCCTGTTGCCTGCACGCTGCCGCCTGTTCGCCAACCACGAATCTGGACTTCACCCTCAGCGTCGGCATCTATGCCCAGTATGATGGCGTCGCTTCCATAATGGGTAATAGCATCAGCCATCAACTGTGGATTTTCCACTGCAGCGGTACCGATGATGACTCGTTTGATGCCCGATTTTATCGCCCAGTCAACATCACTGATTTTACGAATTCCACCGCCGAATTGAATATTGATATCCAACTTGCAAATTTCTTCGATCAGTTGCCAGTTGTTGGTCGCATCCTCATCAAATGCCGCATCTAAATTGATAAGTTGCAACCATTGGGCGCCCTGATCCATCCATTGCTGCGCGCAGGCGATCGGATCGGTATGGAATACAACTGGATTCCTGGTATCACCGCGGGTGAAGCGCACTACCTCACCATTGCGGAGATGGATTGCCGGGAATATTGTAAAATCGTTGTAATTCATATATTTAAAATATATAGTTAAAGTAATATATCATATAAATAATTACAAGCTCGAAACCGATTTACGCGTAGCAGGCTAATATTATACCTTCTTCGGCAATAGTGCATTTTGCCTGGCTGAGAAGTACTGGGCCGAGAATCGAAAACGGCTCAGTGTAGTGGTGAGATTGGCAATATCTTGTTCGGATGCGACATGATGACGGTGGATTGAGTCATCGGGTCGCGATGACCGAGCAACCAATGCAGAAGGCTATTTCAAGAATAGACAGGTTGGGGACTCATCTTGAATATGTCCGCTACGGGAGCGACAAGCTATATCCCCAGCACATCCTGCATTCCAAAAAAACCATGATCCTTTTGCTGTATCCATTGGCAGGCGCGAATAGCGCCGTTGGCAAAGGTCATCCGGCTCGAGGCTTTGTGGGTGATTTCAACTCTCTCACCTTCGCCAGCAAATAAAACGGTGTGTTCGCCTACGATGTCACCCGCGCGTATGGTTTCAAAACCAATGGTCTTACGTTCTCGGGCACCGGTTTGTCCTTCTCGACCGTAAACCGCGCAGGTATCAAGATCGCGTCCCAGCGATTCTGCAATGATCTGCCCCATCTTTATCGCAGTGCCTGAAGGGGCATCGACTTTATCTCGATGGTGAGCTTCGATAATTTCAATATCGACGCTGTCGCCCAGTACTCTGGCCGCTGTCTGCAATAGTTGAAAGCATAGGTTTATGCCAACACTCATATTGGGGGCATACATGATGGCGATGGATTCAGCTGCCATGCGCATTTTTTGTTCCAGACTTTGCTCCATGCCAGTGGTGCCAATCACCATTTTTTTATTGCTTTTCAGGCAGAAATCGACATGGCTCGAAGTCACTTTCGGGTGGGTAAAATCAATTAATACATCAAATTTACTCGCATCGAGGGTGTCGGCTATTAGAACATTCTGGGCTTCAATTCCAGCCACGACACCGGCATCTGTACCAATCAAGCTATTGCCGGGTTTTTCGGTCGCCTGTGTCAGGCTGGTTTCCTCACCTGCCGCGCAGGCAATCACCAGGTTTCTACCCATACGTCCAGCCGCCCCGGATACTGCAATTCTTATCATGATTTCATATCCTCGAAAAACTTCTTCATTCCATCCACCCATGAATTCTCATTCGGGCTGTGTTTTTTAGCCGATTTTCCCATTAGCTTTCCAAACTGTTCGAGTAACTCTTTTTGTTCGGTATTTAGCCTCACCGGAGTTTCCACCAGGATTTGGCAAATTAAATCACCCACCGGACCGCCACGAACCGGTTTTACCCCTTTGCCGCGTATGCGAAACGATTTATGCGATTGAGTACCCGCCGGAACTTTAAGTTTCAGGCGGCCATTTAAACTCGGAACCTCGAGTTCACCCCCCAACGATGCAGTGACTATGCTGATCGGTACCTCACAATAGAGGTCGGCATTATCGCGTTCGAAAATCGCATGTGGTTTTACGTGCATCTGCACAAATAAATCACCTGTCGGCGCACCCGCCTCACCAGCTTCGCCTTCGCCGGTCAGACGAATACGATCACCGTTATCAACACCAGGGGGTACTTCGACCGACAATGTTTTATGTTGTTTGACCCGGCCAGCGCCATGGCAGGTGTTGCAGGGATTACTGATTATAGTTCCAGCTCCCCGGCATTTGGGGCAGGTTTGCTGTACCGAGAAAAAACCCTGCTGGATTCGCACCTGGCCATGCCCACCACAGGTACCGCAGGTTTCAGGTGAACTGCCCTCTCGAGCACCGGTACCAGCGCAGCTAGTACAGTGTTTCATGGTCGGTATCCTGATTTTAACCGTGGTACCGGCTACCGCGTCTTCGAGTTCTAACTCAAGGTTATATTGTAGATCAGCGCCCTTACGTACACGTGATCGGCTGCTACCGCCGCCAAATATATCACCGAAAATATCACTGAAAGCATCGCCGAATCCACTGCCACCAAAACCGCCACTCGAGGAATGATCGACACCGGCATGACCGAACTGATCATAGGCCGCACGCTTGTTCGGGTTAGACAGGACTTCGTAGGCTTCCTTGGCTTCCTTAAACAATCTCTCGGTTTCCTGATCGTCCGGATTCCTGTCAGGATGGAATTTCATGGCAAGCCGCCGGTAGGCCTTTTTCAGGTCGGCATCCGACGCTGTTCGCGCACTACCGAGAACTTCGTAATAATCTCTTTGCGCCATTTACTTAGGGAACCTCTGATTAATTCTGGGTGAATCGGGTTGTGATTCAAAATGATCAAGTTCAAGGCGTGGAACGCAAGGCCGCTCATCGACATCCTGTCGCCGCGGCACTGGCACTTCCCTGTCCGGCGCATTAGCAGGGCTATTGCTTAGTTTCACAACATGGGAATTGGTCATTTGGGCACAACGCATTCATTCATGAATTGATCAGAGGTTCCTCAGCCTGCATATTGCATAAAGGCAATGGATATCAGGGTCAAAGCCTGCCATATGGAAAGTTGATTGTTGATACTATTGCCTCTGAAACTCTAGATTAGCTCGGTGGCATTCACCGCTTTTGAACATTTTGCGGGCCAGTGCCTGAATGACAAAAACCCGGCCTGTAATAGGCAGGCCGGGTTTATCAAATCCCTGAGGATTATTTTTTGTCGTCTTCTACTTCCTCAAATTCAGCATCGACTACATCGTCGGTCGAATCGCCGGATTTTGCCGAAGCGTTCGCGTCAACCGGCTCAGGGCCATCTTCTGAAGTCGCCGCATAGGCTTTCTCAGCCAGTTTGCCGGAAGCTTCCGCCAGAGCCTGGGTCTTGCTTTCGATATCTGCCTTATCGTTACCTTCCATTGCTGTTTTCAATGCGGCGATTGCGGCTTCGATATTCGACTTGTCTTCTGCCTCAACCTGGTCACCGAGATCAACCAGCGATTTTTCGGTCGCATGAATCATCGCGTCAGCCTGGTTACGAGTCTCGACCATCTCACGATGTTTACGGTCTTCCTCTGCATGGGCTTCTGCATCTTTTATCATCGCCTCGACTTCTTTGTCAGACAAGCCGCTGGAAGCCTTAATCACAATCTTTTGTTCCTTACCGGTCGCCTTGTCTTTAGCGGAAACATGTAATATGCCGTTAGCATCGATATCGAATGTCACTTCGATCTGTGGCACGCCACGTTGTGCCGGCGGAATTTCAGCCAAATCGAATCGACCCAGCGATTTATTGCCCGTGGCGACTTCGCGTTCACCTTGTAATACATGCACGGTAACTGCAGCCTGATTGTCTTCGGCAGTCGAAAAGGTCTGCGATGCCTTGGTTGGAATTGTAGTATTCTTTTCGATCAACTTGGTCATTACACCGCCTAGTGTTTCGATACCAAGCGAAAGTGGCGTGACGTCGAGTAGTAATACATTTTTTACATCGCCGCCCAATACGCCGCCCTGAATGGCTGCACCACAGGCTACTGCTTCGTCTGGGTTAACATCTCGTCGGGGCTCTTTGCCAAAGAAGTTTTTCACCACATCCTGTACTTTCGGCATGCGGGTCTGACCACCAACCATGATAATATCGTCGATCTCAGAAACTGAAAGACCGGCATCTTCAAGTGCCACTTTCAATGGATCAATCGTACGTGCGATCAGATCATCGACCAATGATTCGAGCTTGGCGCGGGTAATCTTCAGATTTAAATGCTTGGGTCCCGATGCATCGGCAGTAATATAAGGCAGATTAACATCGGTTTGTTGGCTCGAAGACAGCTCAATTTTTGCCTTTTCGGCTGCTTCTTTGAGGCGTTGCATCGCCAGTGGGTCACCGCGCAGGTCTATACCCTGTTCCTTTTTAAATCCGTCAGCAAGGTAGTCGATCAGGCGCATATCGAAATCTTCACCACCGAGGAAAGTATCGCCATTGGTGGACAGCACCTCGAACTGCTGCTCACCGTCTATTTCGGCTACTTCTATGATAGAAATATCAAAGGTGCCTCCACCGAGGTCGTAGACCGCAATTTTCTTGTCGCCGATTGCCTTATCCATGCCGTAAGCCAGTGCGGCTGCGGTGGGTTCGTTGATAATACGCTTGACGTCGAGACCGGCAATTTTACCGGCATCCTTGGTCGCTTGGCGTTGTGAATCGTTGAAATAGGCAGGCACAGTAATGACCGCTTCCGTGACCTCTTCACCGAGGTAATCTTCTGCAGTTTTCTTCATTTTCTGGAGTACTCGGGCAGATATTTCGGGGGGTGCCATCTTTGCGCCCTTGGCTTCCACCCAGGCGTCACCATTGTCGGCCTTAACAATTGTAAAAGGCACCAGATCGATGTCCTTTTGCACGGCTTTTTCGTCGTAGCGACGGCCAATCAGTCGTTTAACCGCATATAAAGTGTCTATCGGATTGGTGACTGCCTGGCGTTTTGCAGGCTGCCCAACCAGCACTTCATCGTCCTTGCAAAATGCTACGATCGAAGGGGTGGTTCTGTCGCCTTCAGCGTTTTCGATAACCTTCGGTTTACCGCCTTCCATCACCGCCACACATGAGTTGGTAGTGCCAAGGTCAATTCCAATATATCTGCCCATTTAAATACTCCAAGTAATTTGTTGGTTTAACTTAGTACTGATGTAAGGATCAATTCCCCGCTTTCAAGTCATTACTAACCATAAGGTTAAATATAATAATATTATTTTGCCAGCCTGCTGGCCTGTCGGGTTAATCAATTTACTTGGCAACCACTACCATGGCTGGCCTGACCAGTCTGTCATTCAATGAAAATCCCTTTTGCATCACGCTAATCACGGTATTTGATTCTGCATTTTTATCTTCAACGATGCTAATCGCCTGGTGCTGATCCGGGTCAAAAGATTCCCCGACCGGGTCTATCTGTTTCAACCCGTGTTTTTCCAGTGCCTGAACGAACATAGACATGGTTAATTGAGTACCTTCGGCGATACTCGATAGACTTGCTTTATCGCTCTCCGCCGCTTGCTGCCCCATTTCCATGCTGTCTAAAATGGGTAGCAGGGACTCGGCGAAATTGCGCAATGCAAATTTGTGGGCATTTTCGATATCTCTACTCGAACGCTTGATATTATTTTCGATCTCGGCCTTTAGCCGCATGATCTGATCCCAGTAATCCTTGATGGTTGCCTGGGCTTTAAGCAGTTGTTGCTCGATATCCTCCTCGCTGGTATCAGTTTTAGATTCGGATTTGGATTTGGTTTCGGTTTCGACTTGATCGCTAATTTCGACCCTGGTCTCAATTTTACTTTCGTCTTTCAAAGTTTCGTCGTTACTATCGTCGACTTCTTTGGCGGGAACTTTTTTCTTTCGTTTAATCTGATGTTGTTCAGATGACATACTTTAACTCCACTATTTTACTGACAAACTTCTGCTAATAAGTCTGTTCTATTCATCATCGTATCGTGTTTTGAAATGTAGGGATTATTTCTGTGTATTCAAGGCTGAACTTAATAATTTCGCGGTCACATCGACTACCGGTATCACTTGTTCATAGGCAATCCGGGTAGGTCCTATGACACCAAGCACACCGACTACCTGACCATCAATTTGGTAGGGTGCGCCAAGCACGCTGCAATCGCTTAATACTGAATATCCCGATTCGCTGCCGATAAATATTTCCACACCATCCGCCTCAGTACAGCCATCGAGTAATTTAAGTAAATCGGTTTTCTGATTAAAAATTTCAAATAGACTTCGTAACTTATTGATATCGGAAAGTTCTGCATACTGGAACAGGTTAGACTCACCGCTGGTTACAAGATCGTCAGGTATACTGTCACTGCATACCTCTTCCATCGCTTTCAGTACAGATTCCATAATGGCATTAACATCACCCCTGAGGTCCGACAACTCGCTCAGTAACTTATCCCGTGCGCTTCTAAAATTTCGGCCAATAAGGTATCGAGACAGGGTTTGCGCCGCCTGATTCAATTCGATATCAGTATAATCCCGCTCTACCTGAATGACCTTGTTATGAACATCATCCTGGTTTATTACCAGGATTACGAGTATTCGGCGTTCAGACAGGCGCATGAATTCAAGATGCCGAATTTCGGCGGGTGTCGAATGGGTTAAACTGATGATACCGGTCAAATGGGTGATACTGGAAAGTATATCCGATGCGCTCTGGATCAGATCATTGGACGTTTTGTCAGTGCTAAGGCTGTCCGCAATCGCTTTTTTCGCCGACCTGCCAAGATCGTTAACTTCGAGCAGGCTATCGATAAAAAAACGATAGCCAGCTTCGGTAGGGATACGCCCCGCCGAGGTATGCGGCGAATCAACCAGACCCAGGGATTCTAATCTTGCCATTATATTGCGAATAGTCGCCGAACTGACATCAAGACCCGATAATTCGGCAAGATTTTTTGAACCGACCGGCTGCGCATCCCGAGTATAAGAGATGATTAGCTGTTTCAACAGAAACTGCGCTCGTTGATCAAGTTCGTATTTTTCGGCCATCGGGTCTGTTATATTGCAATTGTTGCTTATTGACTGGTAGTGTATCTTTAAATAGATTTCAGTAAAGATCGTACTGACATTTCTTTAGTGAATTTGCGAAGATCCGTGACGAATAGTTGTAATTTCGGGAAATCTTTTAACGCTAAATCTTCAAAATTCAAGTTTTCCCGAGGGCGGGCAACCGGTAGCCGTGGTGAAGCCGGGACTCCCAGATCGCCAAAAAGACATTAATATTCAGAGCCACCCTAAAATCATGCAGCAAAAGTTCAATACCATTGGCCTGGTCATCCGCCAGGATATGCAGTCTCATCTCGACACCGTTAGGCTGGTAACCACGGCGCTCGGCAAGCATGCCAATCTACTCGTGCATTCACTGGATGCGGATTTTTCAATTGCGTCGATTCAAACTGTGGCCATGACGAAGCTGGTAGAACAGTGCGACCTGGTCATTACGCTGGGTGGAGATGGCACTTTATTGACTGCGGCAAGGGCGTTGGTCGATAAAAAAATTCCCCTGCTGGGAATTAATCTGGGCAGGCTCGGCTTTTTGGCTGATGTGCCAGTCAGCGATTTCGAACAGCACCTGGGAGCGGTTATTGCTGGTAAGTATACCGTCGAAAGCAGATTTTTTATTGAAGGAGAAATTGAAGGGCCGAATCGTGCATCATCCAAAAATATAGCAATCAACGATATCATATTGCATAGCCATGGGCCGTTGAGCATGATCGAGTACGAGGTTTACAGCGATGGCATTTTAATTCACAAACAGCGTGCCGATGGCGTGATTGTCACCACACCGACCGGATCAACCGCCTACGCGCTTTCCGGGGGTGGCCCGATCATGCACCCTTCGCTGGAAACACTGGCTATTGTGCCAATCTGTCCGCATACGCTAAGTAATAGACCCATAGTGTTACCCGCAAACCAGGAGATTGAAATTCGACTGAGTGAAGTGGGATCGATTGCCCAGATCAATTATGATGGTCAGTCAACGGCCGTAATAGATGCTCAGGACCGCGTCCGGATAAAACGCTACCCGCAGCCGATTAATTTATTGCATCCCGAAAATTACGACTATTTTCAAATACTAAGAGCAAAGCTCTACTGGAGTACAAATTACTGATGCTGGAATCAATACAGATTAGCAACTTCGCAATTATCGATTCACTGAGCCTCGAATTTGACCGGGGATTAACCGCGCTGACTGGAGAAACCGGTGCTGGGAAATCGATTCTGCTTGATGCGATCAAATTGATTACTGGTGATAGGGCCGATAGCGATAGCGTCAAGGCAAACAGGGAGAAGGCCGAAATTAGTGTTAGATTCGATTTGGGTGATCATATGCAGGCAAGAAAGTGGCTGCAGGATAACGAAATGGCGAGTGACCACGAATGTATTATTCGCCGCGTGGTATTCGCCAATGGTCGCAGCAAGGCTTTTATTAATGGCCATAACGCACCACTTTCCCAACTTAAGAGTTTGAGCCAGTTAATGCTCGATCTACACGGACAGCACGAACATCAGTCATTGCTCAAGTCCCAGGTACAGCAACAACTACTTGATACCTATATGGGCGATCACCAGCTGACTAGAGACGTGAAGCAAAAATATAAAGACTGGCAAGCGACGAAAATCAGGTTTGAGCAATTAAAGGCTGGCTCGATTGAACGCGAACAGCGCATAGATTTACTCAACCTGTATTGTCAGGAGCTAGCCAGTTTGAATCTTGTCGAGGGCGAAATTGAAAACCTTCAAACTGAATACGCGCGTTTGTCGCATGCCGGACTTTTACTCGAGAACAGTTCCAAAGTTCTGGGCCTACTCTACGATAATGATGAAAATACGGTACAGGGTTTACTCAGCAACTGCGAGCAAACACTGGGTAATCAATTAATCCACGATAAAGCCCTGTCGACCAGCCACGAGCTAATCAGTAATGCATTAATTCAGATACAGGAGGCCAGTAACGAACTCCGAAACTATCAGGAATCCATAGACCAGGCCCCGGAGCGTCTCGACTGGTTAAATCAACGTATAGCCAGTACTCAGGATCTGGCACGAAAACATCACGTACCGACTAAGCAATTGCCCGAACTGACCCGGGAGCTCAATATTGAACTGGAGACGCTGGTAAATAGTGGGGAAAATGAGGAAGAACTGCAACGAGAGCTTGAACAAAATATGAGTGTTTATTTAAATTCAGCTAACCAGTTGTCTGCAAAGAGGCAGGAAACCGCACTTTCTCTATCTGCGCAAATTACCCGGGTAATGCAACAACTGGGTATGCAGGGGGGCCAATTTTCGATCCGCGTTGATGAACAGGAAAGTGAGACCGAATTCAAGGCGTCCGGCATCAATTCTATCAACTACCTGGTCAGCACTAACCCGGGGCAACCATTAAAGCTCTTGAACAAGGTAGTCTCGGGGGGCGAGTTGTCCCGAATCAGTCTGGCGATACAGGTAATACTGTGTGAATCGTCCAGGATTCCAACGCTCATATTTGACGAGGTCGACAGTGGCGTCGGTGGTAGGATCGCAGAAATTATAGGTAAAAAGCTTCGATTACTGGGAGAAAATCGCCAGGTCTTTTGTGTCACCCATTTACCCCAAGTTGCATCGCAGGCACACAATCATTTTCGCGTGGATAAAACCCAGAAATCGGGTAGCACGACTACCGAGGTAACCGCGCTTACCGCTGATCAGCGGCTCGAAGAGATTGCACGAATGCTCGGTGGAGTCACCATTACCGAACAAACCAGGGCTCACGCCAGCGAAATGATTGCCGAACTTTAGCTATTTACCTGGCTAGCTATTTACTTGGCCTCGTCGTCAAACCGACCATATAAAACCATCGTGTGCTCGGTGATGGTGAATTTATATCTACTGGCAATTTCTTGTTGGCGTTGTTCGATGACTTCGTCATAAAACTCTACTACCTTGCCACTTGCAATATCGACCATGTGGTCATGATGCTCGCCATCATTAATCTCAAATACTGCATGCCCACCGTCAAAATGGTGGCGAGTCACCAGACCGGCTGCCTCGAACTGGGTCAAAACCCGGTACACGGTAGCTAATGCGATTTCCCCACCCGAATCGAGCAGCATCTTGTATATATCCTCGGCTTTCAGATGCCTGTCATCGGAGCTTTCAAGCAATTCCAGAATCTTCATTCGTGGCAAGGTGAGCCTCAGCCCCGCATTTTTAATATCAGATGATTGCATATTTTAGTCACTCTAAAGAATTGCAGCTTTATCAGCAGGCCAGTATTATCGGCGCTCGGCAATCATCCTGATCAAGATAAATGAATTTTCGCCTGTTTGTATTCGTGACCCTGTTAGCTTCAATTGTAACATTGTCCGCCTGTGTCTACCGACTGGATATCCCTCAGGGTAACAGGATTGATGCCGGGGTTATAGCTCAGCTCGAAATTGGAATGACCCCGCGTCAGGTCGAATTCCTGCTTGGTGAGCCGGCAATTGCGGACCCTTACCACCCCGAAGTCTGGCACTATATCCATTATTTTAAATCTGGCGACGATAAGTTGATAGAAAAACGAGTCATGATCCTGCGCTTTACCCAGGATCAACTTTCTTCGATCGAAGGATCACTGGACGGCGGCTAACCTGCAAATTGCACCAGTATGCCGGATCCTAGTGCAGGACAGATACGGTTGAATGCTGGGCTTCCCTCAATTCCAGGCGTTTTACCCCTTAGCCGCACCACCGCCTTTTTTAGTTTTCAATCCCTTTGCGGCCCTCTGCCGACGCACTTCCTTAGGGTCAGCGATTAAAGGCCGGTAAATTTCGATTCGATCGCCATCCACCAAATTGTAATCTTCTGCGACAGATTTACCGAATACGCCGAGATCGCAGGTATCCGGATCGATTTCAGCAAAATACTGCCTGATGCCAGATTGTCTCACAGCCTCCCTCGGTGAAATGCCAGGGTCAACTTGACACTCAATAATTTTCTGCAATTCGGGTGTTGCATAGGCGATTTCGATCATCGCTTTATGGTTCACATTTATTTACCTGGTGTGCACGAGTGCAAAAACTATCGACCATCGAATTTGCGATACGGGAAAAAACCGGTGCTATCAATACTTTACCTATACCACTGGGGAATTCGAATTCCAGATTCAGGATAATCCTCGAGCCTTGATCATCATAATCAGTAAACTCCCAGCTGCCTTCGAGTCGTTTAAAGGGTCCGTCCAGCAACTCTATTTCTATTTTTTTATTTTTCACCAATACGTTTCGGGTAGAGAACCAGTGGTTAACACCGGATTTCTTCATCAATATCGAAGCTTCCATCAAACTGTCGCTCTGAGACAGTATTTTCGCATCCGCACACCAGGGCAGGAACTCGGGGTACTCGTTCACGTTGTTTACCACTTCATACATGGTTTGAGCCGAGTAAGGCATCAGTGCGCTACGACTAATAATGGTCATGGATCAAATTATTCCCCAGGCATCGAGTACTACTATCATCAACAATTCCGGTGTGATGTAGCGGATAATGTAGTTCCAGATTTCGTACCAGTACTTACCCGGCATGGCAAACTCCTTGTGACTGACTTCGCGCGGAATGACCCAGGCTACAAAAAGGCATAGAAAAAGTGCCGCTAGCGGCTGAATGACATGGCTGGATATAGCCACCATGACATCATGAAATCCGGCATTATAAACAATGCGAACAGCTTCTCCCCCATAAAACAGGGCAATAGTAAGTCCGTCGCCATTCCAGACACTGAAGGAAAATATCGAGCCCAGACCAAAAGCCCAGATAGCCATACCCAGCAATACGACGGATTTAATCCGACTGTAGGAGAATTTTCGCTGGATATAGCTCACCGGTCCTTCCATCAATGCGAGCGACGTGGTAAGTGCCGCTATGGTTAACATCATATAAAACAATACTGCAAAAAACTGACCCGATGCATGCTGGTTAAATACGTCGGGTAAAATGCGATACGCGAATTGACTACCGAGCCCGGGCAGCATGCCGGCAGAAAAAACCATAGCATTGATGGTTAAACCAACAATAATTGAAAACAATATATCGATCGTAATGACCAGAATGGCGGAGTATCCAATTGAAATATTCGCGGGCAAATAACTCCCGTAAATTATCATCGCACCCAAACCCAGGGCCAGCGTATAAAAAGCCCTTTGCAATGCTAAAAGTGGGGCATTGGCGTCAAGCATGGAAAAATCCGCATGCAGCAGGTATCGAATACTTTGCTCAAATCCGGTCGAAGTACTGGCAATAATCAACCCGATAACCATTATCGCTATCATGCCGGGCACTAGAAGATAGGACATTCTTTCAATCCCCTTGTGCAATTGCTGCGCACCGATGGTAATCAGCAATATGACAAACAAGGTATGCCATAACATCATGCGCTCGGAATCAAGCAGAAACTCGCTGAATGAACTGTTGATACTGCTGGCCGTCAGGCTGCTATAGATGCCCAGTCCGGATTTGAATACATAGGACAGGGACCAGCCGGCGATCACGCTAAACGTGGCAACAATTAAAAATGCAGCCAGCAATGAGACAAATCCAACGGTCTTCCAGTAAACCGAAGCGTTTTGCTGCGACGCCAGAATTTCAAATGATCGCGAGGGGTCGGAACGACCTAGTCGTCCAACCAATAACTCCGCCATCAGTAAAGGTAATCCAAGCAGGAAAAGAAATATCACGTAGAGCAACAAAAATGCGCCGCCACCATTGTGACCCGCCAACACCGGAAAGGTGAGGAAATCGTTTAGGCTAAGCGTCGCACCCGTTGCAACAATGATAAATGCAGATTGTGATCGCCACTGAAATCTGTTAGTTGATTGACTCATTTATCTGCCTGAAAGGGAAAGGCTGCTTATTATCCTGAACTTGCCGAATCCTGTAAATGTCAATTAGTTGGTACCTGTACCGGTCGGAATCTTGTGCGAGCGGTGACTATGTGTTTATATTTTCGATCAGTATCATCCATCTGATCGGTTTAAGGAGCCTCTGATTAATTATGTCATGTCTCTGGCCCAGGCTGCACCGCAATCAAGGCGCAACTTTGACAGCATGCGCCCGCCTGGTGAAAAGTTGTAACGCAGAGTGCGGTTCAGCCTGTGAGCCCCAGAGGGCGAGCCCTGAAGCGCACATCTACCGCGTCGCCTAAAGCGCCTACTTTGGTGCACTTCTTGCAAAGGACTTAGGCCATTTGCTGCGAAGTGCGTCTTGTAGCTGCACGCTTCAGGACTCGCAGAGATATGACATAATTAATCAGAGGTTCCTTAACTAGAATATAGTAGTAAAATGACCAAAAAGCCCCTCGTATTGGTAACACGCAAGTTACCCGATTCGGTCGAAGCAAGACTGAGTGAGCATTTCGAAACAATTCTGAACCCGGATGACAGGCTATATTCCCGGGACGAGTTGTTACAACTGGCCGAGAAGGTCGATGCAATTTTACCCTGCCATACTGAAAAGTTTCCGGCCGAAACCATCGCCCTGCTGCCTGATCGCATCAAGGCCATCGCCAATTATTCGGTGGGTGTCGATCATGTTGACCTGAATGCTGCCAGGGAAAAACAGATAATCGTCACTAATACCCCCGATGTGCTGTCTGACGCCACCGCCGAGATT
>SMUZ01059974.1_pt1 | contig 13782 bp, 8 predicted proteins | sample 2456421 | NCBI WGS metagenome assembly SMUZ01 (sample SAMN11095932, study PRJNA526329) | marine sediment metagenome | biome: Marine sediment; feature: Surficial sediment; material: Deep marine sediment; isolation source: Hadal surficial sediment | place: Pacific Ocean | collected 2014-11 | depth 0-1... | reverse complement strand
CTCCATGCCCACGAACAGGAGGCTGTAGTGGTCGGGGTCGCCGAAGTGCTGCGGATCCGCCAGCGATCGGATGCCACCCGGCTCGATCACGTCCTCACCCAGCAGGTAGTCGGCCACACCGGCGCCGTCCCGGTAGAACGGCTCGGCGTAATACTCGGTCCCGACCCCGATGACGTCGGAGAACGCCTCGTTCAGGGCGCCCGACTCGTCCATGTACAGCAGGGCCGAGGTAAAGTCGGTCACCGCGTGGGCGAGCTCGTGCGCCACGATGTCGAGCGCGCCGGAGAGAAAGTTCCATCGCTGCCCGCCGCTGGTCAGGTTCGGTGGCAGACCTTCACCGAACACCGCGAGCCCGACCCCGTCCGGCCCGCACGTACCGCAGTAGAACGCGTTCAGATAGTAGAGGCCGAGAATGTCGGCCGGCGCGGTGACGATGTCCGCGCGATCAACCGGATGGACCAGGCTGATCATCCGGACGTTGGTGCCGTTCAACCCCTGTCGCCCGAACCGGTGATAGAGATAGTCGTAGGTCCAGCCCATGCCTACGTGGGCGTCGACGCTCGCGCCGTCGAGCCACCGGTTGTCGGTGTCGTTGGCCAGGTCAGCGTCGAACAGCTGGACGGTCCCGTCGAGGACGTCCAGGGTGTGCAGCAAGTCGCCCCTCATGTCGAACGTGAAGACATCGGCCGGTCGGAGCTGGTCCTGGGCGAGGAAGGTACCCCCGACCGCCGTCACGCTGATCTTCTTCCGGTCGCCCTTCACGCCGAGACCGTCGCCGACGGCGCATTGCTCGCATGGCAGCGCCGGTTGCTGGGTCTTCAGATCGTCGTAGGCCCACACGAGATCGCCGGTCGACGCGTCGATGAAGTAGGCCATCAGGTGCGTCCCGGTGAAGGCGCGCGCCTCGTAGACGAGGCGGTAGACGCCGGTGCGCTCACGGTCGGGCAGCACCACGAGTCGGGGGGACGTCGATCCGCCCGGGTGTACGTTGCCCAGACGCTCGATGATCCGCGTGGCGTCGTCGGTCGACAGCGCCGGCGTGGTCTCCACGTCGATGCCGAGATGCAGGGTGCCGAAGAGGGACACCGTCACCCCGCGCGCCGTCTGGCGTGTGACCTCGGCGCCGAAGATCGGCACCCCGTCGTGATACTGGCGGAACCGGGCGTGGGTGCGACCCGGGACCAGCGGGTCGTCCTCGCTGGCCGCCAGCCGCAGGACCCTGTCACGACCCAGGCGGTCCACCAACGAGTCGGCTTCGCGGAGCTCGGAGAGACTGCTGAGGCCGCCGGCGGCCAGCGTCAGGACCGAAGAGCGGTTCTGAAGCTGCGCCGTGGACGCGGTGAGCACGGCGACCACGGCAACCGCGGTCGCACAGGCCAGGAGACGAGTGTACGGGCGCATACAGGTCCATGCCGGCCCCCCACCCGGCTCGCGCCCGCTTATTGTAGCTGATCTGGTGACTCGGTCGGCCTGGCATGTCGTGAGGTATACACTGGAGGGCGCCCTGCAGGAATCAGAAGTCCGGAGGCAGGAGAAGCCGGCGTCAGTTTGACAGGACACTCGTCGAGAGGCTGAAGCGTGTCAGCGGCTTGATGGCGAAGGCGCGAGTCGGAGTGGACTTATGAGCAGCAGACAGCGGATGACAGTACAGGCGACGGTCGGCGCGCTGATGGTCGTGGCCTGTGTCTTTCCGGGCGCGGCCGATGCCCAGGAGGTCGGTCCCCCTCGCGGGTCGCTCGTCATCGTCGGCGGTGCGATGCGCGACCCGGCGATTATCGAGCGGTTCATCCAGCTTGCCGGCGGTCCGGACGCGCCGATCGTGGTCATTCCGACCGCCGGCGGCGGCGACACCTACGACCAGTACTACCCGGGGCTGCGCAGCTTCAGGGACGCCGGCGCGACCGATCTGACGGTGCTGCACACGACCGATCGCCAACGGGCAAATAGCGAGGCGTTCGTCGCGCCGCTCCGCCGCGCGCGCGGGGTCTGGTTTACGGGTGGCCGGCAATGGCGGCTGGCTGACGCCTATCTCGACACGCGGGTCCACGACGAGCTGCGGGGTGTGTTGGACCGGGGTGGGGTGATCGGTGGGTCGTCGGCGGGGGCGACGATCCTCGGCTCGTATCTGGCCCGGGGCGACACCGCCATCAACACGATCATGATGGGCGACCACGAGGTGGGGTTTGGGTTCCTGCACGACGTGGCGATCGATCAGCATCTGCTGCGCCGGAACCGGCAGTTCGACCTCCTCGAGGTGATCGAGGCGCACCCAGAGCTGCTGGGCATCGGGCTCGACGAGGACACGGCGATCGTCGTGCAAGGTGACGAGTTCGAGGTCGTGGGACGCAGCTATGTCGTCATCTACGACCACGAGCGCATGCTCGATTCCGGTGGGCGCTTCTACTTCCTGGGGGCTGGCGACCGCTATGACCTGAAGGCACGCACGGCGTTCCGGATGCAGCGGGCGCGCCGCCCGCTCGAGCGGGTCGTCGAACGCCCCTGGCAGTGAATTTTCCGGGCGGGGCATCCCGCCTGGGGTGTCCCTGTGGCCAGGCCTTCAGGCCTGCGAGGCAAGCAGGACTTTCACCCCGGACTGCTGGCGGCCCGCCTGGGGGTGTCCCTGTGGCGCAGGCCTTCAGGCCTGCGAGGCAAGGCGGGTAGCCGTGCCCGGTGTCCCGGTGCCCTGACAGTCGGGTCAGTCGAGCGCATCGAGGAGCGCTTCGGTGTCGGCCGCGTCATTGTAGAGGTGGGGCGCAACTCGGATGGCGTCTCCGCGCATCGACACCGTGACCTGCCGCGTGCGCAGCCGCTCGGCGAGACGGGTAGTGTCTACCGACTCCCGAACACGGATGCCGAACAGGTGCCCGCCACGCCACCGGTCCTCCTCGATCCAGTAGCCGCGTTCCCGCAGCGTGCGTGTCAGGTCCCTCGTCAGCGTGCGGCAGTAGTCCTGGATCGCCGGCACGGTCCACTCCAGGACCAGCTCCAGCGCCGCGGCCAGCATCGGGAGCAGCGTGAAGTTCGAGCGCTCGCCAACGTCATACCGGAGGGCGGCCGGCTGGTACTCGTCGCGGTAGCGCACGAGATCGGCGAACGCCTCGCTGCCGCGCCGGGTGATCCAGTTCTCCTCGAGTGGCGTGCCATGGTCGAAGACCGGTCCGAAGTAGGCAAGCCCGATCGCGTATGGCCCCAGCAGCCACTTGTAGCCGGCGCAGACCAGTGCGTCGGGCCGGATCCGCTCCACGTCGAATGGGAACGCGCCGACCGACTGTGTCCCGTCGACGACCAGCAGCGCGTCGCATTCTCGGGCGCGGTCGCTGACCCGCTCCAGGTCGAACAGCGTCCCGTCGGTCCAGTGCACCTGCGGCAGCGCGACCACCGCCGTCCGGTGGTCGATTGCCGCGAGCAGGCGCGCGCTCCAGGCGCTGGCCCGGCCGCCGCCGGTCCGCTCCGGGGCCCGGACCACCTTCAGCTCCAGCCCCCGCTCGGCGCACAGACGGCGCCAGGTATAGACATTGCTCGGAAACTGCTCTTCGACGATCACGATGTTGCCGCCCGGCTCGACCGGTGCGTTGCGCGCGACCGTTGCCAGTCCATAGGAGACCGACGGGATGATCGCGACCCGGTTGGGGTCGGAGATGTTGACGAGCCGGGAGAAGAGAGACCGGACCAGGTCGCTCTCCTCGAAGAAGTCGGGTGGGCTGATCAGGTGCGGCGTCGCGCGCCGGTCGATGCCCTCGATGCCCGCGGCGCGCACGGCGTGGGCCAGCGGCGCCATGAACGCGCAGTTCAGATAGTGCAGCCCATCGGGCAACGTGAACCGGGACTTTTGACAAGAGAGCATGGCCGTGACCTGACGAGTAGAGTCCTTGAACAACGTTTATCGTGACAAGTGAGTCGAGCGGTGCGCGTGTCTGTTTGCGCTTACCACGACTGCCCCCGTTCAAGGCGTCTCGGCCCCGCGTAGCGGGGCTGTGAGAAAAGCTCGGCTAGCGAGGCGGAGCCAACCGGGTCCGGATGGTCTGAGGTGGAGCCTCGCTGGCCAGTATACGTCGCGCCTTGCCAGTCGGGCGCCTCGCCGGTCCCGGTGCGACGCGGGGCTGTTACCACCGCCTGCGAGGTGACGACCTCCTGACGCGGAGCACTAGAATGTGACGGGACCATTGTGCTGGCGGACAAGGGAGAGACACTGATGCGTGAACGGCTATGGGGACGGGTCGGGGGGGTCGGGCTTGCGCTCGCCGGGTTGCTGGCGTCGGGGTGCGGCGGGTCCGGACCGGCGGGGGAGCCCGCAGCGGCCCCCGCGGCCGAGTCGGCGGCATCGCTCATCGAGCGGGCCCGCGGCATCCACGACCGGGCGCTGACCATCGATTCCCACGACGACATCCCGTTCGACTTCGCCACGCCGGAGGTCGACCCGGGCATCCGGGGGGATCGGCAGGTCGATCTGCCGAAGATGGAGGCGGGCGGGCTCGATGCGGCGTTCTTCGTCGTCTACGTGGGCCAGACCGAGCGGACCCCGGAGAACTACGCGCAGGCGAAGGCGGACGCGCTGACCAAGTTCGACGCGATCCACCGGATGGCAGAGGAGATGTATCCGGACCGGATCGAGATCGCCTACACGGCGGACGACTTCGAGCGGATCGCGGCCAGCGGCAAGCTGGTGGCGGCGATCGGGATCGAGAACGGGTATGTCATCGGCCGGGATCTCTCGCTGCTCGAGACCTACCACGAGCTGGGCGCCCGCTATATCACGCTGGCGCACAACGGGCACAACGACATCGCCGACTCGGCCAACCCGCGCGAGAACCTCGGGGACGCGCCGTCTGAGCACGACGGCATCAGCGCGTTCGGCGAGGAGGTCATCGCCGAGATGAACCGGCTCGGCATCATGGTCGACGTGTCGCACATCTCGAAGGCGGCGATGCTCGATGCGGTCCGGGTGTCACGCGCGCCGGTCATCGCATCGCACTCGAGCACCCGCGCGCTGGTGGATCACCCGCGTAACATGGATGACGAGCAGTTGCGGGCGATCGGCGACACCGGTGGTGTGATTCAGACGGTGGCACTGGCCGCCTTCGTCAGCGACACCGCCGGGGCGCGCAATGCTGAGATCCAGGCGGTGCGGACCGACCTCGGACTCGCGCCGCGCGGTGGTGTCGCCCTGACCGATCTGACCGAATCGCAGCGGAGTGCGTACGAGCGTCGCATGGCCGAGATCGGGCTCGAGTGGCCACCGGTTGACGTCGCGATGTTCGTCGACCACATCGACCATGCGGTCGAGCTGATCGGCATCGACCATGTCGGTATCAGCTCCGACTTCGACGGCGGTGGCGGGGTCGAGGGGTGGAACGACGCCAGCGAGACCTTCAACGTGACGCTCGAGCTGGTGCGGCGCGGCTACACCGAGGCGGAGGTCGCCAAGCTCTGGGGCGGGAATCTGCTGCGGGTCCTGCGCGACGTCGAACGCGTCGCGGCCGACATGCAGCGGTAGCGCCTCCGGGCGGCTGAGTGACGGGACACGCGACCGGACGTCGAGATGTGTGCGTGGTGGTCCAATGCCATAATGTGGGCGCGGCGGCGTCACCCACGGCCCGCCGTTGCAACAGTCGGTCGAGCCCCCGCACAGCGGGGCTGAGAGCACAGCAGACGGAGAGCGAATGAAAGCCCTGGAGGGAGTACGGATTTTGGACATGACCCACGTCCAGTCTGGCCCGACCTGCACACAGTTGCTGGCCTGGTTCGGCGCCGACGTCATCAAGGTCGAACGTCCGGGGACGGGGGATCCCACCCGCGCTCAGCTGCGGGACATCCCGGATGTCGACAGCCTGTATTTCACGATGCTGAACCACAACAAGCGCAGCATCACCTTGAACACCAAGCACGAGAACGGCAAGGCGATCTTCACGCGGCTGATCGAGGTGTGCGACGTGCTGGCGGAGAATTTCGCGCCGGGAGCGCTCGACCGGATGGGCTTCTCCTGGGAGCGCATTCAGGAGATCAACCCCCGGATTATCTACGCGTCGGTGAAGGGCTTCGGCCCCGGCCCCTACGAGGACCTCAAGGTCTACGAAAACGTCGCCCAGTGCACCGGCGGCGGCGCCAGTACGACCGGGTTCCCCGAGGGGCCGCCCGTGGTCGCCGGCGCGCAGATCGGCGACTCCGGCACCGGGGTGAATCTCGCCCTCGGCATCGTGACGGCGCTCTTCCAGCGCGAGACGACGGGCCGCGGGCAGCGGGTCGTCTGCGCCATGCAGGACACCGTGCTCAACCTGTGCCGGGTCAAATTGCGGGACCAGCAGCGTCTGGCGCATGGGCCCCTGACGGAATATCCCCAGTATCCGGACGGCACGTTCGGTGAGGCGACACCGCGGGCGGGCAACGCGTCCGGCGGCGGCCAGCCCGGGTGGATCGTCAAGTGCAAGGGCTGGGAGACCGACCCCGACGCCTACATCTACGTCATCGCGCAGGCGGCTGCGTTCGAAGGGTTGGCGAAGGTGATCGGGCACGCGGACTGGTTGGAGGACCCCGAGTGGAATACGCCGGCGGCGCGTCTGGACAAGATCGAGCGGATGTTCGACGAGATCGAAAAGTGGACCCTGACCAAGGCGAAGTTCGAGGTGATGAAGATCCTGAACCCGTTGAACATCCCGTGCGGGCCGGTGCTCTCGATGAAGGAGCTGGCTGAGGAGCCGTCGCTGCGGGCAACCGGCACCGTGGTGGAGGTCGACCATCCGACGCGGGGCAAGTATCTGTCGGTGGGGAACCCGATCAAGCTGTCGGACTCGCCGGCCGATGTCAGACGGTCCCCGCTGCTCGGCGAGCACACTGACGAGGTCCTGCGCGGGGTGCTCGGGATGGACGATCAGGCGATCGCCGCGGCGAAGGCCGATGGGGCGGTGTGAGGATGTGTGCTCCAAGGAGGCAGGAGTCAGCACAGATGCGTAGCCGCGGGTCTGCAGACCTGCGGAGGCCTGCCAGCAGGGACATCGGGAGCACATGAAAATCTGCGTGGTCGGTGCGGGCGCTATCGGGGGCTATGTGGCCGTGCGGCTGGCGCACGCCGGGCACGCGGTGTCGGCGATTGCGCGTGGTCCGCATCTGGCGGCGATGCGCGCCCATGGGCTGACGCTGGTCGAGGCAGAGCAGGAGCTGGTTGCGACCGACCTCGAGGCCACCGACCGGATCGCCGACCTCGACACGCAGGACGTCGTCCTGCTGGCGCTCAAGGCGCATCAAATCACGGCGGTCGTCGACGACCTGCCGGTGCTGTTGGGCCCTGACACGGTCCTGGTGACCCTGCAGAACGGCATCCCGTGGTGGTACTTCCAGAAGCTGGGGGGACCCTATGCCGGCCGGGTGGTCGAGACGGTCGACCCGGGCGGGGTGCTCTTCAATGCCATCGACCCGAACCGGATCATCGGGTGCATCGGTTATCCGGCCGCCACGATCGCCGAACCGGGGGTGATCCGACACATCGAGGGCAACAAGTTTCCGGTCGGCGAGCTCGACGGCAGCGACTCGGACCGGGTTCGGATGGTCTCCGGACTGCTCGAGCAGGCCGGGTTTCGGTCGCGGGTGCTCGATGACATCCGCTCGGAGATCTGGCTGAAGCTCTGGGGGAACCTGACGTTCAACCCGATCAGCGCGCTCACACATTCGACCCTGGTCGACATCTGTCAGTTTCCGCTGACACGCGAGCTGGCCGCGACGATGATGACCGAGGCGCAGGCGATTGGCGAGCGGTTGGGTGCCCGGTTCCGGGTGCCGATGGAGCGCCGGATCGCCGGAGCCGAGGGGGTCGGCAAGCACAAGACCTCGATGCTCCAGGACGTCGAGGTGGGCAAGCCGCTCGAGATCGATGGGATGCTGGGGGTCGTCGTGGAGCTGGCCGAGATGACCGGCGTCGAGGTGCCGACCTTACGCGCGCTCTATGCGTGTGCCAGCCTGTTGAACAGGACGATTCAGACGGAGCGCGTGCGGATCGCGGCTGCTCCGCTCGTCTAGTCGTCCCGGGTCGTGGCGCGACGAGGTCTCGAGCCCGCGAGGAACTCCTGCGGGGTCACGAAACGGGTGTGATACGTCTGCCAATCATCCGGGTGCAGACGATACGCCGGATCGTTGTCGAGATCCACGCGTCCTGCCGGCCGCTCGTACGTCTGCGCTTCGTGAGACGGCAGTGGTCGGACGGTCTTCGAGAACGCCGTGTTGTAATCGCCGTCCTTCACCCAGCCATCGCCCAGCAGCACGAAGTCGCGGGTCCAGCCCTCTGGCGGTGGCGCGGGTGCCGGAAACAGCACCTGCAGCTCGTCTCCCGCATTCATAATCACATACCGGTCGTCCACCTGCGCGAGCAGCGGCCGCACGTCACCGAAACGCGTATGGTAGCCGGTGAGGTCGCGCCAGCGTTGTGTCGTGTTCGCGATCGTGTCGTAGTGGGGGACCTCAGGTGCGTGCGGCCCGGCCTGGCTGGTCCGGGAAAACCCCCGATAGCGGAGCTCGGCCGTCGCGGGGGCCAGACGACGCGTGACGATGGCTCCACGCTCCACACCCACGCCGTACGCGAGCCAGTCCCAGTACACCTCCAGGTTGGTCCGCAGACGCAGTCGCCTGGCCTGGCCCGCGTGGAACAGACCGCTGATGTCGATCACCATCGTCTTGTTCTTGCCCGCCGGGAAGCCCAGGTCAGGGTAGACGACCACCCAGTCGCCCGTCGCATCGCGCACCTCGAGGGCCACGCCCCGGGGCTGCGTCTGCGTGCCCTGGGCGATGGCGAGATTGATACTGCTGTCGGTCGGATATACCCAGCCCTGTGCCAGCAACCACAGCGGCGCCTCGTCCGGTGCGGCGTCGCCGAGATCGAGTTCCACGAAGTGATCCCGTGTGATGCCCTGATACGCCCCACGCCCGAACGTCCCCAGGTAGCGACCGTCGCGGGCACGCACGATGTCGGTGACGTCGTGTCCCAGGTCATCCCAGGCGCGCGCGACCGGGTGCGGCCGCTGCATGGCGTGGATCGCCATCGCTGACGGCGCGTGCGCCGCGAACCGCTCGTCGACGAACACGTCCAGATCCGCGGGGTGGTCCACCGTCATCAAGGCGAGGTGATCGATGAAGTGCGTCTCCCATAGCTCGCCCGTGATCCGGATGTCATACAGGCCATCCTTCGGCGTGAGCTGGTCGGCTCGAATCTTCACCCAGTCCTCGGTCTGCGTGATGCCGGCGGTGTCCTGGGCGTTGATACGCAAGCCGAGCGGCGAACGCCACAGAAAGTCGGTCACGAAGTGCATCCCGGTGCCGTCGTAGGCGAACACCCACGGGCAGGAGCCCTTGAGGCGTTGTGTGGCAACGATCTCCTGGTCCGCGGCGAGGTCGAACTCGGCCTGCATCACCCCGTTCGGCCAGACGATACGCGCCACGTCGATGCGGGTCCTGGTGCCGAGGCCGAAATGGACGGGTGCCCCGGTCAGCAGCTGTTTCTGTACGAGCAAGCCGGTCCGAATCTCGATCTCGCCCCCCACACCGAACGAGTTGATCCGCTGGTCCCCCGCCGCCTGCGTGGCCCGCGCCCGGATCACCTGCCAGTGATAGGCGCGTGGGCTCTGGCCGATCATGGCGACCGGCCGGCCGTCCGCCAGCCCGACGAGATCGAGGAGGCCGTCACTCGACAGGTCGGCCACGGTGAACGTTTCGAGATCGGGTGTGGCATGCGGACGCAGTCGGCCCCCTGCGTCGGACAGCCAGACCTGTGTGCCGGTCGGACCGGAGCCGACCAGATCCAGCCCGCCGTTGTTGTCGAGATCGGCGAGGAACAGGCGATAGGAGCCAGCCGGCGCCTCGGCTGGCAGTGTCGCCCAGGTGGTCACCGGCTGCAGATCCCACGCCTGCTGGTCCCCGGTCGCCGAGAGGCGCTGGACGGTTCCGCCGGCTTCGAGGGCGAGGAGGTCGAGTACCCCATCCGCGTTCAGATCGCCGACGGTGATCCCCGCGACCGTACCAAGCTCCGTCGGCGTGGGCCAGGGACGGAACGCACCTCCCTGCTCGTTCCTGAACACGTGCACCCTGCCTTCCCCGTCCAGGAGCCCGGCATCGGGGTCGCCATCCAGGTCCAGGTCGGCCCACACGAAGCCCCGCACGCCGGTCACGTTCGGGAACGGCCGCACGACGAGAAACGTGCCGTCGCCGTTGTTCCGCAGCACCACGTTCGGGAGGTGCCTCAGACCCACCACCACGTCGAGATCACCGTCCATGTCGATGTCCGCCGCCCAGACGCCGAAGCAATCCATGTCCGTGACGGGTGCATCGACGGCCTCGAGAGTGACGTCGGCAAACGACCCGTCATCCGTCTGACGGAACAGTCGCAGGCCACCGCCACCGGCCAACACCAGATCCATCCGGAAGTCGTAGTCCCAGTCGATGGCCAGGATCGCGTACGCGCTCGGCGGGACGGCGTCCGGGCCGGATGGAAACGAGAGCGTGGCGGCAGCGGTACCCGTCACCTCGACCGTCTGATCGTCGCCAAGGAACACGGTCGGCGACATCGGCGGATTGAGCACCGCTGCGAGCAGCGTGGTCCAGGGGCCCGATCGGTCGGCGTCGATCGGTTGGGCGGAAAACTCGAGACCTGCGTCTCGTGGCGAGGGAGCTGCGCGCGGCGGCACGAGGGTCAGAAACTGCTCCACCGGCTCACCGAGCGCTTCCGATGCGCTCGCCACCGCCAACAGATCCGCCCTGAACTCCGGCACGCTGAGGAGCACGTTGCGAAGAAAGGCCACGCTGCGCGCGGCCAGCGGGAAATCGGTCTCCGCCGCGGCGCGCTCGAGTGCCTGATACTGCTGGGTGGCCAGCTCCGGCCACGTGTCCCTGAACGTGCCGAGCCGCGCGATCGCATCGCGGAGCACCTCCACGTTCTCCCGCTTGACGCTCAGCCGTGCCCGCTCGACGAGGACGGCCAGATTGTCGGGGTCCAGGGTGAGGATGACGTCGAGCAGCGCCTGGGCCTCGGCGTCACTGTCGCCGTCGCCTGCCCGCTCGACCTCCTGGGCGAGCATGTAGAGCGCTCGGGCGTTCCGTGGATCGAGCTCCACCGCGCGTCGCAGATGCGTCACGCTGGCATCGAGGCGACCCTCGAGACTGTCGAGAATCCCCAGCAGCACCGCGATCTCACTGCTCGAGGGTGCCAGGAAGTGCGCCTGTTCGAGATACCGGGCCGCGTCGTCGAGCTCCCCGCGTCTCAGATGCAGCACGCCGAGATTGGCCCAGGTGGCCGGTTCTTCCGGTATCAGCTCGCCCGCTCGAAGAAACGCGGTTTCGGCGTCATCGAGTACCCCGATGTCGAGTGCGGCCAGGCCGACGTAAAAGGCGGAGACCGTGTCTCGATACGCGGTCGACCCTGGCCCCGGAAGGGCGCCGTCGCGGCGCACGACCAGGTACCCGGCGCTGGCGACCAGCAGGAGGGCGGCGAGGACGAAGACCGGGCGAGGGCGCACGCGACCTGACGGGCTGAAACGGAGTCCGAACCCACGTGTGACACGCATCATGACTGTCGAGGATCCTACTAAACTCGAAGCCCGGTTGGGTTGCCCATGTGGCGCAGGCCTTCAGGCCTGCGTGGCACGGCGGAAGCCTTGCCCCACTGATATGTCAACGCGAGTGCAGCCAGCGCGCATAGTAAGAACCGTCAGGCCCGTCGTGGTCGGCCAATAGACACCAGCGGCCCTCAAGGGTCTTGCTACCGGTGTGGACGGACCCAGAGCACCCAAAGCCTGAAACCCAAAGCCTGAAGCCAGCAGGTGGTGCTGCAGCAGCTCGTTACACGCGGGGTCCGTCACGTCTCCGGCCTGCGCCGGTGTAGCGGTACATGTTGCCGGCACTCGCGTCGCAGAGACCCACCAGATTGAATGGCGCGATGCTCCGCTCGACCATCCGCTCGAAGTCAGCGGCCTGTGCTGGCGACGGTGCATGCGTGTCCACCAGGGGCGTCAGCTGGTTCCGCACGTCCCTGACCACCTGACGAAAGGCTCCGTCGTCTGCGCAGAGGAACAGGCCGTGAAACTCGTCGTGTGTCGCGAGTCGTCGATGTTCGTAGCTGGTCGCCGCCGCGAAGTACAGCATGGAGTAGGCGGTCAGCAGCCGGAATCGACCGAAACTGGCGTAGCAGCCGGACACGAGCTCGTCGATGAGCGTCAGCTCCGCGAGCACGGCCGCCTCGTAGCGTCTCAGCTCGGATGGGAAACGCTCGTCTCCCCAGCAGCGTTCCACGACACGCATGAGCCGTTCAATGCCGCACAGCGTGTGCGCGATTCCCGTGCTGAGGAGCGGGTCGACGAACCCGGCCGTGTGCGGCAGCAATGCCCAATGTCGCCCGACGACGGTGTTGACGCGGCGTTGCAGACGTCCGGTGCGACGCAGGGCTCCGGGCGTCTGCGCCACTGTGGCGTGACGAAACAGACTGGCGACAGACGGGTATCGGTCCAGCCATTCGTGCCACTCGCGTTCCGGTGAGACGGAGGGGGCGTCTGGATGGCGACCCTCGTCGATCACGACACCGGCACTGGTCACGCCGTTGTTGAAGCGCAGGATCCAGAGCCACGCCCCGTCGAGCACATGATGCTGCGCGGCGTCGTCGCAACAAAACGGATGGTCGGCCACACGCCCGCCGAGCGCCGCCAGTCGGTCGTGCCACGGCTCGACCCCGACGAAATGGCTGTACACGGCCCGAGAACGGGTGCGCACCGAGGACACGTCGTCCGTCAGGCCGAGCGACCGCCGCAGGAACCCGGCTTCGCCCGTGGCATCGATGAGGAAGCGGGCCGTGATCGACACGGGCGTGGCGCCCCGATGGCCGCGGAGGATCCAGCCGTCGCTGTCCCGCACGTCTGTCTCGGTGATGTCGGTCTCGTCCAGCACCCGCAGACCGGCACGCTCGACCTCCTGCACGAGGAACCGGTCGACGTCTGAACGCAGCCACTGTGTGTCGCTGTGCTCGTCATCGCTGTTCGCGGTCACGAGCAGCTCGTTGGCGTGTGCCGCATCCGGCACGAACGGCTGGCCGGCCTCGTGTGTGAAGAAGCTGAAGCCGCGCTTCACCCCGCACACGACCGACGGGTAGGTGGCGTGCCACGAGCCGTATGCCGTCAAGGGCAGCAGTCGCGGCAGGTCGTAGCGTCGGGCGAGATCGTCGAGGACGAGGTTGGCGATCGGCGTCGATGACTCGCCGATGGCGAACCGTGGATGTCTGGCCCTGTCGATCAGCACCGGTGTCAGGCCGATGCGGTCGACGATCAAGGTCGTGAGACTGCCGGCGAACCCGGATCCGAGGATTGCGATGTCGGCGGCGACCTCGATCACCGGTGCACCTCGCCATCGCAGCGGACGGCTGGGACCGTGCGCTGCGACAGATGCATGCGGTGCATGCGCTCTCGTCGCAGTGGCCCGCATCGGCCACACCGATAGCACTGCTCGATGTCCCAGAGGTCCATGACCACGCGCCCTCGATGACGATAGCAGATATGAGAGCCCTCCAACGCTGCCGTCCGGCCCCACCGACGCGCCCCCGACGGCCCGCTTCAGGCTTTGGGCTGTGGCCTAGAGGCGCACTATCATCGCCCGCCCACGTGGTCTTGGTATGTTCCGGCGCGCGTGGTTCCGTGGGGCAAACGGCTATTGCCAGCCCCGTTGCCATGGGCAGACCGTGCACCGTCGTGCGGCTGATCTGCTGACAACGTTCGATCGTCCAGCCTCCTGCGACGTGGCACGTGTCCTGCGCGTCAGCCCCACGTG
>SMUZ01054322.1_pt1 | contig 13806 bp, 12 predicted proteins | sample 2456421 | NCBI WGS metagenome assembly SMUZ01 (sample SAMN11095932, study PRJNA526329) | marine sediment metagenome | biome: Marine sediment; feature: Surficial sediment; material: Deep marine sediment; isolation source: Hadal surficial sediment | place: Pacific Ocean | collected 2014-11 | depth... | reverse complement strand
GACCTGCGTGGCGATGTCCACCGCCTCGTCCAGCGCCAGCGGTCCCCGCGCGATCCGCTGCTTCAGGGTCTCCCCCTCGTAGTACGCCATCACGAGGTAGAGCTGGCAGTCCTCGGTCTCGTTGATCTCGTAGATGGTGCAAATGTTGGGGTGGTCCAGCGCCGAAGCCGCCTTGGCCTCCTGGAGAAAGCGGCGCTTCGCAGTGTCGTCGCGGGTCAGATCGGGCAGCAGGACTTTGATCGCCACCTGGCGGTCGAGGCGCGGGTCGCGGGCCGTGTAGACGACCCCCATGCCGCCGTGGCCGAGTTCGGCGAGGATCGCATACGGGCCGAGGGTGGAGCCCGGAGCCAGGGTCATGGGAGGGAGCGATTATAGCTGTGAGCCGCGCCCGCAGACAGGTTCATGGCCTGAGCCTGCGCGCGAGAACCGGGTCATGTCCCGACCCCGCAAAGTCGTTGAATTATCGCGGCAGGCGGTTGCTGACGCGTCAGGGAGGCGCCGCGACTGCAGTGGACTGTCCCTATCAGGACCGCACTCCTCGTAGTGCTACGCACCCTTGTCGTTTCTGGAGTCCGGCTATCTGACTGACAACGCAGAATTTCTCAGGAAAAGGGCGATCCGAGGCTGGACCCGGACGGAACTCCACATCCCGTGGAGTGTATGCTCCGTGTGGGTGCGACCCCCACCTCCGGCACCGATTTTTTTGGGGGTTTCCGGGTCCACCCACCCCCAGGAGATCACTGACGTCGGTTCTACGGACCCGAGCGCACTACCCGCTGAGGTGCTCCCGGAAGAAGCCGATGGTTCGATTCCACGCCAGCGCGGCGGCCGCCTCATTGTAGCGAGGCGTCGAGTTGTTGTGGAAGCCGTGGAGCGTACCCTCGAAGGTGTGCATCTCGTACGTCACGCCATGTGCCTGAAGCGCCGCCTCGTAGTCGGGCCACATCGCATTGATGCGCGGATCGGTGCCCGCATAAATGATCAGGAGGGCGGCCTCGATCGCGGACACATCCTCGCTCGCGGCTGCGACGCCGTAGAACGGCACGCCGGCGTCCAAGTCGCTGCCCAGAGCCACGGCGAGGCGATTGGTCATTCCGCCGCCCCAGCAGAATCCCGTGGCGCCGAGTCGGCCGTTGGAGAGCTCATGGGCTTTGAGATAACGCGCGCTGTTGATCATGTCTTGATCCAACTGCGCCGGGTCGAGGCTCCGCTGCAGTTCGCGGCCATCATCATCGTTTCCGGGATACCCGCCTACCGGAGACAACCCGTCCGCGGCCAGCGCCAGGAATCCGGCCACGGCCGCGCGCCGCGCCACGTCCTCGATGTGCGGATTCAGACCGCGGTTCTCGTGAATGATCAGCACGGCCGGAAACGGCCCCTCACCTGCGGGCTGCACGAGATAGCCGCGCATCGTCCCCGACGTGCCTCCGGGCGACGGGTACTCGACATAGGTGCCCTTCAGACGCGGGTCGGTGAAGGAGATCGTCTGTGCTTCGGCATAGCGGGGCAGTAAGGCCTGTGCCATCCAGAGCGCGGACACGCCAGCGATCGTCATGGCCGCTGCGCGGCTCAAGAACTCGCGCCGGTCTATTCGGCCATGGCAATACTCGTCATAGAGATCGAAGACCCGTCGGTCGATCTTTTGTGCTTCTGTCATTGTTCGCGCTCCTCGCGTGTCCCACGACGCACTGTACCGGCGAGCCCCCACACGAGTCACGCATGAGGGTCGAGCGGCGCTTGACGAGCCGACCCGGCAAGGCTGGTTCCGTCCGGACGACCGGACCTGATCGAGACGGATGCCGCCCGTCAGTGAGCTGACGCCTGCAGGTGCTCGCGAAGCAGGTCGCGGCCGAAGTCACCGGCGAAGTCGCGCCACACCGAGTGAACGTGGTTGCCGCCGCCCTGCGTGTTGTCGTACTCGATCAAGAAGGTCGGTCCCTGGACCCGGTAGTAATGCGGCTCGCCCCGATCGGTCGACCCCGCCCACACGAATCCGATGTCGTCGAGTCCCGCCTCGCGGATGCTCGCCATCCGCTCGGTGGCGATGTCGTCGGCCATGACCGAGGTGTAGGCGTCGATGACGCGCATGAGCAGTTCGCGCTGGCTCGGATTGAGCGCGGCGGCCTTCACGCCGACCGGCGAGAGCGGATCGACGGCGAGGTCGGCCCCGGTGAGGATGTCATCCGGCGCGACATCGTCGATCATCGCCGCGGTGCGCTGTGACCCCTCGAGCGCCATCACCAGCGCCCGGGCCGCATCCTCGCGGTCACCCAGGACTCTCAAGCCGGCCTTGGGCCCCGTTCGAACCTGCGCCGGATTGGAACCGAAGAAATAGGGCGAGCTGGCCACGGCCGACCCGTCGACGATCGTGAAGTGCAGCGACAGGTGATGCCCTTCGACGCGCCAGCCCCAGGCGCCATCGGGCGATGGTGTGCCGAAGATGGAGAAAAAGTAGGTTTCTGGGTCACGGTCCATCCGCCCGCCGCTTTCGATCGCCCGCAACACGGCCTCGAGGTCCATGATGGTCGTGGCCGTCAGGTATCCGCGCTGGCTGAGTCCGGCACTCAGCAGATCGTGCGCACGGGCCCGCTGCGCGTCGGTCATTGCCTTGATGGTCAATCCGTTTCGTGGAAACATTTCCGTCGGGATGAAGTGCCACGTCAGCCGCTCGTCGGACTGAAACTCGAACGCCGCTTCGGCTCGCTGCTCGGGCGTCAAGCTCTCGAGGAATCGGTCCGCCGCCGTGGCCATGGCCGACGCCGACCGCTCGGCAGCCACCATCCCACCAGCGACGGATAACGCCACCAGACCCAAGGCAACGACGAGACGCGATGATTGTGGACGGCTCATACTGACCTCACTTTCGGCAACCCCGGGGCGGGCCGGATTGACTCGCCACGTATCCGCGGCGCGAACCCCAAGAATAGTCCCGAGCGCGCGCGTCATCAAGCCGCCATCGAGGCCGCGTTGGCTGCCCACGCCAATCAGGCGGCGACGGGCCGTGGGACGTTGAGGCCGGCGCAGTGCACGCAACCCGTGTGCGGGTGGCGGTCTCGCGAAAATCACCGCTTGGTGTTTCCACATGTGCGACACGGAACTCAGATCGCGAATCGGTGTCGGCTGGGGGACGACGTGCGTGCAGTCTGGTCGGGCGCGGTCCGTCCGCGTGCCGTCCACCCGTCCCTGTCGAGCACCCCCCGTAGCTTCCGTACCACCCGAAACAGGTGTACCCGTACCGTCGAAAGGAAGGTAGGTGCAGGCAGGCCTTCAGACAGGTGTCCTGAACGACGTCGTCCACATCCATCGGTCATGGCCGCCGCCGTGCTCGTGGCGGCGGTCGGCGTCGCGTCGCTCGCTCAGCCCACGACGGTGTCGGCGACCGGTATCATGGTCGATAGCAATTGTGCTGAGCGATACCGACAGGGCGGACGGATGGCGACAGATGAACACGACTGCACGTTGCCGTGTGTCGGTCGGGGTGCCGAGTTCGTGTTCGTCTCCGAGTCGATCGTGCATCCGATTCACAACCAGGACTTTCCGGATCTCCTCAGACCCGCTGGCGCGCAGGTGCAGATGGTCGGCACGCTGGCCGACGATGCCATCGTGGTATCGCGGCTGACAGCGGCGCGGCCGTAGCTTGCCAGAGACACGGCATGCTCATTGCGATGCGGTCGTGTCACCACGGACCGCTGACGGTGTTGGTGGCCTGGCTGGTGGCCGCTACCCCCGTGACTGCGCAACGCGAGGTCGATCGCACCCCTCGCGATCCGGCTCCCGGGCGGCTGGCCATCTTGCCGTTCGACAACATCAGCGGTGCACCGGGCGACGCCTGGATCGGGGTTGGCATTGCCGAGACCCTCGCGGCGGAGTTCCAGGGCCCCGCCGTGTTCGATGTGATTGGACTAGAGCGGGTCTGGGAGACAATACGCGTCGCGGACCTGGATAACACCGACTCGGGCGCACAGGCGACAGTCCTCGAGATCGGACGGCGCCTGGGCGCGCGATGGGTGATGCATGGCGGCTACCAGCGGCTTGGGGACCAGCTTCGCATTACTGGCCGGCTGGTGGATGTCGAGACCGGTGCGATCGTTCGAGCGGCCAAGGTCGACGGAGCCATCGAGGAACTCTTCACGCTGCAGGACCGACTGGCTGCCGCGCTCATCAACGGCACCGGCAGGCATGCAGGACGCGCGGCCGGGCGTCCAGGGCCACGCGCCGCTGTGGCAGATCAGGATCCGGCCCCCAGCCCGGTCGGTGGTGATCCGGACGCGGTGTCGGGGATACCGTCCACATTGGGTATCAGCGGTGTCGCCGTGCGTGGCGTCATCGATGGCCCACCACCGCCGGTCCCACCGGAGGTGATCACACGCGACGAGCAGGGCCGGGCCACGATCCGGGCCATCAAGCTGAGGGACGCCATCCGGCTGGATGGCCAGCTCGACGAACCGGTCTACCACACGGTCCCGGCCATCACCGGCTTCATCCAGCAGGTGCCCGACGAAGGCGCCCTCGCCACCGAGAGGACCGAAGCGTGGATCATGTTCGACGAGCGGAACATCTACGTCGCAAGCCGCATCTGGGATTCGGCGCCACCCAGTGAGTGGGTCGCGAACGAGATGCGTCGCGATTCCAACCAGCTCCGCCAGAACGACCACTTCCTCGTGCTGTTCGACACCTTCTACGACCGGCGGAACGGGGTGGCGTTCCAAACGACCCCGCTGGGCGCCTTGTCCGACTTCGCGATTACGAACGAAGGGAGCTACAACGGCGACTGGAATCCGGTGTGGGACGTTCGCACCGGGCGGTTCGAGGGCGGCTGGACGGTCGAGATGGAGATTCCATTCAAGTCGCTCCGGTATCGGCCCGGGCCGGACCAGGTGTGGGGGGTCCAGCTGCGACGCGGCATACGCCGCAAGAGTGAGTATGCGTACATCACCCCGCTCCCGATCTCGGCCGCCGGTGGGGGTGGCGGCACCATGGGCGTCTTCCGGATCTCGGCCGCCGCGACCTTGGTCGGCCTGGAGCCTCCTAGCGGCAGCAAGAACCTGGAGATCAAGCCGTATGGCATCGGCGGCCTGACGACCGACGTCAATGCCAGCCCTCCGAAGAGAGATGCCGGAAACGGCGATTTCGGCGTCGACGTGAAGTACGGCATCACCCAGAACCTGACGGCGGACTTCACCTACAACACCGATTTCGCCCAGGTCGAGGTCGACGAGCAGCAGGTCAACCTCACACGGTTCAGCCTGTTCTTTCCGGAGAAGCGCGAGTTCTTCCTGGAAGGGCGTGGCATCTTCGATTTCGCCCGCGGGGGCGTCGGCGGCGGGTTCGGCGGCGCCTTGCGCCGAGGCGGTAGCGGGGGCGGCTTCTTCGGCGGCGGCAACGCGCCAACGCTCTTCTACACGCGGCGCATCGGGCTCGACGGTGGAACGATCGTGCCGATTCTCGGCGGGGGCCGCGTCACGGGCAAGATCGGGGCGTTCGACGTCGGCGCGCTGAGCATTCAGACCGACGACGAGGCGATCTCGGGCGCCGAGATGACGAACTTCACGGTCGTGCGGGTGAAGCGCGACATCCTGCGTCGCAGCAGCGTTGGCGCCCTCTTCACGAACCGGTCCGTGTCGCTCGCGGGCGACGGGTCCAGCCAGGTCTATGGCGCGGACGCCACGTTCTCGTTCTACGAGAACGTCAGCCTCCTCGGGTATGTCGCGAAAACACAGACCCCTGGACTCGACAGCGAGGACCGGAGCTACCAGGGCCGATTCACGTACGCGGGGGACCGATACGGATTCCAGGTCGACCACCTCGTCGTCGAGGACAACTTCATCCCGGAAGTGGGCTTCGTCCGACGCGACAACTTCCGCCGGACGTACGCGTCCGGGCGATTCAGCCCTCGGCCGCGGTCGATCGACGCGATCCGACAGTTCCGCATCGAGGGGAGCTTCGACTACATCCTGACCGCGGATACGGGGCTGGTGGAGACACGGCAGTCCCAACTGGGGTTCTCGACGGAGTTGGAGAACAGCGACCGTGTTGGCGTCTCGGTCGCAGACAACTACGAGTTCCTCGCCCAACCGTTCACACCGGGACCCGGGGTGACCTTCCCCGTGGGCGGCTACGGTTTTCGCGACGTCGAGGCGACGTATTCACTCGGGGCGCAACATCGACTCAACGGGACCTTCACGGTGCGAGCGGGCGAGTATTTCAATGGCGACATCAGGTCCATCGCCTTCAGTCGCGGGCGGGTGGCGCTGACGCCGCAGTTCTCGGTCGAGCCGAGCCTCTCGGTCAACTGGATCAATACGCCGCACGGCTCGTTCCGTACGGATCTGGTCGTCTCGCGCGTCACCTACACCTTCACCCCCCGGATGTTCGTCAGCGCCCTTATTCAGTACAACTCGAGCAGCGACACGATCAGCACCAACCTCCGGTTGCGGTGGGAGTACTCGCCTGGAAGCGAGCTGTTCGTCGTCTACAGCGAGGACCGGAACACCGATCCGTTGCTGCCGGATCGGTTCTCCGAGCTCCAGAACCGTGGGTTCGTCGTCAAAGTGAACCGGCTCTTTCGCTTCTGAGCGGGGTCGAGGTAGATGGACCGCCGAGCCGAAGTCGACCCACGCTTCCAGCACGTGAGCCGTGACGGTGGCGTCATGACGGCGCCGCGACGCATAGCCGTCGTCTCCGCAGGAGCCTCGCAGTGAAGCAGTCATTTCGAGCGCAGTCCGACTGGGGTTTCGCCGCTCTTCGGGTCGTGGCCGGCGTCCTGTTCGCCTGTCACGGTGCGCAGAAGCTCTTCGGTGTCCTTGGGGGTGACAGCGTGCCGATCCTGTCTCGCACCGGGCTGGCGGGCCTGATTGAACTTTTCGGCGGCGGGTTGATCGCGCTGGGGCTGTTCACCCCGTACGTGGCGTTCATCGCCAGTGGTGAAATGGCCGTCGCGTATTTTCTCGCGCACGCGCCACAGGGACTCTGGCCGATCCAGAACCGCGGCGAGCTCGCGGTACTGTATTGCTTCCTGTTCCTGTACATCGCGGCACGGGGCGCAGGGCCGCTGAGCCTCGACCGTCTCGTCAAGGATTGGAGAAAGCAGGACCCGGCGTCATGATGGCGGCCGCCCGGTCCGAAGGCCGAGTGCTCGCGTGACCGTCCGGTCAGGGGCGGCAAGGACAAGGTGCCGGGAGAGGACGCCGTACGGGTGCGGACGACGGGCGGTCACATCGCATCGTGGCTGCAGATCCTGGCAAGATCCGCCAGCAACGCCTACGGGACTCGCGTGCCGTCCGGCCTCGTCACGCTGGCCGCCCGGCCGAAGACGTCGATGCCGCGCACCCCGGTGGCCCTGGCTGGGTGACCCTTGACGGTCAGGGTCTCGCCGAACATGAAGGTGTCCGGCGCATAACCTCGATTTCGCAGGATGGACGCGGCGGCTGGCCCGAAGTAGATGTCCCAATCGGCTGTCCCGCCATTCTCATCGGTGACTTCGAGAACCAAAATCGGATGCGGATTGACGAAGCGCCACATCTTGACCGAGCCCGTCACTTCGACCGTCTGGCTCGAGGCGAAGAGACCAGCCGCCCCATGGTGAGCAGCGGCTAGGGGCGACAGGGCCAGCACGACGCTTCCGACGATGACGAGGCAGTACGATCGAATGGTCATGGCGCTACTCCTGAATTTAGTTCCTGCGATTGATTGGCGGATCCTGCGGATACTTCGAGGGCACCAGCCGCAAGTTACGCCGGGCCGCCTCGGGATCGCAATCCCAGGGAAGCGACAGCGGCTGATCGCTCCGCCGCCATTCCATGACAAAGGTGATAGGCCCCAGCAGAAAGATCGGATCGTCCACCCTCAGATCCATCCTCAAGCTGTCGCCTTCGCGCCAATACCGCTCGGTCATATGCTTTTGCGTCGAGGACGGCGCGCTCATGACGTCGCCCGCGATTCCCGCCGGGTCAAACGCGAATCTGGTCGTGTCGATGACCAGCTGGTTCCCCTCGTACCGTCCAGTCGAGTAGCCGTGCACGAAGAACGCTCCGGTCGCGGGCTCCGGATGCCTGTGGCCCTCGAGCCAGATCGTGCGCACCACGTCATCCTTCTCATACGTGAACGTCACCCGATCCGCCAGCTGCTCCACCTGAAACGCATATGGATCGCCGAACAGCCCCGGCAGCGTCGCTGGTCCGCAGTCGTATTTCGGGGCCGCCAGCTCGTCGAACGCTTTGGTAAATGCTCTCGCGCGGGCCGTCAGCAGCTTCGTAGCTCCTTCACGACTCATCTCCGGACACACCTCGGAACTCCCGGACACACAGGTCCGGCCGGTGAACACTCCGGCCAGATCCGGAACTCCGGACGGAACGACTTGACCTTCGGCAAGAAGGCCGATTGTGAGGGACCCGGTGACGAGGCAGATGCGCAACCCTGTGAGTCTCCAATGCTTCATGATGGTGCCGTCCCCTCGAGTCGGTCATGCCACAGACAGGCGATTATCGTTGAAGCCCTCTTCGAAGGCGGCACCACGACGCGCACCCCAGCGTTCCACGGCTCGCCGCAGCTCCTCCGGTAGAGCCTGGGAGCCGAACCCGATGCTCAGACCATCCTCACGCCCTCTGCGACTCCCATGGCCCCTCGAGGAGGACTGTCACGTCGTAGTGCCCGAGGCGGGTGCGTGAACTGAGGGACATGTGTTGCGGCGAGTCGTTGGATTATATCCGTATGCCAGCCCTGCGCACCCCCGGACAGTGCGGCAGGAGGATCGTCGACTCTCCAAACTGTCCATCAGGACATCACACCTTGTAGTGTTACGCACTCCAGGTCCCCGTCTCACCCGGCGTTGAGACCCTGCTAGACTGAAGGGTTCTCGGTATCAGGAGACTCAACCTATGTGTCGTCTTCGTCTTGCGTCGGTCCTTGGTGTGTGGTGGCTGCTGCTGCCCGTGCTCCTCGTTGCCCAGCAGTCCCCGCGTGGCGCGAGCCGGGTCGGGGCGCGTGAGCTGACCGCTGATGGATTCCCCCTAGTCCGGGCGGTCCGGGTCGACGAGGGGCCCGTCCTCGATGGTGACGTGCTTGGTGACCCGGCCTACGCCGACGCCGTGCTCGCGACCGGGTTCGTGCAGAATCGGCCGTTCGAGGGACAGCCGGCATCGGAGCGCACCGAAGTACGCATCGTCTATACCGCCGACACGATCTATTTCGGGGTGGTGTGCTATACCGACGACCCGAGCACGATCGTCGTGGCCGACAGCCGTCGCGATTCCGACATGACGGAGACCGATAGCTTTCAGATCATCCTCGACACCTACCTCGATGGGCAGAACGGATTTGTGTTCGGGACCAACCCGGCCGGGATCGAGTACGACGGCCAGGTGACGAATGAAGGGCAGGGCAGCGGCCGGTTCGGCGGTGGCGGCAGCGGACGTCCCAGCAACAGTCGGCAGCAGCGTGGTTCGGGGGGCGGCTTCAACCTCAACTGGGATGGCGCGTGGCAGGTAGTCGCGCGTGTGACCGACCTTGGGTGGACTGCAGAGATCGCGATTCCCTTCCGCACGCTCCGCTATCCGCGGAACGAGGTGCAGAACTGGGGTGTGAACTTCCAGCGAAATATTCGGGTGCGGAACGAGCAGGCCTACTGGTCGCCTCTTCCCCGTCAATACAACATCAATCGCATCTCGCTGGCCGGGGAACTCCAGGACGTCGAGGTTCCTGCACAGCGCAATCTGCAGCTCACGCCCTACCTCCTGGGTGAATCGCTGTATCGGACCCAAGACCGGCGCGAGCTCAACAGGGGCGACCTGGGCGTCGACTTGAAGTACAGCGTGACACCGAGCATGACGCTCGACCTGACCTACAACACCGACTTCGCACAGGTGGAGGTCGACGACCAGCAGATCAACCTCGACCGGTTCACGCTGTTCTTTCCCGAAAAGCGGCCGTTCTTTCTCGAGAACGCCGGGCTGTTTTCCGTCGGGCAATCGGGAGCGGTCGACATCTTTTTCAGCCGTCGTATCGGCCTCGGTGATAGCGGTGAGCAGGTGCCGATCGTCGGGGGCGGTCGGCTGTCCGGAAAGATCGGGCGCAACACGAACGTCGGGTTCCTGAACATGCAGACCGCGTCAGTCGGCGCGAGCGGCACCACGGGCCAGAACTTCACGGTGGCCCGGGTGCGACAAGACCTCCCCAACCGCTCGAATATTGGCGCCATGCTCGTCAACCGGCAGGCGACCGGCAGCCTGGCAGGCGATAGGGATTACAACCGCACCTATGCGTTCGACGGACGCTGGGGCATCGGAGACGGTGGCACAGTCAGCGGGTTTGCGGCGGCAACCGAAACGCCCGGGCTTTCGGGGGGCGACTCGCACGCATACGCCCTTAACGCGCAGCACCAGTCCGAGCAGGTCCGTCTGAGCCTCGGCTACACCGAGGTGGCCCCGGATTTCAATCCGGAGGTGGGGTTCCTCGCGCGTCAGAGCTATCGGCGGATGAACGCCAGTGTGTTCACGACATTACGTCCAGACGACTTCATGGGCGTCCACGAGTTCCGGCCACACGTGAATCACAACACCGTGTTCGATTTCGAGACCGGCCGGCAGGAGACGCAGTTCACGCACATCGACAATCACATCGAGTGGCGGAACGGCTACGAGATCCACACCGGCATGAACCTCTCCCGGGAAGGTGTCTTCGAGCCGTTCGAGATATTCCCCGGCATCGTTATTCCGCCGGGCACCTACGACCACAAGGAAGCCCAGATCGCCGGCAACACCAATCTGGGTGCGCCGGTCAGCGCCACCATCAATACCATCATCGGCGGGCTGTTCGGCGGTGACCGCGTGACGATCACCCCATCGATTGCCGCGCGCGTCGGCGAAACGTTCAACGCCACCTTCGAGTGGAGCTATAACGATCTCCGGCTACCGAGTGGCGATTTCACGACCAACCTCGTCCGCCTGCGCCTGTCGTATTCCTTCACCACCAGGATGTTCTTCCAGGCGCTCGTCCAGTACAACGACCGCGCCGATCTCTGGTCGTCGAATCTCCGGTTCGGCCTGCTGTCGGACGCCAACACCGGCCTCTTCATCGTCTACAACGACATCCAGGGGCTCGGCAGCGAGATTCCGACCGGCGCCGGGCGGACCCTCACGCTCAAATACAGCCGCCTCTTCGACTTGTTACGCTAGCCAAGTCCTGCGTGGCACCGAGACCGGTGATGCGCCCGATTGGCAAGACGCGCCGAGGGAGCATACCGACCGTATTCGACCGAGAAGCAACGCCGGCAGCCGGGATGCAGCGGGGCTTTCACCACGGGCTGCTAGACCCAACGGACGCCCCCCCTTGGCAGCACCGTGTCCGGCGATTTGTCGCGATGTGATGCAGACGATTCTCATTGTGGCCCATGGTTTACCGGTCGACCCCAGAACGCCGCTCGCCCCCGGAACGCCGGTCGCCCCCGGAGCGACGGTCGCTGTCCTTGCGCCGCTCGATCGCGACAGGAACCTCGCGCACTCGTCGCCAACCCTTGCGACGGTCCACTCCCGAGCGCCGAACCGTCCCCTTCCGTCGATGCTCACTTACCGGTTTTTTTGACATCGGGGCTCCTCACCGCATCCTCGAGCGTAGGACCGAGGCTAATTCGAGGACCGACTGCGTCCACCCTGGGCGATCATACCAGGTGACTTGCCTGCGCGCTCGAATCGGGCCAGCCGGTCGGGGTCGGACGTAAACGCCTCGGGCAGCACCTCGAGCGCCACGTCCTTGTCATCAGGAATTTCGTCGAGCGGCGTGCCAAACTCCTGATCGGGACAGAACGCCCGCTGCACTCCTCGATGCCTGTCGCTGTAGGACCAGCGCACGACGGCTTTGTTCTCAAACCACGCGACGATGACCTGCTGGCCGCTCGCCGTCGTGGCGGTCTCCACTCCGAGGACTCCGTCAATGGCCTGTAGGCCACCCACCAGATCCGGACAGCCCTGAAGTGAGTCTCGTGGCTCGCCTGCGGCCGGGGAATCATGGTGCCCTCGTTGATGCCTGGTGAGCCATCTACGGACCGCCATGATTTCACTGGTGCGCCTCGATCTCATCGAGTGTCTCACCGATGCGTCCGACGGCGAGCCACAGCTGTGGCCTTTTTCCTCCGAGCGGTGTTCGGTCGGCGTGGGTCCGTCGTTTCTCATGATAGGGAGGCAGTTATGAGAACGGTACGACGCGTGTCGGCGTCGCTGATCGTCGGCCTGTGCGGCGCGGTCGTGCTGCCGCCGGCGTTGGCGCAGGAGGACCCCGCGCCGAGTGCCAAGACGTGGCTCGATCGAGCCGAGGAACGCGAAGAGCACCCGACATGGGCGGAGTCCGGGAGCGCCCAGGACGCCGGCCAGCCCCGACAGGAACCGCAGGCGTCGATCGATGAGTCCTCGGCCGCGGGGGGCGACCAGCTCCTTGGTCGGCTGCTCTCCACATTGGACGAGACCCTCGTGCTGATGCCACGCTCCGAGTTGAGCTGGCTCGGGACCGTCGTGCGTCTTTCGGACCATGAAGGCGTGGATGCCGCGGTCGCCCGAGCCGGGGTCGACAAGGGGTATACCTTCGGTCTGATCACCGACATCGTGGGGTTGATGTGCCTCAGCCCCAACCGAGACGATCCGGTGCCATACGACGATCTCGGTGATCTCGTTGGACACCGGGCCGAGGTCTTCGGGTTCATCGAGGAGGCAGATGGTATGAGAGTAGCGTGCGTCTCGGCGTGCCGCCGGCGCGCAGGACCGCCCCTCGGTCGTCGCACGAACAGTCCGTGGTGAAGACCCCGCGTCGCACATGATCAGCGCGTCTGACTACTAGTAGCTGTTTACCGGGACAGCTGAGCCGACCCGATAAACAGTTACGGGTGGAGATACCGCGATTCGTCGTTCCTGTAGCCACCACAGGGGACTTCGCGCCCGAGTGAGCTCGCGCTCTGCCATCATGGGAACGAGGTTCAACACGAGGGCAACAAGAGCCTGACTCGGCCCGATGGATGTAACGTGTCGCCTGTATGAACGCCTCCACGGCCTCGACGTTGTGTGTGCGACACGAGAACCACGGTTGCAAGTCGTGGTCGTCGGCGAGGCCGAGCACCTGCACCTGAATGAACGTCAGAATGGCGTCTGCGAGCTGATTGACGCCGCTGGGCCGCTCCTCGGCAGCGTCCAGCGCGTCGGCGATCTGGACGGCGATGTCGAGCAGTTCGGAGAGCGCCAGGGGCCGCCTCGCGAGCCGCGTCTGCAAGGTCTCCCCTTCCAGCAGCTCCATGGCGATCAAGGGCTGTCCTTGGTGGTCCCCGAACCCGTAAATCGTGCAGCTGTTGGGGTGGTTGAGCGACGAGGCGCTGCGGGCCTCACGGTTGAAGCGGGCCAGCGCGAGCGCATCGTTCGTCAGCTCCGGGGGTAGGAACTGGAGGGCTGCACGTCGCGGAAGCTGAAGGTCCTGCGCTCCATACACGACCCCCATCCCGCCGGCGCCGATCTTGGCAGTGGCTTCACATACCGGGTAGCCGGCGACTCACCGGTTCGGCGTCGGCGTCCACTTCCGCACACGGCGTTGGGCTTCGGCAATCTGGTCAGCGCTCATGCGCACTGCGACGGCGTCTCGAGCTGTGGCGTACCGGTCGCGATCATCATCGGCGGAGAGCTGCGCAACCCCAAGGCTGAGCCACATGTGGGCTTTCACGTCGTCGTGCGGGACACCCCAGCCGTACATGTACATCACCCCGAGGTTGTACTGCGCTCTTGTGTGCCCCTGGTCGGCCGCGAGGCGGGACCAGCGAGCGGCCGCGGCGTAGTCTTG
>SMUZ01028329.1_pt1 | contig 13860 bp, 11 predicted proteins | sample 2456421 | NCBI WGS metagenome assembly SMUZ01 (sample SAMN11095932, study PRJNA526329) | marine sediment metagenome | biome: Marine sediment; feature: Surficial sediment; material: Deep marine sediment; isolation source: Hadal surficial sediment | place: Pacific Ocean | collected 2014-11 | depth... | reverse complement strand
GACACCGACCTCTTCACGCCACTTTTGTCTGCGATTCATGACCTCACCAGCGTCAAATATTCCGGCGGCGAAAAAGGCATGGCGCATCGGGTGATTTCCGATCACATTCGCGCGCTCACTTTTGCCATCGCCGATGGCGCCATGCCCTCGAATGAAGGTCGCGGCTATGTTTTGCGTAGGATTCTCAGAAGGGCGGCTCGCTTCGGGCGCAACCTCGACATGCACGACCCATTTATCTACAAACTTGTGCCGGTCCTCGTTGACATCATGGGGGACGCTTTTCCGGAATTGAAAGAAAAGCACCAATTCGTTTCGCTGGTGATTAAATCGGAAGAAGAAAGTTTCAACAGCACTCTGGATCGTGGTATCGAGATTTTTGAGAAAATTACTGCGGATGTTGAAAAGTCGGGGCAAAAAGAAATTCCGGGCAAAGAGGCGTTTCGTTTATATGACACGTACGGCTTTCCGCTCGATTTAACTCAGTTAATGGCGCGGCAAAAGAATTTTTCCGTTGATGAAAAAGGCTTTGAAAACGCTATGTCGGAGCAAAGGGATCGCGCCCGAAAAGCTGGCAAATGGAGCCACTCGGCAGATTTCGATTACCAAAATTGGCAAGAGCTTTCTCAAGGAGAGGATTCGAAGTTTCTTGGATACACAGAACTGCAATGCGAATCTGAAATTCGAAAGTTTCATATCGAAGACAAGCAAATATTTTTAATCTTGAGTCAAACACCTATTTACGGTGAGGCCGGTGGACAGGTCGGCGATGTCGGTGAAATTATTGGCGACACCTTCAAAATTAAAATCCACGACACGGTTCGCGACGGCAGCATCTTTGTTCACATCGGTGAATTTACAGAGGGCAACAAAATAGACAACTCCAAAGTAACAGCGCGAGTAGACAAACCCTCGCGAAAATCCACTGCCCGCAATCACACTGCAACTCATTTACTTCACAAAGCTTTGCGCGAAACCCTCGGCACTCATGTCACTCAGGCTGGCTCGCTGGTTGCTCCGGACCATTTGCGCTTTGATGTCAGCCATTTTCAAAAGATTGCTCCGCAAGAATTGGAGAAAATTGAGGCTCGGGTAAATGAAAAAGTACGAGACGATCTAGCGGTTAAGACGCTTCAAAAAACGTACGTTGAAGCCAGGGAAATGGGCGCTATGGCCATATTCGAAGAAAAGTACGGTGAGTATGTGCGGGTTGTCAAAATTAATGACTTCAGTATGGAGCTTTGCGGCGGCACGCATTTGAACCACACCGGTGAAATCGGCTATTTTAGAATCTTGTCTGAATCCAGCACCGCCGCTGGAATTCGCAGACTTGAAGCCGTGACCGGCGAAAAAGCAGATACACTTTTACAGAAAGAGAAAAAACTCAGCCACAATCTTCAGGAAATCTTGAATTGCTCAAACGAAGAACTTGTCGACAAAGTTCAAAGTCTTTTAGATGAAAATCAGCGTTTGGAAAAAGATAATCAACGAATGAGTGTTAAATCAAATCAGCCAATAATCAATAAGATTACGAAACAGGATGTGGATCGAGAGTTAGGGTTTCAAATATTTGCTGAGCAAATTCCTACCCAAAGCGTTGAAGAACTTAGAGTCATTAGCGGTACCCTCAGAGAGCAGCTACCCTCAGGTATCGGAGTATTAAGTTCAGTCCATGACGATAGGCTGTCTCTTGTTGGCATAGTGACGGATGACCTAATTGAAAATAAAAACTTACGTGCAGGTAACTTTGTAAATAAAGTCGCAGAACTGGCGGATGGTAGTGGCGGTGGTAGGCCACAAATGGCGATAGCTGGAAGTAAAAACATCTCTAAGAAAAATGAAGTCAAGGACTATAACAAAGTACGCGAAATAATTAAGTCTTTGAAGAACAAATAAATACTGGATGTTTATTTGACAACCCTCGAACGAATCCTCAAAATTAAAGAGACCAGAGGCGCCGGTTATTTTGTCCTTATCGACCCGGATAATTGGCAGCCCGATGAGTTAGTCAAACTGGCGGTGCAGGCAAGTGAAGGCGGCGCCGACGCGATTTTAGTTGGTGGCAGTCTTGTTCTTTCATCCTCGTTTGATGAACTGGTCAAAAAGATTAAACAACAAATCGAAGTTCCTTTAATCATTTTCCCCGGCAGTCAAACTCAGATTTCGAAGTACGCCGATGCAATATTCTTTCTTTCCTTGATAAGCGGCCGGAATCCAACTTATCTGATTGGAGAGCAAGTGCGAGCCGCGCCTGCAATCAAAGCTCATGGTATTGAAGCGATTTCCGTTGGCTACATGCTCATCGAGTCTGGCAGCACTACTTCCGCTGAATTTATGAGCAATACCCAACCCATTCCCCGCGACAAACCCGATATCGCCAAAGCAACAGCATTAGCTGCGGAATTCATGGGAATGAGTTTGGTTTATCTGGAGGCCGGCAGCGGTGCTCAAAAAGCTGTCCCGAATGAATTAATTAGTGGCGTGGAAAAATATGTTTCGGTTCCGATAATTGTTGGCGGCGGCATTCGCACGCCTGAGGAAGCCAGACAAAAAGTCGAAGCAGGCGCAGCTTTTGTGGTGACTGGGAATGTTTTAGAGAAAGAGGGAAACGCGAGTCTGATTAGGGAATTTGCGGAGGCGGTGCATGGCTCAGCTTAAGAATTAATGGAACTAAATCTATCTGATTTTATTTGAATATTAAACAAAACCTAATTCATATTTTGGAGTGACAGATGGACAAAACCCAATTAACCATTCAACTACCCGAGTCCGGATTAACTTTTCTTCAAGCCTATGCCAAACGGCAAAATAAAAGCATCTCGGAACTCATAGATCAATATATCCAGCAATTGCAGATTTTAGAAAACTATTCTTATCATCCGGATATTGAAAAAGGTTCTGGGCTGATTCCGAAAGATATTGATGCACAAAAGGAATATTACGACTACATCGAGGAAAAGCATAGATGAAAGTTATGCTTGACTTAAATGTCCTCCTTGATCATATTCAAAAGCGTGAACCCCATTATCAGTTTTCTTCCATTGTCATAAGTGAAGTTTTAAAAAATAAAGTTGAAGGGATCATTCCTGCCCATGCTTTGACGACTCTTTATTATCTCATTTCAAAATATACGAACAAAGAGCGGGCCAATGAGAGAATTGACTGGTTATTAGAGAAGTTTGATTTTGTCGGCGGTGACAAATCGTTATTCAAACGTGCAAGAAATTTACAAATTGACGATTTTGAGGATGCTGTTGTAGCAAGTCTTGCCGAAGATCTCCACTGTGATCATATTATTAGCCGAAACGTTCCTGATTTTGAAAATTCCCCAATTCCCGCAATTACTCCTGAAAAATTTGCCAGAACGTATGTCAATGTTGAATAAAGTGGACTTTGGAGGCGGTATTCGGACGCCTGAAGAAGTAAAGAAGCAAATATAAATTGGTGTCAAGTGTGAAAATGCTTTGGCCAGACTGTTTAAGCTAAGTGTTATTGTTATTTGCTTGAAATCTAACCAGGAGCTAACTTGATCGACATTCACTCACACGTTCTACCGAAAATCGATGACGGACCCGTGACCTGGCAAGACGCAATAGCCATGCTGCACCAGGCCGAAGAAGACGGTACTAAGGATGGGATTAGATTTTAAGTGAGTATAACTTTGTTTCTACCAGACAGGATAGGCATGAGATAAATGAAAATAGCGCTTATACAACAAAAGAGTTCGACGGACATTAGTGAAAACCGCCGCAAAGGTCTCCAGGCAGTAAAGACCGCTGCTGAAAACGGCGCAAAAATGATCGGTTTTTCAGAACTGGCATTTGAACCATTCTATCCCCAATCTCCAGCGACTGATTCGATAAAACATATGGGAGAGTCCATCCCCGGTGTAACTACAGACTTATTTTCCAAATTGGCCGCTGATCTGGGCGTGGTTATCATACTCAATTTATTCGAGCGAGACGGTGACCGGACTTATGATACTTCACCCGTAATAAACTCCGATGGCAACCTGCTGGGTACGACAAGGATGGTTCATATTACAGACTATCCTTGTTTCCATGAGAAGGGCTATTACCACCCAGGTGACCATGGCGCACCGGTTTATGAAACAGCGTTTGGTAAGATCGGTGTGGCCATCTGCTATGATAGGCATTATCCCGAGTACATGCGTGCCCTTGCCCTTGCTGGAGCGAACATTGTTTTTGTTCCCCAAGCCGGCGCGGTTGACGAATGGCCAGCGGGGCTTTATGAAGCAGAAATGCAAGTTGCGGCTTTTCAAAATGGGTTCTTCACCGCATTATGCAATCGCGTTGGCGAAGAGACTATGCTGGTTTTTTCGGGAGAATCCTTTGTCTGTTCTCCGGCTGGCGAGGTCATAGCACGAGCCTCCAGGGGTACTGAAGAAATCCTCTATTGTGATCTAGATCTGGACGAAACAGAAACGTCACATGCCCGGCGTCTATTCCTTCGTGATCGACGCCCTGATGTCTATAAAGAGTGGTTCTCTTCATAAACCTAATCTTGTGCTTCTCTAACCAGGCCTGTTAGAATCTAAAATCATAAGGAGTAACCTTGATCGACATTCACTCACACGTTCTACCGAAAATCGACGACGGACCCGTGACCTGGGAAGACACAAATGGCTATGCTGCGACAGGCTGGTGTTGATATTAATGAGTTGGTTACTTAATGCCAACCATCAAGCAGCTCTCAAACGCTTTTCGGTTCTTTTTCTTTAGTTTTGATTGCAACGAACCAATGCACGTTCATGTGAGTCGCGAGAAAATGATTTCTAAGTTTTGGCTTGAACCAATTGCGTTGGCAAAAAATCATGGTTTTTCAGCAAAGGAGCTAAACAAAATTCGTAAAATTATTCAATCAAATAACGAAATTATAAGAGAGGCATGCATGAGCACTGTGATTAATATTGAACCGCGCATAAAAAATCTCAAAATTACTGAAGAAATAATTATAGCCGATCTTGAAGATGGAAGAACTATTAGTGTACCACTTGCATGGTCGTGGCGGTTGTCAGATGCAACTAAAAAACAGCGTGAAAAATTTGAAATCATTGGCAACGGCATTGGTGTTCACTGGCCGGACATCGATGAAGATATTAGCACCGAAGGCATGCTAAATGGCATTCCTGCAAAGCAACCGAAGAAAGTACAAAAGAAATCTGCTTAGTTAAAAACAAGCCAACGAGGAACTAAATTGATCGACATTCACTCACACGTTCTACCGAAAATCGACGACGGACCCGTGACCTGGGAAGACACAATGGCCATGTTGCGCCAGGCGGAGGAAGATGGCACTAAGGAAGTAGCTATCACTCATCACATTTTGAGTAATCTTGATTATGAACGCGAAGGTGAAATCATTACAAAATTTAAAGAGCTCCAGGAGCGGATCAAAATTGAGAAGATAGGAATCAAAATTCACCTCGGCGCCGAGCTCTATTCTCAACCGGACATGGAACTGTTTCATACCATTTCCACTTATAACGATAACAAAAAATATTTTTTGGTAGAGTTTCCCATGCAGGGAATTCCCACATTCGTGGCAGACCACTTTTTTAAGCTCATTTCGGATGGCATGGTGCCCATCATCGCCCACCCGGAAAGAAACGGCGGCGTCATTAGAAAACCGGAGCGGGCCTATGAATTCGTGCAGCGCGGGGCTTTGCTGCAGCTGAACGCCGGAAGCATTCTCGGAAGACACGGAGCCCCGGTTAAAGATACTGCAACCATATTGCTGAACAGCGACCTGGTGCATTTTGTCGGCAGCGATGGACACAACACCAAAAGGCGGCCGCTGCAGCTTCGAGCCGCCAGAAATGCAGTTGCCGAAGGCTGGGGAGAATATCGCGCAAATTTGCTTTTCCAAGAGAATCCCGGAAAGACAATCGCAGGCGAATCCATTAACCCGCCGGACCCGATGCCGATTCAGCCTTTGCTGAAAGGGTTTTCGAAATTGATGCAGAAAATATTTAAGTAAATGAACTCCTTTTTAAAGCCAAAGTATAAATTATTGAAGTTCGAATTTCAGAATCTAACCTATATTATTCATAAAATTTTACCACAGAGGCACAAAGACACAGAGAATAAAAAAAGTTATAAAGAAAAACGTTTCAAAACAAATTTTTTCAAATCAGAAATGACTATGGTGGCTTGCAAGTAAATAACCCCAATATTTATCAAATCTCTGTGCCTTCGTGTCTCTGTGGTTCATGAATTAACAGTGCAAAGTAAAACTTATAGGATCTTCTTTCCGACTAAATGCTAACATTCCTAAACTCCGCAATTTTATTCGGTCTCGCCGCTATCGCCATTCCTATCCTCATTCATCTATTCACTCGACAAAAAACCAAGACCATCTTTTTCAGCAGTCTGAAATTCCTAAAAGAACTCCAGAAGCAAAAAATCCGCCGGTTGAAAATCCGCCAAATTCTACTTTTGATTCTGCGAACGCTTTTAGTCTTAATCCTCATCCTTGCTTTTGCGCGTCCAACCCTGAAAAGTTCCGGTTCTTCATCTTTGGCAGCAGGCGCCCAGCTTACTGCAGTGATAATATTTGACAATACCTTGAGTATGGGAAGAGAATTTGAGGGACAAAAACTTTTAGATGCGGCAAGAAAGCGAGCGTTAGAAGTGGTAGATTTATTAAGGGTCGGGGATGAAATGTATTTGCTTTACCCGCAGGATCAACCAATTTTCGCACATGAAGGTCCAAGATACAGCCTTGAAAATATAAAAGATCTGATTGGTCAAACCGAGTTGTCATATAAAAAAACGAACTACTTAGCGGCCATTGCACTTGCCAATCAAATTATGGCGGCCTCTTCGAACATTAATAAAGAAATTTATTTTATCTGCGATATGCAGAAAGCGGGACTAAATATCTCGGAAAATACAAACGGTACAAGTTTAACAGGCGATGATGTCAACCTTTTTGTTCTGCCGGTGACAATTTCAAACGAAGAAAACCTTGGCGTCACCGATGTCTCTTTTGAAAATCAAATATTAGAGCAAGGCAAGGTTGCCGAGATCAAAGCCACGATTAAAAACTATGGCGAAAATGCAGCCAACAACAAGCTCGTACACCTCTTCGTAAATGGTAAGCGCGTTGGCCAAAATGTTGTCGATCTGGAAGCAAACTCCGCTGCAAATGTGGTTTTTCGTTTCGTGCCGGACCAAACCGGATTTCAATCCGGGTTCGTACTTTTAGAGGATGACGATTTAATCGAAGACAACCGCAGGTTTTTCACATTTACAATCCCTGAAGAAATTCCAGTTCTGCTGGTCGGAAATCGAGAACAAGATACTTATTATCTAAACCTGGCGCTTCGGCCGCAAAAAGAAGTTTCCTCATACCTTAAAATTGAGCCAATTTTAGCCAGAGATTTCGCTGAATACAATTTGGACAACACAGAAGTTGTAATCGTGTCAAATGTTTCAAAATTTGATAATGCAGAAGCGTTAAAACTACAAAAGTTCGTCAGCGAGGGCGGTGGACTCATGATATTTTTGGGTGCCAATGTCGATCTCAGAAATTACAATGACGGATTACATAAAAGATTAAACCTGCCGCTTTTGACTCAATCATCTGCGAAAGGGCGTGGAGAGCAATTTCTTTCATTTGGAAAAATCGATTTTAGCCACCCGATTTTTAAAGGGGTGTTTGAAGATGAGAAAAGGGTGGAATCACCACATATTCGATTTACTTTAAATGTCAGCTCGAAAGAACCTTTAGACAAAATAATCGAATACAACAACGGAGCGCCGTTCTTGTTCGAGTCGAAGCTCCAAAAGGGTCGAATTATCTATATGACCACCGGCATTTCGGAAGATTGGTCGGACCTGATTTTTCGAGGGCTTTTTGTTCCGCTGGTAAACCGCTCAATTGGTTATCTGGCAGGCGCTGCCTCTGTTGAAAATGATGAGACACTTGTTGGAAACGAGCTTGGTTTCGCATCTGAGAATCTGGCTTCCGGGGCAAGTTTAGCAATTAAAAAACCGGATGAAGTTGAAGTTAAAATTAAACCTGGGGTATCTAAAGGTAATTACCTGGTTCGTTTCAAAAATACAGATCAACCGGGAATCTACACGCTTAACCATAACAATGAAATCGCTACTCAGTGGGCTGTCAACATTGATCCGGTTGAATCTGAAAACGCTACATTTACGACCGAGGAATTAGCTGAGGCGCTCAATGCAAAACAAGTTTATGAAATTAGTCAGTCGAGTGACATTGCTGAAAAGCTTAATGAAACCCGTTTCGGCAGGGAATTTTGGAAATTTTTGATTATGATTGCACTTTCAATTTTATTAATTGAAATGGTGTTAATCAAAGAAAACGCAGTAGTTCACAATAAAAAGATAGGCTAGTGATTTCTAATTAACGTTCAAAAACTAATTGGCATTTTGTTTGTCAAGTATGCTGAACAGTCATTAAAGTCATTGCACAGTCATTTGGTCATTAAGAAATGACAATAAATAACTTAATGACAATTAATGACACTCAAAACCAAGCTTTGGTCATTCATCTCTGATTTATTCCTATTTGCATTATTATTTAGGAATCAAAGCTAGGAGGATTTAAGTTACTTGTACGAAGTTAATTCTAGCGCTAAAGAAAAAGCCATTCTGGTCGGGGTCATCAAAAAAGGGACCGACCGCTGGGAAACAGCAGATCATTTGGAAGAACTCGCTTTACTGACTGATACTGCAGGTGCCGTTGTTATTGATAAAGTTATTCAGGAAAAAGAAAAAATAGATCCTGCTTTTTATGTGGGTCGAGGTAAGGCTGAGAATCTTTCTGAATTAGCGCAAAAACGCAGTGCCGACTTAATCATTTTTGACGATGACTTGAGCCCGGCGCAAATCCGCAATCTTGAGCAGCTTTCAGACAAAAAAATTTTAGATCGCAGCGGTTTGATTTTAGATATTTTCGCCAGTCGTGCAAAAACCCGCGAAGCCAAAACCCAGGTTGAATTAGCACAGCTCAAGTACTTGCTTCCAAGATTAACCCGACAGTGGACCCATTTGTCACGGCAAGTCGGTGGGATCGGCACAAGGGGCCCGGGCGAAACCCAGCTCGAGGTCGACCGTCGTCTCATCGGCAAGAGAATCAGCAAACTTTCGGAAGATTTAGTTAAGATAAAAAATCAAAGAGATGTGCGGCGGCGTGGCCGAGAACTAACGACTCAAGTAGCTCTCGTCGGTTATACCAACGCCGGAAAATCAACTCTGCTCAACGCGCTTACTGACTCAAAGGTTTTCGTTGAGGATCGGCTGTTTGCAACATTAGACTCGACTATTCGCCGAATGAAAGCCGATAATCATTCCGACTTACTGCTCATCGACACGGTTGGCTTTATCAGGAAATTGCCGCATAATTTAGTTGCCTCTTTTATGAGCACTTTAGAAGAAGCGAATAAAGCCGATGTGCTTCTGCATGTTGTCGACATCAGTCACTCTCTTGTTTTCAAGCAAATTTCCGTTGTAAAAGATGTGTTGAATGAATTGAAAATTCTAAACAAACCGACGATTTATGTGTTTAATAAAATTGACAAACTCGAGCAAAAGGGTTTGGTGGAAAGGTTTAAAAATGAATATGAACATTCGGTTTTTATCTCCGCAACCAAAGGAATGTTCTTGGAGGACCTGAAAAAAGAAATAGTCAAGATGTCCAGTGAAGCAATTGTGGATTTGGAAGTTACAATTGACATTAGCGACTCCGAAATGGTTTCTAAAATTCATAGTTTAGCAGAGGTATCCGACTCTGATTACAATGAAAATACCGTCATACTAAACGTTAGAGCGACTCCGGAAAATGCTCATAAAATCAAGTGGCTTTTGAATGGGAGGGGAGAATGGGCAAGAATAAAATTCTTGCATTAGTTCTTGTATCCGGTTAACTTACATTATGAGTAAGGGGTGGTCCATTGAATATGTAGAGATAGAAAATACAAAACCCTTTTGAAAAATTTATTTTAGGTTTGAGTACAAAAGAAAGAGCTAAAGTTTTTGAAACAATAATTACTTTTTTGAGCATAAAAAACAGAACCTTCCGATAAAAGAAAGTTTGTCGAAACATTTAGAAGATGGTATTTTTGAAATTAGAGTTTCGTTGTTTGATAAGATAGTAAGAAACTTATATTTTTATGAAAGCGGCGCGAAAATTATTATCACTCACGGTTTTATTAAAAAAATACAAAAAACCCCACGAAAAGAAATAGAAAAGACTAAAAATTTAAGGAAAAAATACCAAGCGAGACTTAAAAAATGACTAATTAATTATGAAATTGTTTCAAAGCCAAATGCAAGATTCTCAATTTGCAAAAGCCTACCGTGAAGCAAGACTTGAGAGAATCTTAAACGATTTTTTGGAAAACTTGAAAGAAAAGATTTCGCAAAATGCACCCAAAGAGGTTTTGCTAAATACTATAACTTCGATGCAAAAGCAAATTGGCTGGTCTCACATTAGATAGTTTGCTCAACATTTCAAATGGAAAATTTTTGTTCCATAGTTCGAAAATATTTAATTCCTTCCCTTTTTTTCAGCCTCATTCTTACCAACTGGACTCAAATTTATTCTCAGGAGTCCCGCCCCCGAATCCGCGAAACCAACCCCAATTACGAACAAGGTGACTGGATCAGTTACTCTGTCGCCCGCTTTGTCACCTCGATTGCAGTGGGCACTGAGTACGTCTATTTTGGCACAACTCAATCCGGAATCACCCGTTACGATCAATTTCGAAATAGTTGGAATTTTCCCTGGACCACCAGCAACGGTCTGGCCGACAACGAAATTTTGAGCGTAGCATTCGATGAAGATACAGGCTATTTGTGGTGTGCGTCCCGCACTGCTGTCAGTTATTATCATCCCACTGCCCAAAAATGGCATAATTCTTTTATAGACGAATTTGGTTTACCTTTTTCAGATGAGATTGTATCGATCGGAATTGCCTCAAATAGAATTTTATTCTTAACCCGAGCCGGGAGGTTATTCGAATCGAATAAGTTCGGCGGTATCATTTTGACAGGAAATACCCGTTTTGGCAATCCTTTAAATGATCAAAACGTGCGCTGGTTTGGTAAAGCTGCGAGCCGGATTAAGAATCTGCCGCACTTTTTTATGAGCAACGGCTACTTGTTTAATCCCGCGGGAATAATTGAGGACTTTAATTTTAAAAAGGCTAATATTACCGCAGCAGTCTTGGATAATTGGGGCAACCTTTGGATTGGCACCTGGGGGTTAGGTGCAGGTAAAGGCGACCTTCGCTCGCTGCAATTGGATATGCTCGATTACGGGCTAGCAAAAACAGGGGTGAATGCTCTAAATTTCCATAATGAAGTTTTATGGATTGCAAGCGCAAAGGGCAGCAATCAAAGTCAGCAGAGTATTACTGCCTGGGATTTGAATCGAGAGACCTGGAAGACCTATGATCAAAGAATCATTTCCGAACTGACCAGCGACGAATTTAATTCAATTACTGTGGACGGTGACACTATTTGGTTTTCAACCGGCTATGGATTGTCTCTTTATTGCACCAGAAGCGGCAATTGGAAGACGTACGATCGTTTTGACGGTCTTTCGGACAATATTATTTTTGATACCGTCACAGACGATTCAACCATCTGGGTTGGTACGGCCAATGGCATCGATCGGATAGCAAAAAATAGCCTGGGAAAAAAGGACAGTCTAAAAATTTCGCCTGTCAGTCCGGGGAATCTAACTATAGTTGAAGTCTATGATTTGGAATTGATGGAAAATCTCCTCTGGGCGGCGACCAATCAAGGTATTTATGTATATGATACTTACAAGCGAGAAGGTGGATTCAGCGATGAAATCGGCGGCCCGACGACGAATGTAATCAAATCAATTTCAAGCTATGAAAATGAAATTTGGTTTGGCAGTTTGGCAGGCATCGATGTTTTTGACCTTGAAAAGCAGGAGTGGCGAGGCGTGCCAGAGGGGCGTTTTTTTCCAAAAACCCGTGTTAACAGAGTGATTGCGACTAAAAAAGCAGTCTGGGCCGGCACAGACCAGGGCGTCATGAAATACAACCGCAAGACCAAATCATGGCGCACGTTTACTATTGAAGACGGTTTGATCGATAACCATGTCAACGCTATTTTACCAGACGGCGATCATATCTGGTTTGGCACCGATCTCGGGCTGACACGGTTTTTCTGGAATTCTCCAAACCGAATCGATTAGATGCTGTGTTGTGTATGATTAAATTAAGCTGATTTTCTTTAAAGATTACGTTTTTTCTCTCAATATCCAGCCTGGTTTGCAGTTAAATATAGTTTTTATAACTCCCAAATTATCAATGAAGAAGCAATGAAATATTTCAATAAATTGCTCTTCAAAAATGGGTCAATGTCAGTATAAATTAAGTTGTAAATGCTTAAGGTGAATATATGAAAAATGGCCTGTTTTACATAAGGCACGTTCTTCTACTTTTGGCAATCACAGCGGTGATCGTACTCATTTGGAATATCCCCCACTGGTTGGTATCTGCTTCGGAAAGTTTGACCTCTCAAGAACTGTCTACTTTTATTTTTGAAACCAGAAGATCTCTGATTTTAACCATCGCAGCGGTAGCAGCTCTATTCGCGCTTTACTTGATCTATCGCAGAATGATTGCTATAGAAAAGAATATACAAATTACAAATGAGGTGCGGATTGCTGACCGTTTCAGTCGCGCGGTCGAGCAATTAGGAACTCATAAACTCGAAATTCAGCTTGCTGGAATTTTTATGCTGGAAAAAATTGCTTCCGAGTCCGAAATGGATCACTGGATTATAATGGAGATTTTGACGGCCTATGTTCGGGAAAACTTGCCGTTCGACCGGGAAGCTGTTGATTTAAATGACCAGCAAAAAAACATTGAAAATGACGATGATTCCTTTAAACAAAAACGACTGGCAACTAACATACAGGCAATTCTATCTGTTATCGGACGCCGGAAATGGCTCAATGAAGAAGTCGAACAGAATCATTTTCTCAATTTAAGAAAAACAAATCTTAAATATGCCGACTTAAGAAATGCTTGGTTAATCGGTGCAAATTTTCGGGGCACCAACCTTGAAAGAGCCAATCTGATGGGCGCAAACCTGGCGGGTGCATTTCTGGCCGAATCCAATTTAAAAAATGCGAACTTACTAAACGCCAACCTCGAAGAGGCCGATTTGCGGAAAGCAAACTTCGAAGGGGTAAAACTCACCGGCGTCAATTTCCAGGGCGCAAATTTTACCGGAGTCAACATAAAAGGCGCAGATCTAAGTGAATCATTGCTTAAAGAAGTTAATTTTAACAATGTCAGACTAAACAAAATTAAGTATGATGAAGAGACGCTTTTTCCAGAGTGGTTGAACCAGGAGAAAAGAGACAAATATGGAATGATATTTGAATTAAGGTAAATTCTAACTATGGTTGTATTAACACAGTATATCAACTCCCCAATCTCCTACATTCTTCCTTGAAGTCTTCAAGCTTTTATTTTTTTTCTTAACCCCCAAAAAAATCTTGTATAATTTAAATTAATTTGTATCTTAAAAACTTTAAATAGATAATTTTTAAAATCAGACAAAAGGAGAAGCCCGATGCTAGCCAAATTCCCAACCGTCATTGTGAGAACGGAAGGCAGATAGCTCGCTTAGTTAGGTTCCGGTTCAATTTCCGGCGATGCATTAACGTTGGATAATTTAGCGTCATCCTTACCAGAATTCTTTATTCCACCATTCGCATCCACCACCTTTGCGATTTATCTTTCCTTCTTTTTTAGTTTAAATTAACCCAAAAATACAATCAGTCTTTTCAGGATTAAAAATATCCTGCATTGCAGTT
>SMUZ01087370.1_pt1 | contig 13888 bp, 10 predicted proteins | sample 2456421 | NCBI WGS metagenome assembly SMUZ01 (sample SAMN11095932, study PRJNA526329) | marine sediment metagenome | biome: Marine sediment; feature: Surficial sediment; material: Deep marine sediment; isolation source: Hadal surficial sediment | place: Pacific Ocean | collected 2014-11 | depth... | reverse complement strand
ACAATTGAATCTCCCGAAGCATTTATCCCAAATTGGTTTGTAGACTGAATTGTTATAGTGTTATTTACGGGATTTGAGGTCTGACCTACCTCAACTAATGCATCATCAAGAGCTAAAATTGCATCCCGGTTACTGGATATTAAGATACTTTCATCCGCTTCCAGGACTATAGAGGCAGAAGTTTGAGCCCTCACCCCTTCTCTGCAGTTGGTTATGCTGATGCTCTTTACCCTGTAGGTTATGAGACTATTTCCGCTAGCAAATATACAGTTCCCGCCATTTGCATCTAAGTTGAATTCCGCAAGGCTTTCGATAAGCTCTATGACTCTATCTCCGGAAATAGATATAGGATCCTGAAAGACTTGCCACCTATTAATTATTATAAGTGTGGGGTTTTGCTGTAAGGTAATGTCCAAATTTGTTACACTTTGATCAATGACTGTAATATTAGGTCTTTCCGCATTGAATGAACCTGATTCAAACCTTAAGGAAACTACTCCGGTCGATGAATTAAAACGTATACCAAAATTACCCTGAGGACTTACAGTAGTTCTACCTAGTCTGGTGTTGCCTTGTAAAACAGTAACGGTAATTTCGCCAAACTGAGAGAAGTTAAGCACTACACCTTCAAGTAATATATTCCCACCAGTGCCACCACCATCACAACTGGGAAGAACAAATGATAGAGACAAGATAAAAAATCCAAGAATTATACTTTTGTGCATGATTTTAATCCTCTTATGCAAATGTTTTATTTTAGGACATATACCTACCTGAAAACATTATAACCATAACGTAAATACAGTTATAAAAGCAAATGCAATTAAATAGCCCACTCTCATATATTTTTCTATCTTTTTAGCCAGACTGTTCTTTCCGTCAGCGGAAATTTTGCTGGTAGCAATAGCGGTGCCTAAAGCTATAAACACCAATAATGTCGAAAAGAAAACAAACGCATCGAGTCGAGTAAAATAGGAAACTTTCGGCAAATTGAACCCGATGCTAAACCTATAGGCTATCAGGGTAAATACAGTTGCCGTAGAAAGTCCTACTTGAGGGCCAAGGTGCTTGGGATCAATCCAAAAAACAGCCCATGCCATAAGCACTATTAGGCAAAGAGGGGCTATTACTTTCCATAAATAATAAGGCCTATCTCGCTCAGCCAAAAGAGTGAAATCAATTCGCGCAAAATTACGAGTTGGCAGAGAGCCCCAGGTTTTAATCTGCTCTGAAGTCGAAACACCGCCGAGCAGCTTTACATCCCATCCTTCTATAGAGAAATGATCCCGCGAACCCGTATAGTCATTATCTACTTCAAAAACTATATCCGCGGCATCCGGGCCATGAGCGACCATAACAAAATAGATCTCCTGGGTATCAAATGGAAAATCGGAAAAATCAAGATCTGATGTGAGTTCCCCCACATATCGCTGCTTCATATTTACATTTCCCTGAGCGTCGATACTAGCGACTTTATCAAGGAGCTGTTCACCTTGATTTCTATTTACGTCTACTATGGGCGGACTCCATATATCGGCTACGTTAAAAACACAATCTTCTATTGACTTTCCAAGTGCATCTTCGGATAACCGTGGGTCGTTCCAGGTTATATTGAAAATGATGTCAGCCGTATAGGTCTGTTCTACATCGTCTATTTCCTTAATATCAATAACGAAAAAACCGACCTTAACAACTATTTTTGTGCCCTCAATGCCGGGTCTTATATGTTGAGCTTCCAAAGGAATAGTACAATCCAATTCAAAAATTGGCTCTTCTGAATCCTGAGCAAAGGAGTAAGATGTGATAAAAGAGCAGATCAGGAGCGCTATTAGGGGTATTATTCTATATGAGTTCATAATTGATATTCTTGTGTAAGAAATTTATACACCACTGCTTATATTAAGAAAAGTAATACAAAAAAGCAATTTTATGACAAGAATTAGAAGCGGTAAGTTACTTTAAATCCATAGTTTTCATATGAATCATCTACACCGACCGCGAAGTAAAAGGACGTCCCAAACTTAACTGCTGAGGACGTCCTTTTTTATTTGAGTAGTTATAAAAAAATTATCCCCCACTTCTTCTGACACTTGCGAACTGCCGCGCTGCTTCCGGAAGGACTTTATTGATATTCTCTGCTGTAGGATCCAAGTTGTTTATCTCCACAATAGCCCTTGCCATACCCCTAATAATTGTTTTTCTATCACCGTTTTCATCATTAAACGCTTTTGTCTCTTGAGGTGTGAGGATACCTTTTTTAACGAGAAGCCCCTGATTGCCTTCTACCACCTTTTTCTGTGAGAGTAAGTTGTCTATTACATCCTGGCGTTTGGCCCTACTTTTATAAGCATTTATGACCTGAGGCATTGCTCTTATCTTCTTAGCAATCTGCTGAGAGATATTACCCTGTGCCCAGGCATAGTTACCAAAATCAAATGATATTTCTCTCTTAATTACGATTACCTTAGTCTCAGATAATGTGGGTTCATCGGGATATACACTTCGACTTTGAGGCATAGGAGTAGGCTTTACTGTTTGGGTCTCAGGTGTTTGCTCAGAGTTAGATCCATCTTCACCGTCCTGCTCTAAAAATTCTTCTTCCAGGCTTGAGTATGCGTCCCTAACCTCTTCTGCCGGGAAATAGACGTTAACTGTGATAGTCGCACATGATACTAAATAAAAACAGATAAAAAGAACAAACGGCTTTAACATATATTTTGCTATCCTTTCCATAGTTTCACCTCTATTAGTTTGTTTCAATCGTAGGTCCTCCGGTTTCTGATCGTCTTGCTATCTCCCTTACTACTGAAATAAGGTGTGCAATAGTAATTGAGTTTTTTACCGGGTCGGCTTGGATCGACAAGTTTTTTATCCCAAATATGCTGTTTGAAATATCAAATTCTTTAAACGTAATTAAACCACCACTAATATAACCTGAAATATTACCGTTATCATAACTGCGATTAGAACCAAGGATTAATCTTTCCTTTGCTCCTAATTGATCCAAAAGTGCTTTCCCGATTTTGCGGGATTCTTTACTCGATTTCTTGGACCAGAACTTAAACGGACCGTCTATAGTATCCAATTCTGCACCTTCGCCAGTCAACCAAATAAGCCCATTACCCCTGCCGGTTATATATTCATGAGTTGGTGAAATTCTTTCAGAGATGCCCTCAAGACTGATTTCATTAAACAATAGAGAAAGATTATATTCGCTCTGACTCTCATTAAATTTTAATAAGCCCGCGCCGTATAAATTACCTCTAAAGGATTTAGATATGAGTCTCCTGAGATTTAACTTCTGCCTATCCACTTCGAGTGCGACTTCTACATCCTCGAACTTTAAAATTCCGTATTCTACCTCTTTAATATTAAGGAAATCCAAATCTTTTTCCAGATCCGCCTCTTTAAAAGATCTCAGGAACTTTTTAAACACACTTTTACTCAATGTTAAATGCTCGCCCATAAGTGATGCTAAAGGATTTCCCGAGCTAACCTCATCCTTTATGGTGATAGTTCCATTTATATCCTTAATGGAAAGCAGTGCCCCATCATAATCTCCAGCAAAAGACCCGTTCCTTAAGCTCAATTTTCCGCTCCATCTACTCTCAGGATAAAAAAGGTTATGGAAAACCAGATCCAGACCAGCATAGCCATTAATCTTAGCCTTTCTGAATTCCTCTGGTACAAAGGGAGATAAAACCCCCATAGTCTGTGACACATCCACTTCTGGGAAATTAATTCTCAATGTTCTATTTTCGTTAAGTGAGTTATCCATCTCTCCGGAAAACCCTATCTCCTGGTTGCTGTTACTTTTTATAAACCCCTGTTCTATGTATAAGGTTTCAGCAACCGCTCTGGTTTTAATATTTGCCTGTAAAGTAGAAGTTACTCCTTCTTTTTCTATACTTAGATTTTTAAATTCCAAACTACCCGTTCCCTCAGGCAGAGAATCATCGGGAAGGGTTCCTGAAAAGTGGAGATCGGATTCATTTAATTTAATACTTAGACCATCTGAGTCGATAGAAGCGTGCAAGAGTTTTAAATCCGCGTCTATTCCTGAAGGAGACTTGGTGGTATCAATAATGACCTTTCCGCTTATTTCTCCACCTAGAAACTCACCGGTTATATTTTGTAGATTAATTCCACCTGGAGAAGGGGTAATATTGTTAGAAATATTGTCTATAACTGCAGATAAAATCGAAGTCTTTTTAATTGTTACTGTGCCCTCCCATTCCTGGTCACTGCTTTCGGGGCTATTTATAATGAAGTCCCCATGAATACCCTCGGATTTTAATTTATCCTCAAAGCCTATAAATGTGGCATCATCAAACTCTATCCTATACGGGTACCCTCCAACTTGCTCTCCCATATGTATGTAGAGATTATCGGTTTTGAATTCTCCTAATGTGCTGACCTGGGTGCTAACATTTGATACTACTATTCTATCGTTTATAAAATTGTAATCCCAGGAGAGTCTGGGAAAATCCACACTTTTGTATCTGCCATTAGTTCCATAGACCTTTCCCCTAAAACCTTCCCTTCCGCTATTTTCTATACTAAGACTTTCCTTAAATTGCTCAAGTGATATTTCATGACCAAGAACACTAAAATCGGATCCCTCTGAGGACATATTAAGTTTCCATCTATCTTCACCAAGATCTAACAAGAAAGCTAAATCTTCTACATTTCCTCTATCGATAAAATATTCTTCAAACGACAATGCCTTATACTTCAGTCCTTTGCCATTTATAATAATTTTATCTTTGGTTGAAGTTCGAGACTCCCCCATTTTAATATCCTGAGATACATATTCAAAATCGATTAAGTTGCTTGTTTTAACTTGAGAAATCTTGATCTCTCTTCCCTTGTTGGATTTAAGTACAAAGTCTTTTAAATTAAGTGAAATCAAGGCTTTGTAGTTACTGGATCCTCCTTCAAATTTTGCGGTAGCAGTTTGGGCATCCCCTTCCATATTTACCGGGATAATTGTTTTAGGTATCTTCTTCAGATTTAAATTCTGGCCTTCTAGATTACCACTTACTTTGGTAATCCCTCCTGCGAAACCGTTTGCCAAGATAAAATTCAAGCTGCCTGTGACACTACCGTCCATATATTTGCTGGTTAAAGCTGATAAAGTAATTTTATTGTCAGTCCATTTGTTTTTAGAGCTTATATCGGCCTGCGCAGTTATATCCTTTACTTCTCCCGTCTTATCCCAGAAGAATTCTTCGATCGAACACTTTCCAAGAGATGAAAAGGAAAAGCTGCTTGAGACATTTAGGTTTTGTTTAAAATCCAATTCGCAGTCCAGATTATTGACCGAGGGAGTATCTTCTTTTTCAGGATTAAATTTGAAGCCATTTAATATAGCAACGCCGCTTAATTTAATATCGTCCTTTGCTTTTGAACCACTTACTTTTAAATTTTTAGTATTAAGATTGCCTGAAAGAATATCTTTATTATCGCCAAGCATCTTAACCATAAAGTCATTTATATTAAGCGTCTCAGTATTACCAGTGAGATTAAAGATGAGCTCATCCGTAACTTTCTCAATATCGCCCGAGAAAGAGCCTTTTAAAATATGATTTACTTCGAAATCAAGAAAATTTAAGTTTGCCGTATCCTTAGCCTTATCATATTTAAGATCGTAGTTAAGAATTGCCAGCGGACTTTTACTATATATTCCTTTGTTAGAGTTAATAGTTATTTGTCCTTTAGCTTCAACTAATTCCGAAATCTCAAAACTCAATTGAGACAGTACTTTTAGCTCTTCTGATCCACCAAGTATAGATGAAATAGGTGCAGCGTTTATTTTATCAAATTGAAGTATAAGATCTCCGCTCGTTTTTTGAGAATACACCACAATAGTGCCATTAATGGCTAATTTTTTTTGCAGAAAGCCAATATTGCCCTGAACCTTAATCTCCTGACCTTTATCTGGCACCTCATCACCAAACTCGAGACTAAAGTCAGGACACGAAAGTGAAAAGTCAGATGTAATTTGAAACTTTGCATTCAGAATTTTAATCAGACCAAATTCAACTAAAGAAGGCTCATCTTCTTTTCTTTCTTCTCTTTTGGATTTAATAAAATCGATGAGATTATTCATATTATCCTTATCCGATTGAACGGAAAGACCATTTAGAACTATCTCACTTAGTTTTATCTTTTGGCTAATAAGTGAGGAAATGAGACGCAGCTTTACAGTTACCTGATCTATTTTCAATACATCTTTTGTATATGAAGTGGGGTCAACTACAGTGATGTCGTCTAACTGTAATCTAAACAGGGGATCCAGACCAATCTTCTGTACCTCTATCCGGTAACCACTCTCACTTGAGAACTTCTCTATAAAAGTCGGTATATCGCCTCTAAGTTTAATGTTTAAAACAATGTTTAGAGCAATTAATGTGACACATATTATTATTACTATTAGTAAGAGGATTCTCCTGAATCCATTCCTGAGGAGGGCCATACAAAAATATTATATTAGTATTTAACGGTTTTTAAAGAAGAAAATTTACATACTCGAGATAGTTTAGTAATTTAGACTTAAAAACAACACAGTTTATTCTATATTTTCTCAACTGTTCTTGCTTTGATTACATTTTTAATTTTATAGAGTAGGTACTTTTTTTCTTTTTTGTACCGACCTTTGATTTTTACTTTATCACCCTTTGATAACTGGAGATGCTCATCCTCATAATAAACCCTAACTTCATTATTTTTGGCATCTTTCATTTTAAACAGGGTAAAGGGCTCACCTTTGCTGGATGTTGTATATTCAACCTTTCCTACATATCCTTCGAGTATTACTTTCTGACCATTATAGGTCTTGGGATTTGATACGATCTCTTCAATTGTAACCTCCACAAACTCATCAGAATCGTCGTTAGAGTTCGCTTCTTCACCTGAGCTATTAATTAGCGGGAAGGTACAAAAAATAATCAGAAATGAAACAACAATAATTTTATTTATCATATGACTTTCTCTCAACACTTAATGAAATTGTGCTGGGTTAGAAGTATAAGCATTAATCTTTCATTTTCCAGTCCTATTCAATATGTATATAGAATTAGTTCAATTATTTTTTCAAGCAGTTAAAATAGAAAATTATATAAGAGCTAAACGGATACTGTCATGACATCTTCTATGATAGGAAGGCTAAACGGTTTACTCAAAACTCAAAGTATTGGAAGGCTAATCCATTACCAGGACGAATTGGACTCGACTAATACTGTACTATTAGAGCTTGGAGAAAAAGGAGCTTCTGAAGGAACAATAGTTATTGCCGATAAGCAAACAGAGGGAAAAGGGAGACTTGAGCGTAAGTGGGTATCTCCTTCGGGAACTAATTTATATATTTCAGTCCTTTTCCGACCGGAGATTTCGGCCGCTGATTCTCCGCTATTTACTTTTCTTGCCTCAATAGCACTTAACGAGACAATAGAGAAAACCGGTGTAACAAACACAGAAATCAAATGGCCTAATGATATACAAATGGACGGGAAAAAGGTTGCCGGAGTGTTAACTGAAATGCGAACTAAGAGGGAAATGGTTGATTTTATAGTAGTGGGAATCGGAGTAAATATAAATATGTCCAGGGACTATATTAATGCAGAAATGGGAAAAGTCTCCAGAATTGCAACATCGATTAAAGAGAATCTTGGGAAAGATATAGACAGAGCTAAGTTTACAGCCGATTTGTTGCTTGAATTGGAAAAATGGTATCAAATATTCTGCAATAAAGGGAAAAAACCAATTCTAGAGGAATGGACACGCGCCTGGGGTGATATGAACAAAAGGGTGCGAATTAATATGGAAGGGGAACAAGGGTTTGAGGGATCCGCTTTGGGTATTGATGACAGAGGTTATTTGTTAGTTAAAACAGATAACGGCGAAATAACTAAGATAATTGCGGGAGACGTAAGTGTTATTTAACTTCAAGATATAAGTATTCTTACTGTGTACTTGGCATGCACTTGGTCATCTCTTCACGGACACTTTCCATGAGATCAGTCCATTCATTAACCAGAGTAACATCATTCTCAGGAAGAGATTTTCTTATTTCAATACCTGATTTTTTAGGTTCTACTTTGCAGTTTTTATATCTTTCACATATCAAAGAACCAAACCTATAAAGAGTGTTTACAGCTCCAGGCCCTTTACCTGTAAATTTTGAAATAAGCACTACTTCCTGATCAAACCCTTCAAAGATTACGTTCCACAGACTGGCGCTTGATTCCATGGCAAATGACAAATCAATTAATTCGTTATGGTTCGTTACTTTTTGCATGAATGCTCCGACCAACTAGAACGCTTCACTCATAATAAAGAAAATTTACTTACCACCCAAGGCGGCAATTCTTTGCTTCGCTGTAGAAACATAGCTTTTATATTGATCTTGACCAAGAACAAGATTTAGAAATTGATTATAATAGCTTATAGCCTGTTGGCGGTTATTTCCCCTATCATAACTCTGAGCTATGAAGAAGAAGGCTTCAGGACTATTGGGATTAAGTGCTATCGCTCTTTGCTCAGCAATAATAGTATCTTGCGACCTTCCCATATGGTAATATGTAATTCCCATATTCCTATATGCGGAAGCAAATTTGGGATCAAGCTCAATAGCTTTTTGAAACTTATTTATAGCTTGTGTGTAATGCCCCTGATAGGTTAGAGCGGTTCCTAGATAGTTATATAGTTGCGGAGAAGGTGCGATTTCAGCAGCTCTACTATAATAGTTGGCAGCCTGACTGAATGAGCGTCTTTTTTGATAATAAGCTGTTCCGAGACCTATCAATGCCGGGACATAATTTGGATTTAATTCTAAAACTTTCTTAATTTTGGGGTTGTTAGGCTTAGATCCTTTAGCGGTCCATAATATGAAAAGAGCTTCGAAATTATTAGGATTCTTGGAAAGAATTTTCTGGACTGTGGAAATCGCTTCTCTTTCGTCGCTTAGATGAAGGTATGTATAAGCCAATGCGAGCTGAACCGATTCCAGATTAGGATTAATCTTTAGAGCCTTTTTCATATTCTCATAGGAATCTATATAATATTGCTCGTAATCCTCTTTCACCTCATATCTGTAAAAACCCTGGAAAGAGTACAATTCTCCAAGCCCAGCGTATGCCGGAGCATAGTTAGGATCAGCTTGAAGGGCCTTGTTATAAAATGAAATAGCGCTTTTAAACCCCTGTGGGGTAAAACTAACGAATGCCTCCCTGCCCTTCTGATAATCCTGGGCAGCTTGACCTTGAGCAACCGCTACAGTACTTTCAAGCTGAACAGCAGTAATCGTAATAGGCAGCAATAATAAGCCCAGTATTAAACTTTTCATCTATCCCTCCTTAAATAAATTACATTTTGCAAATTAGGCTGAATTATATCTCAATAAATTTCCAAAATATACTTCACAATCTCTTTCGCCATACTTTCATAAATGTCTTTAGCCATAAAACCCATAGAGCTAAAACCGTTTATCTCACCTGTTGCTATCTCATTTCCAGTGGCTTTATCCAGTAGTGCCAACTTAATTGTGATTGAAACTTCACCAAACTTAATCCCCCCTCCTTCAAAACTTATATCAGAACTCGGCCTGTACTCCGCAACTTCTCCTAAGATTATCACAGTATCGGATGCGGGAATATTGGTGATATCAGAGTTGCTAACTTCTTTAAACTTGTTCTTAGTATCAAGAAGCGCAGCAGATTCAGCCGGTATTTTAGTTAAAGCCTCTTTGGGGAAATCCTCTATCTCGGTTTCAAAGTTCTCAAACTGAACGGCCTGGAAGTCCTTTAATTTGGTCCTGGTAGGAGTAAAATAAGACGTGGTCTTAATTTCACCGCAACCTGAAAGAACTAAAGCAAAAAAAGCGATTGGAACCAGGATGTATAAGATCAAACCCTTTTTCTTTTTCATTTATATTTGAGCCTCCGTAGAAAATGAGTAGTATAAAATATCATACTTAAACCACTTCATAAAGCCATTATAATTTATTCTAAGAGATATTTAATACGACGAATTCTCTGACTCCTCCAGGCGCCTGTACTACAACATCATCATCAACCTGTTTTCCTATAAGCGCCCGCCCTATTGGAGATGTGATCGAAATCATGCCGTTTTCAGGCTCTGACTCATCAGGTCCTACAAGTTGATAAGTTACAGTCTCACCAGTGTCCAGGTCTTCAAGCTCAACATGAAGCCCGAAAGTTACTCTGTCTTTATTTTTTAGCTTTGCAGGATCAATTATTTCAGCCCTGCTTAATTTGCTATCAAGCTCCTGAATCCGACCTTCAACAAAAGATTGTCTGTTCTTTGCCGTTTCATATTCTGCATTCTCAGATAGATCGCCTAGAGATCTAGCGTATTCTATTGATTTTATTACCTCGGGTCTTTCTATAGTTTTTAAGCGATGCAGTTCCTCCTGCAATTTCTTGTGCCCATTAGGTGTCATAGGAACTCTATCAATTGACACGATGCATACCTCCAATTATATCCGTCGATAAAATAATTTAGAACTCTTATTATACAACATCAATAGTAGTCCTGAATAGCTTTTACATCCAGACCTTCCTTTATCATAACTTCAATAGCTCCTGCAGCAGCCCTAGAAGCTGCAATGGTTGTAAAATAGGGAAGTCTATGAATAATTGAAGTCCTTCTGATTGAGTAGGACTGGGCGACCTCATTTTCGCCAAAGGTCGTATTGATAACTAACTGAATTTCTCCATTTTTAATGTGATCTACAACGTGTGGTCTACCTTCACTCACCTTCTTCACAAACTTGCAGTTCAATCCGGAATTTTCAAAATATGCAGATGTTCCCCTTGTTGCCATTATGTTAAACCCGAGTTCGGACAGTTTTTTGGCTATCAAGTAAGCTTGAGGTTTATCGTCGTCCTTTACACTTATAAACGCCGTTCCTGAAAGAGGGAGTTCATTCCCAGCTGCAATTTGAGATTTCGCAAATGCCCTTCTTATGTCCGTATCGATCCCCATCACCTCGCCTGTGGACTTCATTTCGGGCCCAAGTATCGTATCGACACCCTGGAATTTCACAAAAGGAAAAACTGATTCCTTGACGCATATATGATTGGGAACTATTTCTTGGGTGAACCCTAGTTCATCTAAAGTTTTTCCTATCATGACTTTAGTACCTAGTTTCGCAAGAGGAACTCCGATAGCTTTACTTACAAATGGAATTGTACGGCTAGCTCTGGGATTGACCTCAATTATATAAACTTCCCAATCTTTAACAGCAAATTGAATATTTACTAAACCTTTAATACTCAGAGCTAGAGCAAGCTTTTTGGTCTGCCTTTTAATCTCCTCTATTACCAAATTCTCAATTGAAAACGGCGGGAGCACCATTGCACTGTCTCCCGAATGAACCCCGGCTTCCTCTATATGTTCTAAAACTCCTCCAACAACGACCGTCTTACCATCACATATAGCATCAACATCAATCTCTTTTGCGTCTTTAAGAAATTTATCTATTAGGATTGGATGATTTGGGGATACTCTAACCGCCTCAGTTATATATCTTTTAAGTGCCTCTTCTTTATATACAATCTCCATTGCCCTGCCCCCAAGGACATAAGAGGGCCTTACCACAATCGGGTAACCGATATCCTTAGCTATTTGGAATGCTTCTTCCTGGCTCCTGGCAATACCACTTTGTGGTTGCTTAAGCCCAAGTTTTAGGACCAGATCTCTGAATCTTTCTCTATCTTCAGCAAGATCTATACTGTCAGGAGATGTTCCTATTATATTTACACCATGTTTTTCAAGTGGGATCGCAAGTTTAAGGGGGGTCTGGCCTCCCAGGTGGACAATGACACCCCAGGGATTTTCCCTATCAATTATTGATAAAATATCTTCCAGGGTGATGGGTTCGAAATAAAGCCTGTCCGACGTATCATAATCTGTACTTACCGTCTCCGGGTTACAGTTCACCATAATTGACTCAAACCCTTCTTCCTTCAAAGAATATGCCGCGTGAACACAGCAATAATCAAACTCTATTCCCTGACCAATCCTGTTTGGGCCTCCTCCTAGAATCATTACCTTCTTTTTCTTTGTAGGCGGAGCTTCATCCTCCATTTCATAAGTTGAATACAGATAAGGAGTGTAGGCTTCAAACTCAGCAGCGCAGGTATCGACCATCTTGTAAACTGACTTTATGTTGCCTTTTTGCCTTAAGGCTCTTACCTCATCCTCTGCTTTTCCCAATAGCTCACCGATTCGGATATCTGAAAACCCGTATTCTTTTGCAAGCTTTAGTAAGTCAAACCCTACCTGGCCATCAGTCTCTTTAAGTCTACTTTCGAGATCCAATATCTGCTTTAAATTTTGTAAAAACCATCTGTCTATATATGTCAGATTAAATATTTCTTCTATATCCATTCCAGCTCTGAAGGCATCCGCCACGTACCACAACCTCTCAGAGTTAGGAGTTCTTAGCTTCTCACGTATTAATTCTGTGTCCTGCGTTATTGATTCAAAGCCCCAGGAATCAATCTCTAGTGAGCGGAGCGCTTTTTGAAGAGATTCCTTAAAGGTCCTGCCTATTGCCATGACCTCTCCGACAGATTTCATTTGTGTTGTGAGTGTGTGGTCGGTTTGAGGGAACTTTTCAAATGTAAACCTTGGAATTTTAGTAACCACATAATCAATAGTGGGCTCAAATGATGCCGGGGTATATCTAGTTATATCATTTGAAATTTCATCCAGCGTATAACCTACCGCGAGTTTGGCTGCAATCTTAGCTATCGGGAATCCTGTAGCCTTTGAAGCAAGAGCTGAGCTCCTAGAAACCCTAGGATTCATCTCTATCACCACCATAGTGCCGTCTTCTGGATTGAGACTGAACTGAATGTTTGATCCGCCTGTATCAACACCGATTTCTCTAATTATAGCAATCGATGCATCACGCATTCTTTGATACTCTTTATCTGTAAGGGTCTGTGAAGGGACTACGGTTATACTGTCCCCGGTATGAACACCCATGGGATCAAAATTTTCTATGGAGCAGATGATTACAACGTTATCCGCTGTGTCACGCATTACCTCAAGCTCATATTCCTTCCATCCAAAAACAGACTGCTCTACTAGTATTTCGGTAGACGGGCTTAAATCGAGGCCGGATTTTGCGAATTCTTTATATTCCTCTTTGTTGTATGCAACACTCCCGCCTGCACCTCCAAGTGTAAAAGAAGGCCTGATTATGACCGGGTAGCCAATCTCTTCTACTACCTTCCAAGCCTCCTCCATCGAATGAGCTATGCCGCTCCTTGGAACCTTGAGCCCTATCTTTATCATAGCGTCTTTAAAGAGCTCACGGTTTTCAGCTTTTTTTATAGCATGTAATTTTGCCCCGATTAATTCTACTTCATACTTATCAAGCACACCCGACTCGGCAAGATCAACAGCAATGTTTAGCGCAGTTTGACCTCCAAGAGTTGGTAGGAGAGCTTGAGGGCGCTCTTTCTCGATGATTTTTTCGACAATATCAGGATGAATGGGTTCGATATATGTACGGTCGGCAAAGGTCGGATCGGTCATTATTGTCGCAGGATTGCTATTTACAAGAACAATCCTGTAACCCTCTTCTTTAAGTGCTTTACACGCTTGGGTGCCGGAATAGTCAAACTCGCATGCTTGCCCTATTACTATAGGCCCTGAGCCAATTATGAGTATGGTTTCAATATCTGTACGTTTAGGCATTAATTTTTAACTCGAAAAAAAATTGAAACGGAACCTGTAAATTGTTATTAATCAGCATAGAACATATGCGCTGAAGAGTGTTATCAGGATTCCCTGATTTATATATCTTCACTGCTCCAAAACTTTCTTAATATGAAGAAATTGCAAGTAATTT